>LNFM01015246.1_pt1 | contig 14534 bp, 8 predicted proteins | sample 596031 | NCBI WGS metagenome assembly LNFM01 (sample SAMN04254537, study PRJNA301005) | activated carbon metagenome | isolation source: dual media filters at the Ann Arbor, Michigan drinking water treatment plant | place: USA: Ann Arbor
GGTTGGCGTTGGCGTTGGCGTTGGCGTTGGTGTGGGCGTCGGCGTCGGTGTGGGCGTCGGAGTTGGTGTCGGATCGGCGGTCAGCCAATATTCCGGATTGTAGGTGAGGTTGCCCCCTGTCGACAGGGTCAGCTTCACCTCGTTGTTCGTCACCGGGCCGCTTGTAAGAACCGTGGCCGTCGACCCGCCATCGGAGGCGGCGTTGCCGAAGGAGGATCCCGATTCTTCGGTGAAAAGATTATAGGTCTTGGCGTTGCTGTCTGAGCCGATCGTAAGCTTGTACCAGCCGGTGCCTGCCCCGCTGCTCTCGGCGACGGGCAAATTCTGGAAGATGAAGTTGCCGGCCAATCCCGAAGTGGTTCCCGGCGTCAGGCTCCACACCCCGTCGGTGCCTTTGGCAAAGCTCCAGTATCTCGAGTAATCGCCGGGCGACAACTCGTTCAGTTTGAAGGAGAGGAACCCGCCGACGTTGCCGACCTCCTGGGGGGCATAGATGCTGAAGGTGATGGGCGTCCCGTTGACGGGCGCGACCGTCTGGGTCGTACCCGGGATGCCGACCGTCGTGTCGACATTGAGGACGAATCCGATTTCCCCCACGCCCAGGGTCGGCTGGAACAGGCTGCTGCCGCTGGGCTGAAGGTAGAAGCTGCTGAGGTTTGTCGGCGAGTAGCCTGTCGGATTGTCCTTCAGGTCGAACAGCGTGACGGCGATATCCGCGTCCTTTGTCCCGTCATACAAATTGAGCGTGGGATTGACGGTGCCGCCCAGCGAGGCGATGAAGTCCGAAAAGGACCAACCATAGGCATTGCTGGTCTTGAAGACTTCCGCGGCATAAGGATCGCTGCGCGCGCCGGCGATCGTGTTGCTGTAGTCGAAATTGGCGATCGCTCCGTTGGCAGTGCCGACCGCGCCGTAGGCGTAGAGCGCCGACCAGTTCCAGGTCTGGTTCAGGTCGACGAACGACTTGGGCAAACTGGAGTCCGCCGCCGCGGGAACGGACAGGGCCGTGCCGCCCCAGAAGCCGGCCTCGAAACCGCTGTATAGGAACTTGAGGGGGGCGGCGAACTGGTTGTTGGCGCCGATCGTCGTCGTCGAGTACTTGGTCCCGGACGGATCCGGAAAGATGTAGAGCTCGCCGGGCTGGGTGTAGATGTTGTTGGTCAGGGACGAGCCGGCCCCGTAGATTCCCGCGACGTCGCTCACGGTGGCTGGCATCTTGATGGCCGCGCTCATCGCCACCACCTTGCTGCCGAGGCCGGCAAAGAGCGTGTCGAATGCCGCGTCTTTGACCGGGTTCATCGTGACGATATTGGCGCCGGTGCTCGCGTCGCGCGCGTAGCTCACGTCGTAGTAGACGAAGTAAGGCGGCACGGCCTTCGTACCCGTGCCCGGATCGGCCGTAACGCCGGGGAAGAAGTTGGCGATGCGGATGCTGTTCTGGATGCCGCTCAGGCCGTTGACGAAGCTATCCCAGTCGGTGGGATTGTTCAACGGGTTGGCACCGCTCGTGCCGTTGCCGTTGTTGCCCCCCATGTAGGTTTCACGCTGGCCGCCGGCCAGGCCGCTCGAGCCGCCCGGCGTGCTGCCGCTCAGCCAGGTGCCGTTCTGGAAGCCGCCGGGCGACAGAGCGAGCATGTCGCTGACGATCTGCTCCCCGGTCGGCGTCGTTCCCACCATCGGCAGGTAGCTGCGCGTCTGACCATTGGCCGAGAGCGAAATCGGGGCACCGAACTGCGCGATATTCGTGAGGTTGGCGGCGTCCCCGGCCGCGTTCTTCAGCGTCAGTTCGATCGTGTCGTAGCGATAGTTGTTGGCGCTCGCGATGGAGGCGGAGGCGACCTGATTGAATGCCTTGTTTGAGGGATCGAACACCGGCAGGGGAAACGGCGTTCCGCCGCTCCCCTTGGTCTCCTGCGTCGTCACGACAATATTGCCGCTGACGAACGTTTGCCCCGGGGGGGCCAGTTCCATGTTGAGGATCGTTTGGACCTGGCCGTCGACGACGAGCGGGACCGTCTTTACGAAGACGCCATTTTGGAAGGCGGTCGCGTTGACGTACACGCCGTTGCCTGGGACGAAGTTGCCCTGCAGCACCGATCCGAACGAAAAGCTAATATTGCTCACTTGCCCACCCAGCCACGTACATGGCTCCCCATCTCGAGTTCAGTGCCGAACCTGAAGTCGATGTCGGTCATGGCGTGCCTCCCGCGAGGGCCGGGAGCCCAGGAAACACCGGCTGGTCAGTCAACTTGAAGAGGGAGGGGACGGGCGCCGCAGGCATGAGATGCCAGAACGGGTTCAACGAGCCGCTGATCGCAGTCGCCGACATGCGAAAATCCCCCAAAAGCAATACTCCCCGCCAAAATGATATCAGTTCTTGAGCAACGAGCAATTGGAGTTTGCGTCATTGCATATTTGTCATGCTTCAGGCCCGGGGAGCGCCGCCCCAGTCAGCCCTTAGCTTGCGGGATAGGTCTTCGACGCGTCGTTCGGCCACCTGAAGTTGGTGTAGGTGATCGTCACACTGAAATCGAGCGACGTCACCTGGTGCCACCAGGCGAGCGGCATGAAGATGATGTCGCCCGGCCCCAGCACCACCTCGGCGATGCGCGCGCCGGCAACGCGGGGAAAGCGCTTGCCGTCGATCGGACCCTCGAGGTTCGGCAGGTCGCTGAACACATGGCGACCGTTGTAGACCTTGCCCGTTTCCGACGGCGGCAGCAGCCTGAGGCGCTTGCGTCCCACGAGCTGGGCGATGAAATTGTTGGTGAGGTCGTGGTGCAATGGCGTCACCGTGCCGGCCGGGCCGATCCACATCATGCCGTTGGGATGCGCGCCGTCGGGCGAGAGAAATTTGCGCAGGAACCCCAGATCCGCGTGCAGGCTGCGCAGCGCCTCTAGGTTTCGCTCCGAGTTGTAGGCGGTCAGGTAGGCATCGTTGCCCGCGTCCGGCCGCGAGATCAGGTCGATGAATGCGTCGAACGGCGCCTGGCGGCGATGCGCGTCCTTCTCGCTCTCGAAGCGCGCATTCGCTAGACGTCCGCCCTGATACTCGATCGGCGCCGACCCCACCGTGGTTTTCAGATACCCGGGTGTCCACCGCTTGAGCGCGGGCCAGCCATCCATTTCGCCGGTCAGGATCACCGGCCGGTTCGCGGCATAGTAACGCTCGAGAAATTCGTCGGCCCGCAGACCGCCGCGACGCTCGATCTGCACCAGCGGGGGGGCGAGGTCACGCTGACGCTCCAGCGTCTCCAGCAGCCAGTCGCGCTTGGCAATCGTCAGCACCAGGCGGTCGACCTCCGCCTTGTTGGCCTCGGCCTCCGCGGCGAGCGCTGGCGCGGCCAGCGCCGCGTCGTCGAGAGGCGGAGCGGCAACGGCCGGCGCCCCCGAGCGATCGAAGGGTTTCAGGCGCAGCTTGGCCTGGTGGTCTTCGACCAGCGCCGTCCCGGCAACGTCGACGCCCCGGTAGTAATGCTTCTGCCAGCGGTCGGCCGGGCTGGCCGCCGGTTCGCGGCGCATGCGTTCGTGGAACGCATCGCGCGCCTGGCTCCACGCCTTGAAGCGCTCGTCGAGCGCGGGATCGGCGTCCATCGTTTCCAGCCGGGGCGCGAACGCCTCAAGCGCCGCCCGGCCGACGGGAAAGAGAAAGCAGAAGGGCTCGAAGGCCTCGAAGCGGATGGCGGCGTTGGGCCGGGTGAAGCGCCAGTTCATGGTGAAAGTATAGGGCGACCAGTCGCTCTCGATGATGCCGGTGAGCGGTGCGATGGCATCCTTCGGCCGGTTGGGCGAGCCCGAGACCCAGAGGTTCCAGCCCGGCGGGGTGCGGAAGATGCCGTCGACATGGAAGGTGAGCACGCCCTGGCCGAACAGCGAGACCGGCAGGCGTTCGGGGCGCGTGCCCGGATCGGCCCCTGAATCGGCCCCCGGATCAGGGCGTATAGTGACGGCCTCGATCCCCGTTCCCCCATCCCACACGGCCTCGAAGCCGCAGGGGCTCAGAATCTCCCAGCCATGGGCATTGGCGATGTTGAGGGGCAGGCATCGGTAGGCGAAGGCCTCCGGCGTCGCGTCCATCCACGGCCGCGTCGCCGGCGCCGGGCGGATCAGCGGCGACCAGCCCGGCTGGAGATAGCACACGAGTTCGGGGGCGAGATCCGGGGCTTTGTCGCTCATCCCGCCAACTCGGATCTAGCGGCCGCGGAAGGCCCGGGCGAGCTGGTCGCTGAACGGCTTCACCAGGAACGACGCCACCGTCCGCGGCGTGGTCTGGATGAAGGCCTCGACCGGCATGCCGGCGAGCAGCTGCAGACCTGCGAGCCGGCTGAGCTCGCCCTCGGCCACGCGGATCCGCACGGAGTAATAGGGCTCGGCCGCCCTGTCCTCCTGCGTGACGTCGGCGCCGATATGGATCACCACGCCGTCGAGCTCGGGGGTCGTGCCCTGGTTGAAGGCGGCGAAGCGCAGCACGGCGCGCTGGCCGACATGCACCTGGTCGATGTCCTGCGGCGCCACCTTGGCATCGACGATCAGCGAATCGGAATCCGGCACGATCAGCATGATCGGCTCGCCCGCCTGCACGACGCCGCCCACCGTGTGGACATTGCGCTGGAACACCCTGCCGTCCTGCGGCGACACCAGGTCGACCCGCTTCAACTGGTCCTCGGCGGCCACCCGCCGCTCGCTCATCTCCGATTTCTTGGCCCGGATCTCGGCAAGCTCCTTGCCGACATCGGTGCTGAGGTCCTGGTCGATCTGGTGGATTTTCAGCTCGAGCTCTGCGATGCGCCCCCGGCTCTGCGCCAGCGCGGCGACGAGGGCAGCGCGTTCCCCCTCCATCCTGGCCGAATCGCGCTCGAGCATGGTGACGCGGCTGATCGGCACCAGGCTCTGCTTCCACAAGATGCGCACGCCCTCGAGTTCCTGGGCGATCAGCTTCAACTCCTTGCCCTTGGCCACTTCCTGCGCCTGCGTGCCCTCGATCTGGCGGTGAAGCTGCTCGATCTGCTCGCGCAACTGCGCCTTCTGTCCGTTGCGCGCCGTGCGGCGCATCTCGAACAGCCTCTGCTCGCCCGTCGTCAGCCGCGCGATCTCGGGATCGCCGGCCCGTGCCGCAAGGTCGGTCGGAAAGTCGACCGTCTTCGCATCGTCCCGCTCGGCCTCGAAGCGGGCTTGGCGGGCCGCCATCTCGTCGAGCGCCTTGCTCACGATGCCGAGGTTGGCCCGGGCCTGCGTGGCGTCGAACCGGACGAGGACGTCGCCCTGTTTGACCCGGTCGCCCTCCTTGACCAGCAGCTCGCCCACCACGCCGCAGCTTGCCGGGCGCGATCACCGCGCCCGAAAGCCGCGTCGTCGCCGCCCAGCCGCCGACGCCGAACACCAGCAGGAACAGGGTGACGAAGCCGATGAGGAGAGGCCGCCGGGTGGCGTCCTGGATGGATACGGGGATCGATACCGGTTCGTTCATGGCCGATGCTTGCTCATGATTGGGGGCCCCGCGCCGGCACGCGCAGCGGGGTCGGCGGCATGCCGGCGGGCGCCGCGGCCTTCATCATCTCCCGTAGGATGGCGTCCTTGGGCCCGAACGCCTGCTGCCGCCCGCCTTGCATCACCAGAAGCTGGTCGACGCCGGCCAGCGCGCTCGGCCGGTGGGCGATCACGATGGCGATGCCGCCGCGCGCCCGCACGCTCAGGATGGCACGGGTCAGCGCCTCGTCGCCGTCGTGGTCGAGGCTGGAATTGGGCTCGTCGAGGACGACGAGGAACGGATCGCCATAGAGCGCCCGCGCCAGCCCGACCCGCTGGCGCTGTCCGGCCGACAGCGCCGTGCCGCTCTCGCCCATCTCGGTCTCGTAGCCGTTGGGCAGGGCCAGGATCATCTCGTGCGCCCCCGCCGCCCGGGCCGCCGCGATCACCTTGGCGGAATCGGGGCTGGGCTCCAGGCGCGCGATGTTGCGGGCGACGCTGCCGGCGAACAGTTCCATGTCCTGCGGCAGGTAGCCGACATGCTCGCCCAGCGCCTCCGACGGCCACTGGTCCAGCGTCGCGCCGTCGAGCCGGATCTTGCCGGCCACGGGACGCCACACGCCCACCAGCGCGCGCGCCAGCGAGGACTTGCCCGAGGCGCTGGGGCCGATGATCCCCAGCCCCTGCCCGCCCTTCAGCCCGAACGCGATGTCGCGCGCCACGAGCTGGTTGAGGCCCGGCGGCGCCACGCTCACCGTCTCGACCGCCAGCGTGGCGGCCGGCCGCGGCAGCGCCATGACCTCGCCTTCCTCCGGCATGCGGGCCAGCAGGTTGTTGAGCCGGTGCCAGCTCTGGCGCGCGCCCACGAAGACCCGCCATTGCGCGATCACCACCTCGACCGGCGCCAGCGCTCGCGCCGCCAGGATCGAGCCCGCGATGATGATGCCGGCCGTCGCCTGGTTCTGGATCACCAGCCACGCCCCGACCGCCAGCACCGCCGACTGCAGCAGCATGCGCAGCGCCCGCGACAGGCTGCCCAGGCCGCCCGTGATGTCGCCTGCGCGCTGGTGGGCGTCGAAGTAGCGGCGGCCGTCCGCGGCCCACTGGTCGGCGAACCGGCCGACCATGCCCATCGCCTGCAGCGCCTCGGCGTTGCGCCGGCTGGCCTCGGCGAGGTTGCCGCGCCGCCCGTGCAGGGCCGAAGCTTCCAGCGACGGCTGGCGGACCTTGAGTTCGGTGACGACGGTGATCGCCACCAGCACCAGCGCGCCCACTGTCGCGGTGATCCCGATCAGCGGATGGAACAGGAAGCAGATGCCGATGTAGAGCGGCATCCACGGCAGGTCGAACAGCGCCGGCGGGCCCCCGCCCGACAGGAAGCCGCGGATCTGGTCGAGATCCCGCGCCGGCTCGAAGCCCTTCATCTGCGGCGCCCCCAGCGGCAGCTTGACCAGCAGCCGGTAGATCCGCCGATCCAGCGTCGCCGCGAACCCGCCGGCGATCCGGATCAGCACCCGGCCGCGGACGATGTCGAGGACGGCCTGGAAGCCGTAAAGCGCCAGGGCCAGCACGCACAGCCCGACCAGCGTCGGGATGCTGCGGCTGGGCAGCACCCGGTCGTAGATCTGCAGCATGAAGAACGAGCCGGTGAGGAACAGGATGTTCAGCACCGCCGTGAACGCCGCCACGCCCAGGTAGGACGCGCGGCACGCGCCCAGCGCCGCCGCCAGTTCGGTGCGCGGCGATCCTGCCCTGGATTCGGCCGGCGGCGCCGCCGGCGACGGGGTTCGCGGCTTCCTCGTCAAGACCCATCCCTCCTCAAGAACAGTACCCCCTCACGAACAGCACCAAGTGACATCCTCTGCCGTATCCCCATTCGCGGCGGAAAGGGACCTTACTCCATCGCTATTGGGGGCGGTATCACGTTCGGGGAGCGTGGCGGAACGCGGGGCCCCGCCCCGAACCGGCCGCTTCGGGGCCCTGCGGCGCATCGCGACCCGGGAGCATTGTCCCGGGCGCCTTGGTGAGACCACGCGCTAGACGACCAGCAGCCCATCGGCGTTGGTGCGAAGGGAGATGACGATGTCCTGGAAGTCGTTGTCGCCGCTGGCGACCGGCAGGTCCTCGAACCCCAGCCACATGTCGAGCCCGCCTTCCGACGTGCCGGAGAGGGCCTGGACGGCATCGCCCGGGTTGAGGGTCGAGAAGGAATGGAAGATGGCCGCACTGTCCAGGGCGCCGCGCGAGTCGCTGAAAAGCAGCGGCGGCAGGCCGGCGTCCAGCGTCGCCGCCGTCGTCGTGCCGGGCGCCCGGAACGAGAGGTCGTTGGCCAGGCCGCCGTAGAAATCGAACCCGTCCTGGATCAGGAAAAATCCCAGGGTCGCGCCGGCGGCCGGGATGGCGAGATCCAGGGTCCGGGCGCCGGCGGCAACGTTCAGCGTATTGGCAAACAGCACGAAGACGTTCCCCAGCGTGCCGTTCGCCGCGACCTCGTAGTAGCCGAAAGTGTTGGAGAAGAGCGACACCGCCGATTCGAATTGCAGGGTGAACTGCACAGTCCCGTCGCCCTGCAGGAAGGCTTCGCTGAGGACGCCGTTGATGTCGGACGGGGCGACCCGCACGCCTTCCTGCAGAGCCGGCAGAAAGCTGGCATAGGTGATCGTGGTATGGGCGTCGGCGCCCATGCCGCGCGCCGCGGCGATGAAATCGCCGCCGCCGAAGGTTCCGTTCAGCTCCAGCGAATTGCCGCCGGCGCTCAGCGTCGCTTTGTTCTCGCCATACGTCACGGCGAGATTGGAGCGGCCCACCACGGAGCCCAGGATGTCGACGGACACGCCCAGGCGAAATCCTGCGATATTGTCGTCCCCCATCTCGGCCCAGCTGTCGCGCAGCGTATCCTGGGCGGAGTTGATCTCCAGGAAATCGTTGTCGGCGCCACCGCTCAGGATGTTCCGTCCCGCACCTCCCCTCAGCGTGTCACTGCCGATACCGCCCAGGAGAGTGTCGTTGCCTGCGCCGCCGTCGAGAAAGTCGGTCCCGGCGCCGCCGGAGATCGTGTCGTCGCCGCCACCGCCACCGACATAGTCGTTGCCGTCGTTGCTGGTGATCACGTTGGCGATATCGTTGCCGGTGACCGTGTCGTTGCCGCTGCCGGTGATCAGGTTGCTGATCATCGACCGCGGGTCGCCGTTGGACAGCAGGGCGTTGTAGACGTTGCCCTGGGCGGTGAAGACGGCAGGGCCCGGGACGGCGATGTTGGCGTTGAGATCGGCAAGTTGCTCGCGCGAGAAGGTCAGCCAGCGGCCCGGTCGAAGATCGTCGACCTGGTCTTCGCTGAAACCGCTGAGGTCGTAGGTCGCGATGGCGCCCTGCGTCCACACCGTCGAAAAGATCTTGTTCCCTGCCGTGACACCGGTATTCGGCGCCGGACTGCCGTCGATCATCTGCCGGCCGGTGGCTGGATCCCAGCGATAGGTGACCGCGGTGCCGTCCTTGTCGAAATTGGCCCCGTAATACGCCTGGAGCGCCGCGATGTCGTACATCATGTAGCTCTGCGGGGCCGACCCGACATGCGCCGCCGTGGCCCCTTCCGTATCGGCCCCGAAGTAGCTGGCGTAGGTCATGACCGAGAATTCGTTGTCATTCCGGCTCGGGTCGAGGGCGCCGTTGTAGTCGGGATCGTGACCGTGCTTCAAGCCGAACGAATGGCCCATCTCATGCATGATCGTGTTGAAATGGTCCGTCCCATAGAACTGCATGGTCGTCGGGCGACCGTTGGTGCCCAGCCATTGGTCTCCGGCCTCCCGGGCATCCTGTTTTGAATAGGTGCCGTTGTTGGTGGGAAAGGCCGCCTGGGAGCCGCCATCGCCGTATCCAGCCAAGCGGAAAGTGGCGTCGACGGCCGCGGGCGACTCCGCCGGGACAAATGTGAGCTTCGTATAGGACTCCACCAGCTTCATGGCGGCCACGGCCGCGGCCTGTGGTATGGCCGGGAGCGGCATGAAAGTGGCAAGCGGGATCGCGCCGGGGTAGCCCGCGACGTCGCTATAGTCTGAAACCTGCTGGGGGAAGGCGTAGGTGATCTCCGTCGCCGGGGTAGTGCCGCCCGGGGCCGTGACCCAGCGGTTGTCCATGAGGATGGCGCGGACGTTGGGATCGGTAATCCCGCTCGAGTTAAAGACGGCGCCGTAGAGACCGCCCTTGGGGCTCGTGAAGTTGGTCGGAACGGGCTCGTTGGGACGGTCTTCTGACATGACACGCAAAACCCTTGATCAATTACGCAACAGGACGGAGATGAACGATCGACCCTCCGGATTTAGGTCAGTGAGTCACGACATTAGTATGGCGACGCCTTTCGCAAAACGGCGTGATGTCGCAACGACGAAATTTCGCAAACATCGGCTTGCAAGCATCGGGGGGACGGGATCGAACAAGGCGCACGTAAGGCAATGCCGTGCGCGGCGATTGGTTGCACCGTCCTGCCCCGGGCGAGGCCCTTGGCGCGTCGGGCGTATCGCCACACGCGTCGAAAGCCTCGCCCGGAATTTCCGCGCCGCCGCAAGGCGCGCGCCAGGCGCGTCAATCACGGACCGAGCCGGTCGAACCGCTCCAGCACGGTCCAGCCGTAGCTGTCGACCGACCACGGAACTGTCTGCCGCACCAGGGCCGTCCAGGTCCGGCAATCCACCAGCAGCCAGTCGCGGCCGGGCTGCCCGTAAGTCTCCGGTCCCTGGGTTTCCAATCCATGGCCTCCCGGTCCCGGTCTTTCCAGTTTGGGCCCCAGTTTGGGGCATCGTGCCGTCCGGGCGAGCTGCGCCGCCGTCTCCACGTCGCCGGGCTGCCGGGAGACCCGGCGGTTCGACCACCGCTCCCAGCGCACCAGGCCAAGCTTGCGCGCAAAGAAGAACCGCTCCAAATGGTCGGCCGACCCGATATCCGTACCGCCGTAATGCTCGGAGACCACGACGTCCAGGGACCGGGTCGCGGTCGTCACCCGGGAATCGGCATCGACGATCCTGAAGGGGAAGGCGATCCGGCCGAGGCGGTAGCGGGTGAACGCCGCGTTGAACTGCGGCGGACAACTCTCCGGACTGGCCGTGATGTTCAGCCGGGCGACGATGGATTTCCACGAATCGCTGCCCACCTCGTTGCGGAACATCAGCCAGCCCAGGAAGCGCCGGTCGGAGATGAACGGCGACCGGCACGCCTCTGAAATGAACCACTGGATGCCCCCGCCGCCATCCTCGGTCATGGCGGCGGTCGACCAGCCGTCGACCAGCATCAACACTTGGCCGCCATCGCCGCCTTTGCCTAAACCGCCATCGAACCGGCCGAACACCCGGCCCCCGGTGCCGAAGTCGAACGTCTGGACAACCAGTGTCCGCGCGCCCCGGCGCTGAACGACCGAGTCGCTGGCCTGGTAGCCTTGCACCGTTTCGGCGGCGGCGAGCGAATTGGGCCAGTCGTGCTTGCGCCAGGGGGCCGCATCCTCCGACCGCTGCGGGCGGGACTGCCGGCAATCCTCGTCGATGGGCAGCGCGCCACTGGGCTTTCCTGTAGGATCGAGGCAGAGGCTTTGGGCGAGATAGTCGATCATGTCGGCATCGGACAGGGTCTGGGACCACGCCATTCGGGACCACACCGGTGCCGCGGACCCCAGGACAGTGATTAGGAAGAGGACGGTCGGGAAAAACGAGGTCTTCTTCATGGAAGCCTTCTTCAGGGAGCCTGTCGATCGTCGGCCGGTGACCGCCGCGAGCAACCAAGGCGAGCGCCGCCTTGATACAGGACAACGAAACCAAGATGGACGCCATCGTACTCCTAGGCGCCGATCCGCGCCTCGAATCGGAAATCGAGACCGGCCGGGACAGCGCCCTGCACTTCAGGTCGGCGTCGGACGTCGACCAGTACGCCGTCTATGGTCCCTATCTCGCCTTGCCGACGGGCCGCTACCGCATCGAGCTGGAGCTGACCGTCGACGCACGCGCCACGGGCCGGGTGGGGATCGAGCTCTGCCACAGCGGGGCCCGGGTGCGCCTCTACGACCGCCCCTGCTTCGAGTGGGAACTGGCACGGGGGGTCATTCGCGTCTCCTACCCCTTCGAGCAGCCCGTCGAGAATCTCGAAGTCCGCCTGCGCGTCCCCGGAGGCTTCGCCGGGGCGATCCGGCAATTGTCGTTTCGGCGAGTGCCCGACGATCCGTCCTGAGGCTGTCGAGAGGCGCACCGGGGTTTAGCTTCCCATGCCAGTCGGCGATCGATCCTCTTTGGTGTGACGGGGGAAGTGGCCGATGTGACTGCAAAATCAAACCGACGGGACGCTGATGTTGCTGTCAGCCGATCGCAAAGTAGCTTTCGCCGCTTCGCCGGCCTATACAGGGTAGCATTCCATGGGGAGGATACTGGCTAGCGCGGTACGGCACTTTCGATCTCCCGTTTCCGGAACGTTGCCGCCGCTCGATCGCGGCGGCCGATAGCGCTTGGTTCACCGCATGCCCATGGATCTTTACCCTCATCACCTCGCCACCCTGCCGCGCCCCGAACTGGAGGACGCGATCCGGCGGGCCGTGCAGACGGCCTATCTCGGCGACGGGCTCGTCCTCGCCCGTATCCTCGGCCGGCACAAGATCTTCCTGCGCAGCGCGGACCGCGGCTTCGCCTGCCATGTCATGCTCGACGGCTTCTGGGAGATGTGGCTGACCCAATTCCTCGCCCGCCGAGTCACGCCCGGCATGACGGTGATCGATGTCGGCGCCAATTTCGGCTACTTCACGCTGCTCCTGGGTGATCTGGTCGGCGAAGCCGGGCATGTCATCGCCGTGGAGCCCAACCCGGACGCGGCCTCGCTGTTGCAGGAATCCGTGCTGCTGAACGGTCACCGGACGCGCACGAAGGTGGTGCCCCATGCCTTGGGCGCCAGCGCCGGCCGCGGCTGGCTCTACGCCCCTGACGGCGAACCCAAGAACGCCGCGCTGGTTGGCACCGCTGACATTCCGGGCGGCAGGACGGTCGAAGTCTCGACCCTCACCCTCGACGAGGTGGCGCTGGACTACGGCAAGGTGGACCTAGTGAAGATCGATGCCGAGGGCGGCGAGCAGGGAATCGTGGCCGGCATGCGCCAGGTGATCGCCCGCGACCGCCCCACGATCGTGCTCGAATTCAACGCCGCGCGCTATGCCGACCCGCGCCGGTTTCTCGATGAGCTGCTGGCCACCTATGGCACCGCCCGGGAACTCAGCCTCGACGGCACCCTCCTGCCGCTGGATCGGGTGTCGGTGCTGGACCAGACCAGTCTGGAAGACCGCATCCTGCTGTTCGAATGAGCGAAGCGAGCACTCTCGCCGGCGCCCCTCCCGCGCGCCGCCGGACGATCCTCTACGAGGCCCACAATCTCACGCTGAGCGGCGGGACGGGCATCGCCACCTATGCCCGGGCGCTCGCCCAGGCGGCCGGCCGGCTGGGCTACGACGTCGACGGCCTGTTCGGCGTCGAGCGCGACCTGACGCGTGGCGACCACCGCCTCAACGAGGTGCTCGCCTTCGACGCGATCGACGATGACAAATGGCTGAGCCCTCTCGAAGCGGCATGGCGCAATGTGCGCTACCCTTTCAATGCGCTCGGCGGGCTGCGGCCGATCGAGCTGCCCCGCAGCGGCCTGGTGATGGGGCCGATTGCCGACGCGCTGCGGCCGTTCCGGCGCGTGTTCGCGGCGACTCAGCTCATCGACGTCAGCGTCGCGCATTTCAAGATCTACGGCCGGCTGGCTCAGCTCCGGCTGCCCGACGGGCCCGACGTCTTCCATGCGACGCATCCCGTGCCCCTGGCGCTCAAGGGCTGCCCGAACATCTACACCATCCACGATCTCGTGCCCTTGCGCCTGCCCTACACCACCCTGGACAACAAGAAATACTTCTATCGCCTGCTCACCGCCCTGGCCCGCACCGCCGACCATATCGTGACCGTGTCGGAGTATTCGCGGCGCGACATCGTCGAGCATCTCGGGATCGACGAGCGCCGCGTGACCAACACCTACCAGGCCGTGGACATCCCGCCCGAGCTGCTGGCTCGCAGCGACGCCGAGGTGGCAGCCGACTTGGCCAAGCTCTTCGGCCTCGAGTTTGGCGGCTACTTTCTGTTCTACGGCGCAATCGAGCCCAAGAAGAACGTGTCGAACTTGATCGATGCCTATGCCGCCTCGGGCACCACGCTGCCCCTGATCGTCGCCGGCGGCGGCGGATGGCAGAACCGGGCGGATCTGAGGAAGATCCGAGATGAACGTTTCACCAACTTTCGCATCGACGGCGACATCGTGCGGCGCCAGCGGCAGGTCCGCCGCCTGGACTACCTGCCGCGCGACCAGCTCCTCACCCTGGTCCGCGGCGCCCGCGCGCTGCTGTTCCCGTCGATTTACGAGGGCTTCGGGCTGCCGGTGATCGAGGCCATGGCGCTGGGCACCCCCGTGGTGACCTCGACCGCAGCCTCCCTACCGGAAGTTGCGGGCGATGCGGCCCTGCTCGTCGACCCCTATTCCATAGACAGTATCGCCTGGGCCATTCGAGCCATTGAAGCGGATGTCGATCTGCGGGGGGAGCTCGTCGAACGGGGCCGCCAGCAGGCGACAAGATTTTCGCCGAGCGCCTATGACCAGCGGCTCAGGCGCCTATACGCGACGTTATGATCTGTGAAACATGTCACTCTTACCGCAAAGCAAGCCCAATCTCCAGCTGACGGCCGCCGTTCGTCCGCGGCTCAAGTCAGGGAAGTGAGCAAGGCGTTCTTTCGGAGCTGTCGTCGGCCGTCGGCTTGGTGCGTTGGCCCGCAGGCTGGGGGTTTTCCCGGTCTTGGGAGACTTGCGAGCCAATCTGCGAGCTTCACGAATGACTTCCGCGGGAACGGACTTCCGGCCCTCGCAACGGCCCGCTTGCGCTCGCGGTGACCTGAGCCCCTGAAACTCCTCCAGAAATGGGTAGAGTCCATCTTCGAGAGGAGACGGGAGATGAAGAAGGCTCGGTTCACGGAAGAACAGATCATCGGGATCCTGCGGGAGCACGAGGCAGGAGCGGCGACGGC
>LNFM01010115.1_pt1 | contig 14533 bp, 12 predicted proteins | sample 596031 | NCBI WGS metagenome assembly LNFM01 (sample SAMN04254537, study PRJNA301005) | activated carbon metagenome | isolation source: dual media filters at the Ann Arbor, Michigan drinking water treatment plant | place: USA: Ann Arbor
TTTCCGCCATGAGCGGTGAAACCAATCGCCTGATCGATCTGGCCAAACAGGTCAGTGATGGTCAGCCGGTACCGCGTGAACTCGACGTGATGGTTTCAACGGGTGAGCAGGTGACCATTGCCCTGTTGGCCATGGCGCTGATCAAAATTGGTGTGCCGGCGGTGTCTTACACCGGTAATCAGGTGCGTATCCTCACAGACAGCGCGCACAACAAAGCGCGCATCCTGCAAATCGACGATCAGAAGCTGCGCACTGACCTCAAGGCTGGTCGTGTGGTGGTGGTTGCAGGTTTCCAGGGTGTGGATGAAAACGGCAATATCACCACGCTGGGTCGTGGCGGTTCCGATACCACCGGCGTAGCGCTTGCCGCAGCGTTGAAGGCTGACGAATGCCAGATTTACACCGACGTAGACGGTGTTTACACCACAGATCCGCGCGTCGTGCCGCAGGCTCAGCGCCTGGAAAAAATCACCTTTGAAGAGATGCTGGAAATGGCCAGCCTTGGTTCCAAGGTGTTGCAGATTCGCTCGGTGGAATTCGCCGGCAAATACAACGTCCCGCTGCGCGTACTGCACAGCTTCCAAGAGGGTCCGGGCACCCTCATTACCCTTGATGAAGAGGCATCCATGGAACAGCCGATTATCTCCGGCATCGCTTTCAATCGCGACGAAGCCAAGCTGACGGTCCGTGGCGTACCGGACATCCCGGGCGTAGCGTTCAAAATTCTCGGCCCGATCAGTGCGGCCAACATTGAAGTCGACATGATCGTGCAGAACGTTTCGCACGATAACACCACCGACTTCACCTTCACCGTGCACCGCAATGACTACACCGCCGCGTTTGAGGTGTTGGAAAATACCGCGCGTGAGCTGGGTGCGCGTGAAGTGATCGGTGATACCAAAATTGCCAAGGTGTCCATTGTTGGCGTTGGCATGCGCTCCCACGCAGGCGTGGCCAGCCGTATGTTTGAAGCCTTGGCCAAGGAAAACATCAATATCCAGATGATCTCGACCTCGGAAATCAAAGTCTCCGTGGTCATTGAGGAGAAATATCTGGAGTTGGCGGTGCGCGCCCTGCACACTGCTTTTGAACTGGATGCCCCGGCCCGCAAGGGCGATTGAGGCATTATCCGAAAGGCGCGGTTTATACCGCGCCTTTCGTCTTTTTGGTTGGCATGAGCAGCGGCTTTCTTTCTGCTCACACTGGTCAATACTTGGGTGAAGGCTCTGCTTGAGTTGTTCGGGGCTGCCGCCATTTTATTTTGCAGACTGCTGTTGTATTGAACTGATATCCGTAAGGAGAAAGGAATGCTGATTCTGACTCGCCGGGTCGGAGAGACCCTGATGGTGGGTGACGAAGTCACTGTCACCGTGTTGGGCGTTACCTAAAGAAGTTGCTGTGCACCGTGAGGAAATTTACCAGCGCATCCAGAAAGAGAAGGGTGAGGAACCAAGCCACTAATTTTATTGAAATTTTGGCTTTGCAAACGGGGAAAACATGGTTATCATGCGCCCCGTGTTGCGGAGAGGTGGCCGAGTGGCCGAAGGCGCTCCCCTGCTAAGGGAGTACACCTCAAAAGGGTGTCGGGGGTTCGAATCCCCCCTTCTCCGCCATTATTTAGTGTTGTACGGCGGTCAGAGTTAAATCGGTAAGTTGTTGAAATTACTAGAATTTAGCGCTTGATAATGAAAATAAACGCCGTATAATGCGCACGCTCTACGGACTCATAGCTCAGCTGGATAGAGTACTCGGCTACGAACCGAGCGGTCGGAGGTTCGAATCCTCCTGAGTCCACCACACAAGAAGGGCCTGCAGCGATTCAGGCCCTTTTTCTTTGTCTGAAGAATTCTCCTTGCCGGTCGAGCTGCCGCGCGCTGCGGCGTGCCTTAGGGGCTGTTGCCGTTGCGTCGCGAGCCGCATTGCTGCGAAATAGCCCGCCATGCCGTAGCGGCGTTATGCAGGTGATGGGTTCGCAATCCATGTTGCTTCCTTTGTAGGTCCACCAACACCGCTTGGCGAGATTCTTAGCACAACCTAGGCGGGCCCACCCTCAGGGCCTGATCTGTTGCATTTAAACGGCTAAACGTCGCATCTCGTGCCGCGCCAAAGCGGGCTCCAGCGCGGCTGCAACTGAAATGGCAGCAAAACTTAACGCCGCTTAGGTATTTTTACGCAGCCACTGTCATCAAAATTTACCGTGCGGCTGTTGCCCTGGCGGTCGCGGTATTGAAAGCGCTGCTCGCCGTTGCGGCTGCTTACTTGGTCAGGGCGACCAAACATGCTGACTATGTCGTCCTGGGTCATGCCGGACCTTACATGACGTTTGATCATGGCCTCACGCCGCTCGCTGCCTGACAGCGGGGTGCCGCACGGTGACTCGCGCTCGCCGACCACAACCACATCGTTACGCGTAGTGGTGGGCGGGCTGCTGGGCACTTTTGTGGGTTTAGCCAGGGGCACCGGTTTGCCGCTGCCGGGGGTGGGGTTGTAGGCATCTTGTAGCTGCTGCTCCTGTTCGCTGGTACAGCCGTGGCGGGTGAAGGTCACGTGGCCGGTGCTGTCGACGCAGCGAAACACGCTCGAGGCTGAGGTGTGCGAGGGCCCCACTATCAAGAGCCAGGCACACAGGGGCAGGGAATAGCGCAATCCACGCATGGGAAGGTCCTCCTTGACGGTCCAGGCACAAGCCTAGCCCAGTACGCGCAGGTCGCCAGTGGTGCCTCGGGTGAGGTGGGCGGCGTCGCAACTGAATAACTGCTGTCAAAGCTCAACTTTGCGACGCAAGCGCTTGTTCCAGGCCGGATTTTGTAACGTGCTTTGCATCTGGGTGGTGGTATCATCTGCGCCGTCAGCCCCGCCGGGGCTTGTGGAATACCACCATGGACTTACCCAGTAGTTACCCCGAATCTCGATTGTGCAATCACGTGTTGACTGATTGATCCCCTTTGGCGTGCCTGCCGCTGGGGGTGGAGTGCGCCATGACTGAAGTAGAAGCAAAAAAACCGCAAGAAAGCCTGCAGGACCGCCTCGCCCAGGTGGTCGAACTGCTGCATCGCCAACGCCTGGTCGAAGACCTGACCCATCGCCAGGATGGTGTTAACCAGGCCCGCGTAGACAACCTGGTACACCGGCAGAATCTGGTCGAACTGCAGCGCAAGCTCGACGACCTGCACTCGGCCGACGTGGCCCACATCCTCGAAGCGCTGCCCCTCGATGACCGCCTGACGATCTGGCAGTTGGTTAAGGCCGAGCGCGACGGCGACATTCTCCTTGAAGTCTCCGATGCGGTGCGCGAGACCCTGATCGCCGACATGGAGGATCACGAGATTCTTGCGGCGGCCAAGGAAATGGACGCCGATGAGCTCGCCGATCTGGCGTCCGAGCTGCCGCGCGATGTCGTCCATGAGCTGATGGAAACCCTCGACGCGCAGCAGCGCGAGCGTGTGCGTTCGGCCCTGTCCTACGAAGAGGATCAGGTCGGCGCGCTGATGGACTTCGAGATGGTGACCATCCGTGAAGACGTCAGCCTTGAGGTGGTGTTGCGTTACCTGCGGCGGCTCAAGGAGTTGCCAGGGCATACCGACAAGCTTTTCGTGGTCGACTATGACGGCGTGCTTAAAGGCGTGCTGCCGGTCAAGCGGTTGCTGGTCAATGACCCGGATAAGCTGGTCAGCGATGTGATGGCCACCGACCCGGTAAGCTTCCACCCTGACGAGGACGGCTACGACGCCGCCCAGGCGTTCGAGCGTTATGATCTGATTTCATCCCCGGTCGTGGACAAGAACGGCAAACTGATCGGCCGCCTGACCATCGATGAGATGGTTGACCTGATCCGGGAGGAGAGCGAAAGCGAAGTCCTCAACATGGCGGGTCTGCGCGAAGAGGAAGATATCTTCGCCTCGGTGTGGAAGTCCCTGCGTAACCGCTGGGCCTGGTTGGCGGTCAATCTGGTGACGGCGTTCATGGCGTCGCGCGTGATTGGCTTGTTCGAGGGCTCGATCGAGAAGCTGGTTGCGCTGGCGGCCCTGATGCCGATCGTTGCAGGCATCGGCGGTAATTCCGGCAACCAAACCATCACCATGATCGTGCGCGCGATGGCGCTGGATCAGGTCAGTACTGGCAACACGTCACGCTTGATCCGCAAGGAGTTGGGTGTGGGGCTGATCAACGGCCTGGTCTGGGGTGGGGTGATTGGTGTGGTGGCATACCTGCTGTACGACAGCTGGTCGTTGGGCGTGGTGATGACTGCTGCGATGACCCTTAACCTGTTGCTCGCCGCACTGATGGGCGTGCTGATCCCCATGACTTTGGTGCGCTTGGGGCGCGACCCGGCGATGGGGGCCAGTGTGATGATCACCGCCGTAACCGACAGCGGTGGTTTTTTCATCTTCCTCGGTTTGGCGTCGATTTTCTTGCTGTAGAGTCGCTAGGCTCCCATCCGACAACAAGGCAGGGCCGATTCGCATGCAATCGGCCCTCGTTATATGGGCGGTCGAGGGTCTGAATACCCGCCCATACATACCACTGCTGTTGTCCGGCTAACGCTTCTATCGTGACTGCGCCTCGCCTGTCTGCAGCGCTCCGACTGGCGTTGCTTACCGGTTCTGAAGGGCGCGGCCGGTAATGTTCTTACGCCCGAAGCGTATTGCGTTTATAGCCGGATCGCGACTTGGGTAGTGGGCCCGAATAGGCGCTACAAAAAATCGCTGAATGCGCCGGTTTGAGGTTTGCTTCAAACGCTTGTTTCACGCTAATGTTCGCCAGCCTTGCCCGAGCGCATGCCCCGGGCACTCTTCAATAATAATGAATGCAGCCGCGAGCTGTTGGCCAAAGGAGTCGCAATGACGCCCACTGAACTCCTGCTCGAAGGTGTTGAACTCATGCTGTTCGGCATGGGATTCGTCTTTCTCTTCCTGATTCTTCTGATCGGTGCCATTCACCTGATGGCGCGTGTGCTCGCGCGTATCGCGCCGCCGGCTGCAGCAAGCCCGGTTGTTCGTCAGGCGCCAGCGCCTGTTACCAGTAGCGGACCATCTGCCGAAGTGCTGGCCGCCATTCAGGGTGCCATTCATCAACACCGCGCACGCCGCGGTTGATTCAGATTGCCAGGGAGTTTTTGCGTATGACCGTTGCAAACAAGGCGCTGGGTATTACCGATGTGGTGCTGCGTGATGCCCACCAGTCGATTCTCGCCACCCGTGTACGCCTCGAAGACATGCTGCCGATCGCGCCAAAGCTTGATCAGGTCGGTTTCTGGTCGGTGGAATCCTGGGGCGGCGCGACCTTCGATGCGTGCATTCGCTACCTGGGTGAAGACCCTTGGGCGCGCATTCGTGCACTCAAGCAGGCGATGCCCAATACTCGTCAGCAGATGCTTCTACGTGGTCAGAACCTGCTGGGCTACCGGCACTATGCCGACGATGTGGTTGAGGCATTCGTCGAACGTGCGGCCATCAATGGCGTCGATGTGTTCCGCGTGTTCGATGCGATGAACGACCCGCGTAACCTGCAGACCGCGCTGCAGGCGGTCAAGCGCGTAGGTAAGCACGCCCAGGGCACGATTTCCTACACCACCAGCCCGGTACACACTCTGGACATGTGGCTGGACCTGGCCAAGACCCTTGAAGACATGGGCGCCGATTCCATTGCGATCAAGGACATGGCCGGCATCCTCACGCCTTATAAGGCGTTCGAGCTGGTGACGCGCCTCAAGGCCAGCCTGAGCATTCCGATCCATATGCAATGTCATGCCACGGCTGGCCTGTCCAGTGTGGCGATTCTCAAGGCCGTCGAGGCCGGGATCGATAACGTCGATACGGCGATCTCCTCGTTGTCGATGACCTACGGGCATTCGCCGACGGAGTCGGTTGTGGCCATGTTTCAGGGCACCGAGCGCGACACTGGGCTGAACCTGGAGCTGCTTGAAGAAATTGCCGCCTACTTCCGTGAGGTGCGCAAGAAGTACGCGGCCTTCGAGGGCAACCTCAAGGGTGTCGATTCGCGCATCTTGGTCGCTCAGGTGCCGGGCGGCATGCTCACCAACATGGAGAGCCAGCTCAAAGAGCAGGGCGCCCAAGACCGGTTCGATGAAGTGCTGGCCGAGATCCCGCGTGTTCGCGAAGACCTGGGCTTTATCCCGCTGGTGACGCCGACCTCGCAGATTGTCGGCACTCAGGCGGTGATCAACGTACTCACCGGCGAGCGCTACAAGTCCATCACCAAGGAAACAGCGGGCATCCTCAAGGGTGAATATGGCATGGCGCCGGCGCCCTTTAACGCTGCGCTGCAGGCGCGGGTGCTCAACGGCGCTGAAGCCGTCAGCTGTCGGCCAGCCGACCTGCTCGAGGCCGAGATGGACAAGCTGACAGCTGAACTCAAGGGGATTGCCCAAGAGAAGGGCATCACGCTGGCTGCTGATGAAATTGACGACGTGCTGACCTACGCCCTGTTTCCGCAAATCGGGTTGAAGTTTCTCGAGAACCGCGGCAACCCGGCGGCGTTTGAGCCGGTGCCCGACGGCAAACCAGTGACTGCGCGTGGCAATGCCGAGGGTGATGTTTACAGAGTTGAGGTCAATGGCCAGACCTATGTGGTCAAGGTCAACGAGGGCGGTGATATCGAGGGCATCAAGCCCGTCGGTGCAGCCGCCGCAGCCAGCGCCCCCGCTGCTGCGTCTGTGGGTGCGGGTGAGCCGCAGCAGGCTCCGCTGGCGGGGAATATCTTCAAGGTCTTGGTTCAGCCAGGGCAGGTCGTCGAGGAGGGTGAGCTGGTCATCATCCTGGAGGCGATGAAGATGGAGACCGAGATTCGTGCGTTCAAGGCCGGCACCGTGGGTGCGGTCAACGTCAAGATGGGCGATATGGTGGCGGTGGGCGACAGCCTGCTGACCATCGGCTGAGGGGCGCGGCATGGATAAGCTGCTGAAACTCTGGCAAAGCACCGGTCTCTATCACCTGGAAGCAGGCCAGGCGCTGATGATCGTGGTCTGCCTGGGACTGATCTACCTGGCGATTCGCCGCGGCTTCGAACCGCTGCTGCTGATCCCGATCGGCTTCGGCGGGGTGTTGGCGAATATCCCGGTGGCCAATATGGCCGAAGGTGCAGGCTTGCTGCATCTGTTCTACGAGATTGGCTTGCCGACCAGCGTATTCCCCTTGCTGATCTTTATGGGCGTGGGGGCGATGACCGATTTCGGCCCGATGCTGGCCAACCCGAAAACCTTGCTGCTGGGTGCGGCGGCGCAGTTCGGTATTTTCGGCACGCTCATCGGCGCGCTGGCGCTTACCGCGCTGGGCATTCCGGGCATGGAGTTCACCCTGCGCGAAGCGGCGTCCATTGCCATCATCGGCGGTGCCGACGGCCCAACGTCGATCTTCGTGACCTCAAAACTGGCGCCGGACCTGCTTGGGCCTATCGCCGTGGCTGCGTATTCCTATATGGCGCTGGTGCCGCTGATTCAGCCACCGATCATGCGTGCGCTGACCACACCGCAGGAGCGGGCAATTGTCATGCAGCAGCTGCGCCCGGTTGGCCAGACCGAGAAGATCGTCTTCCCGCTGGTGCTGTGCCTGCTGATTGGCATGCTGCTGCCCGATGCAGCACCGCTGATCGGTATGTTTGCCTTTGGCAATCTGTTGCGTGAAGCCGGTGTGGTTGAGCGCTTGGCCGATACATCGCGCAACGCACTGATCAACATCGTCACCATTGCCCTGGGTCTGACCGTGGGCTCCAAGCTGTCGGCCGAGTCCTTTCTGCAGCTCAAGACGCTGGGCATTCTGGTGTTGGGGATGGTGGCGTTCTGTGGTGGTACGGCGGCGGGGGTGATCATGGCGAAGATCATGAACCTGTTCAGCACCAACAAGATCAACCCGCTGATCGGTTCAGCTGGCGTATCCGCTGTGCCCATGGCTGCGCGGGTGTCGAACAAGGTTGGGTTGGAAGCTAACCCGCAGAACTTCCTGCTCATGCATGCGATGGGGCCGAACGTGGCCGGGGTCATCGGCTCGGCCGTGGCGGCGGGGGTGCTGCTCAACTTCGTAGGGTAAGCTCAGCCATGCCTGCACAACAAAGCCGCCTCATGGGCGGCTTTGTTGTTTGTCACATACGGTTGCTGGCCAGGTGCCGTGTGGATTTCACATGGACCAAAAACCGGCCGATCAAGGCCGGTGCTTTCGTCCTGGCATTAGGCGTCTTCTTCGGCTGCCATCTCAGCGTCGTGGGCGATCAGCGAGACTAGAGCATTCTGCTGGCGACGTGAAAGCTGACGGAAACGCTGCAACAGCTCACGCTCATGCAGCGAGAGTTCGGGGCTGTCCAGGCGCAACTCGACGTCATCGCCAAGGCTGCCTTCCTGAAGCATGCTCTGCTCAAGACGCGCGATGATTTCAGAGTTCATGCTGCGGTGATGGTTGCGAGCCACATCAGCGATGCGTTCACGCATGCCATCAGGCAGTCGAACAACGAATTTGTCAGCCGTACGGCTGGAGTAAATAGCCTGTTTCATAGGGCGCATTCTTTTAAACCGGTTAGTTCAGGGGAGCGATGCTGGCATTGCGCTGCAAGATTGTCACCGGTTTGACCATCTTTCGCACTACCCGTTCCGCAGAATCGCGATTTAGCTTGGTTATGACTGCTTGGTCACGTAAACATTTAATTGACGCCAAATACACGGCGTATCTTGCCTTGGATGAGGGCGTTTTGCCAGCACCAGTTATCAGAAATGCGTCTTGGTCGTCAGCTTGCGTTAACTCAGACCACATTTTGCCGCGAACATTCGCTTAGTCACTCAATCGTCACAGGCGATTCACAGGGTTGACATGCGACATGCCTACCTTGGTCTACACCAGAGCAACCTCCAGTTGCCGTGTTTGCCAGCTAAAGGAGGCATTCCATGAATGCAGTGATTCGCGTCGAGGGCCTGAATAAGCACTTCGGCCCCAAACAAGCCTTGTTCGACCTCGGACTGACCGTGCAGCCCGGCGAAATGGTGGCGTTGATTGGTGCCTCAGGCTCTGGCAAGTCGACCCTGCTGCGTCATGTTGCGGGCCTGGCCTGCTGTGATCGCGCCGCGGGTGGCAGCATTCAGGTGCTGGGCCGTGAGGTGCAGGCTAATGGCCGCTTGAATGGTGAGGTGCGCAACCTGCGCGCTGACATCGGCTACATCTTCCAGCAGTTCAACCTGGTCGGCCGCCTCAGCGTGCTGCAGAACGTGCTGCTCGGTTGCCTGGGGCGCATGCCGCGTTGGCGCGGCACCCTTGGCCTGTTCAATGCTGAAGAAAAGCAACGTGCGCTGCAGGCATTGACCCGTGTTGGCCTGGCTGATCTGGCACAGCAGCGCGCCTCCACCCTGTCCGGCGGCCAGCAGCAGCGCGTGGCGATTGCCCGTGCGCTGTGTCAGCGCGCCAAGGTGATTCTGGCTGATGAGCCGATTGCCTCGCTGGACCCCGAATCGGCACGCAAGGTCATGCAGATTCTGACGGATATCAACCGTGAAGACGGCACCACCGTGGTGGTCACCCTGCATCAGGTTGATTACGCCATGCGTTATTGCCAGCGCGCCGTGGCCTTGAAAGCGGGGCGTATTCATTACGACGGCGAGGCCGCCGAACTGCACCCCAATTTCCTGAACGACCTCTATGGCGCCGAGCTGCTGATTGAGCCGGCCGCCGAGGCGCAGGCGCGTCCTGCGCGCACGCGAAACGTCCCTTTAGCGCTGGCCAAGGCCTGAGCTGTCCACTGTTCTGCCAACCCTAATAAGTCCATCTGCACGAGGAGTGCTTTGCATGTTCAAACGTATCAGTCGCGTTCTCGCCGCGTCCACGCTGCTGGCCGGTTCGGTGTTGGGCGCTGCCCAGGCCGCTCAGCAGGAAATCAATTTCGGCATCATCTCCACCGAGTCTTCGCAGAACCTGAAAAGTATGTGGGACCCCTTCCTGGCGGACATGGGCAAGCAGACCGGCCTGAAGATCAATGCCTTTTTCGCCCCTGACTATGCCGGGATTATTCAGGGCATGCGCTTCGACAAAGTCGACGTGGCCTGGTACGGCAACAAGGCGGCAATGGAAGCGGTAGACCGCGCCGGTGGTGAGATTTTCGCCCAGACCGTGGCCTCCAACGGCTCCCAGGGCTATTACAGCCTGATGGTGGCGCACAAGGACAGCCCGATCAATTCGATCGAAGACATGCTGAAAAACGCCAAGACCCTGACCTTCGCCAACGGCGACCCAAACTCCACCTCGGGCTACCTGGTGCCGGGCTACTACGTGTTCGCGCAGAACAACGTCGACGCCAACAAGATCTTCAAGCGTGCGCTCAACGGCAGCCATGAAGTCAACGCGCTGTCGGTCGCCAACAAGCAGGTCGATATCGGCACCTTCAACAGCGAAGGCATGGAGCGTCTGGAAGTGACTGCGCCGGACAAGGCCGCCCAGCTGAAAGTGATCTGGACCTCGCCGCTGATCCCGTCCGACCCGATGGTTTGGCGTAAGAACCTCGACGAAGGCACCAAGACCAAGCTGCGTGAGTTTTTCGCCACCTACGGCGACCAGCCGGCTGAGCTGAAGGTGCTGGAAGGCCTGCAGTGGGCCAAGTTCAAAGCCTCGACTGACGATCAGCTGCTGCCAATCCGCCAGCTGGAACTGTTCAAGAAGCGCAGCGAAGTGGCGAACAACGACAAGCTCAAGGACGCCGACAAGCAGGCGCAGCTCAAGGAACTGGATGCCGAGCTGGCCAAGCTGGAAAAGCGCATGGCTGAAATCGCCCAGCAGAACCCGGCTAGCGCGGGTTAATCGCAGCACGCTGCCCGGCACAGGTGCCGGGCAGCCTTTTTCTGCCGTTTGATTCGAGATGCTGTTATGACCACTTTGACCACCGCACCCACGCCCGACCTGACCGCCAAGCGCTCCTGGCTGCAGCTGATCGGCTGGGGGCTGTTCTTCGTTGTGTTGGCCTGGTCCTGGCAGGGCGCGGAGATGAATCCGCTGGCGCTGATCCGCGACTCCAGCAACATGGCGACCTTTGCTGCGGACTTCTTTCCGCCCGATTTCAGCAACTGGGAGCTGTACCTCAAAGAGATGATCGTCACCGTGCAGATTGCCCTGTGGGGCACGGTGCTGGCGATTGTCTGCGCGATTCCGCTGGGCATTCTCTGCTCGGAGAACATCGTGCCGTGGTGGGTCTACCAGCCGATCCGTCGGGTGATGGACGCCTGCCGTTCGATCAACGAAATGGTCTTCGCCATGCTCTTTGTGGTGGCGGTTGGCCTGGGCCCGTTCGCCGGGGTGTTGGCGCTCTTTATCGGCACCACCGGGGTGCTGGCCAAACTCTTTGCCGAGGCCGTTGAGGCCATCGATCCGGGCCCGGTCGAAGGCGTACGCGCCACCGGCGCCAGCGCGCTGCAGGAAGTCATCTACGGGGTGATTCCGCAGGTCCTGCCGCTGTGGATTTCCTACTCGCTGTACCGCTTCGAATCCAACGTGCGCTCGGCCACCGTGGTCGGCATGGTCGGCGCCGGTGGTATCGGGGTGATCCTTTGGGAAGCGATTCGCGGCTTCCAGTTCGCCCAGACCTGCGCCCTGCTGATCGTGATCATCCTGGTGGTCAGCTTGCTGGACATCATTTCGCAGCGCCTGCGCAAACAATTTATCTGACGGAGCCGGGTGCCTGCGGGCGCCCGTTTTTAAGCATGCACTTGTCTAGACAACCTGAGCCGCTGTACCGCGAACTGGCTGCCGTGCTGCGTGATGAGCTGCAGCGCATGAACCCCGGCGATTACCTGCCAGGCGAGGTGCAATTGGCCGCGCGTTTTGCCGTCAACCGCCACACCCTGCGCCGCGCGGTGGATGAGCTGGTGCTCGAAGGCCGCCTGCTGCGCCAGCAGGGCAAGGGTACGCGCGTGCTGGCCAAGCCGCTGATTTATCCGATGCAGGCTGGCAGTGCCTACAGCGCTTCGCTTTCGGCACTTGGTCACAAGGTCGAGGCGCAGCTGCTGGAAAGCCGCCTGCGTCCGGCCAGTTGCGAGGAGCGTGAGTACCTGCAACTGCCCAGTGGTGCGCAACTGCTGGAGTTGAGCACCCTGCGCCTGATTGAAGGCCAGCCAGTCAGCCTGATTCGGCATGCCTTCAGCACCGAACATACCGAGCTGCTCGCCGATTACCAGGGCGGCTCGCTGCGCCAGTACCTCAGTCAGCGCGGCCTGACTCTGACTCGCACCTTTAGCCTGATCGGCGCGCGCCTGCCCAGCCGTGACGAGGCTGCGCGCCTGCTGATGCCCCGCCACGCGCCGCTGCTGAGCGTGCAAACCCTTTCCCGCGATCTGGCCGGACGGCCGGTGGAGCTGTCGCTATCGACCAGCCGCGCCGACCGCTTCCAGTACCAGCTCGCCCTTTGATGGAGGCTCGTTGATGAACCGCGCACGACCGCAAAGCAACCTGCTGCACAGCGATCCGCAGATCGCCATTCGCCAGCGCTGGATGGGCGTACTCGCCCGCGCCGGTGGCCAACTGGCGACCTACGAGTCGGCGTTGAAGGAAGCCGACTACCGCCTGATTCGCGCCCCGGAAATTGGCATGACCCTGGTACGCGGGCGCATGGGCGGCACCGGCAGCCCGTTCAACCTCGGCGAGATGAGCGTGACCCGTTGCGTGGTGCGCCTGGCTGATGGTCGCACCGGTTACAGCTACGTGGCCGGGCGCGACAAGCAGCATGCCGAACTGGCGGCTCTGGCCGACGCGCATTTGCAGGGCAGCGAGCAGCCGCACTGGCTGAGCCGGCTGATCGAACCCCTGGTGGCTGCACAGCACGCCCAACAGGCGGCCAAGGCCGCAGAAACCGCCACCACCCAGGTGGAATTTTTTACCTTGGTCAGAGGAGAAGACTGATGAACGCGGCGAATAGCTCGCAATGGCTGCAACCGGCCTTCAATGACCCGGTGCTGGATGCGCAGACCAGTTTCCGTAGCGCCCTTAAGGCCCTGGCCGAGCCAGGCCTGGCACAACCGCTTAACCGCGCCCTGGCTCTGGAAAACCTGCAACCGGCTACTTACGCCCTGTGCCTGGCGTTTCTCGATGGCGACACGCCGCTGTGGCTGGCGCCGTGTTTCGACACCCCGGCGATCCGCGCCAACCTGGCCTTTCACTGCGGCTGCCCGATTGTTGCCGAACGCGAACTGGCGCTGTTTGCCCTGCTCGATGAAAGCGAACTTGCGGACCTGTCGGATTTCGACAATGGCAGCGAACGCTACCCGGACCAGTCCTGCACCCTGCTGATCCAGCTCGACGCCCTCAGTAATGGCGCAGCCCTTCGCTGGCGCGGACCTGGGATCAAGGATGTGCGCTGCGTCGAGCTGCCATTGCCGGTGGCGTTCTGGCAGCAGCGCCAGGCGCGCAGTGCCTTTCCCCGTGGTCTGGACGCCTTCTTCGCCGCTGGTGATCAGGTGATCGGCCTGCCGCGCAGCACCCGCGTGCTGCTCAATGCCGAGGAGGCTGCCTGATGTACGTCGCCGTCAAAGGTGGCGAACGCGCCATCGACAATGCCCATTTACTGCTGGCGAAAAAGCGCCGTGGTGATACGTCCATACCTGAACTCAGTGTCGAGCAGGTGCGCGAGCAAATGCCGCTGGCCGTCGCCCGGGTGATGAGCGAAGGCTCGCTGTACGACCCACAACTGGCCGCACTGGCGATCAAGCAGGCGGCCGGTGACCTGATGGAGGCGATCTTCCTGCTGCGCGCCTACCGCACCACGCTGCCACGCTTCGGTGCCAGCGCCGCGCTGGACACCACGCAGATGCAGCTGACCCGACGCATCTCGGCAACCTTCAAGGACCTGCCCGGCGGCCAACTGCTCGGCCCGACCTTCGACTACAGCCACCGTCTGCTGGATTTTGCCCTGCTGGCCGAGGGCGAACAGCCTGATCCAGAACTTAGTCCGCAGGTGGATCCGCAGGCGCAGCCGTCGCCGTGCCCACGGGTGCTGGACTTTCTCGCCAACGAAGGCCTGATGGCCCGCGAGGCCGATGACGGCGCCGCTGTGCCGGATATCACCCGCGAGCCGCTGGATTTCCCCGCCAGCCGCGCCCAACGCCTGCAAGCGTTGGCTCGGGGCGATGAAGGCTTTCTCCTGGCGCTGGGCTATTCCACCCAGCGCGGCTACGGGCGCAATCACCCCTTTGCCGGGGAGATTCGCATCGGCGAGGTCGAAGTTTGGCTGGAGCCGGAAGAACTCGTCTTTGCCGTGCCGCTGGGCGATATCGAAGTCACCGAGTGCGAGATGGTCAACCAGTTCGTTGGTGAGAGTGCCGAGCAGGCGCAGTTCACCCGTGGCTACGGTCTGGCCTTCGGCTATGCCGAGCGCAAGGCCATGGGCATGGCCCTGGTTGACCGTTCGCTGCGTGCGGGCGAGTACAACGAGGAGGTCGAGGGTCCGGCGCAGCAGGAAGAGTTTGTGCTGATGCACTGCGACAACGTCGAGGCCGCCGGCTTCGTCTCGCACCTGAAATTGCCGCACTACGTCGACTTCCAATCCGAGCTGGAGCTGA
>LNFM01011653.1_pt1 | contig 14533 bp, 13 predicted proteins | sample 596031 | NCBI WGS metagenome assembly LNFM01 (sample SAMN04254537, study PRJNA301005) | activated carbon metagenome | isolation source: dual media filters at the Ann Arbor, Michigan drinking water treatment plant | place: USA: Ann Arbor
CCGCCAGCAGCTTGTGATAGCGCGGCAGGTCGAACACGAACGCGTGGCTCACGCGGGTGGCGGTGCGCAGGCCGTTGTCCTTGCTGACGATCGAGGACATCAGCTCGTCGGTGTGCAGCGAGCCTTTCATCAGCGCGGCAAGCTGGCCGTCGCGCGCCAGTTCGGCGGCGCGCTGCGCGGACTCCCGCGGACCGCCGGTGGTGCAGATGACCTCGAAGTCGTCGCGCACCACGGCGGCAGCTTCGGCGGCCCGCTGCAGCACGTCGCGCGGGCCGATCAGCACCGGGCGCGCGAGGCCCCACCGTGCGATCTGCGCGGCGGCCAGCATCGAGGCCTGGTCACCCGGGTGCACGACGCCCAGCGGCAGGTCGCTGCGCACACTGGCGATCAGCGCATCGAGGCGCGGGTGCGCCTCGGCTGCGGCGTTCAGCGCCGTCGGTTCGGGCAGGCGGTCCACGGCAAGTCTCCTGGGCGGGTGCGCGCGCGTACGCGGCACCTCGGTTGTTGTGGACGCATCACGGCGCGAAGGTGGCCGAGATCTGCGCCGCCGCCTCGTGCAGCTTGGGCGCGAATTCGATTGCGCGCGCCAGCGGCAGGCGCGCGGTGGCGGCGTGAACTGCGACCGCGGCGATCACTTCTCCGGCGGCGTCACGCACCGGCACCGCGACGCAAGCCACACCGACCACGTACTCCTCGTTGTCGACGGCGTAACCGTTGGCGGCAATGCGATCGAGTTCGCTCGCCAGCAGCGAGCGATCGGTGATCGTGCGTTCGGTGAAGCGCGGCAACGGCAGCGTAGCCACCAGCTGCGCGCGTTCGGCCGCTGGCTTGAATGCCAACAGCAGCTTGCCGCTGGCGCTGCAATGGGGCGGCAGCGCGGTGCCCGCCGGCAGATGCAGCCGCAGCGGCCAGTCGGCCTCGACCCGGTCCAGATAGACCAGTTCGCCCTTGCGCAGCATCGACAGGTTGCAGGTCTCGCCGACATCGGCCACCAGCTTGCGCAGGATCACGCGGCGCTGGCTGGCGACGCGGTCATTGGTCAGCACGTCGAGTGCGAAGCGCGCCAGCCGCGGACCGACTGCATAAGCACGGCCGCTCGGCTCGCGCATCACCAGCCCGGCTTCCTCGAATAGCGCGAGGGTCCGGTGCAGCGACGGCTTGGGCATGCGCGTGGCGAGCATCAACTCGGCCAGCGTCACCGGCTCGCCGGCGCGCACCAGCCGCTCCAGCACCGAAAACGCCTTCAGCGTGGACGAATTTTCCAGGGCGGCGTCCTTGCGGACCCGCTCCGGCGGGAGCGGCAGCACGTTCGACATGGCCGGACTCTAGCGCAAGCGTTCCATCCATTCAACCATTTCGTTCGACAGGTTGGAACATACGCTTGAAGAGCGGGCTTTTCTCGCCTATTGTTCCGTCTTTAGGAACGCCGTATCTCTATTAGCGGTACGGCCTCACTACCAGACCGAGCTGCGCGCACCCAGCGGCGGCTCGACTTTCCTGCCAAGGGCGCGATGACATCGGCGTTCGTCTGCGCCCGCCTGACCCCACGACTCGCCGCTGGAGACATGCGATGACCGACATGAAGCAGCCCAACCGCACGGTGGTGCAGGGCAAGACCAAGATGACGCCTTCCGAGGCGTTCGTCGAGACCCTCGTCGCGCAGGGCGTGACCGAGATCTTCGGCATCGTCGGCAGCGCCTACATGGACGCGCTCGACATCTTCCCGGCGGCCGGCATTCGCTTCATTCCCACCGCACACGAACAAGGCGCGATCCACATGGCCGACGGCTACTCGCGCGTGTCGGGCCGGGTGGGCGTGTGCATCGGCCAGAACGGCCCGGGCATCACCAACTTCGTCACCGGCGTGGCAGCGGCGTACTGGGCGCATACGCCGGTGGTGTGCATCACGCCGGAGACGGGCTCGGCCACCATCGGCCTGGGCGGCTTCCAGGAGACCGAGCAGTTGCCGATCTTCTCGAAGATCACCAAGTACCAGGGCCATGTGATGAATCCCAAGCGCATGGCCGAGATCACCGCGCGCTGCTTTGATCGTGCGCTGCTCGACATGGGGCCGACGCAGCTCAATATCCCGCGCGACTTTTTCTACGGCGAGATCGAGTGCGAGATCCCGACGCCGATCCGCATCGGCCGCGGCGCCGGCGACGAAGCGGCACTCGACGAGGCCGCCGCCCTGCTGGCCAGCGCCAAGTTCCCGGTGATCCTGGCCGGCGGCGGCGTCGTGATGGGCGGTGCCTTCGCCGAAGCGGTACAGCTGGCCGAACTGCTGCATGCGCCGGTGGCCAACAGCTACCTGCACAACGACACCTTCCCGGCCTCGCATCCGCTGTGGACCGGCCCGCTCGGCTACCAGGGCAGCAAGGCGGCGATGAAGCTGATCAGCCAGGCCGACGTGGTGCTCGCCCTCGGCTCGCGCCTCGGCCCCTTCGGCACGCTGCCGCAGCACGGGCTGGACTACTGGCCGAAGGACGCCAAGATCATCCAGATTGATGCCGACGCCAAGATGCTCGGTCTCGTCAAGCCGATCTCGGTCGGCATCAACGGCGATGCCAAGGCCGCCGCGCTGGCGCTGATCGCGCGGCTGAAAGGCAAGTCGCTCGCCTGCCTGCAAAACAAGGCCGAGCGCGACGCCAAGATCAAGGCGGAGAAGGCCGCCTGGGAGAAGGAACTCGACGGCTGGATGCACGAGACCGACGCCTACTCGGTGGAGATCAGCAAGAACTCGCGCTACATGCACCCGCGCCAGATGCTGCGCGAAAGCGCGCGATGGTCTCGACCGACATCGGCAATATCTGTTCGGTGTCCAATTCGTACCTGCGCTTCGAGGAACCGCGCTCGATGCTGGCAGCGATGAGTTTCGGCAACTGCGGCTATGCATTCCCGGTCGCCTGCGGCGCCAAGCTCGCCGCGCCGGATCGCCCCGCCTTCGCCTACGTGGGCGACGGCGCCTGGGGCATCAGCCTGAACGAACTGCTCACCTGCGCGCGCGAGAAGATCGGCGTCACCGTGGTGCTGTTCAACAACGAGCAGTGGGGTGCCGAGAAGAAGAACCATGTCGATTTCTACTCGCGCCGCTACCAGGGCGTCGAACTCGTGAACCCGAGCTGGGCGCAGGTGGCCAGGAGCTTCGGTTGCGAGGGCATCACGGTCGACAAGGTGTCCGACGTCGGCGCCGCGCTCGCGCAGTCCGTCAAGAACCAGGCCGAGGGCAAGACCACCGTGCTCGAGATGATGGTCACCAAGGAGCTGGGCGACCCGTTCCGCCGCGATGCGCTGTCCAAGCCGGTGCGCCACCTGGACAAGTACAAGAACTACGTCTGATCCGGCTACGTCTCCTAGCGGTCCTTGAGCCCGGCACTGCCGGGCTTTTTTTCGGTCGCTACGACGTTGATAGATCAGGCGTTGCTCGTCGTTGCCCGATCACGCTGTCGCGTCTGGTGTCTCCAGCGCAACGGCCGGTCATGCGTGTCGGCCTACCATCGACACCATGACGCCCGTCGACCGCGTTGAAGCTGCGCCGTCTGCCGACTTCCGGCAAGTCGTCGCGTACATCGCGTCGTCACGAGGGCACCGGTTTACCGACCTCGACCGCGCCCTCCGCGACGCGCAACTCGGGCTGGAACTGCTTCGCACGCTGCAGACGCCCGAGGCTCGTCACGAGGACGAAGAAGCCGAACTACTGGTGCTACTGGGCAGCTTCGAGCGCCAGACCGGTCGGCTCGAGTCGGCCGTGGTCAACATCCATGCGGCGCTGAAGCTGATGGCCGGCAAGCCGGTGACGCGCAGCACCTGCGAAGCGTGGATCAGTCTCGGTTGGGCGTACACCAGCATCGGCGAGTTCACCTACGCGCTGCGGTACACGCTGCAGGGGCTCAAGACGGCGCGCGCGCTGGGCATGCGCGGCAATGAGGTCCACGCCCTCGACGTGCTCGGATGCGTGTACGCCATCTTCGGCGATTCGGCCGAAGCGCTTCGCCACCTTGAAGCAGCCGAGGCCATGGCGAGGAATGCGGGCGATCGCAGGCGCCTGTGCTCGGTCCTCAACAACCTCGCCATGACCCAGCTTGGCAATGGAGAACACGCGGCGGCACTGCGCGCCTCGCGGGAGAGCCTGGCCATCGCCCGCGAGGAGGCGATGACGGTGATGGAGCCCAATGTGATCGACACGCTCGCCAGCGTGTTGGTGGCCATGGGCGATCTGCCCGAGGCGGAGGGCTTCCTGGTGCCGGCGGCGTCCGAAGCGCGCAAGCGCGAGCCGAGCAAGGTGCTGGCCAATCTGCTCAGCAATCTCGGCGCGATCCGCGCGGCCTCGGGCGACCTGGCGCAGGCCGAGTCCCTGTTCAGCGCAGTGCTCGACATCGCGTCAAAGATCGGCGATCCGGTGATGCAGCTCAGATGCCACAAGCGACTGGCCGATCTGTACGCGAGCCTGGCGCGCTGGCAGGAAGCGCACGCGTCGTTCCGCAAGTATCACGACCTCTACGAAGAGATTGCCGGCGCCAAGGCGGCCAAGCGGTTGACGGTGGTCCGCATTGCCGACGAGCTGGACGAGTTGCCGGGCGCCATCGAGCCGGCGGCGGCACGCACCGTTGGCACGGTCGTCGCCCTGGAAACACTGACCGCTCGATTGCAGGCCCGCAATCGGGAACTGGAGGAGATGAAGCGGACTGCCGAGGCGGCGAGCAAGGCGAAGTCGCGCTTTCTCTCCAACATGAGTCACGAGCTGCGAACGCCGCTGAGCGGCATGCTGGGCATGACCGAGTTGCTGCTGCGTACGCCGCTGAACGAAACCCAGGACCGATACTGCCGATTGATCGCCAAGTCGGGGCAGTCGCTCAACGACCTCGTCACCGACATCCTCGATTACACATCGATGGAATCGGGCCGCCTCGTGCTGGAAACGGTCGAGTTCGCGCCGGCGAGCGTCGTCCGCGGCGTGGCCGATGCACTTCGACCGACCGCATCCGCACGCGGCCTGCGCGTCGAGTGCGACCTCGACGACGCGCTTCCGCCGTCCCTGCTCGGCGACGTCAGGCGCATCCGGCAAGTGCTGCAGCATGTTGCCGGCAACGCCGTCAAGTTCACGAACGAGGGCGTCGCGGAACTCGGTGTCACTTGCCTGGCGCCCCGACCGGGTGATCCGCGGCGCTGGCTTCGCTTCACGGTACGCGACACGGGTATCGGCATCACGCCGGAGGCAGCCGCGGTTCTTTTCAAGCCCTTCGTGCAGGCGGACGACTCCTTGTCCAGGCAGTACGGGGGCAGTGGGCTGGGGCTGGCGATCAGCAAACACCTGGTCGAACTGATGGGCGGAGCGATCGACTGTCGAAGCCAACCCGCCCAGGGCGCGACGTTCTGGTTCGATCTGCCGCTACGCCTGCCATCCGAGGCCGTACCTGGCCGACCGTGACACCGCACCCAGGGAGGTCAACCATCAGGGCCGCATCACGGCAATCCGCAGGCAGCCTGCCGACTCAGCCGTGCACGCGCCTGAGCAGCGTCATCAGCGTCTCGCGCTCCTCGGGCGACAGCGTGGACGTGGAGCGAAGATCGACCGCCATGGCCGCGGCTTCGATCTCGCTGAGGACGCGCTTGCCGGTCGGCGTGATGGACAGCGTCACGACGCGCTTGTCGACCTGCGAAGCCGTGCGCTTGACGTAGCCTAGCGATTCCAGCGACGTGACCAGCACCACGGCGCCGCTCGCGGCGATGCCGAGGATGTGGCCGAGGTCCGACAGGCGGATCCCCGGGTTGTAGCCGATGATCGTCAGCGTGGAAAACCGCCGCGGGCTGATGCCCCACTTTTCCAGGCTCGGATAGAAGTCCGAGTAGTAGCGGATCTGCGCGCGCCGGATGGCGTAGCCGATCAGTTGATCGAGCGTGCCGTAGTTGATGCCCGGAATGTGCGCCTCGAAGACGGGGTCGACCGGGTCGTAGTCCGGCGTGCGACGCGCAAGCGGCCGCGCGCGCGTGGGTCGGACCGGCGGGCGCAGCGGCTCGACCGCCGCTTTGCGGGCGCGTTTGGCGGCAGGACGTTTGGCAGGCTTGTCCGTCATCTGAGGCTTTCTGACTGATCCGCGCGGTGTGTGGCCAACTGGGTCGAAGGCGGGCGTGACAGCGATTGCTTACGCAACATAACTATTTGCCTGCGATCAAGCCGCTCGACGGACGACGCGGATACGTTTTCACCTTGGCGCCAGCATGCGCCGCCGCTCGAGCGGCATTGTGCAATGGGTCGATGCCGGACCCGACACCTGGGACTCATCAGTTGCATCCACCTGCAATCAACCGCGTTTCCATCCGCCAGCGACTGCCGCTGGGCATTCGTCGCGAGGGCCGTCAGTTCACCCCGGTCACCCTCGTCACTTTCAATGGCGATGGCTTGGGCGACGACGTCGCGCTCGACTTTGGCGCGGGTCGCAGCGACGAGCCCGCCTGGGTGCGCGTGCACTCATCCTGCCTGACCGGCGACATCTTCGGCTCGTGCCGCTGCGATTGTGGCCAGCAATTGGACGCCGCTGTGACCTTCCTCACGCGCCACGGTGGCGTCCTGCTCTACCTGCAGCAGGAAGGGCGCGGGATCGGCCTGCGCGCGAAGATCGACGCCTACGCACTGCAGGATGCCGGACTGGACACGTTCGAGGCGAATCGCCGGCTCGGGTACCCGGCCGATGGTCGGCGCTATGCGCTGGCCGCGGCGATGCTCGGCGCGCTCGGCACGCGTTCAGTTCGGCTGCTGGGTGCGAACCCGGACAAGTTGCGGCAACTGGAACAGGCCGGCATTCGCGTCGCCGGGACGCGCGCCCTGCCGGTCGAGCGCACGCGGGAGAACGCGGCCTATCTCGATGCCAAGGCGCGCTGGTTCAGCAACCTCGCAGCGCAGCCACCGGCGGTTGCGCCGTCGTCCTGAGCCGAGTGACAGCGCCAGTGCAGGCAGCAACGGACGCCGCGTCGGTGCGGCGGTACTGTGCCGCCACCCAGCGGCTCAGCCTGCTCATTGAGATGAGGCCGGCGCCGAGTCCTGCCGTACGGCAAGGCTCGCGCGCCGGATCGTTGCTGGCCCGCTTGAGGTCTGCGCACTGTTGACGTCAGTCGGGTCGCGCCTGGCGCGCAACGCTGCAAGACACACACGCCGCTGCGGGCGAGTCGCCCGCAGCGGTTCCGTCCCGATCAGAACGCGTGGCGCGTGCCGACCATCACACCGGTCTGCGACAGACCCGCACCGACCGTACCGCCACCGCTGACCGAGTAGGCCGCGGTGCCGCCGTTGTCGATGAAGCCGGCCGTCACATACACGGCGGTGCGCTTCGACAGGTTGTTCACCAATCGCACCGCAATCATGTCGGCATCGTTGGCACTGTCCTTCTGGTCGAACTTGATCAACTGGCCGTCCAGCACGAAGCTCGATCCGAACGGGACGCTTGCGCCGACGAACCACAAATCGCTGCGCGGCGTGATCGAGCCTTCGTTGTCGCGACGGATGAGGCCGGCGCCGACCTTGACCGTCGTCACCATCACGTAGCCGTTGACGGCCAGTCGCGTGTCCGACTTCGCGCTGCTGTTCAAGCCGAAGGCCGCCGTGGCGCCGCCCTTGAGCGTGTCGTAGCCGACCGCGGCCCCCCACGCGGCGGCGTCGTACTTGGCGAGCGCGCTCCACTGCTTGCACGCCGACGAGTCGGTGGCCGACTCGCCCGGGCAGTTGGTCGCCGCGGGGCCGCCGGCATTGGCCGTGTCGCGCCCGAGGCTATAGGTCGCGCCGACGGACAGCCCGCCGAAGCGGCCGAGGTACGACACCGAGTTGTCATGCCGCGTGTTGGGCAGATAGCCATCGATCGAACCCGACGAGTAGATCGCCGGCCCCATCACGTCGGCACTGAGCAGCGAGTAGAACAGCATCGAGTAGGTGCGGCCCACTGAGACCGTGCCCCAAGCACCACCGAGGCCGACGTTGGCCTGCCGACCCCACATGCGGCCGCCCTGACCGTTCGTTCCGATGTCGGGATTGAACCCGCTTTCCAGGACGAACACGGCCTTCAGGCCATTGCCCAGGTCCTCGCTGCCACGCAGACCCCAGCGCGACGGCATCAGTCCGCCGGTCAAGTTCGGCATGCGCACCAGCGAGTCCTTCGCCGCATTGGCGTTGTTCATGTACTCGACGCCGGTGTCGATCAGGCCGTAGATCGAGACATTGCTCTGTGCCAGCAGCGGGGCCGACAGCGTCGCGGCCACCGCAGCCACGGCGCACTTCACTTTGACGTTCATCTTCTTTCCTGTTTGGGTTGGTGACTCACTTGCGATCCCGACTACGGGACCTTGAACTCGTACTCGTGGCACTCGTTGCAGTAGTTCTGCGACTTGCCGTGCGCCACGTGACACAGCGAACACTCGATATCCGTGCCGTAGTGCGGCGAGGTGTGCGGATTGTGTGGCTTCACCCCCGCGGTCTTGGCGACCAGCTTGTCGATGTCGTGGCAGCTCAGGCACTTGTCCATCTCCACCGGCTGCGGCTTGCCTTTGCCCTTGCCGTGGCAGCTGGCGCAGTTCTCGCCGGCCAGCCCGTGGCTATGCGACATCGACAGCCGTCCGGCCAGCGTGGACTCCGGATCGGATTTCTCGTGACAGCTCAGGCACTTCGACCACGTCATGCCTCTGACAGGGTCGTGCTTCTTGTGAAGTACCTGGTCCTTGCCGTGACAGGCGATACAGTCGGTCGGCTTGGCTTGCGCCAGCCGCTTGGGCGCAGCATGTGCGGTTCCATAAGCGAGCAGCGCGCAGGCGAGTAAGACCGCGCAAATAATGCGAAGCATGGGGTGACCTCTGATAGACGCACGCAGCGGTCCGGCGCGATGCGCCGGACCGCAGTTCACGGAGAACTGCCGCCCGGCGCGGCGCACGCGAAGGCGCCGCTTATCGGTTCAAGCTCGGACCAGGGGCCGGCACTTAGCCCCAGGCCTTTTCGCCGGCCGCCTTGCGGCCAGCGATGCGACCGATCACCACGCAATCGGCCATGGCGACCGAGCCCAGACGCACGGCGCCATGCACGCCGCCCGTCGCTTCGCCGGCGGCGTACAGGCCCTTGAGCGGCTGCAAGTCGAAGTTCAGTACCTGTGCATTGGTGTTGATCGCCAGACCGCCCATCGTATGGTGCACGCGCGGCCACAGGCGCGCCACGTAGTACGGCGCGGTGACCTGCGGCGTCGCATCCTTGAAGATCATGCAGCCAAGCTCCGGGTCCTGCTTCTGCTCGACGAAGCCGTTCCAGCGCTTGACCTGCTCGACAAAGGGCTCGACCGGCATGTCGTAGGCCTTGGCCAGCTCTTCCAGGGTGTTGAACTTCTTGAGCGAACCGTTGCTGAGCGCCCCGTTCATCTGCGGCGCCGCCACCTGCTTGAGCGTGGTCGTTTCGTCGGCAAGGATCAATGCCGGATGGCCGAGCGCGATGATCGCGTCCGCCCGTTCCTTGCGGTTGCCGGTTTCCTTGAAGAAGCGCTTGCCCGACTTCGGATCGACCATCAGCCCATAGCCGACCACCCGCTCGACGAACTGCGGCACATAGCCGAAGCCCTTCTCGTCTGGGCTGGTCCACGGTCCAAGCTGGATCCAGTCCATGTGCACGCTCATCGCGCCGGCCTTGCTGGCGGCCATCAGCGCTTCGCCGGTGGCACCGGGATGGTTGGTGGACGTGAAACGTGCATCCAGCCGCGGGTCCTGCATCTGGCGCAACGGGATGTCCTGCGAGAAGCCGCCCGAGGCGAGCACCACCGCACGACGCGCCTTGATGAACTGCGGCGTGCCGGACTTGTCGTCAGGGAAGCGATAGCCCTTGCGCGCCTCGATGCCGAGCACGCGCCCATCCTTGCCAAGCACGAACTGCACGAGCTTCGTCCGCGTTGCCAGTTGCACCCCGAGCGCCTTGCATTTGGCGATCATCGGCGAGGTGAGCCCCGAGCCAGACAGGTTTTCGCACTGATGCGAACGCTTGACGGAGTGGCCGCCATGGAAGTTCACGCGGGAGAACTTGGCACCGACGAAGTCGATGCACCACTGCAGCGTGGGCGCAGATTCATCGGCCACCAGCTTGGCCAGCGCTGGGTGATTGATGTTGCCGCCGGCGCGCATCATGTCCTTGAGCATCAGCTCGGGCGAGTCCTCGATGCCCTGCGCCTTTTGCATCGCCGTGCCAGCTGCGGAGAAGTCGCCGCCGTTGATCGAGGAATTGCCGCCGAACACCGGCATCTTGTCGATCAGCAGCACGTCGGCGCCTGCAGCTCTCGCTTCCAGCGCCGCGGCGAGGCCGGCGAAGCCGCTGCCGACCACCAGCACGTCGACCGTCTGATCCCACTTCTTGGGCAGTTGCGTGGTCGCCGCGTCGGCGCGCCCCGCAATCGCCAATGCACCGAGCGCCGCACCGCCCACCGCGCCGGTCGTCTTCAGGAACGCACGCCGCGTCGGGCGCGTGTTGTCGTCTTCCCTGCTCATGCTTTTCTCCAGGGTCCCGCATCCAGGACGTTCTTTGGTGCCGGCAGGGCCAGTCCCGCCGGATCGCCGTCACGATCGGCACCTCCGGGGCATCGATCGGAACGGTTGCCACCGTATACGCTTACCCTACATAAGTATTGACGGTAAGCAAAGTAATTATTTTGGGTAACGATATTTGTGCAAAGCGGGACACGAGCCAGCCCGCATGGACATCGCGACGATCAACGAAGGGGTCGGCGGGCGGACCGCGAACGGCTTCCAAGCCCTGGCAGCCTCGGCCCGCATCGGCAGGCCGGTCGACACGCGCGCGCCGTGCCAGCCACAGACAGGCGCGCGCCGGACCTACGGGGCATCCCGCTTGCCATCGAGCCGCAACCGCTCACCTGGAGGTTGCAATGAATCTTCGAACGTTCACCCTGCTGTACGGCATCGCCTTCACGGCGATCGCCATCCTCGGCTTCATCCCGGGCGTGACCACGCCCCACGAGAACCCGAACGTCGCCATCGATGCCGGTCTCGGCGCGATCTTCGGCCTGTTCGTGATCAACGTCGTGCACAACCTGATCCACCTGGCGTTCGGTGTGTGGGCCCTGGGCCTGGTGTTCGGCAAGGCCGGCGCAGGTGCCATGCGCGGCTATGCCAAGACCGTGGCTGTCGTCTACCTGGTGCTGGCCTTGATGGGCGTGTTCCCGTTCCTGAACACGACCTTCGGACTGGTGCCCATCTACGGCCACGACATCTGGCTGCATGCCGTGCTTGGCGCAGTCGCGGCGTATTTCGGCTTTGTCTACAACGAGAACCGGCAGACCGCCACCGCACGCGGTTGACGAACCGGGTCAGGACGCGCCGGCCACGGCGCGTCCGATCGCGGCAGCGAGTCCCAGGCTCGCCAGCGCGATCAGCGTGAACACCACGACGCGACGGAAGCGTTGCTCGTCGACGCGTGCATACCAGCGGCTGCCCAGCGCCACGCCGGCCAGCATCGGCAGCAGCAGCCAGGCGGTGGTCACCAGCATGCCGGTGCCGACCAGCCCGTGGCCGCCCGCCACCGCGAGCGAGTAGAGGTCGATGAAGACGAACAGCCCGATGAGCGTGGCGCGCGTGGAGGCCACCGCCACCGCGCTCGACAGCAACATCACCACCGCCGCCAGACCACCGATCGCGGCCAGCCCATTGCACAGGCCGGAGACCAGGCCGGTGGCCAGGCGCGTCGCGCGGCCGTCGTGCCAGGGCGGGCGCCAGCGCCGAGCCAGCGCGATGGCGAACACGAGGACGAGCGCTGCGATCGCCGCCTTGACCAGGTTGGCGTCACCGCCAGCCAGCAACATCACGCCGAGCGGAATGCCGACGACGTTGCCGGCCACCAGCCACGCCATCCAGTTCCAGTGGATGTCGCGCCACACCGAGGGCAGCAGCCAGAAACTTGCCAGCACTTCGAGCAGCAGTACCGGCGGCACCACCTGCGCCGGCGGCAGCCACAGCGACAGGCTGCTCACCGCGAGCGCGGAGAAGCCGAAGCCGGTGAGTCCGCGCACCACGCCCGCCAGCGCGATCGCCAGCGCACTGGCGATCAGCGTGCCGAGCGTCCAGTCGGTGGGCAGCCACGCGGCGAGGTCGGCCACCGCGCTCATGCAAAGCGCCGCAGCGGCGAGACGCCGGTCACGTGACGCTTCAAATCAATCGCCGTCGCGAAAAGTCTGCCGCATCTGTTCCGCCGCCGCCTGCACGCGCGGAACGAAGCCGAGCAGGTCGTCGAGCGTCATGCGACCGACCGGCGCCTGCACCGCAATCGCGGCGCAGGCGCGCTGCCGATCGACCATCACCGGTACCGCGACGGCAATGAGCCCGCTCAAATGCTCGTTACGGTTGATGCCGACGCGCCGTTTGCGCGTCTCGTCGAGTTCTCGCGCCAGCGCCTTCACGTCGACGATGGTGGCCGCGGTCAGCGGTCGCAGCGGCAGCACACGCAGCAGCCGGTCGCGCTGCGTCTTGGGCAGCAGCGCCAGCAGCAGCTTGCCGCTGGCGGTGGCATGCAGCGGCACGTGCGAGCCGGGCGCCAGCATCACGCGCAGCGGCCACGCGGTCTCCACCCGATCGAGATAGACGATGTCGCCGCCGGCGAGCGCGGTCAGGTTGCAGGTCTCGCCGATGTCGGCCACCAGGCCGCTGAGAATGGCGTGGCGCTCGCGGTTGGCATGGCCATGCATCAACGCGTTGGTGGCAAAGCGCGTGATGCGCGCGCCCAGCTGCACGCGCCGCGAGCCCGGCTCGCGAATCAGCAGGCCGGCCATCTGCAGTTGCGTGACGATCCGGTGCACCGTCTGTTTGGGCAGCGCCAGTGCCTCGACGATCGCGCCGCCACTGCACCCATCCGTCTGTTGCGCCACGTAGTCGAGCACGCGGAACGCACGCAGCGCCGCGGCGTTCGCCTGGTTGCTTTCCATGATTCGTTCAGTTTTTCAGAAATCGGGACTCTGATGCACCGCAATCGCCACTATCTTCCTCACCACTGATCTTGTCATGCCACCGTGCAGCAAGCAGTTGCGAATGTGCCTATGGCGGCGCGCTCGACGACAACATTCCAGGAGACACACATGCACCGTTCCGACCTCGATCCGTCGCGCCGCGCGTTGATGCTGGCGTCCTCGGCGGCCGTTGCCGCCAGCGCACTGCGTCCGCTCGCCGCGGTGGCCCAGGAGAAGTACCCGTCCCGCCCGGTGGAGTTCGTCGTGCCGTGGGGCGCCGGCGGCGGCGCCGATCAGTTGGCGCGCAGGCTCGGCAAGCTGCTCGAGCCGGAACTGAAGGTGTCGCTGCCAGTGGTGAACGTGCCGGGCGCCACCGGCAACACCGGCATGACGAAGATGCTGACCGCGCAGCCGGATGGTCACACGCTGGCCATTCTGATCGGCGACACGCTGGCCACGATCGCCGCCGGCGGTCGCTGGAAGCTGGCCGACATCACTCCGCTGGGCATCATGATCCGCCAGCCGAGCGGCCTGTTCGTGAAGATGGACAGCAAGTACAAGACCTTTGCCGACCTGCTGGCCGACTCGAAGAACAACGAGTTGAAGGTGGCGATCCTGGGCTTCGGCAGCGCCGACGAGATCCTCATCAACCAGATCAACGCCAAGGGCAGCAAGCTGCGCATGGTGCCGTTCGCCTCGCCGGGCGAGCGCTACTCGTCGATCCTCGGCGGCCACGCCGACGTGCTGGTCGAGCAGGCGGGCGACATCCGCTCGTTCCTCGACAGCAAGCAGATGCGTCCGCTGGCGTTCTTTGCCGACGCGCCTGCGCCGGGCTTCGCGAACATCCCGCTCGTCAAGGACAGCGGCTTTCCCATCGTCATCAACCAGTTCCGCTCGATCGTCGTGCGTGCCGGCACCGATGCCAAGCAGGTCGCCACGCTGTCGGCGGCGCTGGAAAAAGCGGCGCGCTCGCCCGACTTCACCAAGTACCTGGAGGACGAACTGGCCGACCCGGCGAGCTTCATCCCGGCCAGTGGGGCGATGGCGTTCCTCGAGCAGGAATTGAAGCTGATCACTGCCAACGCAGCGAAAAAGCCGTAGCCGGCCCCAGCGAACGCACTTGCCGCCCGACCCATGGCGCCCTCGCGCCATGGGCTGCGGCCGACGATTCATGCATCCTCGATTGCTCTCGGTCCTGCCGCACACCGTGATGCTCGGCGTCTCGGCACTGCTGTACTACGCGGCGATGCAGATCGATGCGCCGGTGAGCCTGTCGGCCACCCGCATCGGACCCGACACCTGGCCCAAGTTCATCATCGTGACGATGGCCGGGCTGTGCCTGTACGAAATCATCAAGCGCCTGCTGATCGGCACCTCGTTCACTGCCACCGGTCTGGCGCAGGGATTGAACCGCGCACCGCAAGCTGCCGACCGTGAACTGGCGGCCGCGCCGCCGTCGCAGCACAACGGCAAGCTCGCCGCCGGCATCGCGCTGATCGCGGGCTTCGTCTTCGGCGTGGTCTACCTCGGCTTCTTCGTCGCCACCGTGCTGTTCCTGGCGGGCTTTGCCT
>LNFM01009183.1_pt1 | contig 14532 bp, 13 predicted proteins | sample 596031 | NCBI WGS metagenome assembly LNFM01 (sample SAMN04254537, study PRJNA301005) | activated carbon metagenome | isolation source: dual media filters at the Ann Arbor, Michigan drinking water treatment plant | place: USA: Ann Arbor
CGAAGCCGCCGCCCCTGCCGTTCCAGGCGGGGGCGGGGCGCGCGGCAGCGCGGGTGGGGGCTTCAGCACTGCGCCCACTGTCGTTGCGCTCGCTCGCGCGCGGCAGCGCGGGTGGGGGCTTCAGCACTGCGCCCACTGTCGTTTCGCTCGCTCGGGGCCGCCTCGCGGCTCTGTGGCAAGCGTCGTTCTGCTCACCAGCGCTACCGCCGCACGCAACGAGTGAACACGCGCGCCTGGGGAGCGCCAGGAGCGCCCGTAAACGACGCCCACACCGGCCATCCCCGCGTTCCGTCGCTGTCGACCAGCGCGCCAACGACGATTGAACGCTCGGCGACCGCCGCGACGCTCGACGGCGTCGCGCTCGGTCCCCACTGGTACACGAGCGTCTCTGCGCTCGCTCCGCGCGCCAGCGACGTCCAGACCAACAAGGCGCTCGAGACATTGGCGTCGTCCCCAGCGACGCCGATCGCGCCGCTCGATGCATAGAGATCCTCGCTGAGCACGGACGCGCCGCGCGTCGCGCCCGTCTCGGGGTCGTGCCGAACGAGCGTGAGCTGCGAGCGAGGCATGGCGCCTTCTCCGCTGCGAAAGTGCAGGCGAACGAGGTCTTCGCCCGCGCGCACCGCGGCCGAGACGCTCGTGCCCTCTTCGGTCCGCGAGTTGCTCTGAAGCAGCACGCCGTGCCCGGTGATGAAGCGACGGATCTCGACCTGGTTGTTGACGTCGCGTCGCGCGCGCGTCTCGATCGAGAGGTACGCCGATCCGCGATCGGAAAAGTGCATGCTCACCGGATCGCTGAAGCGCGCGATGCTGTGCCCGGACGCGGCGCGCTGGAGCCCCGATTCCAAGACGTTCCACACGCTACCGTCCCGCGTGATCGCGGAGATCCACGCGGGAAACATCGGCTCCGTTCGCAGCCACACCCCGAGCACGCTCAGGCGGTCCGCTCCCTGCGTGGGCGTCACCGAGCGAACCACGCGCACCCTCATCGCGTCGTCCATCGCCAGCTCGTGCACCGAGGCGTCGTAGCCGAGCGCGCCCTTCTCGCCCTGAAAGCGCAGCGAGAGCACCGGCCAATCGAACATCCCCGCCGCGCGCTCGCTGCGAATCGTGAGCTCTTCGCCGACCTGATCGAACGCCTCGTCGAACACGCGAAGAGACACCACGCGATCGGGGCTCGACGCGGCGACCGCGTAGCCACGGCCCGCGCGCGCCACGACAACACGCTCGATCGGACGCGCGGCGTCGCCAAACAACGTCCGCGGAACTTCGCAGCCCATGGGCACGGGCGTGGCGCCATCCGAGGCGGCCGCGTCCGGGGACGAGCCGTCGCCGGGCGCGGGCATGACCGACATCGGGCCACACGCGGAAAGGGCAAAGAGCGAGAGAATCACTGGGCGAAGCGCAGCGTGGGTCATTGGGTGTCTGACCCGGGATTGGGCGGCGCGGCGCGGGGTTCTCAAAAAAACACGCGCAGCGTCCCCCTCAGGCTCCCCCGAAGAGACGGTCAGCGGCGCATTCCGCCAGCGGACGCGGAGGTCACGAACTGCCCGCGCGGCCAGTGGCGATAGTACTGCGCCCGCAGGATCGGCCCGCCCTCGCGGTTGTATTCGCCCTGCAGCACCGTGCCGTACACGCGCACGAGCGAGAGCGCTTGAAGCCGGTTCTCTCCCTCTTGATCGTCCACCGCGAGCTGGATCAGCGCGGTAAACGATCCTCCGTCGCGGTCGTTGATCGTCACGCGACACGAGGAGTCGGTCTCGTCCTCGCACAAGTGCCGCTCCTGGTGCGTGCGGAGCTGCATGGTGACCCGCGCCGGACCGTTGCCGGGGCGATCGACGTCGGTGACGACACCCCACCACGACAAGAGCCGATCGTTGAACCGATCGGGCATGCGACGAACCTCGTCGTACACCGCGGTCTCGTCCGCGCGCTCACCAAACGATCGCTCGTCTGGGAGGTACGCGTACTGGCGCGCATAGCCATAACGGCCACCGCCGCTGCAGCTCATGGCGGCAGCGGCGAGGGCCGCGAGAATCAACGTCTGGGGCGTGCGAGAGGGGATTGGGTTCACGGTGACGGTCGTGGGGTGTAACAAACCCGCGAGCGACCGCGCAAATCCCCGCTCGAAATCACGGGAGGCGGGTGCAGGGGGCCAGGTTGTTCACCGCGTCCTGGCGATCGTTGCACACAAAGGCGCTGAGGCGCTGATCGCCGGTGGTCATGGACGCGAGGCCGATCGCGAAGATCGAGACCTGCGAGCCCGCGGGGACCGAGACGTTGGGCAGGGTGAGCGCGTTGGCGGTCATGCCCGAGACGCGCACCGCGAGCGTGGCCATCGAGAGCGGCATCGCGCTGACGTAGCCGTTGGCGTCGGCGCCCATCGCGCCCGCAAAGGTCGGGAAGGCGGTGTTCGTCCAGATGGGCGAGAAGGTCGCTCCCGAGAGCGCGCCCACGTCGACGGGGGGCGTTCCGGGCGATGCGTGAACGAAGCGGATGTTTGCGCGGCCCGCGGCGATGGGCGCGCGCGTGTCGACGAAGGGGCGCAGGTCGAACGCGGTCGCGCCCGAGCCTCCCACGGTGCCGCTCGCGGCGACGGTGGCCCAGGTGCCCGCGGCGAGGTTGGGCAGCGTGTACTCCGGCAAGCCCGCGAGGGAGGTGTCGCAGTTGGTCGCGGTCGCAGCGACGAGGCGCACCTGCCACTGTCCTGGCGGCAGCGCGAGATAGCCCGTGACGCTCGGGAAGGTGATACCTGCGGCGACGCCGCGCGACTCGAGGACGGGGCCGACGAACGCGGTCGTTCCCATCGGGCGCACACAAAAGTCCACCGCCGGAGCGTTGGGCGAGAGGTGCGCGACGCGAGCGAAGATGCGCTGCGGAAGGAGGTTGCAGGTCGTGAGGTTGTTGGTCGCTGTTCCGTCCACGCACACGAGCGCGGCGAGCGGACGCTGGTCGCTCGTGAGCTGCCCGACGGCGAAGACCGTCACGTTCGCGCCCGCTGGGAGCGCGAGGTCGTTGAGCTGCAGAGGATAGGCGCCGGCCGCGGGCGTCGTTCCCGTGGCGCGGACGGCCACAGTGACGGTCCCCGAAGGAACGGACACGCTCATGGCGCTCGCGTTGGGGAAGGACACGTTGGACAAGGGCGCGATCGCGGTGAACGTGTTCATCGCGAGCACTCCGACGTCGACCGCTGGAGTGCCGGGCGATCCGTGCACGAAGCGGATCTTCGTCTGCCCCGCGGCCGCAGGCACCGCGTCGTCCACGACCGGAACGAGGTTGAACGCCGTCGCGCCCATCCCACCGACGAGCCCGACTGCGGCCACCGTCGCGACCGCGCCGCCCGCGAGCGCCGGGAGGTTGTACTCGGGCAGACCCGCCAGCGACGTGTCGCAGTTGGCCGAGCCCGGCGCCACGAGCCGCACTTGATACTGCCCCGCAGGCAGGTCGAGGTACCGCGTCACGTTGGTGAACGCGATTCCATCGTTGATGCCGAGCCCGCGCAGGACGGGCATGCCGAACGACGCAGCGCCCATGGTGCGAACGCAGAAGTCCACCGCCGGAGCGTTGGGCGAGAGGTGCGCGACGCGAACACGAATTCCCGCCGCGCCCGAGTCCGTCACGACGCCCGAGTCCGTCACGACACCCGAGTCCGTCACGACGCCCGTGTCCCCACCGACGCCCGTGTCACTGGTAGAGCTGTCGGGAAGTCCCGTGTCCGTCGGAGACACTCCAGAGTCGCCGGCGTCGTTGCCGGCGGGCGTCGACGGGCAACCCGCGAGCCCGAAGGCTGCGAGCACGAAGAGTCCAGCGGGAGCACTGCTGCGAACGAAGCGAATAGAAGCCATGGGGTCGTATCCTCCGCGCGGGGTGATGAAGCGCGCCTCTGAGGGATCGTTCTGCACGGGCTGGCGCCGTCGAGCGCGAGCGTCAGGGGACGCAGGCACACGACAGATCTCCGGCTCCGACGATAGCGACACACGAATTCATCGTGCGTCGTTCGTCGCACCCAACGGGGTCGAGAACGAGCTCTTTGGCGCGGAGGCAGCGATGCTTGCCTCAACCGCGACGACCATCCGATGCACGCTTGTGCGCGGTTGTTGCGCGATTCTGGTGCGATTTTCACACGCGCAAATCGCTCATCGCCCGTCGGACGCGGCCGCTTTGCGCGCATCGCCTTCGCCAGCCTGCTCGACGAGAGCTCTGTCGAGATAGCCGTCGAGCACCTCGAGGGCGGACTCGTAGTACTCGCGCTGCGGCATCACGTAGGCGCCCGCGACGCGACCGCGCACGGCCTCGAGCATGTCGCGCGCGACGCGGACGCCCTCTCTGCGCGCGGGCTCGCCGGTGCCGACCTTGCGCATCCGCTCGCGGATCGCTTCAGGGATCTGCATGCCGGGGACCTCGTTGTGCAAGAACTCCGCGTTCTTGAAGCTGATCAACGGGCAGAGGCCGACCATCACCGGGACGTTCAACGGAGCGATGTCGTCGAGGAAGCGCTCGAGCACCGCGGGCTCGTACACAGGCTGGGTCATCACGAGCTCGGCGCCTGCTTGCACCTTGCGCCGCAGCTTGGCGAGCTCGCCCTCGTAGTCCATCGCCGCGGGCTCTGCCCCGGTCGCGAGGAGAAAGCTCGTCGCGCCTCCGAACGCTTTGCCGCCCGGGTCACGGCCGTGGTTGAAGCCTCGGATCATGCGCAGCGCCCCGACAGAATCCATGTCGTAGACGGGAGTGCACGAGGGGTAGTCGCCCATCTTCGGCGGATCGCCGGTGATCACCACGAGGTTGCGGATCCCGAGCTCGTGCGCGCCGAGCACGTGCGCCACCATGCCCAGGATGTTTCGATCGCGGCAGCAGACGTGCAGGATCGTCTCGATCCCGACGGCCTGCTCGACGCGCACGGCCATCGCGAGGTTGCCCATGCGCGCGCTCGCCCGAGGACCATCGGCGATGTTGATCGCGTCGACTCCCGAGCGCTGGAGCATCCGCACGTGATCGAGCGTCTTGGCGAGGGACAGGTGAGAGGGCGGGTTGACCTCGACGCTCGCGACGAAGCGCTTGCCGAGCTTGGATCCGAGCCGTGATTTCTGCGAGACCGAGAGCACCTCGACGCCCGGCGGAGGCACCGGGGTCGCGCCCTCGATGGCGCCCGAGGGCCCCTCGGCTTCGACGCTCTGCGACGCTTGCGCGGCGGCTCGCATCTTCACAGAGCCGACCAGCTCGCGGATGTGCTCGGGGGTCGTCCCGCAACAGCCGCCGACGACGCGAACGCCGAGCTTGATGAGCCGCTTGGAGTACACGCCGAAGTACTCGGGCGTAGCCATGTAGACCATGCGCCCGTCGAGCCTGCGAGGGAGCCCGGCGTTGGGCATCGCCGCCAGCGGGAGCCCAACGTGCCGCATTTTCTCGATGTTTTCGTAGACGCCCGCGGGGCCGTCGCCGCAGTTGACGCCGATGATGTCGGCGCCCCACTGCGCGAGCAGCTCGGCCATGCGCTCGGGGGTGGTGCCGTCGGCCATCGTTCCGAACGCGTCGTACGAGACCATGACCATGAGCGGCAGGTCCGACACCGAGCGCGCGGCGGACATCGCGAGCTGCACTTCATCGGGGTGCCGCATCGTCTCGATCGCGAGGACGTCGGGCTTGTGCCTGCCCGAGACCATGCCCTCGACCTGCTCGACGAAGGCCGCGCGAATCGCGTCGCGCTCTTCGGTCGGCAGGCTCTTCATATTGAGCCCCGTCGGCCCGATGGCGCCGGCGACGAACGCGCGCTGCGGCGCTTCGCTCACGGCCTGGTGAGCCAACGCGACGCCCGCGGCGTTGATCTCGCGCACGCGCTCGGCGAAGCCGAAGCGCTGCAAGCGAAAGCGATTGGCGCCGAACGTGTTGCTCTCGATGAGCTGCGCGCCGGCCTTGAGGTACTCGCTGTGAACGCGCTTGATGAGCTCGGGCCGCGAGAGGCAGAGCTCGTCATAGTTGGTCGTAAAGAGCACGCCGTTGGCGTAGAGCTGCGTGCCCATCGCGCCGTCTGCGACGAGCGGAGCGTCGCGCACGGTCTCGAGGAATGAGTTGCTCATGGGAGGGGTGAATATCGTGGACAGAGGGGGATAGCGCTGTCGTGTACGCGGGCGTATCTACGCCCGGACGTGCGCGAGGGCAAAGGGCGTCGTCCGTCGAGCGCACGGACGAACCGTTCATCGAGCCGCGCTGGCGAGCGGAAGCACCGTCGTCTCGCTGCGACAAGAGCGGCCGAGCTCTGCGCTCGCCGGCAGCGCGCCGCCGACGCGAAGCACCAGGGTGTCGAACGGGAGCGTGCCCTCGCCCGGCTCGGGCGCGCGCAGCAGCAGCACGGCGCCCTCGGTCCCCACGGTGAGCCTCGAGCCGTCCGGCTGGAGCGTCGATGGATCGCGCCCGGCGCACGCCGCGGGCTCCTGCCCGTAGGTCCCCTCGAGCATCGCGGGGACGAGGTCGTCGCACCCGCGGCGCGTCGCGCAGCTCGCCATCACGAGCGCGTAGCGGGCGATGGGTCGCGCAGGCTCGTCGCAGCGAGCGAGCGTGGCCCGCGCTCCGCAAGCGCCGATTTCGCTGCGAACCGGCGCGGTGAACGTGACGCGCAGACAGCGACCGCCGTCCTCGAAGCGCACGGCGTACCGGCGTTCGACCTCGTCGAGCTCTTCGGGCATCGCCGCCTCGGCGACGGCGCGGGTGACGCTGATCGGGCAGGTGTCTCGCGCTGGCCCAGACTGCTCGGCGGCGCGGCAGCCAGCGAGCACCAGCGCCAGCGCGCAAACGATCTTTGAATTCATGGGTTGAGCTCTCTTCGCCGGGCGTCTTCGCGGCGTCAACCGCCGTCCTCTGGGCGCGGCGTCGGGTTGTCGGGGACCGCTTGTCTCAGCTGCCAGGCCTGCAAAAATAGCTTCTTTTCAGCGTCCGAGAGCTGATCACGGATCCGCCCCGCGACGAGCGTCGGGGTGAGCACCATCGCGGCGCTGGACGCGAGCAAGAAGGCCAGCGTCGCTGTTGGCGATAGCTCGACCGCGCGCGGCAAGAGGACCATCGCTCCGTCGCGAAACTCGAACGACCGGGGGACGAGCCCCAACAGCTCGAGGGCGACCGGGGCCAGCACGGCGAGCACGCCTGCTGCGAGCGCGAGCTTGCGCTGGGATTTGTCGGCGAAGAGCGCGAAGAGCATCCCGTTGGTGGCCACCAACGTGGGCACGACGATGAACGGCGAGACGAAGACGCTCATCCAAGAGACGGTCGCCGTGCTGAGCGACAAGAGCGCGAACGCCGCGCCGGGGCCGACGAACTTCTTCGCGGCGAACACGCGAGACGCCGCGCTGGTGACGGCCACGAGCAGGATGGCGACGAGCGCCGCGGGCCAGCTGCGAACGCCCATCCACAAGAGCAACGGAGTGACAGAGAGCCACGTCGCGTAGCGCACGGCTCCGATGCGCAAGGCGCTCGCCTTGGCGTCGACCGAGGCTCGTTCGAGCTCGACCGCGGCCTCCTTGGGGACGTCCTTCGGAGCGACCGTGAGCAACAGGGCCAGCGTCGTTCGCGCGAGGTTGTTGGTCGGGTCGAACGCGAGCGCGCGAGACACCTCTTGCAGCGCTGTCGCTCGGGCCTGGAGCGAGTCGGGGCCTTGCTCATCGAGCGCTCTTTGTGCGAGCGCGTACGCGTTGCGCGCGCCCTCTTCGGCGATCGCGCGGCGCTTCTGGGCGTCCCTGTCGCCGTCGAGGAAGCGCTCGATCTCTTCGGACAGCTCCCGGGCAGATCCGATGCGGTGTCGAGGCTCGAGGGCGAGGGCTCGCTCGCACAGCTCATCGAGCTCTGGCGGAACCTCTTCGACGGGCCTCCTCGCGCTGGGTCGAGCGTCGGCGGCGCCCGCGTTGAGCGCCAAGACCTCCAACATCGTCCCGCCCTGGTGCAGGCGCTGCCCAGCGAGGATCTCGAACAGCATCGCGCCGAGCGCGTACACGTCGCTGCGCGCGTCGAGGTGTTCGATCGCGCCGCGCGCCTGCTCGGGGGACATGTAGCCGGGCGTTCCCATGAGCGAACCCGCGACGGTCTGCGCGGGCTGCGCGCTCGCTTCTCGGGAGATTTGCAGGGCGTCGTCGGAGCGGACGTCGGTCGTTCCGACGACTTTGGCGATGCCCCAGTCGAGCACGTGGACCTCGCCGTGATCTCCGAGCATCACGTTGGAGGGCTTGAGATCGCGATGCAAGACGCCGCGGGCGTGGGCGAAATCGATCGCGAGGCACAGCTGCGAAAATCCGGTCAACAATCGCCTTCGCGTAAACCGCGCTCGGGCCCGAGGGTCGCCCGACACCATGAGCGCGATCGCGTCTTCGAGCGTGATCCCCCGAACCCGCTTCATCGTGAAAAACGGGTGTCCTCCCGGGATCACCCCGAGGTCGTACACAGGAACGACGCTCGGATGTTCGAGCTGCCCCTGCACGCGGGCCTCGCGCACGAAGCGCTGCAGGGCCTCGACGTTTTCGCGCGGGTCTCCGCGCATGACCTTCACGGCGACGTCTCGACCGACGACGTCATCGTGGCAGAGCTGGACCTCGCCCATCCCGCCGACGCCGAGGGTCTTCTTGAACGCGTATCGCTCCGACCAGCTCGCGTCCTTCGAGATCGGCTTGTCGACCGACACCTGATGCGGCGTCGTAAACGTGTCCTTCACGGGGTCTGCGACCACGGGAGCGAGGGGATCGTCGTCTTCACCATCGAGCACGACCGCGGGGCGCGCGGTGGTGATCGTGGGAGTCACGACGCTGGTCGCGGGTGTGATGAGCGCGGTGTCGAGCGAGCCGATCTGGGCGGCGCTGAGCTCGGACGCGCTGGCCTCGGCGCGCTTCACCAAGGTCGCGGCCTGATCGTCATGCTCGGTGCGAATCGGCGGTGCCATGCGACGTCTTCGAGCGAGCCTATCGCAGTGCGCCGCACGCGCGGTGATTTTGTGTGCGCATCGTGGCATCCGTGCGTCGCCTACCCGAGGCGACCGTGCCGCTATCAAGAGAACTGAGAGCAGGGAGTGGGGCAGGCGCTCGCGTCCACTGTTCCGTCGATCGAGCGAGTGACGAACGCGACGCGCTGACCCGTCGTTCCGCTGATGGTGCAGTCCGACGCCGTCGAGCTGCAGGCGAATCCGCTGCGCTGGGCGTTGCGCAATTCGAAGCGGTTGGAGCAAAGCTGATTGGGAACTTCGACCGTCGGGCACGGGCCGTACTGCGGGGCACCGGCAGCGGTCAGTCCGAACAAACATTCGGTGGTCGTCGGACAGAAGACCGTCGTCGCCGGGTCTCCTGGATTGGGCGGCCCATCGCCGTACACGACAGTGCAACCCGCGGCGGTGGTGCACGTGAACTCACCGTTGAACGTCGGCGAGCACGGCGCGAGGTCGACCATCGGTCGCGTCCCAGCGGGGGGCGTCGTCAGCCCCGCGGGAACAGCATATCCACGCACGCACGGCCCCGGCATATTGGTCGGCGGCGCGTTGGAGCAGCCGATCATCACGACGGCGAGCGTCGAGGGCACCACGAGACTCCGAGCGATGCGAGCGTGCATGGCGAGAGCATAGCGAGAACGGCCGCGGTCGAACGAGCAAGACGAACGGGGACGGTCCTCAATAACTCAACGATTCAAGGAGCCGCGTGGGCGGGGATGGGCGGGGACCGCTGCGCGAGGTGTACACTCCGCGCGAATTCCGTGCGCTCCTTCACTCCGCCGCTCTGCGCGATCGACGCAGACCACCCCGAGCGAGCCGTCGATGACGCCCTGGTTTCTTCCGGGTATTCGGTGCTCGATCGTCAGAGCATGAGCGCTCTGGTCGGTCGACCGTTGCCCCTCGAAGACTGGTCGCTCTACTGGACGGACCTCCCGCCGGATCACTACCTCCGTGACGGCGGTCGTTATCGCCGCCGCAGATACGGCTGCTTCGTCGCCGATGACGCTTCGCTCGTGCACACCGAGCGGCGATCACACTGGCAGCCAGTCGAGTACAACGCGCTGCACGGCGGGATCGAGCGATGGTTCGAGCCGCTGACGCCAGAGCTCGTCGACGACGCGGCGTGGAGCGCGCTGTTGCTCTCGCTCTCGGCGCGGGCGAGTGCGCTGCGAGGCAAAGAGCGCTGGTTCATCGAAGCGCATCAGTTTCGCATCGACACGGCGGACGGGATCGGTCGGCCGACGCCCGAAGGCGCGCACCGCGACGGCGTCGACCTCGTGGCTGTGATGCTCGTCGCGCGCTCCAACGTGCGCGGCGGAGAAACGCGAGTGTTCGACGCGGACTCTCCGCGCGGGGTGCGCTTCACCATCGAAGAGCCCGGGACGACGATCTTGCTCGACGACGAGAAGGTCCTTCACGAGAGCACACCGATTCAACCGACCGGGGCGACTCCTGGCCACCGAGACACGCTGGTGATCACCTTGCGCGCCGACGGTTTTCAGGGCGACCGGCCGTCGATGTAACGATTCGAGCGGCTCGGACGTATGCGCGCGGTACTCCCGTTCAGAAGGAAGCTTGGATGCCCAATCGACACTCGAGGATCGCGCTCGCGTTGTGGACGCTGAGCGCCTGCGCTCCACCGCCGAGCATGCCGCCGCCAGAAGACGTGGTCTTGGCGGACCGAAGCGCGGTCGTCGACAGCGGGGTCGCCCCAGACGCGACGACCTTCGCTGACGTCGTGACCGACGCGCCGAGCGACGGCGCGGCGGACTACCCCGCGGGGCCCTACGGGAGCAACGTTGGCGCGACGCTGGCCAACCTGTCGCTCGAGGGGTTCGTCAACAACTCGCGCGCCGAGCGATCTACGCGCTCTCCGTTCGTACCGTACTCCTTCGCCGCGCTGCGCGCAGAAGGGGCTCGCTACGCGATCGTGCACACCAGCGGCTTCTTGTGAGGATCTTGTCAGGACGCGGCCCGGGCTCTGGCTGCGAATACGACACGAATCACGGCGACGCGCGCGGCTGCGGTGGAGATCCTCGTTCCGTACGCGGGAGGCAACTCGCAGCGGACGAACCTCGAGCAGTGGATCACCCGCTACGGGCTGCAGATCACCGCGGTGATCGACGCATCCCCGGGCCAGACCGTCGCCAACGCGCAGCTCGGCGGCCGCGACCAGACGTACATCGTCGATCTCTCGACGATGCGCGTGCTCTGGAAGCGCACGTTCGGGGCGGGCGGCGACGTGACCGCTGCGGTCACCGAGCTCGAGCGGCTCACGTCGATGTAGAGCGGTCTACGTCCCGTCGCCGACCGGCTCGGGGGCCACCCTCAAGCGCACCAAGCGAACCTTGCGGGGCGTCGCGTCGAGCACGGTCAACGTGCTGCCGTCGTGCAGGGTGAACGTCGCGCCGTTCACAGGGATCTCTCTGCCCAGGTGGATGCACAGCCCCGCCACGGTCGTGTACTCCTCGGGCTCGTGCAGGTCGAGCCCGAGCTGTCGGCTCACCTCTCGGATCGGCATCTCGCCAGGGAGATCCACGGAGCGATCCGCGTCGAGCACGAGGGGCGCGATGGGCGCTTCTTGCTCACTTGAAATATCGCCCACGATTTCTTCGACGAGGTCCTCGATGGTGACGAGCCCGACGACCGCGCCTCCCTCGTCGACGACGATCACGAGCGGCGCCTGCTCGCGTTGCATGCGCCGAAGCAGCGTTCCGGCGGGCAACGTCTCTGGAACGAACTGCACCGCGCGCAAAACGCCGCTCACAGCGTCCCCGCGCGCGTCGCCCGTCGAGTCGGCGGGCGCGCGGCGCGCGAAGAGGTCTTTGACGGCGAGGTAGCCGATGACGTTCTCGGGGGTTCCGTCGTAGATCGGGAGGCGCGCGTAGCGGTGGCCTTCGAGCGACTTGCGGACTTCGTCCTCCGAGGCCTGGCGCGAGACGCTCACGATGCGGCTGCGCGGGACCATCACGTCGAACGCAGTGAGCTCGCGAAACCCGATCGCGCGCGAGGCGATCTCGCTGGACCTGGCGTCGAGCGACCCGGTGCGCGCCGCCTCTTCGACGAGCTCTTGCAGCTCTTCGGGAGAGAGCCTCGTCTCTGTGAAGCTGGTCTTGTCGCCAAAGAGCTTCAACACGAGGTTGCTGAGGCCCGTGAGCGCCCACACTGCGGGCTTCACGACGGAGGCCATGACCCGCAGCACAGGTCCCATCGCGAGCGCGTAGCGCTCCGGGCTCCGCAGGGCGAGGGACTTGGGCACGAGCTCGCCGACGACGACCTCGAGCACGGTGATCCCCACGACGACGATCAAGAGCCCCGCCTTCGAGAGCCATTGACCCAAGACAGGAACGCTCGCGAGCTTCTGACCGATCCCGTGCGCGAGGCGCTCTCCGCCGATGGCGGCGGCTGCTGTTCCGACGACGGTGATGCCGATCTGCACCGTCGCGAGAAACCGCTCGGGCTGCTTGCGCAACCACTGCACGGCAGGCGCGCCAGCGCGCTTCTCATCGATGAGCTCGCCGAGCCGTGTCTTGCGGAGCGTGAGCACCGCGATCTCGGCCCCAGCGAACACGCCGTTGAGCAACATGAGCGCGAGGACGATGAGCAGGTCCGTGCCCATGGCGCGGGATACTGCCACGATTGCCGAGGACTACCGCCAGCGATCTCTGCGCGATTGGCCCGAGTGTTGTATTCGCTAAGATGAAGACGCCGTCATGTTCGAAGCAAACGAAGCACTCTTTCGCAGAATTTCCTCGGGCTTGTGCGCGATCACGCTCGCGTTGGGGCTCTCGGCCTGCGGCGCGTCGGTCGCGCCAGGACCCGACAGTGGCACAGACCGCGACACCGGCGTGGGGAGCGACGTCGCGGCGGATCGCGTCGTTTTGCCCCCGCCCATCGACGCGGGAGGCGAGTGTCGAGCGTCGATGGTGCGCACCGTGCTCGCGCCGACCGTTCTCTTCGCGGGCCAGCCGCTCGGGCTCACGGTGAACGCGCCCGGCCTGGGATGCGGCTGCGCGCTCGAGCTGCGGCCCAACGGGCTGTCGAGCGCGCGCGGGTTCGACCCGCAGCTCTGCAATTGTTGCCGCGATTGCGAGTGCGTCGACGAGAGCTACACGGCGAGCGTGTTGTTGGGCTCGCCCCGCAGCGGCCAGTCGGACCTCGCCGTGACAGGCAGCGAGCGTCGTCGCGTGTTCGTGCTCGACTCGCCGCGCCAATGCGAAGCGGTGTCCGTGCGGGTTCGCGACGTGCTCGTGCAAGCGCCGGAAGGGCGGACGACAGGACCGCGCTTGCATTGGGCGATCGTGTCGGGGACGCACCGGATCTGCTGCGATGGCGGCGTGGGCTTCGTCGACAGCATGCAGCGCAACACGATCACGCTCGAGCCTCAGTCGTGCGAGACCGTCGGCTGCGCGATGGCTTGTCCGCCCATCGCACAGCGCCCCGAGCGACCGTTTACCTCGGCGCACTTGCTTGGAGAGCTGCCGAACGGCGAGTATCGATTGAGCGTCGGCGGGACGACCGTGACCTTCACCGTCGCGCCGTGAGCTACGGGATGCGCTCGGGACGGCTGTAGCCCGCGAACGTATCGAGCACCCCGCGATCTCGGTCCACCGTCACGCGGATGGCGTCTTCGGGGCCGCCGTTATTGGGGCGCATCGCGGTGAAATACACGGTCCACTGCGGGCCGTTCGAGCTCGCTCCGACGAGGGAGCTCTGCATGACGAGCGACCGTCCTCGCCAGGCCCGTGCGCGATCGAGGGACGCGAGCCGCTCTGTGGCGAAGGCCAGCACGCGCGTCGCGTCCGCGGCGATCGAAGGAACGCTGCGTCGCAGCTCGGCGAAATCCGGGCTGCGAAGGAGGGTGTGCGGCGCCGTTCCGGACAGCGTGTAGCTCTGCCCGACGCCCACGGTCGCGGGCTGCTCGGAAGCAAAGGGCGCGGGCATCGGCAGAGCGAGCGTGACAGACACGCCGATCGGCGCGCCGAGGACGCCCGTCATCACGCAGCACCGCGGCGCGAGCGAGGCGCCCGTCGGAAGCGCGATCGGCTCTGCGGCGATCGCCGCTGCAAACTCTCGCGCCATCGACGCGGTCGCCGCCTCGGGCGAGTCCCACGAAGCGGCGCTCGCGCGCGGCGTCGCGGGGGGATCGGTCGCTGCTCGGGCGATCCTTTGCGGAGGATTCTCCGAACGCGCCCCGGGCGAAGGGCAGCCTGCGGCGAGCGACACCAGCGCGAAAGTCGCGTGTCTCTGGAGCATTTCTTGCGCCGAGCGTGACACACGCGAGGTTTGCGCGCCCGCACAGGCCTCTCACCAGAGGGCTATACACACGCTTTCATGGCTGTTGTATGACCTTCGCCGCCATGGTGAAGGTCGCAATCAACGGGTTCGGGCGTATCGGTCGACAACTGGTCTCGGCGATGGTCGAGCAAAACGTGTTGGGCAAGGAGCTCGTCGTCGTCGCGGTCGTGGACATGACCACGGACGCCGACTACTTCGCGTACCAGCTCAAGTACGACTCGGTGCACGGCAAATTCAAAGGCGAGATCCACACGGAGAAGAGCTCGGCGGACAAGAAAGAG
>LNFM01009186.1_pt1 | contig 14526 bp, 15 predicted proteins | sample 596031 | NCBI WGS metagenome assembly LNFM01 (sample SAMN04254537, study PRJNA301005) | activated carbon metagenome | isolation source: dual media filters at the Ann Arbor, Michigan drinking water treatment plant | place: USA: Ann Arbor
ATGTAAAACCTCGTTCTGTCGTTCGATTCACAGCGCAAACTCTCTACTTTAGCCACAGAGTTTTCGGCGCCTATGGCGCGTCACCCTCCCTCGTCACGATTTCGTGTGCGCTCGTTGCCTCGAGCGGGAGAATTTTCTCCCTCTCGCGGCCGTTGTTCTTGCGACGGCGCCTGCTCGCCCTCTCGTGGTCGATCACGGTTGGGCTCGCGTTCGCGAGGCCGCTCGGGCTCGCGTGGCGGTGGTCGTCTCGGCTCGCCGTAGTCGTCGTGAAGCTTGCGGTCGAGTCGCGTCAAGAGATGCCGCTCCATGTACGTCGGCATCTGCGGAATCTGCACGACGACCCGCACGCCCACGACCCCGCCGACGTCCGTAGGGATCATCTCGATGGACGCCGAGGCCGTGCGTGTCGTCTCGCGGTAGGTGAAGAGCACGAACCCCGTGTCGCGATCGCGCTCGGTGATCGTGAAGCCAAGGTCGACGCGAACGAGGCGAACGGTAGCGTTCCACGCCTGCTCGATAGGGTAAGGAAGATCGACGGTCTGCCGCGCGCTCGCCACAGACGGGGCGAGCACGAGGGACGCTCCGACGAACGCAATGGCGAGAGAACGCATGGCGAGACCTCTTGTCCCGCGCTGTGCCACGAGCCGAGATCATCCCGCCAGTTTTCTGCAGCGCGCCGAGCGCTCGCCCCGCTACCCGCGCTTTTCGCCGCGAGCGAGCGCGTCCATCACGCTGAGCTTCTCTGTGAAGATCGGGATGATCCCGAACACGAGGTGAAACAGCAGCTGACACACGTACATCAGAAACACGTACGCAGCGCCCTGCTGCACCACGAGCTCGCGCGGAAAGTACATGAGCAGCGCGGCGAACACGCTGAACTGAAACGCCCCGAACAGACCCGGCGCGCTCGGCAACAGGATGCCCATCGCGAGCACGCCCATCACCGAGAAGGCGTGACCCACGGTCATGGGTAGACCGCAGCCCCAGCCGAGGAGCCACATCGTCAGCGCGTTCGCTCCCCAATAGAGAAGCGTCTCGAAGGTGAAGGGCACCATCAGCTTCGGGTCGGGCACCGCGCGAAGCCCGTCCGCGAGGTCGCTCACCTTCGACTCGAGCTTGTCCGCGAGGCTCTTGCTGACGAGACCGATGATCGACCGCGTGAGCTTCACCGCGAGCGCCCGCTGCCAAAGGAACATCGCCAACGTCGCGAGCGCACCGGCGAACGCGAGCACCAGCAGGTATCCGAGGCGCGGCACGTTCGCGACCGCGAACGTCCCGAGCATCACGCCTTCGAGCGGCAAGCGCGGCACGAACGTCAGGGCCACCGCCAGCAGCAGCGCGACGTACAGCCCGTCCAGAACGCGCTCAGCGGCGATCGTGCCGAGCGCGGCTGAGCCCGAGATCTTTCCCTTCTCGCGGATCAACACCGGGCGCACGACCTCGCCCATGCGCAGCGGCAACAGCATGATCGCGAGAAAGCCCACGAAGCTGATGGCGATGAGCCTTCGCGTCGGCACGACAGCGATCGGCTTGAGCAAGTGCGCCCAGCGAATCGCCCGAAAATAGTGAACGACCGCGTACAAGACGAAGTACGCGACGACGGTCCACCATTTGACGTTCGCGAAGTCCGCCGCCGACGGCGCGAGGTCGAGCCCCGAGCGCCGCAAGAACCAAAGGAACAGCCCGCCGATGCCCAGCGACACCGCGAGCCGCCCGAGCAACGAGCGGACCGTCTTGCGCTTTGCCTCTTCGGTGGGCGGAGCGTCGAGCCCGAGCGACGACGTCGCGTTGGCCGACTTCACGTCGCTCGATGGAAGGTCGCTCACAGTCGGTAGACGTTGTCTTTCGCGCCGCTGACGACGCGCGTTGCGTTGCGCGTATCGAAGACGATCGGGGCCGACTTCACGAGCTTGGCGTAGTCGAACTCCGTGTGGTCCGTCACGATGATCGCGATGTCGAATTTCGACGCGTCCGTGTCCGTCGGGAGCGCGTCGAGGCGCATCGATCCCTCGACGAACACAGGGACGTACGGGTCGACGTAGGCGATCTCCGCGCCCTTCTTGTGCAAGAGCTCGACGACGTCGATCGCAGGCGACTCGCGCATGTCGCTGACGTCCTTTTTGTACGCGACGCCCACGATCAAGACCTTCGATCCCTTGATCGCCTTGCCGTGATCGTTGAGCAGGTCAGCGATCCGCGAGACGACGTAGCTCGGCATCCCGGAGTTGATGTCGTCCGCGAGCTCGATGAACTCCGCCGTGTACTTGAGCGCCCTGAGCTTCCAGGACAGATACAGCGGGTCGATCGGGATGCAGTGCCCGCCGAGCCCCGGTCCGGGCGTGAACTTCATGAAACCAAACGGCTTGGTGGCCGCGGCGTCGATGATCTCCCAGACGTCCAAGCCGAGCTTGTGGCACATGATCGCGACCTCGTTGACGAGGCCGATGTTCACCGCGCGAAACGTGTTCTCGAGGAGCTTGACCATCTCGGCCGCGTCCGTGCTCGACACGGGGACGACCTTGTCGATGATCTTCGAGTACAGCGCGACCGAGACCTCGAGGCAGTTCGACGTCGCTCCGCCGAGCACCTTCGGCGTGTTGCGCGTGCCGAACACCTTGTTCGCTGGGTCCACTCGCTCCGGCGAAAACGCGAGAAACACCGTCTCGCCGACCTTCGCGCCAGCCTTCTCGAGCATCGGCGCGACGAGCTCGCGCGTGGTGCCCGGATACGTCGTCGACTCGAGCACGACGCACTGGCCGGGCTTGAAGTGCCGCACGATCGCCTCGGTCGCCGAAACGATATACGAAACGTCCGGCTCCTTCGTCTTGTTGAGCGGCGTTGGAACGCACACGATGATCGCGTCCGCCGTCCCGAGCACCGACTCGTCGGTTGTCGCCTTCAGCCGTCCGTTCGCGACGTGCGGACGAAGCAACTCCGAGGCGATGTCCTCGATGTAGCTGTCGCCGACCGCGAGCTTGTCGACCTTGCGCTTGTCGAGGTCGTAGCCCGTCACGCGAAAGCCCGCTTGCGCGAACTCGACCACAAGCGGAAGGCCGACGTACCCGATTCCAACAACGACGACGTGAACGTCCTTGCGCTGGATCTTCTCGTTCCAATTCATCGATTCGTGTGTCCCAGTGAGTGCAGCGAAGAGAAGCGCATCGCTCGCGACATGGCTGTCGGCCGAGCGGGCGCGGACAGTACCCGCCCCGCGATTACACGGCAACGAGGCTCGTTGGCCCGTCGCAGAGAAGTTTTTTCACCCCACTGTCGCCCGACAGCCCTCGAAGGGCCTCGATCGCCTCGGCGACCTTCGGCACGTCCGAGGGTTTGTGGGCATCGCTCGCAGCGAGGTGATAGTGGCCCGCGGCGAGCCACCGACGCGACGCCTCCCGCGCCGACGATCCATACGCGCCCGTCAGGCTCATCAAGTCGAGCTGTAGCTTCGCGCCCGCCGCGAGCAGGTCCGCGAGCTTTTCGTCGCTCCGAGCGAGGGCCGCGCAGCGCTCGGGGTGCGCGATCACCGTCGTGATCTTGTGGCTCTTGGCCAGGCGCCAGACCTTCAGCTCGAGCTTCATCGGCAGGTTGTCGTACGGCAGCTCGACCAGCGCCGAGCGCCCCCCAGGAAAGGTCATCGCCGCGGTGCTGATCAGTCGTTCCCACGAGACGTCGTCGAACAGATGCTCGGCCGCCGTGTGAAATTCAGGCATTGGCGCGCCTTCGCCACGAATCGACGCCATCGCCGCTTCGAGCGCTGCTCGCGCCGGCGCGATCGTCTCGGGCGTGTTGTCCCACGTCGGACACCGGACGTGCGGCGTCGCCACCACCACGCGAAATCCGATCGACGCCAGCCCCGAGAGCACTCTTGCGCCCTCCTCTGCCGTGCGACAGCCGTCGTCCACGCCCGGAAGCGGGTGACAGTGCAGGTCGATGTAGCCGCTCACGACTCGCGTTGTACTCCCCCGTGCGCCCCCTCGCTACCGAAGGACCGCGGCCCACTTGACGACTTAGTTGCTATATGCAACAAAGTGTTCATGCCGACCGTGTTTACGGCGCCCGAGGCCATTCCCGCCGCGCTCGACGCGCCGACCGTGTTTCTCGCGGGCTCGATCGAGCAGGGCGCTGCGGTCGACTGGCAGCGCTCGATCATCGACGCGCTCTACGATCGTGAGTGCGCCCTCTTCAACCCGCGCCGACCTCGGTGGAACAAGGACCTGCGTCAATCGATCGACGAGCCCGAGTTCGCCGAGCAAGTGCGCTGGGAGCTCGACGCGCTCGATCGCGCGACCATCATCGCAATGTTTCTCTCGCCAGAAACCCTCGCACCGATTTCGCTGCTCGAGCTGGGGCTCTTCGCTCGATCAGGCAGGCTCGTCGTCGCGTGCCCCGAGGGCTTCTGGCGCAAGGGCAACGTCGAAGTCGTGTGCGACCGGTTCGGCGTGGAGCTCGTCGACTCGCTCGCCGCGCTCACGGAAGCGCTTCGAAGCAGGCTTCCTCCGCGCGCCGCACGCTGAGCCGCGGCCGCTCGCTCGCTCGTGTCGTCGCCGCTCGATCAGCGGATCGATGCGCCGCGCGCTTTACTTGGCCTCGCCCTTCGCGAGGCGCGCCGCGCGCATCGCTCGGACCTGCGCGGGCGTCTTTCTCGCGCTTCGCTCGGCCACCCGGCCTGGGTCGATCGCGCTCGAGTGGACGAATCGCTGCACGTCTTCGTGCTCGCTCGCCATCACGGTCTCGGGCGGACCTTCGACTGCGATTTTGCCACGCACGAGCATCGCGACCCGATCGGCGATGTCGAAGGCGCTCGCCATGTCGTGCGTGATCACGACGCTCGTGACGCCGAAGCGCTCGCGCATCTCTTCGATGAGCTCGTCCACGGTGCGAGAGGTCACCGGGTCGAGGCCCGACGTCGGCTCGTCGTAGATGAGGATCTCTGGCTCGAGCACCAGCGCTCGAGCGATGCCCACGCGCTTGGCCATACCGCCAGAGATCTCCGCGGGCGTTCGCTGAACGGCGTGGGCGACGCCGAGCTCTTCGAGCTTGGTCATCACGCGATCTTTGATCTCGCGCTCGCTCATCTTCGTCTGCTCGCGCAGCGGAAACGCCACGTTGTCGTACACGGTCATCGAGTCGAACAACGCGTACTTCTGAAAGACCATCCCGAACTTTCGCCGGACCTTCGACAGCTCGTAGTCGCCGAGCGAAGCCATGTCCGTCCCGTCCACGAGGATCTTTCCGGACGTGGGTCGCTCGAGCGCGATGAGGTGTCGGACGAGGGTGCTCTTTCCCGCGCCAGAGCCGCCGATCACGACGAGGGTTTCGCCTCGATCGATCGTGATGTTGATGTGATCGAGCACCGTTCGATCGCCGAACCGCTTGACGAGGTTCTCGATGACGATCTGCGGCCCATCGCTGTCTGCACCTTCGGTCACGCGCTCACTCCGCCGGTGGGTCCCTTTGCGGCGACCATCGCTGTCCACGCCGCGCTCGAAAGCTCCGCCAACCGCTGGCGAATGTCCATCGAGAGCGGCTCTGCGCTGGATGCGCCGCGCGCCGGGCATCGCGCGAGTCGGAAGCCGGGCGCGCCGGGACGGCCGCTGTTTCGCGCTCGGCCAGGACGATGCGGCCGCCGGATCGAGGCATTCAGGTCACGTCCGTCATCAGCGAAGTGATGATGTAGTCCAGAAAGAACACGCCGACGACGCTCCACACCACGGCGCGGGTCGTCGCGAGTCCGACGCCTTCGGCGCCGCCCTTGGCGTAGTACCCGTGCCTGCACGAGATGAGCGTCACGGCGTAGCCAAACACGATCGCCTTCACGAGCCCCTGCATCAGGTCGCGCTTGTCGAGCAGCGCGGTGACGCGGTCCATGAAGATCCCCTGATCGAGCGACAAGAGCACCACGCCGATGAGGTACGCGCCGGCGAGTCCCACGCTGAAGAACAGCAGCGCCAGCACGGGGACCATCACGGTGCCTGCGATCAGCCGCGGCACGATGAGGTACTGAACGGGCGAGACCGCCATGGTCTCGAGCGCGTCGATCTGCTCGGTCGCGCGCATGTTGCCGAGCTGGGCGGCCATGCCGGACCCGGCTCGCGCAGCGACCATGATCGCCGTGAGGACCGGCGCCATCTCGCGCGACAAAGAGAGCGCGACGACGCCGCCGACCAGGTTTTCTGCGCCGAAGCGCCGAAAGCCGTACGCGGTCTGCACGGCGAACACCATCCCCGTGAACAAGCCCACCAGGCACACGAGGAAGATCGACTGCACGCCCACGAACTCGAGCTGCTGCACGAGCACCCCGACGCGATACGGCCTGCGAAACTGCCACATGAACGCGCTGATCCCGAGCTGCGCGAGCGTGCCCACCTCTTCGATCGCGCGCACGACGGGCTCGAACAGCTTGTCGAGGGACTGCCTCGTGACGGATGGGGTCTTCGCTTCGGGTTCGCTCAACGATGGGCTCCAGCGGCGGCATAGTCTTGCCACAGGTGAGGTCGAGTTGCTCCGACTATCCCGCGTCCGGGGCGAACACCGCCAGTGTGGGATTGGGTTCGAAGCCCAATCCAGCGGGCCACGGGCGGCTCCGACAAAACGGCCTACGGCGATCGAGCGGGCGCCGGTTTGTACACGTAGCTTCTCGGAACGCGCCGGCTCACGGCGCACAGCACCTCGTACGGAATCGTGCCGACTCGCGCGGCGATCTCCTCGGCGCGAATGAGGTCCGAGCCCAAAGCGCCCCGCTGGGAGCCGAGCAGAACCACCTCGTCGCCTACGGACACTCCCACGGTCTTGGCGATCGCCGTGACGTCGATCGACGCCATGTCCATCGAGACGTTGCCGACGACCTTCGCCCGCTCGCCGCGCACGAGCGCCTCGGCTTCGCTCGAGAGCCGCCGAAAGAAGCCGTCTGCGTAGCCGATCGGGATCGTGGCGAGCACCGTGGTCTTCGAGCAACGGTAGTTGCCCGCGTAGCCGACAGGCGTTCCGGCCGGCACCTCGCGCAGGGCGAGCACGGCGGTTCGCAGCGAGAATGCAGGCATGAGCGCGGGGCCATCGTGCGGAAACGGCGCGACCCCATAGAGCACGATCCCCGTTCGAACCAGCTCCATCCGAGCCCTCGCGAAGCGAAAGGCCCCCGCCGAGTTGCATGCGTGGCGCACAGTCGGCGTGAGCCCTGCCCGTCGCGCGGCCGCCTCGGCCTCGACGAAACGGTCGATTTGCACGTCGGTGTAGCTCGCGTCGTCGCAGTCGGCGTCGGCGAAGTGAGTCATCAAGCCATCGACGCGGACGTGGGGCATCGAGGCGAGCGCTTCGCAGGTCCTCGCGACGTCTGGGGTCGAGATGCCGAGGCGGGACATTCCTGTGTCTATTTTCAAGTGCACGCGGGCGATCTGCCCGCGGCGCGCGAAGCGCGCGAGCGGTTCGAGCTGAGAGCGGTCGAAGATCACCGGCGTGAGCCCGGCGTCGATCGCCTCGTCGAGCCCGTCTCCGTACACGCCGCTCATCACGAGGATTTGCGCGCTGATCCCGGCGCGCCTGAGCTCGAGGCCCTCTTCGACGAGCGCCACGCAGAGGCCCTTGGCGCCCGCGCGAACGAGCGCCGCGCTGACCTCGACGGCGCCGTGCCCATACGCGTCGGCTTTGACGACCCCCCACACATCCACGCCCACGTAGCGCGCGACGGACTGAAAGTTCGCGGCGATCGCAGACAGGTCGATCTCGGCGCGCGTCGGGCGCACCGCGTCGTCGATGTTCGCGCGAGGAAAGGTCGAGGTCGTCTTCGGGTCGCTGTCGTTCATCGCCGCGTAGATCTCTCGCCAATATCTCACGACGGCGGTCGATCGAGATGGGACTGGACTGACTTGCTGCGGACCGAGGCGCCGCGAGGCGCGAGGGAGCACGAGGTCAGGGCCGTCCCATCGATAGACTTAACTCGAGATGGCGCGCACTTCCTGCGGGCGCGCAGAGGATGCAATTGATCCACTGAGCCGCTACAGTCCGCGGCGCGTGAGCGACATCCGAATCACCGTCAACGGCGAAGAGAAGCGCGTCGCCGAGGGAACGACGATCGCCGCCCTCGTGGCCGCGATGAACCTCCGCGGCCCGGTCGCGGTCGAGCGCAACCGCGAGCTGGTCGTTCGCGCCGAGCACCCGTCGACGGTCCTCGGCGACGGCGACGAGCTCGAGGTCGTGAGCTTCGTCGGCGGCGGCTGATCGGCTAGAGCTCTGCCCGCGCAACACCTACCTCAGCGAGCGACCATGAACGAACCGAACAACCCGACCGAAAACGACTCCCTCGTCATCGGCGGGCGCACCTTTTCATCGAGGCTCTTCGTCGGCACAGGAAAGTACGCGTCCGTCGAGCAAACTCGCGCCGCGATCCGAGCCTCGGGCGCCAACGTCGTGACCGTCGCGGTGCGACGCGTGGACCTGAAAGAGCGGGGCGCGGGCTCGCTCTTCGGAATGCTGCTCGAAGAGAAGTTCGACCTGTTGCCGAACACGGCCGCTTGCTACACGGCCGACGACGCCATTCGAACCGCGCGCCTCGGCCGCGAGCTGTCGGGCTCGGACATGGTGAAGCTCGAGGTGATCGGCGACCCCAAGACGCTGTTTCCCGACGTCGTCGGGCTGCTCGAGGCGACCAAGGTCCTCGTGAAAGAGGGCTTCTTCGTCCTGCCGTACACCAATGACGACCCGATCACGGCCAAGAAGCTCGTCGATCTCGGGTGTCCTGCGGTGATGCCGCTCGGCGCGCCGATCGGCTCGGGTCTCGGCATTCGCAACCCGTACAACCTCCGGATCTTGATGGAGACGGTGTCTGTTCCCGTCATCGTTGATGCGGGTGTCGGCACCGCGAGCGACGCCGCGATCGCGATGGAGCTCGGCTGCGACGGCGTGCTCATGAACACCGCGATCGCCGCGGCGAAGGACCCCATCCGCATGGCGCATGCGATGCGGCTCGCCGTCGACGCGGGGCGGCTCGCCCATCGCGCTGGACGCATGGACAAACGCCTCTACGCCAACGCCTCCTCGCCGCTGCACGGGACCATCGCCTCGACGCGCGGGCACGACGCGCTCGGGATCGAATAGAGACACAACGAATCAACTTCGGTCGCACCTCCGGCGCCCCCGAGCGCGCCGCCGACCCGTCGCGACGCTGCTCTCGAACGACGCGAAATCGATGTACACCCGAGTCGCCTCTGCCTTTCTGCTCGCGCTCGTCGGCGCCCTCGCGCCGATGCAGTGCGCGTCTCGTCGACCGTACGAGCTTCGGCGCGAAGAGACGCCGGGCGAGACGCTGTGGCTGCTCGCCGAGCGCTTCGAGGCCCAGCACAACACCGAAGCGCGCGACGAGACGCTGCGCTTTCTCGTGCAGCACGCGCCTTCGAGCCGCTTCGCCGAGCGCGCGCGAGACGCGCTCGAGACCCGACAGATGCCGTCGCGCGACGACGACGCGGGCGCGCGATGAGCCGAACGCTCTGGCTCTGCGCAGACGTCGCCGCCCTCGACGCGCGGTCGCTCGAGGCTCGGGTCGCAGAGGCCGCGCGGCTCGTACGGCGCGAGGGGCTCGCAGCGACACAGCTCTATCTCTGGCTTCGCTCGCTCTCGACGATCGACGGAGCCGCGGCGCTGCGGTTGTCACGAGCCCTGCGCGGAACGTCTGCGCTCGAGGGGAGCGCGCTCGTCATCGGTGAGCGAGCCGACCTGGCAGTGCTCGCCGACGCCGACGGGGTGCACGTCACCACGCACGGGCCTGACGTTCACGCGATCGAAGCGTACTTGCGTCGCTGCGGAGCCTCTCGCATCTGGCTCTCGGGCGCTGTCCACGACCCGAGCGCTGCGCGGTCTATGGCGCGCTCCTGCGCGGTGCTCCTGGCCTCTCCGTTCGCCGCGGTCGAGGCCAAAGGGCCTCCGTTGGGGATCGCTGGCTTGAGCGCCATCGTCGCCAGCGCGCCCGCGCGCCGCACCGTCGCGCTGGGCGGAGTCGACGACGCTGCGACCGTGGCCCGAGCGATGGCCGCTGGCGCTCGAGGCGTGGCGGTGCGACGGGCGCTGTTGTCGAGCTCGTGGGAGAAGTCTCTCGCGTCGATCGCTGGCGCGCTGATCACTTGACCGAACGTCGCCGCCCTGCGAACCCTGCGGGCGATGCGAAGCAAGGCTCTCTCATGGATCGCTGCCAGCGCCGCCGCGGCGGCGATGTCCGCCTCGGCCGATGACGTCTCGGCGCAAGCGCAGCCGCGATACCTCGCGCAAATGCAGGCAGAGCTCCAGGTGATGGGGCTCGCTCCGCAGTGCGCTCCGACCAGCGCGACCGTCGGGGCGTGCTCGTTTCGCGGGCAGGCTCCAGGGCCGGACGGGCGCACGGCGAACCCGACTGCTCGACGCTTTCTCGTGGCGATGACCTACGACGATGGCTCGGACACGATCTACGTGTACGTCGAGCGCTACGCGGCGCTGCGCGCGGACGCCGCGAACGTCGCGCAAGTGTCGCGGCGCCTGCTCGAGATCAACTGGGAGACGCTGTCGGCCAAGATGGAGTGGTCGGCCTCGAGCGGCGAGGTGCGGCTGAGCGCGCTGTTGCACACGGACTCCAACTTCGACCGGCGCGCGTTTCGAAGCGTCGTTCGCTCGGTGCTCCGCGTCGCGGATCGCTACGCGGCTGAGCTCTCGCAGCTGACCGGCGCGGCGATCGGCGAGGCTCCGGCCGCGCCGACGGCCCCAACGACGCCGCCGACCACGCCTGCCTCGCCCACCTCGTCCGCGACGCCTCCCGCAAACGCGTCCAGCGGCGCGGGCAGCGCCCCTCGCCCGCCGCGCGCCAACAGCGCCGACGCCGCCGCGCGGTGAATACCATGTTTGTATGAGAGACCTTCAGTGGCCTACCTGCACATCTGAATAAACATGATTCACTGCTTAAAATTATCTCGCTTCGAGCTTGACCGCGTCGAGTCGGCGGGCTATCAGTCGAGGCGCTGAAAGATGCGGTGTGAGGGCTCGCTGCCCTCTGCCCATCGCCAAGGAGGACGACCGTTACGAGGTCCATCCTCCCGATCACGTTCACGAACACACGCCACCCAAACGAGAGGCGCGCTGCCGCGACACCCTTCCATGAAGAACACCTGGTCCAACGCGAATACGTCACACGGAGCCGAGCGCGGCCACGCAACCAGCGTGGGCGCGGGCGCCGCGACGTATCGCGCTGAGCGTCAGGGTTCGAGAATGGTCGGCGGCGCCAATACGTCGCGCGACCAGGGCAAGCAGCTGCAAGCCTCGTTTACCTGTGAAAAAGGCGTTGATCGCGATTCGATTCGACCGTTGTTCGTCAAGCTTAGTGATCCAGATGACTCCGGCGGAGTCGGCAGAGGAGTGAGCGGCTCAGGCTAGGCTCCCTCCAAGACCGACAAAGGACTCGACACTCGAGGCCGACTCCGCCCCCTCCCACGGCAGAGTCGGCCTCGTTGCATTTCGGGGCTCGACGGCGAAGGCGAAGAGCAACAGCTCGGACCGTTTGCCAGCCAGAGGAGGTGTCGGTTGCGCGGTCGGAGCCCATCGGGTTCGACCGCAGCAGACCGAGGGAGCACCGCGGATCGCACCGCGCGACGACGACGGCTGAGGCCGACGAAGGACGCGCAGGGCTCGGACTTTCATACACAGAAAGTCCGCATATCACAGCCTTGTCTAACGAATAAATCAAACAGAGAAGTTTGAGAATCAAACACTATTTATCCGCAATATCACAGCATCGATCCGGAACTCGAGAGGCAGAGAGGACGGCTCTTAACCGTCTGCGTAAGGGTTCGAGCCCCTTCGGATCGACCGACACCCGAGCAGAGGACGCGGCCAGAGGCCCACCGTCCGCTCGCTCCGAGCGCGCGAGGACCCCACAGCGGGCCCCTCGCCTTGCGCGACGGTCTCTGACAATCCCAGAAGTGACGAATGAACGACGCCCTCGTCACGGCGTCGGCTCTCCTTGGGGCACCAACCCCGAAGAGAGCTGACGCCGTGAACGAGGGCCCACCAGGGGACTGTCCTGATTTGCCGAACGCCGAGGATCTTCGAGGCGTGAGGAAGGACGAAATCAGGAGAGTCCCCGAAATGAGGGACTGTCCTGATTTGCCGAACGCCGAGGATCTTCGAGGCGTGAGGAAGGACGAAATCAGGACCGTCCCCGCCATTGGCGGAGTAGCTCAAGGGCTGAGCGGCTGGCTGTTAACCAGTATGATGTGGGTTCGAATCCCTCCTCCGTCGCTGTCGTTCGCGGCGCACGTGCACGGGCAATCCTGCACGGCGCGCCGGTTTGGAAACCATGTGTAGAAGGTCCGCACGCCTGGCTGAAGACCAGGAGGACTCGGTTCGATTCCGAGGGTTTTCGCTGTCGATTCGCTCGGAGATAGCACGCGCTACGAGCGCTCGTTCGCCTTCGCGCGACCGAGTCGACGAGCGTGCCACGGGGCTGTCGTCAAAAGGGAAGACGCGAGTCTTGCACACTCGAAATGAGGGTTCGATTCCCTCCCGCTCCACTTTCTTCTCTCACGGATGGGCCGGCAAAAGAGCGCCACGGCCGCTGTAAACGGTTCGGTTCTACGAACACCTGGGGGTGCGAGTCCCTCCCCATCCACTGTCATGCCACGGGCACGCGAGTTGATTTCGTGTGTCATTGGCTTCTTTCGGTTCTCACAAGGAGTGCTCTACCATGGCGCGATTCGCGATGGCGAAGGGGGCTCCGCCGGCGAACAAGTCGCAGGCGGCGGCCTCCGACGTGACGGTCAACCGGGCAGGCGGCGAGGCGTTTTCGATCAGCGACCCGTCGCTGCGCATGCTGACCATGCTCGGCAGCTCGTTCTTCAACGAGCCCAACTACTACGGCAAGAGCGCGGACGGCGAGGACGCCGCGCTCGGACTCTCGGGGGACGCGGCCAACCTGCTCGAGACCGCAAAGCAGATCGCGCGCGGAGACAACCCGCGAGACCTGCTCGCGCTCGCCCTGTGGGCGCGCACCGAGATGAACGTCCGCTCGACGCCGCAGGTGCTCCTCGCGCTCGCCGCGAGCGAGCCGAAGACCAAGCCGTTCGTGCGCCAGTACGCTCGAAAGATCGTGCAGCGCGCGGACGAGGTCCGCCAGGTGTTCGCCGCGTACCTCGCGCTCTTCGCGGGAGGCGTCGCGCAGAACAAGCGCGGCCAGAAGCTGCCCAACTCGCTCAAGCGCGGGCTCGCCGACGCGATCGGCAAGTTCAGCGAGGCGCAGCTCATGAAGTACGACTCGGCCGATCGGCCCACCTTCAAGGACGTGCTCCGTATGATCGACCGCGGAAAGGACTTCGGTCTCCCGCAGCCGGTCTACAAGTACCTCGTCTCTGGCGAGGTGGTGGACGCCGCGGCGACGCCCGTGATCGCGGCCCGAAAGGCGCTCGCGAAGAAGACGTCGTTCGACGCCGAGGCCCTCGCGTTGATCGCGGCTTCCCACGCAAACTGGGAGGTCGTGCTCTCGCAGTTCGGCGGCTCGAGCCGAGCCGTGTGGGACGCGGTGCTTCCGCAGATGGGCTACATGGCCTTGCTGCGAAACCTGCGAAACATGCTGCAGGCCGGCGTCGATCCCGAGCCGCTCGCAAAGCGCCTCTCGGATCCGCGCGAGGTCGCGAAGTCCAAGCAGCTTCCGTTTCGCTTCTACACGGCGCACAAGATGCTCGTGGACGCGGGCTTGCTGAAGGGCAAGAACGCAGTCGTGGCGAGCGCGCTCGAGACCGCGCTCGAGCACGCTGCGAGCGCGCTGCCGCGGCTGACGGGCGTGACGGTGATCGCGTCGGACAACTCGGGCTCGATGAGCTCGCCGGTGTCCGCCAAGAGCATCGTGACGCACCAGGCCGCCGCCAACATGCTCGCGGCGATCGCGCAGCGCGTGTCGGACGACGGGCATGTCATCGTGTTTGGTGAGAGCGCTCGACTGGTGCCCGTGACCGTGAGCGACTCGATCCTGACCGCGATGAGCAAGCAGGCGAGCACCAACGTCGGCCACGCGACCAACGCGCACAAGGTGCTCGAGGTGATGCTCGAGAAGAAGATCGTGGCAGACCGCCTCGTGCTCTTCTCGGACATGCAGTGCTACTCGAGCAGCGGCGGACCGGAGACCTTCTCCGGCGCCGTGGCGAAGTACCGAAGCACGCTCAACCCGAAGCTTGTGGTTCACTCTGTGGACCTGGCGGGCTACGGCACGAGCACGCTCTCGAGCGCCGATCCGAGGGTCAACCTCGTGAGCGGCTTCTCGGAGAAGATCATGCGAACCGTCGTCGAGTTCGAGCGAGCGCTCGACGCGACCGCGGTTCCCGCGAGCAACGAGGGTGCGCAGACGGTGCCGGCGACGGACAGCGTCCGCGTGCTCGCGACGCTCGACGACATTCGCGCGCGGTTCTGAGCGAGCGCGTCGAGGTTCGAGAGGACCCCCGCGCCGCATAGGCGCCGAAAACTCCACGGCATAACAAGCGAGTTGGAGTTGCAAATCGAGAGAAGAAACCACGTTTGTCACCAAGC
>LNFM01009187.1_pt1 | contig 14526 bp, 14 predicted proteins | sample 596031 | NCBI WGS metagenome assembly LNFM01 (sample SAMN04254537, study PRJNA301005) | activated carbon metagenome | isolation source: dual media filters at the Ann Arbor, Michigan drinking water treatment plant | place: USA: Ann Arbor
AGCTACAGGACCAGACGATCCATGCGCTCTCGGGCGCCAACCTCTCGATCAACAAGGGCGAGTTCATCTGCCTGATCGGCGCCTCGGGCTGCGGTAAGTCCACCCTGCTGCGCATCATGGCCGGCTTCGATCAGCCCTCCTCGGGGGAAGCCCTGATGTGGGGCCGGCCGATCGCCGGTCCCGACCCGTCGCGCGGCATGGTCTTCCAGGACTATGCACTGTTTCCGTGGCTGAGCGTCCGCGCCAACATCGGCTTCGGTCCGGCCGCGCGCGGCCTGGGGGCTGCCGAGGTCAAGGCGATCGTCGACAAGTTCATCGACCTCGTGGGACTCGCCAAGTTCGCCAACGCCTATCCCCACCAGCTCTCGGGCGGCATGAAGCAGCGCGTGGCGATCGCGCGGGTGCTGGCCAACGACGCCGAGCTGGTGCTGATGGACGAGCCGTTCGGCGCCCTCGATGCGATGACGCGGGAGCGGCTGCAGGACGAACTGCTGGACATCTGGGAGCGCACGAAGCTCACGGTCGTGTTCGTCACCCACGCGGTCGAGGAAGCAATCCTGCTGGCCAACCGCGTGGTCGTCATGACCCCGGGGCCCGGCCGCATCGAGAGCGACAATGGGCTCGCTCTCGCCCGCCCACGCGACGTCGCCAGCCCGGAATTCAATGCGATCCGCCGCGTGCTGAGCGCCAAGCTGCACAGCCATCACGGCAAGAAGGCGGCCTGACCCCCTAAGCGGGCGAGCGCCGTTGCGGCCGGCGCAGCATGGGCACCAGGGTCGGCGAGCTGCCGAACTGGATCTGCCCCAGGATCTCGAAGCCGTGGCGCTGATAGAGCGGCACATTGCGTGGGTTCGAGGATTCGAGATAGGCGAGCACGCCATCGCGATCGCAGATTTCGAGCGCATGGTCGAGCAGCGCGCCGCCCAGGCCCTTGCCCTGATGCTTCGGATCGATGCCGATCAACGGCAGGTACCAGTGCGCTTCGCGTGGATGGTAGTTCGCCATCTGTTGCATCACCTGCATGCCGTCGGTCATGGACTGCGGTGACGCCGTGGTCCGCATCAGCTCGCCGAGCGCGGCCCCATCCGCTTCGGTCCCGGGCGGCAGCCACAACGCCGTGCCGGCATGGTCGCCTATGATATGGGCGCCGCCCTTGGCGAAGCCCGCACCGCCGAAGGCTTTGGCGAAGCGTGGAAAGGCGTTGAGATAGGCCTGCGGATCCGGCCAGGTCCAGCGTGTTGCCGGATCGGTGCTGAATGCGAGCGTCAACGTGGCGATGGCCGCCCCCTCCTCCGCAAGGCTCGCGGACCTGACCATGTTCATTTTCATCGACGCCTCACAGGATCGCTGCCGGTTCCTCAACATCGGAAGCGGCAGCGATCCTTGCAAGCCGATCGGTCACTTCCCGCAATAGGCCTCGATCCGGTAGCCGTCGGGGTCGATCACGAAGGCCGCATAGTAGGTCGGGCTGTAATCCGAACGAAGGCCGGGCTTGCCGTTGTCCCTGCCGCCGCTCTCGAGTGACGCAGCATAAAACGCGTCGACCGATTTCCGGTCTTTCGCAACGAAGCAGAAGTGCAGGCCGGATTCCATGTCGGGCTTCACAGGCTTGGCCGCCTTCCCGATCCACAGGCCGACTTCTTTTTCCCCATAGCCCAGCGAACTCTCGCCGGCGCTCAGCCGCGCATAGCCGAGCGGCTGCAGCGCGGCGTCATAGAACCTCCGGGTGCGGGCGATGTCGGCGACGCCGATGGACACGTGGTCGAACATGGCAATTTCCTCCTTCATAACTATATAACTGGTTATATGGTTATTCGTTGAGGCATTCCTTGTCAACCTGACAACCGGTTAGTAAGTCCCGTCGATGAATCGCCCCGACCTCTGTCTCGACTTCGCCAATACGCGTTACTGGCGGGGACAGGACGCGCCCACGGAGACGCTGAACACGCCGGCGGATCTGGCGGCCTGGACCCGGGCGCCCAAGCCGCCCTCCCAGAAGGAATTCGAGCGGGCGCTGGAGCTGCGCGAAACCCTCCATCGGCTGTTCGACGCCGTGGCCCAGGGCAAGGCACCCGCGGCCCGCGATTTCGACGGGCTGAATGCGGCCCTCTCAGCCGCGCCGGCGCGCATGGTCCTGAAACGCGGCAGCGAGGCGTTCGACTGGGAACTCGACATGAGATCGGGCACGGCGCTGGCCCTTCTCGCCCCCGTTCTGTGGTCGGCCGGAGACCTTTTGGCGAGCGGCAAGCTGGCCAAGGTCCGGCGGTGCGCCAACCCGGAGTGCCTCTACCTGTTCGTCGACGATAGCCGGGCCGGCAAGCGACGCTGGTGCACCATGTCGTCCTGTGGCAACCGCGCCAAGGCCAGGCGCCACTACCACAAGAGCAAACAGGCATAGAAAAAGGGCCCCGACGAAGGGGCCCTCATTGCTGGCGTGTGGGCTTTCGCGCTTATGAAAGCGCTGTCGCCCACCGGCGTTAAGCGCGGAGCGCTTAACGCAGGATCGACTGGAGCTTCATGGCGACGCCCATGTCGCCTTCGATCTTCAGCTTGCCGGTCATGAAGGCGGTCATGCCGTCGAGCTGGCCGCCGATCAGGTCGGCAAAGTCGCTGAAGTCCATCTTGATGGTGCAGTCGGCGGCGGTGTCGTCGTTGGTGACGGCCGGCGGGGTCTGGTGGCCGTCGATGTGGACGACGCCCTGATCCGTGGCGAACTTGACGCTGTTTCCGAAGGCCGTCTTCTTCGAAGCGCCTTCCTTCATTTTCTCGGTGATTTCCTGCAAGGTCATGAGCGAATTCCTCCCATCGGCAATGGCCTTAGGGGATTACTTGACCTTTACGTAAACGTCAACTACAGGCCGGTAAACGGCCGTTCAGTCGGAGGAAACATGACCTATCGCTCGGTCTTCAAACCGGGACTGTTTGAGGGCCGGACGGTCATCGTGACCGGCGGCGGCAGCGGCATCGGCCGGTGCACGGCGCACGAGATCGCAGCGCTGGGCGCGCACGTCGTCATCACCGGCCGCAAACAGGAAAAGCTCGACAGGGTGAGAGCTGAAATCGAGGCCGCGGCCGGCTCCTGCGAAACCCATGTCTTCGACATTCGCGAGGAAGCCCAGGTCAAGGATGCCGTGGCGGCGATCGTGGCGAAGAACAGTCGCATCCACGGCCTGTTCAACAATGCCGGCGGCCAGTTCCCCTCGCCTGCTTCGTCGCTCAGCGCCAAGGGCTTCGACGTCGTCGTGCGCAATAACCTGACGGGCGGCTTCATCGTGAGCCGCGAGGTGTTCACGCAGTCGATGCAGAACCATGGCGGCTCGATCGTCAACATGACGGCGGACTACCGCAACGGTTTCCCCAACATGGTTCACACCGGCGCCGCGCGCGCCGGCATGGCGAACCTCACCATGACGCTGGCCTTCGAATGGGCGGCAGCCGGCGTGCGCGTAAACTCGGTGGCGCCGGGCTGGATCGCCTCCTCGGGCATGGACACCTATACCGGCGACTTCAAGGAGCAGATCCCCAAGCTCAAGGGCCACTGCCCGCTGGGCCGTCTCGGCACCGAGAGCGAAGTCTCCGCCGCCGTCTGTTTCCTGCTGAGCGACGCCTCGGCCTACATCACCGGCACGGAGATCCGCATCGACGGCGGCGTGCCGCTCGCCAACCGCTCAGTCGAGCTGCCCGCCACCGACCGCTCCAGGCCGTTCGACGGCTTCCATCTGGCCGTGACGCCCAAGGTGCTGGGCGGCTGAGGACGACATGCCGATTCTCGAAAGCCAGATCGATCGCAACAGCGACGAGTTCAAGCAGAACCGCGAGCGCATGCTCGCCGCGATCGCCGAGTTCCGCGAGGCCGAGGCAAGCGTCCAGGCGGCGTCCGAGAAGTCGCGCGAGCGCTTCGCCAAGCGCCGTCAACTCATGCCGCGCGAGCGCATCGCGCTGCTGCTGGATCGCGGCGCGCCGTTCCTCGAGCTGATGCCGCTCGCCGGCTACCGCATGCACGACGACAAGGATGGGTCGAGCGCCGGCGGCGGCTCGGTCGCCGGTATCGGCTATGTCGAGGGCGTGCGCTGCGTCGTGGCGGCGTCGAACTCCGCCATCAAGGGCGGCACCGTGGCGCCCTCCGGCCAGCGCAAGGGCCAGCGCGTCCAGCAGATCGTCATGGAGAACAAGCTGCCGGTCGTGAACCTGGTCGAGTCCGGCGGTGCCAACCTCCTCTACCAGGCCGAGATCTTCGTGCCCGGCGGCCGCGGCTTCGCCAACCAGGCGCGCATGTCCGCCCGCGGCATCCCGCAGGTCACCGTGGTGCATGGCTCCTCGACGGCGGGCGGCGCCTATCTTCCGGGCCTCAGCGACTACGTCATCATGGTGCGCAACCAGGCCAAGGTGTTCCTGGCCGGGCCGCCGCTGCTCAAGGCCGCCACCGGCGAGATCGCGACCGACGAGGATCTGGGCGGCGCGGAGATGCACGCCACCGTCTCGGGCGTCGCCGAATGGATGGCCGAGAACGACGCCGACGGCATCCGCATGGCGCGCGACGTGATCGCCACGTGGCACTGGAACGATCGCCTGCCGCCGCGCGCCGAGCGGACGTTCAAGGAGCCGCTCTACGACGTCGAGGAGCTGTGCGGCGTGGTCCCGCCGTCGCATAAAGAACCCTACGACGTACGCGAGGTGATCGCGCGCCTCGTCGACGGCTCGGACTTCCTCGAGTTCAAGGCCCTGTTCGACCAGCAGACGATCTGCGGCTGGGCCGCCATCGAGGGCGAACCCGTGGCGCTGATCGGCAACAACGGCCCGATCACCGCCAAGGGCGCCGTGAAGGCCGCCCAGTTCATCCAGCTCTGCTGCCAACAGGGCACGCCCATCGTCTACCTGCAGAACACGACCGGCTACATGGTCGGCACCGAGAGCGAACGCGGCGGCATCGTCAAACACGGCTCCAAGATGATCCAGGCGGTCGCCAACGCCACCGTGCCACAGATCACCATCGTGATCGGCGGCAGCTTCGGCGCCGGCAACTACGGCATGTGCGGCCGCGCCTTCGACCCGCGCTTCATCTTCGCCTGGCCCAACAGCCGCACCGCCGTCATGGGCGGCGAACAGGCAGCCGGCGTCATGAAGACCGTGACCGAGCAGAAGTTCCTGCGCGAGGACAAGGAGCCGCCACACGAGCAGATCGACAAAATGTTCAAGGGCATCGTCGACCAGTTCGAGCGCGAATCGACGGCGCTCTACGGCACCGCGCATCTCTGGGACGACGGCATCATCGACCCGCGTGACACGCGGCGGGTACTGGCCTTCACCCTGTCGATCGCGCGCGAGTCGATCGTGCGGCCGCTCAATCCAATCACCTTCGGCGTGGCCCGTATGTAAGGCGAGGATGTAAGCAATGAAGTTCACCCCCGAGCATGAGGCGCTGCGCCAGACCTGGAAGACGCTGATCGATCGCGAGATCAATCCCCATGTCGACCAGTGGGAGAAAGAGGGCCAGTTTCCGGCCCATGAGCTGTTCAAGAAGATGGGCGATGCCGGTCTTCTCGGCGTCGACAAGCCCGTCGAGTTCGGCGGCTCGGGCCTCGATTTCTCCTACGCCATGGTCTGCGCCGAATCGCTGGGCTGGGTGAATGGCGGCTCGATCCCGATGGCGACGGGCGTGCAGATCTCGATGGCGACGCCCGCCCTCGCCCGCTACGGCAGCGACGAACTGCGGAAGGAATTCCTAGTCCCCTCGATCACCGGCGATTACGTGGCCTGCCTCGGCGTCTCCGAGACCGGAGCGGGCTCCGATGTCGCCTCGATCAAGACCACGGCGCGCCGGGTCGGCGGCGACTGGGTAATCAACGGCGGCAAGATGTGGACGACCAACGGCGCCCAGGCCGACTGGATGTGCCTGCTGGCCAGCACCGACGACGGGCCCGCGCACAAGAACAAATCGCTGATCGTCGTGCCGATGAAAACCAAGGGCATCGAGATCGCCAAGAAGCTCGACAAGCTCGGCATGCGCGCCTCGGACACGGTCCAGACCTTCTTCGACGAGGTGAAGGTGCCGGTCCGCTACACGATCGGCCAGCCCGGCATGGGCTTCACCTATCAGATGCAGCAGTTCCAGGAGGAGCGGCTGTGGGCGGGGGCAGGCTCGCTCAACACCTGCGAGCGGCTGATCAACGCCACAATCGAGTACACGCGCGAACGCAAGGTCTTCGGCAAACCGCTGCTCGACAACCAGGTGATCCATTTCCGCCTGGCCGAGCTCAAGAGCGAGGTCGAGGCGCTGCGCTCCATCGTCTACCGCGCCTGCGAGGATTATCTCGCCGGCAAGGACGTCACGATGCTCGCCTCGATGGGCAAGCTGAAGGCCGGCCGCCTACGGCGCGAGGTCTCCGACGCCTGCCTGCAATACTGGGGCGGCGCCGGCTACCTCTGGGACAATCCGGTGGCCCGCGGCTATCGCGACGGCCGCCTCGGCTCGATCGGCGGCGGCGCCGACGAGGTCATGCTGCAGATCATCTCCAAGCTGATGGGCACGCTCCCGCGGCTGGGAAATCGATGATGCGCACGACGCTTGTCCCGAAAGTGGTGTCATCCCGAGCGCAGCGAGGGACCTTTCGCGACACCAACCAAGGGTCCCTCGCTACGCTCGGGATGACACCGAGCCTGTCTCAGCCGCTGGTGCGCTAGGAGCCGATCATGCAGTTCACCCAGGAACATGACGAGATCCGCCGCACGTTGCGGGCGATCATCGACCGGGACATCAATCCGCATGTCGACCAGTGGGAGGAGGACGGCATCTTCCCGGCGCACGAGGTCTTCAAGAAGCTGGGCAACGCCGGCCTGCTGGGCATCAACAAGCCCAGCGAGTACGGCGGCATGGGGCTCGACTATTCCTACGCCATGGTGATGGCCGAGGAGCTGGGGCACATCCATTGCGGCTCGGTGCCGATGGCGATCGGCGTCCAGACCGACATGGCGACGCCGGCGCTGGCGCGTCACGGCAGCGATGAGCTGCGGAAGGAGTTCCTCGCCCCCTCGATCGCCGGCGACTACGTGGCCTGCCTCGGCGTCTCCGAGGTCGGCGCCGGCTCCGACGTCGCCTCGATCAAGACGACAGCCCGCAGGGTCGGCGGGGATTGGGTGATCAACGGCGGCAAGATGTGGACGACCAACGGCACCCAGGCCGACTGGATGTGCCTGCTCGCCAGCACCGGCGAAGGCCCGACGCACAAGAACAAGTCGCTGATCTGCCTGCCGATGAAGACTAAGGGTGTCGAGGTGGTGAAGCAGCTCGACAAGCTTGGCATGCGCTCCTCGGACACCGCGCAGATCTTCCTCGACGAGGTGAAGGTGCCGGTGCGCAACCTGATCGGCCAGGAGGGCATGGGCTTCATCTACCAGATGCAGCAGTTCCAGGAGGAACGGCTGTGGGGTGCGATCAGCGCCGTCGTCGGCATGGAACGGCTGATCGACCAGACGATCGAATATACCCGCGAGCGCAAGGTGTTCGGCCGGCCGCTGCTCGACAACCAGGTGATCCATTTCAAGCTGGCGGAGCTGCGCACCGAGATCGAGCTGGTGCGCTCGCTCTGCTATCGCGCCTGCGAGGAGTATCTCGATGGGGCGGACGTCACGATGCTGGCCTCGATGGCCAAGTTGAAGGCCGGACGCATGGTGCGCCTGGTGACCGACGGCTGCCTGCAATACTGGGGCGGCGCCGGCTACCTCTGGGAATCGCCCACCGCCCGCGCCTTCCGCGATTCGCGCCTCGCCTCGATCGGCGGCGGCGCCGACGAGGTGATGCTGCAGATCATCTCCAAGCACATGGGCACTTTGCCCCGGCTGGAGAACCGATAGATTGCGCACGGGCGTCGCGACAACAACCCTGTCATCCCGAGCGCAGCGAGGGACCTTACTGTTTCAGCACAGAGGTGCCTCGCTGCGCTCGGGATGACAATGGGTGGCGTCGTAACCGGAGTGCGTCACTGAGGAGTTTGAAATGACCGAGTTTGCCGACAAGTACGAAGCCCTCCTCCTCCGCCGTGAGCGGTCGCGTCTCTATGTGACGCTCAACCGGCCGGAAGTGAAGAACGCACTCAACCCGACGCTGATCGAGGAGCTCAGGTCGGTGTTCGGCATCCTGCGCGACCGTCGCGACATCAAGGTCGTGATCCTGCGCGGCGCGGGCGGCACCTTCTGCGCCGGCGCCGACCTGAAGAACATGGAGCAGAGCTTCACCGACAAGCCCAAGCCCGGCGAGAAGGATCCGATCGCCGTCTGGAACCGGCAGTTCGGCGCCTTCCTCGAAATGCTGAATGGCACACCCCAGGTGGTCGTGGCGGCGGTCGAAGGCTACGCCATCGCCGGCGGCTTCGGCATCCTCTGCGTCTCCGACGTGGCGATCTGCACCGAGGGCGCGGGCTTTGCCATGAGCGAAACGGCCATCGGTATCGTGCCGGCGCAGATCGCGCCCTTCGTCGCCCAGCGCATCGGCGTGCCGCAGACGAGGCACCTCGCGCTCACGGCAGCGCGCTTCAAGGGGCCCGAAGCGCTGCGGCTCGGTATCGCCCACTACCTCGTGGCAGACTCCGCCGCCCTCGACACCAAGCTCGAGGAAGTGCTGAAGCAGATCGACAAGTGCGCACCCATCGCGAACGCGCTCACCAAGCAGGTGGTGATGAAGGTCGGCACCGAACCGCTCTCCGCCGTGCTCGACTTCGCCGCCGAGAAGTTCGCCGAGGCGCGCCGCGGGCCTGAGGCTTCGGAGGGACTGCGCGCCTTCGCCGAGAAGCGCCCGCCCCGATGGGCCGTCGAATGACGCCTTTCTCGAAGGTCCTGGTCGCCAACCGCGGCGAGATCGCCTGGCGGGTGATGCGCACGGCCAGGGCGATGGGCTATCGCACGGTCGCCGTCTATTCCGACGCCGACAAAGACGCGCCGCACGTCGCCTTCGCCGACGAGGCGGTGCGCATCGGCCCGCCCCCCGTGGGCGAAAGCTATCTCAGCATCGAGCGCATCCTGGAGGCCGCGCACAGCAGCGGCGCCGACGCGATCCATCCCGGCTACGGTTTCCTGTCGGAGAACGAAGCCTTCGCCACCGCCTGCGAGAGGGCCGGCCTGATCTTCATAGGTCCGCCGCCCGCCGCCATCGCCGCGATGGGCAACAAGGCTGCCGCCAAGCGGCGGATGATCGAAGCCGGCGTGCCGTGCGTGCCGGGATATCAGGGTGCCGACCAAAGCGACGCCAACCTCGAAACCGAAGCACGCAAGATCGGCCTGCCGGTCATGGTCAAGGCCGCGGCCGGCGGCGGCGGACGCGGCATGCGCCTCGTCGAACGAGAGACCGAGCTGCTGGAGGCGATCCGCACGGCGCGCACCGAGGCCGAAAGCGCCTTCGGCTCGGGCGAGTTGATTCTCGAGAAGGCCGTCGTCGATGCCCGACACGTCGAAATCCAGGTCTTCGCGGATTCTCATGGCAACGTCATTCATCTGGGCGAGCGTGACTGCTCGGTGCAGCGCCGCCACCAGAAGGTGATCGAGGAAGCACCCTCGCCCGCGGTCGATGCCTCCCTGCGCGACAGGATGGGCGCCGCGGCCGTGGCCGCCGCGCGCACCATCGGCTATCGCGGCGCCGGGACGGTCGAGTTCCTGCTGGGCGCCGACGGCGCCTTCTACTTCCTGGAGATGAACACCCGCCTGCAGGTCGAGCATCCGGTAACGGAGGCGATCACCGGCCTCGACCTGGTCGAATGGCAGCTCCGCGTCGCGCGTGGCGAGCACCTGCCGCTGCGCCAGGAGCAGGTGACCTTCGCCGGGCACGCCATCGAGGTGCGCCTCTACGCCGAGGATGCCTATGCGGGCTTCCTGCCGCAAACCGGCCGGATCGACGTGTGGCGGCCAGCGACGGGCCCGGGCGTCCGCATCGATCACGGCATGAAGGATGGGCTGGTGATCTCGCCCTACTACGATCCGATGATCGCCAAGGTGATCGCCCACGGCGCCACGCGTGAGGAGGCGCGCGGGCGCCTCGCCCGCGCCCTTGCCGAGACCGTCGTGCTCGGACCGACCACCAACCGGCATTTCCTGATCCGCCTGCTCGAGCATCCCGACTTCGCGGCCGGCGAGGCCACGACGTCGTTCCTCACCACGCACGAGTTCCCCGCACCGGCGCTCAGCAATGCCCACTGGACCGCCGCGGCGAACCTGCTGTGGCAGGCCTCGGCGCGGAAATATCCGGCGTCCATGCGGGGCTGGTGCAACTCCAATCCCGAACCGACGCCGATTCGGCTCTCTGCCGGTGGCCACGAACGCCTGATGCAGGTCCGCTCGACCGATCCGGTCGAGGTGCCGTTCCATATCGACGGCAACGACATCGTGGTCGACCTCGACGCGCTCACCATCCGCTTCACCGACAAGACCTATGCCCCGCCCGAGACGGCGGCGGCAGGCAGTGACGGCAAGCTGCGCGCCCCCATGGACGGCCGCATCGTCACCATCAAGGTGGGGGCGGGCGACAAGGTCAGTCGCGGCCAGACGCTGATCGTGCTGGAAGCGATGAAGATTCAGCACCAGCTCAAGGCGGCGCTCGACGCGACGATTGAGGCGGTGTCCGTGCAGGAGGGCCAGCAGGTCTCCAATCGGACCGTTCTGGTGACGATGGAACCGGCCGCCGCTTAGCGCCCTCCTTCGCTCCACATCGTACCTCACCCTGAGGAGGCCGCTCCGCGGCCGTCTCGAACGGTGGGCAACGACCAAGGTGTGCGCCGCCCATGCTTCGAGACGCGCGCCTGCGGCGCGCTCCTCAGCATGAGGTTGGTGAAGGTAATTCCATCACGACGAGAAACACCTTAGGCTCTTCCCAACAAGAGAAATTCAGGGAGGATTTACCATGCTGCGTAGAGTTGCCCTCGCCCTGCTGGCGGTCGCCGCGGCCGGCCCCGCCTTCGGCCAGGCCTATCCCACCAAGCCCATCAGCCTCATCGTGCCGTTCGCGGCCGGCGGCCCGACCGACGTGATGGCGCGCATCGTCGGCGAGCGCATGGCCAAGGAACTGGGCCAGCAGTTCATCATCGACAATGTCACCGGCGCCGCCGGATCGATCGCCATGGGCAAGCTCGCCCGCTCCGCACCCGATGGCTACACGATCGGGATCGGTCATCTCGGCACCAACGTGGTGAACGGCGCGATCTACAAGAACCTGACCTACGACCTGATCAACGACCTCGCACCGGTCGCCCTCCTGCCGTCCAACCCGCTGCTGGTCGTCACCTCGAACCAGGTGCCGGCCAAGGACCTCAAGGAGCTGGTCGCCTATCTGAAGGCCAATGCCGACAAGATCTCGGGCGGCACGGCCGGTATGGGCTCGGGCTCGCATATCGGCGCGCTGGCCTTCTTCACGGTGACCGGCGCCAACTACCAGCTCGTGCCCTATCGGGGCACCGGTCCGGCCGTGCAGGACCTGATCGCCAACCAGATCCAGGTCATGATCGACCAATCGTCGAACTCGCTGCCGCACATCCGCGCCGGCAAGCTCAAGGTATACGCCGTCACCGCCAAGCAGCGCACCGCGGCCGCGCCGGACATCCCGACCACCGCAGAGGCCGGCTTTCCCGGCATCGAGGTCGCAATCTGGCACGGCCTGTGGGCGCCCAAGGGAACGCCGAAGGAGATCATCGACAAGCTCAACGCCGCCGCCGTCAAGGCGCTGCAGGACCCCGAGATCCGCCGCAAGCTCGAGAATCTCGGCCAGGACATCCCGACGCCCGAACAGATGAAGCCTGACGTCTTCGGCGCCTACCAGAAGGCGGAGTTCGCCAAATGGAAGCCGATCATCGACAAGGCCGGCGTGAAGGTGGAGTAAGGCGGCCCCTCACGACGCGAACGACGGCGGCACCGGGCACGGGGGCAGGAGCTTCTCCAGCACCTTCGCAACGCCGAGCAGCTTCGCTTCGCCCCATCGCTTGCCGGTGAGTTGCAGGCCGATCGGCAGCCCCTCCTTCGAGAAGCCGCAGGGCAGCACGATGGACGGCTGGCCCGTCAGGTTGGCCAGGAAGTTGTAGGCGGTGCCGGCGAAGAAATAGGGATGGTCTACGCCGTCGATGCGGAGCGGCAGTTTCTGCGACTGCCGGACGAAGGCCGCATCCGGCATCACCGGCATCAGCCAGGCGTCGTAGTCGTCGAGGAAGGTCTCGCACTGACGCACGATGCGGTCCCGCCGGTCGAGCACAGCGAAGAACTGGGCCATGCTGAGACGCGCCGCGCGAGCGACCGATCGCCTCGTCGGATCGGGTGACTCCAGCCTGTCGAAAAGCCTCTCGCGCTCGGCGAGCGGCTTTTCGCTCTGGATCATGTACTGGAACAGATCCGACCAGTCGTCCCAGCCCTGCTGCCAGTCCAACCCGTCGGGCTCGGCATACTTCACCTTGGCGCCGGCTTTCGACAGCAGCTTCGCCGTCGCCTCGACGACCGAAGCCGTAGCGGCCGAAATCTCGACCAGGGGATTGCTGGTCAGGACGGCAATGCGCAGGCCCTTGGCCGTGAGCTTGGGCGTAGGCCCCAGTGGCACGGGCGCCGCCTCGGTCTCGTAGCCGTCCGGCCCCGCGATGATGCGCAGTGCCAGCTCGAGATCGTCGACCGAGCGCGCCAGCGGGCCGAACGTGCCCATATAGCGGGTGCTCCGCGTCGCGCCCGGAAGGTCCGGCACATGGCCGCGGCTCGGAACCCGCCACTCGGTCGGCTTCAGCGAGAAGATGCCGTTGAAGTGCGCGGGATTGCGCACCGAACCGCCGATGTCGCTGCCCAGTTCCAGCGGTGACAGGCGGGCCGCCACCGCGACGCCGCCCCCGCCCGTGGAGCCGCCCGGCGTCCTGGTTTCGTCCCAGGGATTGAGCGTCGTGCCGAAGATCGGGCTGTCCGTCTGAAAATCGGCGCAGAGTTCAGGCACATTGGTCTTACCCAGGATGACGGCGCCCGTCGCCCGCAACCGCGCGACGAGGCTCGCATCTTCCCGGGCGACGTTGTCCGCGAGCGGCGGATGACTGGAAGTCGTCTTCAAGCCGGCGACGTCGAACGCTTCCTTGATGGTGATCGGCACGCCGTGCAGCGCAGGGAGGTCCTTCCCTTTGCCGCGCGCGCGATCGGCGGCGCGGGCGGCCTTCAGGGCGCCCGCCTCGTCGACCAGCACCAGCGCCTTGAGCGGACCGTTCACGCGCGCGATCCGATCAAGATGCGCTCTCGTCGCCTCGACCGAACTCAACCGCCCGTTTCGTATGGCGCGCGCAAGTCGCGTCGCCGTTTCGAAGCACGGATTCATGCATGCCTCCCTTGAGTGCCGCGACACTAGCCGCCGCTACCCCGGCCCGGCTATAGAGCCCGAAGATTTTTTGGGGATGCCATGAGCTTGGCTAGAAAAACCCTGTTCGTGACCGGCGGCAGCCGGGGCATCGGACTGGCTATCGCACTGCGCGCCGCACGCGACGGCGCCAACATCGCGATCGCCGCGAAGACGGTGAAGCCAGACCCGCGCCTGCCCGGCACGATCTTCACCGCGGCAGAGGAGATCGAAAAGGCCGGTGGCAAGGCCCTGCCGCTCGCCTGCGACATCCGCGACGAGCAGAGCGTGGACAAGGCCGTGGCCGAGACCGTCGCAACCTTCGGCGGCATCGACATCCTGGTGAACAATGCCAGCGCCATCAGCCTGACCGGCACGCTCGCGACGCCGATGAAGCGCTACGACCTGATGCACCAGATCAATGCGCGTGGCACCTTCATGGTCTCGCAGAAGTGCATCCCGCACCTGCTGAAGGCCGCCAACCCGCACGTGCTGAACCTGTCGCCGCCGCTCGACTTCGACGTGAAGTGGTTCGCCAACCACGCGGCCTACACGCTGGCCAAGTACGGCATGTCGGTCTTCGCCTGGTCGATGGCCGAGGAATTCAGGGACAAGGGAATCGCCTTCAACTGCCTGTGGCCGCGCACCGCCATCGCCACCGCCGCGATCCAGAACATCCTGGGCGGCGTCGAAGGCATGAAACAGTGCCGCAAGCCCGAGATCATGGCCGATGCCGCCCATGCGATCTTCAGCCGCGCGGCGCGCGACTGCACGGGCAACTTCTTCATCGACGACGAGGTGCTGGCGGCCGAGGGCGTCACCGACTTCGACCAGTACGCCGTCGCGCCCGGAACGCCGCTGATGCCCGACTTCTTCGTGCCTGCCCCCGGCGCGCGCACCGTCGTCGGAAAGGCCTAGCGCGTGGCGACGTTCCTGCTGGTCCATGGGGCCTGCACCGGCGGCTGGTGCTGGGAGAAGGTGGTGCCCCTGCTGGAGGCGGCCGGGCACAAGGTCTGCGCGCCCGACCTGCCGGGTCTTGGCGACGACCAGACGCCGCCGGCCAACGTCACCCTCGCCGACAATGTCGAGAAGCTCGCCCGCCTCCTCGACAAGATGGAGGAGCAGGTCATCCTGGTCGGCCACTCGCTGGGGGGCGTCACGATCAGCCAGCTCGCCGAGGCGCGGCGGCGCAAGATCAAGGC
>LNFM01009188.1_pt1 | contig 14525 bp, 10 predicted proteins | sample 596031 | NCBI WGS metagenome assembly LNFM01 (sample SAMN04254537, study PRJNA301005) | activated carbon metagenome | isolation source: dual media filters at the Ann Arbor, Michigan drinking water treatment plant | place: USA: Ann Arbor
CGTCCGGCTTCCGGCCGACTGGACGTACAGCGCGGTCGTCGTGTTCGCGTTGACGAGGCTCGTCGTCGTGTTCGCGTTGTTGGTCTGGCCAATGATCATGTTGCCGCCGTCGGCGGCCTCGACACGCTCAGCCGTGCCCAGCTTGGCCACAAGCGCCGCCCCGAGCGCTGTCACACCCGCCAATAGCCCGCGGCGCTTCAACACGTTACCCTCACGAACCTTCTGCAGTCCTTCCACGTGACAGACCTCCCCGGTATTGTCTCTCAGTCTCTCGGATAGAGTTGGGTGACAGAGGTGACCAGCGAGCCGTACTCCAGACCGAGCACTGCCCTGTGAGGTTGGCCGAATGGGAGTTGCCTCTGCCCGTGCGACCCGAAACAGGGGTCAAGGCGTGTGTAGACCAACTTCGTCTTGCTCGTCAGCCCCAGGTTTGCGCAGCCGAATCTCCGAGGTATCACCACCGGTCTCACTGCACGGAGTGCGGCGTAGGACAGCCATGCCTTGCTTGACGGCGAAACCCGGATGCGTTTCTGGCCCATAGCGCAGATGCGCGTATGAACGATGCCCGACGCACACTCCTTCGCAAAAGTCAGACTAGCCGCCCTGGACAATTTGACTTCTGTCAGCCGGCCGGCCGCATCGTATCATGTAATTCTTTCTGTTGCCACCACCTGACATAGGTACAACGATGTTTGCACGGATACGGGACGCGCTCCAGCGCCATGGCGCGCAAACTCGGCAGCCGGCGCCGCCGCCCCGGCGCCTGCTCAGCCGCCCACCCAGCCGCCCAGTCGTCCCAGGCGACACGGGATACGGTCACCAGCCCCGCGAGCGCCGTGTATCATACTGTCCGCATGCCGTCCAGGCCGCGCCGGGCGCCAGGTGGTCACGGCGCCCAGGTACGCCAGCTCCGCGCCACCTCGTGCGGATTGGCCCTAGCGACTGGCCTCCCGGAAAGGATTCGCTCGATGCCGCTTGATCTCTCGACGCGACGTGTCATGGTGACTGGAGGGTCGGGGTTCCTCGGTCGCCAGGTGGTAGCGAAGCTGCGCGAGCGTGGGGTTCAGGATATCTTCGTGCCGCGCAGCGCGCAGTACGATCTGGTGGACCGCGACGCCTGCCGTCGAGCGATCCAGGACAGCCGCGCCGAGGTGATCATCCACCTCGCCGCCGTCGTCGGCGGGATCGGCGCGAACATGCAGAACCCGGGCAAGTTCTTCTTCGACAACCTGATGATGGGCGTGCAGCTCATCGAAGAGGCGCGCCTCGCGGGCGTCGAGAAGCTCGTCGCCGTCGGGACCATCTGCGCCTATCCGAAGTTCACCCCGGTCCCCTTCAAGGAGGACGATATCTGGATCGGCTACCCGGAGGAGACGAACGCCCCCTACGGCCTCGCCAAGAAGATGCTGATGGTGCAGGCCCAGGCGTACCGCCAGCAGTACGGGTTCAACGCCGTGTTCCCGGTGCCCGTCAACCTGTACGGCCCGGCCGACAACTTCGACCCGGCCTCGTCGCATGTGATCCCGGCGCTGATCAAGAAGTTCATTGACGCGCGGGACGCAGGCGCTCCGGCCGTCGAAGTGTGGGGCGACGGCACCGCCAGCCGCGAATTCCTGTACGTGGACGATGCGGCCGAGGGGCTGGCGCTGCTGACTGAGCGGTACGATAGCTCGGAGCCGGTCAACCTCGGGTCCGGCCAGGAGATCATGATTAAGGATCTGGCCGAGATCATCAGGGAGTTGACGGGCTACCAGGGCAAGATCCAGCTTGACCCGTCCAAGCCGAACGGCCAGCCACGGCGCGGCCTGGATGTCTCGCGGGCCGAGCGCGAGTTCGGGTTCCGGGCGCAGACCGATTTCCGGACGGGTCTGCGTGAGACGATCCGCTGGTACGAGCAGCACCGCAACGAGCTGACGCCTGCCGGAGCGACCGCCGCCGCCCACTGACCGCCGCCGCCCACTGACCGCCGCCTCTGTCACCCTGAGCGTAGCGAACGGCTCAGGGTGACGGTCCTGGATTTGGTGGGGTTAGAAGGCACTCGGGCCGCCACCCACGAACGTCGGCCAGTCTCCACACGCGTCGCGCACGAGCAACGAGACCGTCGTCGCGGCGCCCGGGGTTACCCGCGAGAGCAAGAACACGCTCTGCGCCGAGCCGACGGGCGGCGCACTGGGTGTGAGAACCCCGTTAATCGCGTGTGTGACCTGTATCTGTTGCAGGGTGTTCCCGGCCCCTGTGGCGGAGATCGTCACCCGGAGGCGGCCGTCTCCCGTGGGGCTGACTGCCACGTTGACCCGTGGCCGGGGTGAGCAGGAGACGGCTGTCTGTGCCTCGTACGCGCCGATGTCGCAGACGGCCGCGCCGTCCCCGTTGCCGTCACGCGGGCGCGGCTGTCCACGCTGATCGGTGGAAGGGCAGCCGCTGTTGGTTCCAGCGTCGCGCGCTGGGCTGCCGGGCGCCAGGGCGTGCGTCTGGCTTGGGCCGCCATTGTCGGCGAGCGCTCCGAGCATGGGGTTGGTGTTCGACAAGTCGCCAGCCGCCGTGAAACCGCAGGTGGCGCCACGGTCGAGGTTGTTCCCGAGTGACACCAACGGGCTGGCGTGTGACAGGGAGGACAGCCCGCACTCGTCCCCGCCTGTGTTGTCAGCGATGAGTGTGTTGGAGAGCCGCAGGGCGCCAGCCGACTTGAAGACGCCGCTGCCAGCTTGGGCAGTGTTGTTGGCGATGGTGACGTTCGTCCAGGTGCGGACGCCGCTCGTCTGATCGTCGTAGAGGATGCCGCCGCCGGTGTTCGGGCGCTCGGCGGGGTTGATGGGCGTAACCCCGGCCGTGCCCTGGGAACGGTTACCGCTCACGGTGCTGTTGGCGAGGGTGAGCTGTCCGCGCGCCCGGACGCCGCCGCCAGGGCCGTTCGTGGCCTGGTTGCCGCTGATCGTCACGCCGGTGGCGACGACGGCGCCCGAGTCTGGGATGTTGATACCGCCGCCAGAGCGCGCGCTGTTCTCCGCAATCACCGAGTCGGTCAGCGTGAACGAGCCGCCCGCTGGCCCTGCAGTCAGCACATGGATCCCACCGCCATCACCGTTCGGCACAGCGTTCCCTCGGACGACGGTGCGGGTGAGCGACACCTGTGCAAACGAGGCGATGCCGCCGCCGCCGAAGCCGGTGGCTGTGTTGCCGGTGATCTGGCTGTCGATGATGGTGAGCTGGGACTCCTGGTGGTAGACGCCGCCCCCAACGGTACCTGTGTTGTTACTGATGACGGAGTTTCTGATCGTCCCGGCAGCCCCGAACAGCGTGACGCCTGTGGACATGTTCCCGTCTACCACACTGTCCGTCAGGCTGAGGTTGCCACTGCCGCTGCAGAAGATCCCGCCGCCCTGATTGGCGCGGACGGCGCTGCCGATGACGATGAGCGCGCCATTGAAGCTATCGATGCCGCTGCCCCCGCCAGGAGCCGCATTGTTGGTCAGCGTCACGGAGCGCAGGGTCAGGCTGCCCAACGCCTGGCGAATCCCGCTGTTCGTCCCGCCACGGATAGTCAGATCCCGTAGCTCAACGGTGGCGTTGGGGATGGCCTGACTGGGGCCAGCCGTCTGGATCACCCGGTCGATGCCGTTCCCATCGATGATGGTGGCGGCCTGCCCCGCGCCGACCAGGGTCACGTCGCTGCGGATATCGAGATCCCCGGTGAGAGCCAGATCCTCGTCGGTTCCAGGGATGACGAGCTGATACGTCCCGGCGGGAATCGTGATCGTGTCGGGACCGTTGCCAGCCAGGCAGTCCGGGTGTAGCTGGGCGTCGGCGTTGGCGTTGCGGATCGCCTCGCGCAGTGAGCAGGCGCCGTTGGTGACGAGTTCATCGGTCGTGGTGGTGACGGTGATGGTGGCTGCGTGCGCCGGCGTCGTCGTCAGTGGCAGCGCCACAGCCAGCATGACCAGGGCGGCCGTCACGCTGACCGCGCTGACCACCGTGAGAACGTGTGTGCGCGCGGTGAGAACCGAATCGGGCATGACAAGCTGCTCCCCTCGCTGGAGCCGCACCAGCTCTCCGGATGGGGCGCGCGCTCACGCCCCTCCGCCCACAGACTCTCCCACACGCCGCATTGGCGGCGTCCCGGCTTAGAAGGCGTTGGGGCCGCCACCCACGAACGTCTGCCAGGCGCCGCACGCATCCTGCACGGTGAACGGCACGGTCACACCCGTCGCTGCGGTGCGCCGAACGGTGAACGTGACCTCAGTCGCGTTGCTCGGCGGGGTAAACGTGAACCCACCGGGCGCACCGGTTGGCCCGCCCGGCATGTCGATGACGGCCGATTGCACCGGCGGGAACTGCATCGACAGGAGGAATCCAAGGCCAGCCTTCACCGTCACCTGAAGACTCCCAGGCGCGCCGCGTGTGGTGGTCACGGAGACCTTCGGGCGGGCGACGCAGGCGGCCGAGAGATCTGGCGCCAGGAAGATGACCCCACTGCGCGGCGCGATGGTAGCGCTGGTGAGGGCGACGCCTTCCAGCGTGGTGTAGAGACGGTCCGTTAGAGAGACGTGCCACGGCGAGTTACCGCCATTGAGGAAGACGCGCGCCCGCGTAAAGGTGCGCTGGTAGCGGCCCTCACCAGACGGGTCACGGGTGGCGGGCGGCGAGGTGGGCGTACCGACGTCCACATTCCAGTCGTTGAAGCTGGTGGCGCTGCGGAACTGCTCACCAATCGAGCTGGGCGTGTAGTAGAGCATCGGCGACTTCTCACCACGGAACTGGGTGAGGTACGCCGCCACGTAGTATTTAGCGAACTGGCGCTGCTCCTCCGCGTTGGTGTTGAGGAACGTCGATTGGTTCTGGATGTTGGTGTTCGTCATCAGGGCGATGTACCCATCGCGGGAGGTGGCATAGTCCTGGATCTGCCGGAAGAGGGTGAAGTTCCGGTCCACGGCGCTCGGCGGGTTGACCTGAATGTTCTTGGCGCCGCCGAGTGGGTCCTCCCAGAACAGGCCATCGGCCACGTCGGCGCGCCGGGTGTAGAAGTCGTACGCCAGCGCGATCCGCTCGACCTCGGGGCGGTTCTCGATGATGCCGCGCACCGAGGCGTAGCTGAGGAAGAAGATCAGGCGGTTTGGCTCGGCGAGCTTCAACTCCCGCAGGAAGTCGATGCAGCCCTGGGCAAAGCCATTGATGTAGGCCTGCGATGGCGGGGTAGACGCCTCAAAGACCGGGTAATCACTGCACGCTTCGACGACGACACCATCAATGCCGTGGACGTTCATCGCCTCGACGACCCGCGCCACCATGAACTGCCGGAACAGGGGTTTGGTGATGTCGTACAGGAAGACGCCATTGAAATTCTTGTGCTTGACCAGGGTAGCGGGTGACGGCGCCTGTCCGTCGATGTACACCAGCCACTCTGGGTGGTTCGCCTCGATGAAGGTAGCGCCGACGTGGTACGGCGGCGGCGCCGTCTGGTTGAAGTTGGCGATGGCTGGCTCGAGGAACGCCAGATACTTCAGCGACGGCCGCGCCGCCTTCAGCGCGGCAATGTAGTCCTTCTGGCGCTGGTCCCCGACGCCGTTGGCGCCATCGACCAGGAAAGAACACTCCTCGAACAGCAGCGGGCTGTTCGAGGTCGCCATGAACTGGATCTCCTCGGCTCGCGGCGCCACGTCGCCCGCCTTCGGGCCGTACCGGTTACAGGCCGGCGTCAGCGCGACTGGGATCGACGGGTTCACGGCCGTACGGCCGCTCCACGGATCGCCGAACGGGTTGTAGACCAGCTCGAAGCTGGAGACGTTGCGCGGGCCGCGCTGCGGTTGCGCCATCGGAGCTATCGGCGTGGGCGTGGGCGCGCGCGTCTCCCCAGCCCGTGACGGTTGCTGCTCAGCTACGGCTGTCGCCGGCGCCAGCAGAATGGTGGTTGCCAGGACGAGACTCGCCGCCCCACTGAACACCGCCGTCCATCGCCGCCGTAGCTGTCTCAGCGTCATCTGCATCAGCATCATCGTTCCCCGCCTCCCCCGAAGCGTCACGCTGCGCGTGTCCGTGCAGCCCTACGTGGAGCCCTTTGCGCAGCCTCCTGCGCAGCCGCGTCGATGCGCTGGCGCCCGTCAGGATCGCGCGGCTGCGGACGCAGTGTACCCGTTCGCACCCCTGCCCCACGAGGCGCCCCACACGATACGGGAGAGAAGGCCAGCGGGTCAGTGGGTGGGAACTGTAGAGGGTGGATGGTCACTGTCGAGCGGATCGTCAACGTTGACCGTCTGGGCAACCAGGAAGGCTGGGCGACGGCGGGTCTCTTCGAGCACGCGCCAGAGGTACTCGCCGATCATGCCCGTGACGATGAGCTGGGTTCCGGAGAGGACCAGCAGCGCGACCATCAAGGCGGCGAACCCCGCTTCCGGGATCAAGCCGAGCAGCCGCGCAACGATGACGACGGCCGCCCAGATGAACCCGCCGAATGCGACCAGCACGCCCATCAGGGTGACGGCCCGGACGGGAAGGTAGGAAAACGCGGTGAAGGCGTCGATGAAGTACTTGATCTTCCGATTGATCGTCCAGCGCGAGCGTCCGACCTCGCGGCTCGCCCGATCATAGTAGAGCAGCTCCCGCTCGTAGCCGACCCACATGATCTGTCCGAAGATGTACGAGTTGCGCTCGTTCATGGCGACGATCTGCCGCGCAACCCGGCGGCTGACGAGGACAAAGTCAAACCCGTTGGGCGGGAAGTCCGGGAAGACCAGGCGGCGGAAGAGCTGATTAAAGATCGACGCAAACAGCCGACTGGGGGCCGGATCGTCGCGGGTGCGCCGCGCGGCCAGCACGATATCGACGCCAGCCTGCCACTTGCGGACCATCGCCGGGATCAGCTCCGGCGGATCCTGGAGGTCGGCGGCGATCGCGACGCAGCAGTCACCCTGCGCGAAGCTCAGCCCGGCCAGGATGGCGGCGTTAGAGCCGAAGTTCCGCGCCAGCCGCACGACCCGCACGCGGTCGTCGTCGTCGGCCTCCGCGCGGAGCACCGCGAAGGAGTCATCGCGCGAGCCGTCATCGACGAGCACGAACTCGAAGGTAAGCTCGGGCAGCTCCTGGGCGGCCGAGCGCAGCCGCTCCAGCAGGGTCGGAAGCGTCGGCGCATTGAAGTAGACCGGGACGACCACACTCACGAGCGTCATGACGAGGCCTTGTGAGTCACGGCGTGACCCACGGCGCTGGGGGCAGGGTCACTGATCACGCGCAAGCTCACGCGCGAGTTCCTGGGCAAGCTCGACTGGCACGCGGGGGTCATCCGCGAGCGCGGCGCCGCGCTCGACAGCCCGAGCGCCGTCGAGCGCGGCTTGCCGGAGTTCCTCTGGGATGACCCGGGCCGGCCGGGCAGGCACGCCGGTGACGACCGTCCAGGGCGCAACGTCGCGGGTGACCACCGCGCCAGCGCCGACGAGCGCGCCCTCGCCGATCTCGACGCCGGGCAAGATCGTCGCACCGGCGCCGACGACGGCCAGCCGGCGGATCATCGGGCCGCGTGGCTCCAGGCTGCCCCCCGTCCTGATCCCGAAGCGCCGCAGATAGACGTCGTTGTCGTTCGTCGTCACGACGCCCATCCCGATGAAGACGTGTTCCTCAATGGTGATGCCACCCACCAGATGGGCCTGATCCTGGATGCGGCTGAACGAACCGACGGTGCAGTTGTAGAGCGCCATCACGCCGCGCCCGAGGATGACGCCATCACCGATCACGCAGCCCTCGCGGATCGAGGCGAGATCGCCGATCAGGACCCGCTCGCCGATCCGCAGATCGGTGTAGAGCACGGCGTTCGCGCCGATGATCGAGCCGGCGCCGACGATGACGCGGCCGTAGACGCTCTGAATCGCGCGGGTCGTCGTCCCGTTCGAGATCGGAATGCGCCCGATGACCGCCCCGTCGAGGACGACGCAGCCGTCGCCCAGCTCAACGCCCGGGTAGAGAGTGGCGCAGTTCCCGAGGGTTGTGCCGACGCCGAGTTGGGTTCCAACCGCGACGGCCGTCCCGTTGTCCAGGCGCTCGAGTTCGACAGACGCGAGTGCTCCGTGGGCGCGATCGGCCATGTCGTATCCCCGCGCAGAAGTCGCCCGCCCTGTTCCGGCCCGTGTCGCGGCCCCGGCGGAGCGCCGTGATGATACACGCTGCGAGATACGTCGGCCGCCCGGCCGTGTCGCGCGTTCGCTTTCCAGGTGCAGTATCATGCACCTCCGTGCGCAAGCGTGGCGCGGATGTCCACGCCACGATCACCAGCTCGGAGTCCGTGTGACCATGCTTGACGATTCGGCGAGATCGGCTCCCCTGGTCGCGTACGCCCCCGCAGCGCCTCCCACAGCGCCTCCCGAAGCGCAGCGCACGCTCGCGACGGCTCGGCGGCTCCAGGCGTGGCTCCGTGGGTGGGTCGCGCTCTTCGGCTCACCCCTCGTCATCGCGGGCCTCTTCACGGCCGCGATGATGGTCATCACGGTGCTACAGGTGCGCCTGTACTATCAAACGCGGATGCCGCACTACGATTCGGTTGGCGCGTACTGGAATGCGTTTTACGTGATGAACACCGCCCTCGAGCAGGGTGTTCTCGCCGCTCTCGAGATAGCCACGCGGAACAGTCTGGGTTGGCTCGGGCCGCTCTACGCGATTCCGTTCTCCTGGATCCCGCGCCGAACGCCGGCCTTCCTGATCACGATGAACTTCGTGCTGATGGGGATCACGCAACTCGCGATGCACGAGTGGCTCCGCCTGAACGGCTACAGCGCGCGACAGCGGGTGGTGATCCTGGCGCTGCCGTTCTTGCCAGGGGCCTTTTATGCCTGGGACGGTGGACTCCCAGACTGGCGGCGCGACGGCCACCTCAATATCTTGCTCATCGGTGATCTGTTCCTGTCTCTGGCGTATGTCCAGCGGCCGACGGCGTGGCGCGGCGTGGCGCTCGGGGCGCTGGTGAGCCTCACGCAACTGGCGCGGGACAACGCGCTCTCGATGGTGGCGCTGGCGGTGTTCCCAGCGCTCGCGCTCGCCGTCAGGTCGGCGGTCCGGTCACGAGATTGGCGCTGGCTGTGGTTCATCGGCTGGCGTCCTCTGGTGGTCTTCGCCGCGCTGACCACGCCGTACTACGTCCGGACCATGGAGGCGACGATCTACCGGTACACCCATCTGGTATGGGGCCCCGGTGAGGATCGCCTCGCGTCGTTGGCGCGCTTTTGGACCTCGCCGGCTGATGTCTTGTTTGGCGGGACGTACACCTTCAATGGCAAGGTGGAGACCGGCGTCCTCACGCAGCAGATGCTGCTGGCCGGGCTTCTGGTCCTGGGACTCTGCCTGGTCTTCCGGATCGTCCGTCTGGATGTCGGCGGTCTGAAGCGGCGCCGGAGCCGCGTCCTGATCGGGTCAGGGGTGTTCATGGTCGTGGCCGTGATCCTCTACAATACCCTCGGACTTGGCTACGGCGCCCAGTACCACGGTATGCCGTTCTTCCCGGTGCTGGTCGGGATGACGGCCATCTTCGCCGGGCTGACCGATCTCTTCCGCATGAGCGCTACCGGCTACCGTCCGGTGATCGCACGGCTCGTCCTGGGCGTCGTGCTCGTGGCGTTCATCTGGGGGAACGCCAAGCGCCTCGAACTCGGTCAGTTTGACCCCGTCGGGAATCCGAGCGTCCGGTCAGCGCAAGATGCGGCCGTGGAGATTAGCCGGGTCGCTCAGCGGCGCGCTGTCGCGGTCCTCTGGTTTGACTTGTTCGGCCATCCGCACCTGAATTACTTTCTCACCCAGGCTGGCTATCCACCAGCGATAAGCGCCGAGAAGATTGACGGCCCGATCCGGACGGGCGAGACGCCCGAGCAATGGCTTGATCGGCTCCACGCGACGACGCTGGAGCGGGCCGGTGTGGTCGTGGTCAACGAGGAACTCCACCGCTACGCCAACCCTGGCGCGGACCCTGGCCTCTTCCGGGACGGGGCCGGGTTCATCCAGCGGCTGCTCGATGACCCGCGCCTGCCCGTCGTCTACCGGTTTACGGTCGGGCCGCATCGGTTCGTCGTCCTCAACAATACGACCAGGCTCAGGCCATAGGCTCAGTCCTAAGCCAGTTCCTCGATGGACTCTCCATCGTCAAGAAGTGGCGCTCATGGATCTTGCGCCCGAGCTTTTGATGCGAAACCGCAACTCCCTATTGTCATCCTGAACGTAGCGAAGGACCTCCCAAACCGACCGGATAGCTTGGGGGGTCGTTGACGGCCTCTTCCGCACTCTCCGACTCCTCCATGTGACCACCGGGTATCGCGAGAATGCCAGGAACCACGCGCTTCGAGGGGCTTCGTCGCTCCAGCAGGACGTGGCCGTCCCGAACCAACAGGAACGCCACGCAGTCCAGCGGGAGAGCCTCGGTCATCATCGGCCCTCCTGTCCCCTTACCTGCCCCCTGATGCACCACGGCCTCGGCTCCATCTGTGCCTCGAGGCGGTCCTGCACACTCTATCGCGCGTCGCGGGTCGCTCGGAAGGTTTTCCCGAGCAGACCTGGCCACAGCTCCGGGGCTCACCCGCACTTTTGGTGAAGTGGGCCTTCCCCTGGCAGATTTCGTGGTATACAGGGCTGCACCATTCGCGTGCTATCTCTCACCGAGGAGAGTTGTGATGGCGACGATGCTCGATGGCGAGTCCTATGTGGGCCGCGTGCTGGTTCGGCCGGTGTCCTCCGCTGGGGATGTCACCCTGTATTGCTGGCCCTTGCGGTGCCTGAAGGGCAAATTTGGGGGGACCACCTTTGGCCTCGATGTCAAGCGGGAAGAGATTCTCCGCTTTGATCCGCATGGGCCCCGCGGGCATTGGCACAAGAACGGCTATGACAAACTCGGAGCGGGAGGCTCCCACCAAGACTTCCCCGAAGGTCTAGTCGATTCAGGGTCCCAATTCGCCTGGTCCTTGGAGCACCTCCGCACGCACGCCCAGGAGCTCCTGGTGGAGGCCGGTCATCCCGACGCTGCAGCGGCGCTGGACCCCACGCTGCTGGCCACGGCCGTAGATGCGGTGCGGGCGCACGTGGAGCAGCAAGGCGATCTCCGCACCCAGGCCATCGCCCAAGGACTGTTGCTGGCCTAACGGTCCAGACCAGACCTGGCCACAACTCCCTGCCGCTGGAACGACAGACCGCCCACCTCAAGGGTATGCCTACCTGAACACGCACCGTTCAGGAGAACACGCCCATGCACCACCCTGAAATTGTCGATTCGAACCCAAAATCTCCCGCCGTCTCCTCCTGGTCAGCCGCCTCCACCCATCCCACACGGTACGCCCTGTGACCCGATGTGACGGCCCCAGCGCGCCCGGTGACACCGTGTGACACGCGCGCGGGAGATGATGTCGGCCGCGCGGGCAGCGGGCAGCGTCAGGGGTCGAACGGGGAACACCTGCTCGCCGTCCAGTCGCAGCAGCTCGCGGCTGGTCACGATGGCAAGGAGACGCGGGCAGATGGCGAGCAGATCTGCGATCGTCTTGCATGCTCCGCTCACCTACGCGTTACCCTGGCGCCCCGTGCATCAGACGGCGCGCCTCATCGTCGCCGACCATGGAGGACGGGGCATCCTCTCGCGAATCGAACCGAAGACGCATGCTGATAGATTCGTGATTGTAGCATCGACCCGCGCTGTGCCGTGGGTGCGTAGCCTGGGCGCGGGAGATCGCCGTGCCGGCCAAGCTGGCGCCCTGAGCAGTCTGGTGTCAGCGGTCTGGTGTCAGCCTGCCAGTTTTCGGGGAGGGCCACGTTCGTAAGCGCTGAGCGGTAAGCGTAAGAGTACCGTAATCGAAAACGGCCCATGATGCTCCTCACTGGTGTGCAACAGCCCGGGTGATCTCGCGCCTGGGACGGTACACGGAGGATCGAAGCGTTATGGCACGCCTCACTCGACGACGGTTGATGACTCACATCGTTGCGCCGCTTACCGTCAGCCTGGCGTTGCCGGCGGCGCTCCCGTCATGGCGGTCCCAGGCCCGGGTCGCCCAGGCTGCTCCGGCCCTGCAGGAGCGCCCGCCCACCCTCCGTGTGGGGCTGATCCCGAATCAGGCCCCGGACACCGTGCGAACCCGCTTTCAGCCGTTCGGCGACTACCTGAGCGCCAGACTTGAGATGCCGGTCGAATTGTTCGTGGCGACCGACTACTCCGGCGTCGTCGAAGCGATGGCGTCGGAGAAGCTGGATATCGCCTGGTTCGGCGGCCTGACCTACGCCCAGGCCGAGACCAAAGTCGAGCTGGCGCCGTTCATCACCCAGATTGACGCCGAGACCGGCGCCAGCACCTATTACAGCGCGATCATCACCCGGCCCGATTCCGGCATCCAGACAGTCGCTGACATCAACGGGCGCATCTTCGCGTTCGGCGACGTCTCATCCACGTCAGGCTCGCTCTACCCGCGCATCATGCTCGACCGAGCTGGCCTCAGCGACTTCCAGAACCCCAGCCGCTTCATCTACACCGGCAATCACGACGCGACGACGCTTGCCGTTGTGAACGGCGCCGTGGACGCTGGCGGCGTCGAGAAGCGCATCATGCGCAGCCTGATCGCCAGCGGCCGAGCCGACGAGAGCCAGATCAAGATCGTCGAGGAGATCCTCGTCGAAGGGTATCCCTGGTGCGCACGCGTCGCGCTTGAGTCGGAACTCATCGAGCGGGTCACGGTCGCCTTCGAAGAACTGGCGGACCCGGCGCTGCTCGGGCTGTTCCGCGCGACAGGTCATGCGCGGGTCACGGCGGCGCACTATGAGGAAGTTCGCCAGGAGGCCCGCCGTCTTGGCCTCGTCCGTTAGCGCGGATCGGGTCCGTCGCAGCGTCGCGCGTGAGGGCGAAGCGGCGCCGTTGGCGCTTCGCGCTGACAGCCTGACGCGCATCTATCCGAACGGCGCCGTCGGCCTGCGCGGACTCGATCTCACGGTTCGCGCAGGCGAGGTTGTGGGGCTGCTCGGGCGCAGCGGGAGCGGCAAGACGACGCTGTTTCGACTGCTGGTCGGGGCGATCCGCCCGACCAGCGGATCGCTCGATGTCTTCGGGGTGGCGCCCGGTCAGGCCCGGCCGAGCGATCTCCAACGTCTGCGGCGGCGGATGACCTGGATCGGACAGCAGCACAACCTGGTTCCAGGTCTGTCGGTCGCGCACAACGTCCTGCTCGGGCGGCTTGGCCGAGAGCCGCTCTGGCGGGTGCTGGCCCGCCTCGTCTACCTGCCGCGAGGTGAGCGGCGCGCCGCCTTCGAGGCGCTCACCGAACTGGGGCTGGCCTCCAAGCTGTACGAGCGCGCTGACGATCTCTCAGGCGGCCAACAGCAACGGGTCGCCGTCGCCCGCGCGCTCATCGGCGAGCCGGAACTGATCCTGGCAGACGAACCAGTCTCGTCGGTGGACGAACGAACGGCTCGCGACGTCCTGGCCGCGCTGTTGCGGCTCAACGAGCGACACGGCACGACGCTCCTGATGAGTCTGCATCAGCCGGAGCTTGCGCTGCGACACTGCCCACGCGTGCTGGTGCTCTCTGAGGGAACCCTCGTCTACGACGGCCCTCCCACTGGCATCGACCGAGCGACGCTCTACGCCCACGCCGCCGAGCCGACCTGGGCCAGCGTCCGCAACGGCGCTGGCTCGCTGGCCCCACCGGCGGCGAATGCCGAGGAGACTGTGGAGACTCTCGATGCTCGCGGCGCCTGACGCTCCCGACCGCGCGCCAGCCGACGAGCGCGCGGTCAGGCGGCCACGCTTCGAGGATCTGCGCGATCCTGGCTTCAGCGCCGTCAATATCCTGCTCGCGCTCGCGCTCGGCGGGGTCATCATGGTCTCGTTCCAGCAGGCGCGTGTGTCGCTGTTCGAGCCGTTCACACCGCAGAACGCCCGGAGCGTCAGCCGCTTTGTCAGCGGGCTGTTTCCGCCAGCGATGGAGCTCGAGTTCCTGCGCAGCATCGGCGGGCTCGTGCTCGAAACGCTCTGGATCTCGATCGCCGGGACCGTGCTGGCGCTGATCCTGTCGATCCCGCTGGCGCTCGGCGCCCTCCGGACGCGCGGCGAGGAGTACAGCCGCGCAGCCCTCGGGACGCCGCGCTGGCTGGTGCGCTGGACGACCTACGGGCTGAGCCGTGGCGTCCTCAACCTCGCTCGCGCAATCCCGGAGCTGGTCTGGGCGCTCATCTTCGTCGTGGCGGTCGGGCTGGGGCCGTTCCCGGGCGTCCTGGCGTTGGCGGTCCACAGCGCCGGCATCCTCGGCAAGCTGTACGCCGAGATGCTGGAGTCCGTCGATCAGCGGGTGGTCGAGGCGGCCCGCACGACTGGCGCGAGCGAGATGGCCGTGACGTTGCTGGCGCGGGCGCCGCTGGCGCTCCCGATGCTCCTCTCGTATAGCCTGTTTCGGTGGGAGTGCAACATGCGTGCGGCGACGGTGCTCGGGTTCGTCGGGGCTGGCGGCATCGGCACACAGTTGAGCATCAGCATGAAGCTGTTCCAGTACAACGAGGTGATGACACTGGCGCTGGCGATCTTGTTGCTGGTCACC
>LNFM01009189.1_pt1 | contig 14525 bp, 17 predicted proteins | sample 596031 | NCBI WGS metagenome assembly LNFM01 (sample SAMN04254537, study PRJNA301005) | activated carbon metagenome | isolation source: dual media filters at the Ann Arbor, Michigan drinking water treatment plant | place: USA: Ann Arbor
CGCGATCGCGCAGGCCGAGATAGAGACGATCGAGATCGTCAGTCCTACGTCCGCCTTGCAGCAGGCGCCGGACCCGCATCCGGAGGTCTTCGTCCGCCAGGGTCGTCATATCAGGGGCAGCCACCATCGGGTGCAAATGACGTGAGGCAGGGGCACGCCGGCCGGCCGTAGGATGTCCCAGATCACCTGCGGCGTGTTCGGCGCATAGAGCAGTTGGGGCGGAAGGGTTTGGAACACCTCCTCGGAAACGAACACCGAATACTGACCCTCCCGGATGTTGCTGAGTTTTGCGGCCACGTTCGGCGCTCGACCGATCCAGACAAGGTCGTTGTGAGCCCTGATCCCGCCCCGCACGACGCTGACCTCGCCGCAGTCAATCCCGACGGCCTGACCCAAGCGATAGCCGCCGGTGACGAACATCGGATAGTGCGACTGGAACAGCGGGACGAGGACATTGGCGAACGTCCAACTGATCTCCATCCCGGCCGAGACCGCGCGGAAGTTGGAATCACCGCCCACGAACACCGCCATGATGCGATCCCCGTCGAAGCTGCGGATCTCGCCGCCGCGTCCGACGATCAGGCGTGCGCATAGCGCCAGATAGGCTCGAAACAGACGGGCTGACGCCTCCCGGTTGGCCATAGCGATGACGGTCGAATCCGCCAAGTCCGCGTAGAGCATAGTCGCATACATATCGACCCGTCCGCCGTTCAATGCGACGGAGTCGGTGGAGGGTACGGCGATGCCGGTCCGCGTCGACCACGGCTGGTGCAGGATGCCGGTTACCTCCTGCTCGATGCTGTCCTTCCGGTTGGCCATTCAAAGTCCGGGCAGCTTCCCGTCACTCGCGACGCCGAGCGCTAGCAGAGCGAGCCAGAACGGAATGGCGGCGGCCGTGAGCAGGAACGCGGAGCGCGACCGTTTGAACTTCTTGTCCAGAATTTGGGCGTTGCGCCAGACTTGGCAGAGGGTGTCGTCCGCCATCTCCGACGACGTCGCGTTCTTGATCCTCGCGCGATATTCCTCGGCGGTCAGCCGTGCAATGTCGGCGAAATAGAGCACGGAGGCGCGTGGGTTCTTCAGGTGGGGATAAAAGGCCGCATAGAGGTTGATCATGCTGAAACCGAGCAGGACGGTCGCGATGAAGCCGCTCACGCCCGCCGGCGACCGGAGCGCGCTGAGAGGCGTCGCTACGGCGACTGAGCCTAGAAGGGCCAGGTTGACAGCGAACAGGAAGGACGCCTTGCCCTCGACGCGGCCGAAGAACGTCTGCAGCCGGTCGAGCTGCGCCAGGGCGGCGGCCGTGACGTCGGAATCGGTCGGCTGCGGGGCGGACGGGGGCGTCATTTCACCTCGGCCAGTGACGAGCGGACGCCGAGGTCGGCGATCAGGCCGCTGATTTTGTCGATCACGGGCCCCAGGGCGATCGGCAGATCCCGTGACGTGGCGCCGGTGCGATAGGGGAGGGGCGTCAAGCCCTTGAAGTCCGAAGGGAGCCTCACGTCCTCGGACTGCGGGACGAGCAGTAGTGTGCGGTGGCGGCCCAGCCGCGACATGAAGAAGCCGAGCTCGAAGATGACGTTGTCGCGGGGCGTGGTCGACAGACGGTCGCGGGACAGCACCAGGTCGTCCGGCTCGGCTAGGGCGATCCCGAAGTCCGCCAATCCGACCTGCTCCTCCAGCGCCTCGATCGGATAGGACCCGGGAGCGAAGATCTTGTCATCGCTCCAGATCACCACCTCGGCGTCGTGTTCGAGCCCGACCCGGATAGCCCTCCCGATCGGCAGGGCTTCAGCGGAGCAGATAACGAAGATGCGCGGCCGGGTGTTCACCCGATTTACGAACTGGTTGCGCTGCTCAAGCCGCTCAGCCAGCACTTGGGCGATCTCGCGCCAGATCAGAGGATGTTCGCGTCCGACCTCGGCCAGATGCGTGTGGCAGACCTTCCAGGCGATGGTCGGCTCGATTGCCTCTATGGTCGCGGCGCGGCTGATATGTGGATTGATCGCTGACATCTCGCCGACGGTCACGCCTTTCTCGCGCGGATACAGCCGGACCTGGTTGACGATTATTTGGGCCTTGCCTGCGAGCAGGAAGTAAATCTCCCGATCGGCGCCGCCCTGCTCGATGATGGTCTTGCCGGGGGCGAATTCGACCAACTCGCCCTTTCGAGCCAAGGCCGCGGCGATTTCGCGATCACTGACGATCCGTTGGATCATCAATGCGTCGATCAGGTCACCCGGCTGTTCGAAACGGGATTTCAGGGACATGGGATCTCCGATCAGATCAGTCGAATGACGGGTTTGGTTTCCGGGCGTCCGAACCATCGGGACAGCCATCCGCGCGGCCGCTTCGCAGGATCGTCCTCGGGCCGGGGCGCGACCAACAGGGTCGCCGGCTCCATCGTGTCGCCCCGAAAGGCGAAGGCACTCAAGACCAAGCGACGTTCAGCGCCGAGGCGCACGATGAGGAGGATCGCGAACGGAGGTGCCGAGGGCCCGTCGTTGACGATCTCGTGCATCTGCAGCAGGTCCGTACCGCTGGGCTCGGTCGAGAACGACGGATGGGAATGCCATTCGCCGAGATAGTTGAAGCGATCGTAGGCGTCGCCCGTGCTGGCGAAGAAGGCGTCCAGGAATCCCTTGTGGTGAGCGGGACGTCGCACGAAGCAAGCGTTGTCGCCGCCGTGGCGCTGGACCGACAGATCGGCGATGCGGAAGGTGTTCCGGTCGAGATGCTCGCCAACGAGCACGCCTCCAATCTCTCGGCGGCCTGCCTGGGCCAGCTCTCGCGTGAGGCGCGCGACGGTATCAGGATGGATCTGCAGCTTCATCTTGAAGATCCTTGATCATCCTGCAGAGGAGCGCGGCGCCGGCCGCTGACGATTCGGCGGAGGGCGGCGGGGCCGGCGCCTCGGGTCCGCCGAGGTCGATGACCTGCGTATGGAAGGGTTGGGTGAAGACCCACGCTTCGCGCAGGCCAATCAGATAGGCTGAGTTTGGAAACGCCGAAGGGGAGGTCTTGGTCAAGAGGTCCAGGGCCATCCTCGCGGCGTGCGCTGCGATCACCGCCACGTCGGCGTCGTCCGCGATCAGGGGCTCGGCCTCGCCATTCGACTCATAGGGCCTGTCGGCGCGCGGCGGCTTCGCGCCCGTTTGGGCGCACCAGGCCTCGATCATGGCGCGCGCCGTCTGGGGGGAGGGGTCCAGATCCGGGCGGAACCGGGCGACGAGGCCACCGATGCCACCCGCGAACACCTCCAGCCAGACCAGCGGCTTGTGCGCCACGCTGACGACGCCGGAGAGTAGGTTGAAGACCGCCGGTTCCGCGGTGGCGTCAATGATCAAATCGCACTGTTGGAGGCTGTGCAGCACGCCATCCGCGACGCCGCTCGCCTCTTGGGCGGCAAGACGCTTGATGTGGATGTCCACCTGGATGCCGGGCGCGGCCAGGTCGGCGCGTCGGGCGACGCCGCGAACCTTGTGCTCTCCCATGACCGTCCAGTCCAAGTCGTTGCGGACCAGGTTCTCCGGCAAGAGGATGTCGTCATCGACGAGGACCAGTCGGCCGACGCCCGCGCGGGCGAGGGTGACCGCGATCTTGCTCCCGGCCGAGCCGCAGCCGACGACGCCGACCGACTTGCCAGCCAGGTCGCGATAGGCGCGCGGCAATCGGCCGGCGCTCTTGGCGGCGACGACGGTTATGTCATAGGTCTCGTCGGCATCCTTGCTGAACATCCGCAAATGCGCACCGGCGTCGTCCCAGGTCAGCAGGAGGTCCATCTTCGGTTCGCCGTCGTCGCTCGGCGCGCGATAGCCGTGCGCCGCCATGAAAGCGCGCAGATCGGAGGCGGTGGTCGATCGTGGCGCGACGACCCCATCTGGCAGACGCCAAACCTTCGTCGCGTAGAGGGTGTTGTTCGCCCAGAGCGCGCGTGGCGCCGCCGGGTCGGTCCACTCTTCGCCATCATCTGGGATGAGATGAACCGGGGCGAGCGTGTGCTGCTTGTCGTTGTCGGTCCACAGCAGCTTTGCATTGAGCGTCGACCCCGGCGCTAATGACTTCATGTGCTCGGCGAAAGTCTCCGTCACGACCATCCGGAAGGACTTGAAGCGCAGACCCTGGCCGAGCGTCATATCGTGCCGGCTGGGCACCCGGCCGGGCCGGTCGCCCTCAATCGTCGCTTCGCCCGATAGCAGGCGTTCGGTGCTTTCAACCATGTGGGCGCCGGTAAGGTCAGGCGTCCAGTTGTCGGCCCCCCACTCCAGGCAGAGCTCCCCGCCAGACCCGTATTGATGACCGGACCAGGATTCAGGCTCAGCCGGCAGGACGGAAGGCGGCGAGGACGGGAAGATATGCGGATAGCGAAGGCGCGCCGCGAAGGTGCGGCCGGCGGCCGTGATCTCGAAATTAATGCAGAGCCGGCCGCCGTCGTCCGGTCGCAGCGCGCCGAGGTCGAGCCACGAAACCCGGCTCGCCAGGGCGACCAAGGCCTCATGCTCCTCGGCGAGCCGGTGCGGCGCACTCAGATACCAGATCGTCACGCAAAGCCCGCCGGTTTGCTCGGCTCTGTGCGTCGGTTGGCGAAGGCGTAGTCGGCGGCCGGAGCGGCGCTGGTCTGGACCAGGCTGCCCGCGGCGCCCGCCGCAATGGACTTGGCCATCGCCTTCGATGCCTTGGCGGTCTCGTCGAGGCGACCGGCGAGTTCGTCGACCGCAGTGTCGTACACCAGACCCGATCGCTTGCGGTCTGAGCCGAACATGGCCTGGACGGCGCCGGTCGCCGCGTCGTAGGCCTCTTCACCGATAGCCGTCTGGTCGCCGGTGCAACGTTGCTGCGCGGCTTCGGAGCTCAGGACGTTGCGACCGACAGCGCACCGGATCATCGCCCCCTTCACGCCCAGCCGCGTGAGGGCGATCGGTCCCAGCTCGAAGCCAATCGCCAGGCCCAGGTCGTGTCCGTCTGAAAGAATGCCGTCGTCTTCGAGCGCCTCGATCGCCAGATCGAAGCCGCTCCGGATTCCGGCCGCGCAGAGAACGGCGGTGCTGACGCTCCCTTCCAGATCGGTCGTCTGGGCGGTCCCTTCGCCCAGGACCCCGTGCACGCAGTCGCCGACGAAACGCACCTTGCGACCGCCGAAGTCCTGGTCGAGGACCGCGTCCATCTCGCTGCGCAAGACGTGCAGGACACGCACCACGTTTCGGGCGGAATCGTCATCGCACACGCCCGCGGCCACGAAATCGGTGAAGCCGTCGATATCGGCGTAGAGGGAGATCGCGTCTTGGCGGCGGCTGCTGGCGGGGGACAGCAGTTCGAAGTCCAGGTTCGAAAAGGGCGGCGTGTGTCCCGAGAAGCTGAACTTGCCGATCGGATTGCCTTCGAGATCGGCGCGCCAGGCCTTGATGATCTGATCGGCTGTGATTTCCAGCCCAGTTTGGTCCTGGCTGTCCGTCACCTCTGTCGTGGACAGCGGCGTACGATCCTCCACGACATCGTCCGCCAGATCGATGACGTTCCGAGCGGTGTTGGTCAGGTAGATGCCGGCGGTCACGCCACCGCCAGCTCGCTTGGCCGCGAGGTTGGCGGGCGCACCCAGGAAGAGCGGCTCGGCATGTCCACGCCGGCCGTTGCAGACCGCAAGGGCCACGCCGCTGTCGATGCCCACGCGCACATTGGCAGCCGGGATGATCTCGTCGCCTTCCTCACCGGTCTGGGCCAAGACGTCGATGATCAACTGGGCGACGGCGACGGCCCGGTGAATCCGGCCCGCCTCGTCGCCATAGGGCTTTGCGATCACGGCGTGCAGACGCTGGTTATGGAAATCGACCTCGATGGCACCGACGGCGGCGAGGATGCGGTGAACCGCCCGGTAATGGAGGTTCAGGAAGCGCAGGGTGCGCTTGTGGCAGAGCACGCCCTCGATCTCGGTTGTGGCCAGCATGTCGCCGAGGTTTTTGATGTCGACGTAGATGTGGACGCCGTTGACCCGGTAGGCCTTGGTCCGGGGCAGGGAGGACAGGTCGGTGTCGCGGACGTAGTCCTTGATTTCGACGGTCTCGATTTCTTTCAGTCGCGTTGCGATGCGCTTGGCTGCGCGTGTGCTGTTCCAGGTATGGGCCGCCATTGGCAGGACCTCTTTCTAATCTTCGCGTGGGGGAACGGGCGCGCAGACGAACCGCGGCCCTTGAGGCTGGGGAGACCGGTCGGCGCACCGACGGGTCGTCTGGGATCGGTCAGGTCTGCGTCACGTCTTCTCCCCACCAGTGGTGCGATGAAGACTCGTCAGAGTTGAAACGATCCGCCCCCAAGCCTGTGGTGTTGTCGCCCGTGGGCGCCACGTCTAAGGATCAGATCGCCGATCTCCAACGAGTCGGCCCTGGAGAGAGGCGGCTTGCCTGCACCGGCAAAGTTCAGCCGGCCGTCTCTCTCCACCTTCAACGGCGTGAGCCGTCGTATTCCCAGTCTCCCGCAGCCGTCGAGCGCGCGAACGCGCGCGGCGATCAGCCGGAAACTCTCACTGTGCGGAGGATCGGGAATAGCCCAAGCGCAGCCGCAAGCTCCTCGCTAGACCGAGTCGCGGCGCGCTGGAAGGACGATTTACACGTCCTATTAACCCATCCCCAGAACTGCCGTGATTCGTCCCCGCTGTCGAGCAAAAACCCAGATGTTGTGGTTCAGAGGCCACGCCATCCCATCATGATGGGGTGCGAGCGTCACCGTTCAAGGGGCAGGCGATGTTTTTGTGCGACGGTGTTCGTCGAAGAGCGGCGGACGTGGCGTTGACCGGAGGGCGGAACTGGACAGGAGTGGCAGCAGACCGCCGCCGGATGGTCGTGAGCAAATCCTTGGCATGGTCGTCGAAGGGCCGGTTATCGGCCGCCGACCAATGTCCGCTCTTGGCGCCTCTTCGACCTTGCGCGGCTTGGCATTCGCGACGCTCCGGCTTTGATTGAACTGGCATTGGGGCCTGCGCTGCGCTGGTGGAACGCAACCTTGCCGCTCGTGGACCGCTCCTACGTCTATGACGAAGGCTGACCCGACCAAGTCGCGTTCACCGAGCGACAAGGAGCCCGAACGACCGCCCCGCGAAGTTGCGTCGTTAAAACCCGAAGACGCGGGCAAGGGCCCCATCAAGGTGACGCTTGCCGGAGAGCCAGGCTCCAATCCGGATAAACGCTCAACGGCGGCGGCGACACGCACAGGCTAACAGCGTGCTGCCTCGCGCCGCGGTGTTGATGACCAGATAGCCGCAGGCTCCACCGTTCGGAACATCCCGACGACCCTCGGGGTTGAGTTCCGATCACCCGCGGAGGCCCCAATGCAAATCCACCCAATAATCAGCACCCATCCCGATGTGCGCGGCAGCGTCAACGACAGCCTCGTCCGCGCCATCGAGGCGGCCTACGGCTGCGCCGCCGTGTGCCGCATCTGCGCGGACGCCTGCCTCGCCGAGGAGATGGTCAAGGAACTGACCCAGTGCATCCGGCTCGACCTCGACTGCGCCGATGTCTGTCTCGCCACGGCCGGCCTCGCCGCGCGCCGTGCGGGGAGCAACGAAGCCTTGATCAAGCGCATGCTCGACACCTGCGTCGAGGCGTGCGCCGACTGCGCCGTCGAGTGCGAGAAGCACGCCGAGATGCACGAGCATTGCCGCATCTGCGCCGAGGAATGCCGTCGCTGCGAAGGCGCTTGCCGCGAGGCGGCGTCCTCTATCACCCTCTCACGCCACTAAGGCGATCGCCGGCAAACGCTGGTCTCGCCAAACGGGGGGGCGATCTCGTCTTGTCCGGCAGACCCCTGCCGAGCGCATCGGCGGCCTTAGTCAGCGCGCGGCGCTGATGCGTCGTCTTGTCGGTGGCGTATATGCCCGACACGCCCTAGAAGGCCGCTTCCTGTTGGGGAGTAGCTTCCGGCGATTTGATCGCCGGGGTCGGATCAACACACTCGCGTCTCGGCGCGTGGTCCGACCAGCGGAACCGCCGCCTAGCGAGACCAGCGCGTCCCACCGCCGCACCGGCCGGGGAGGGAAGCGCTGTTCGTCGCCCGGTGGATGCTCGTTATGACTCCCGTCGCTATCGCCGTCCTGTCTCTTAGCATGTCCACGGACGCATTCGCCGCCGCCGTCGGTCGCGGCGCTTCGCATCGCCCGAACCTCACCGGCGCCTTGAAGGCAGGCTTGGTGTTCGGCGTCATCGAAGCCGTCACCCCCTTGATCGGCTGGACCCTCGGCATGGTGGCCGCCGGTCTCGTCGAGCGGATCGATCACTGGATTGCCTTCGGCCTCTTGGCCGCAGTCGGCGGTAAGATGATCTGGGAAGCGACCCGTCCGCTGGCGGTGGATGCGGGTCAGGCCCCTCGCCGGTCGGGCCCGTGGGGGCTGATCGCCACGGCCGTTGGCACGAGCATCGACGCCGCGGCCGTCGGCGTGGGCCTTGCCTTCATTGGGGCCAATATCTGGGTCATCGCGGCCTCGATCGGCGTCACGACCTTTCTGCTGACCACCGTGGGCATGCTGATCGGTCGGGCGGTGGGCCAGCGCTTCGGCAAAATCGCCGAACTGGTCGGAGGCCTTGCCCTTGTCGCGCTCGGTTTGACCATCCTGCTTGAGCACTTGGGCGTCATCGGCGCCTGATTGGGCAGTAGCCTACCGGCTCAACGGGGTGCTCCGGCGATCACCTATGCGATCGAGCCTAGTTCTTCGATCACCGGGCACCGGACCCGCCCGCCTTCGCTGCAGTCCGCTACCGCCTGCTTCAGCACCGTCCGCAGCCGCTCTAGGTCCGCGATTTTGGCGTCTACGCTGGCGATGTGGTCTTGGGCCATGTCGCGGACCTCACAGCACGCCTGGACGCCCGGCTCGCTCAGGGCGATCAGCCGCCGAATAGCGTCGATGCCGAACCCCAGTTCGCGGGATCGGCGGATGAAGCGCAGGCGTTGGGCGTGTTCCGGCTCATAGCTTCTGTGCCCGCCCTCCGTGCGGGCCGGCGCAGGCATCAGGCCGATCCGCTCGTAGTAGCGCACCGTTTCCAGGTTCACCCCTGCGCTGTCCGCGAGGCGTCCGATCGTCAAACTTCGTGCGGACATGGCTCTTGATCCCGTAGCGGCTACGGGTTGTAGCCTGTAGCAGAAATCGAACGGGAGGCCCTATGGCCATCGATCAAGACCGACCCCGCATTCCCGAGGTCGCCGTCAGCGCCTCGGCCGCCATCGGCGGGGTCGCCGCGGTGTTCGCCTGGGCCGCGTGCTGCGTTTTGCCGCTGGCTCTGTCGGTGGCGGGCGTCTCCTTCGCCGGCGCCGCGGTTATCGCGGGCGCGCGGAACTGGCTGACGCTGGTGGCCGCCGTCATACTGGTGGCCGGCTGGCTGCTGCATTGGCGTCGTCTGCGGATGTGTCGGAAGGACGCGGCCTGCCGCCGCCCTTCGCGGCTCGCCTTCTGGCTGCTGGTCATCGCCAGCCTGCTGATCGTCCTGTCCCTGGCCTGGCAGCCCTACATCGAACCATGGGCCATGCCGCGACTGGCGGCCATGCGATGACCCCGGCCATCGTTCTGGAGTCGACGCTGACCTGCCCGCATTGCGGTCATGTCGCGACCGAGACCATGCCCACCGACGCCTGCATCTGGTTTTACGATTGTCTCGGTTGCGGCGTGAAGCTGAAGCCCTTACCCGGCGACTGCTGCGTGTTCTGCTCCTATGCCGATGTGCCGTGTCCGCCGATCCAGGTGGATGGCAAGGGGTGTTGCGGCTAGGCTTCGGCGGCATCGCTGCACCGGAGTTCGCTGTGACCGACCACGCCACACCCAACCTGCCGTCGCGGGACTTCGAAGCCACGTCCCGGTTCTACGCGCGGATCGGTTTCGAGGAGGGCTGGCGAGATGAGGGCTGGATGATCCTGAAACGCGGCGGGCTGACGCTCGAGTTCTTCCCGCATCCGGAACTCGATCCGCTGACGAGCAACTTCAGCTGTTGCCTTCGGCTCGACGATCTCGACGCGTTTTACGCCGCGTGCATTGTCACCGGCCTGCCGGAGACGTGCTGGGGCCAACCCCGCCTGCACGCGCCCAAGATAGAAGAGTCGGGACTGCGGATCGGCGCGCTCATCGACCCGGACGGAACCCTGATCCGCCTGATCCAGAACTGAGGCTTCGCGCCTTGCCCCGATGCACGCCTTGGGCGAGACTCGCCCGATGAAGACTTCGATCGATCATCTGCCGCCGCGCAAGCAGGTGGAACTGCGCCGGGTGGTAGAGGTGATCCGGGAGTCGTTCGCCGAGGCCGTCTCGACCCGTCGGGCCGAGCGGCTGAAGAACGGCAAGATCCTCAAGATCATCCTCTACGGCTCGTATGCGCGCGGCGACTGGGTCCACGATCCGGTCGGGCGCTACTTCTCGGATTTCGATCTGCTGATCGTCGTCGATCATGAAGACCTGACCGACGGCGAGTTCTGGCATGACGCCGAGAACAAGCTGATGCCGGGCGAAACGCTGATCCGCACCCCGGTCAGCCTGATCGTGCACAGTCTGGACGACGTGAACGAGCAACTGGATCGCGGGCGCTATTTCTGGGCGGACATCGTGCGGGAAGGGATCGTTCTCTTCGACACGCCGGGTGCGAAGCTGCGCAAACCGGCGGACCTGAAAGCCCAGGTCGCGCTGGCCGAAGCTGAGGAGTTCTTCGCTGATTGGATGGCCAGCTCCGCTGGCTTTCAGAAAGTCGCCGCCTACTGCATTTCGATCGACAACTCCAAGCTCGCAGCCTTCAACCTTCATCAAGCTTCCGAGCACCTCTACCATTCCGTCCTGCTCGTAGTGACGCTCTACAGCGGCAAGGCTCACAATCTCGCCTTCCTGCGCAAGAAGTGCGAGGCCATCGACGCCCGTTTGGCGGACGCTTGGCCGCGCGAGACCAAGTTCGAGCGCCGCTGTTTCGAGTTGCTGCGCGAGGCCTATGTGAAGGCGCGCTACTCCAAACACTACAAGATCAGCGCCGAGGAACTGACTTGGCTGACGGAGCGGGTGGAAGTGCTGCGCGCCGTTGCGACGACCGTCTGTCAGGAGCGATTGGCTCAGTTGCGCGAGGCGGCGCGGGACGACCATGGCTAGGGCGGCGATGGACGCCCTTCAGTCTCTGATCGACGATCCAAACGAAGCTCTGGGGGCGGAGTATAAGGCCGAGATCGATCTGGAAACGCCGATCGGCCGCGCGAATTTCGCCCGCCATATTGCCGCTCTGGCCAACCACGGCGGTGGCTATCTGATCATCGGCTTCGATGACGACTTGACGCCGCGGGAGCCTCGCCCCTCGCTGCCAACACGCGATGACGTTGCGCGGGTGGTCAAACGATATTTGGACCCGCCTTTACAGTGCGACGTGCGGATCTTGGATGATGCCGAAGGACGAACCTATGGGGTCATCGTCGTGCCGTCGCACGGCGCTGTGCCTGTCTGCGCGTGCGCCGATGGGCCGCAGGATGCGGCCGGCCGCGTCAAGGGGATTACGCGAGGTGTGCATTACATCCGCAAGCCGGGCCCAGAGAGCGCGCCGCTGCTGACTTCCCAGGAGTGGGCGCCGCTGATCCGCCGCTGCGCTTTGGCGGAGCGTTCAAGCCTGCTCGGCGCCATTGAGGTGGCGCTTCGGGGCGGCGATCAGGCGCCCGGACTGGACGCCGTGCTGGCGTCGTGGGCGGAAGCGGCCAGCGTCGCCTATTCCCGCGGGGTCGAAGCGAACTGCCCCGACAGCAAGGTCGGAACCGCCCGTTTTCATTTCGCCTATGCGATCGAGACGCAGGGCGAGCCTCTGAAGATGTCGGTTCTCGCCGACGTGCTTCGCCGGGTAGGGCATGAACTGGATCAGCAGGTTCACACTGGCTGGGGCATGTTCCATGTCTTCGACGGCCCGATCGGGCCGCGCTCAAAGACCGATCAGCGCTTGGACGATGGAGATATCGAGTTCCTCGAGATGAACCTACTCGAACAGGACAGCAAGGTCGGCATGACGGACCTATGGCGTGTCACCGCCTCGGGCCTGGCCAGCATCCAGCGCGGCTATATCGAGGATACTCATTGGTGGAAGGACATACCTCCCGGCCAAGTGTTCAGTCCCAACCAGATGGCTATGTCGGTGACAGAACTAGTCCGGCATGCGTCCCTGTTCGCGCGCGAGTTCGGTGAAGCGACCCAGGTCCATTTCCGCTGCGAGTGGCGGGGATTGAAGGGGCGACAGCTCCACGACTTTCATCATCCATGGATGTTCAGTGGCCATCCGGCCGAGGACGATGAGCGTCGGTCGCGCACGAGCGCCACGATCGGCGCCTTGGAGGCGAGTTGGGCCGAGGTCGCCGCTGAACTGGCCGGACCGGTGGCTCGGGCCTTTGGAATCGGCCATGTCGTGACGCCAGCCTGGTTCACCGGCCAAAGCGCGGCTTGGGTTCGGCGATGACCCTCTCGCGGTGTCAGTGCAGCACTTCACCCCCGACCGGATCGACCTGACGCAGCTGCCCGGCCGCGTCCTGGACGAAGACTTCGACCCGCTCGCCCTTGTCGATCAGCGTCGTGGCCTTCACGAGCGCGGACTCGATGGCGTCGACGCTGAAATCGAAATGCCCGGAGTTCTGACCGTCCCGGAGAACCCGCCAGTCGCCCTCGCCGCGGATCACCGTGAACTGGATGGTCCCTGAGTGTGTCGCCAAGGGATCGTTCCTTGCCTCACCGCCCAGGACGCGGGCGGTCACGCTCAAACTACAGGGCTTCCCAAGCCGAGTTCAACCGCGGCCGCCCGTCTGCTCTGTTTCCACAAAGTCAGAACATAACAAGAACATTCTCCTTGTCTGGATAGGCTCGCGCCCCTAGACGGACGCGCGGGTCGGCTGGCTGAACGGGAGCGAACCGTGAGAGAATGGGAGGCGCGGCCGCCGCGCGAAGACATTGTTCCCGCGGTCGGGCGGCGTCTGGTCGTTCGCTGCAACGCGCCGGCCTGCGGCCGTGCCGCGCTGCTGGACCCGCGCTCCCTGTTCGGAGCGGCGACGCACTGGCCTGTGGCAGGCCGGTCGTATCGGTTCCGGTGCCAGTGCGGGCATCGGGTCGCTCAGGTGTCCTACACGAGCAACGCCGATCAGGCGGAGGGGCCGATCTCGCAGGCGGCGCTGGGGCTCTGGTTCTAGGATGCACAGACCTGTCGGGCCGCCGGCTCCGCCGCGTCTGGTCACGATCCAGTCTGCCCGGCGTCAGGCGATGGTGTTGCGCATTGCCTGCGAACCCTGCGGGCGCATCCGGTCTGTCGAGGGATCGACCCTGCCGGTGATACCGCTCGCCGTTGCGGTGGGCGAACTCTGGCTCTCCGGACGGTTCCGGTGCGGATCCTGTCGGCGTCCCGCGTCCCGGCTGGAAGTCGTCGAACGCGGCCAGGTCCAGACGACGGTGGAGCGGTGGGGCCTCGGCGAACCCTTCGTGGCTGAGCGGCTGCGCCGGCATTGGCGGCATGATCCCTACGACCGGCGTGACTGGCCCGCCTGGTTCAGGCGGCGGTGACCACCCGTCTCTCCTGCGACGCGCCAAGCCTTGCGCGGCCTCTCAATGGCCTGATCTGACCGAAGCCCGTCCGGCTTCCGCAACCGCTCTCTCGACTTTCTTCCCCGGCCTGACGGCCTTCCTCGCGAGGCAAGAAAGTCGCGCTCCCGGTCCTCCGCTGCGCTGCGGGGCTCCCTGCGCTCGCCTGCGGGCCGCCCGGCCTCCGGTCCGCCGATCGCCATCGAGGCCGCGGCAGGCGTGGCCCGAGATCAGCAAGGAGAGACTTCAATGGCCACCATCGGAACCTTCACCCAGCAAGCGGACGGCAGCTACAGCGGTTCGATCAAGACCCTGACCCTCAACGTCAAGGCGGCCCAGCTGCGGGCCAACGAGAAGACCGACGACAAGGCGCCCGATTTCCGCATCTTCTCCGGCCAGACCGAGTTCGGCGCCGCCTGGAAGAAGACGAGCCAGCAGAACCGCGAGTACCTGTCGGTCAAGCTCGACGATCCCAGCTTCCCGGCCCCGATCTACGCCTCCCTGGTCGAGATCGAGGGCGGACACAGCCTGATCTGGTCCCGCTGACCGAGCCGCGGCGGCGCTGACGACAGCGCCGCCGCCCTTCTTCAAATCCCATCCTGAGGAGGCCGCCATGTCGCGTCCCAACGCACCCTCACGTCCCGACCTCTACGCCCGCATCACCCACCAGATCGTCGCCCAGCTCGAAGCCGGGGTCCGGCCTTGGACCCAGCCCTGGGCCGCCTCCGAAAGCGTCAGCCGACCGCTTCGGCACGACGGCACGCCGTACCGCGGCATCAACGTCGTCCTGCTGTGGGGCGAGGCCGCAGCCCGAGGCTTCCAGTCCGCCACCTGGATGACCTTCCGGCAGGCGCTGGCGTTGGACGCCCATGTCCGAAAAGGCGAAAAGGGCTCCACGGTCGTCTACGCCAATTCGTTGGTCCGCACCGACGATGACGACGCCGGGGAGGAGACGACCCGGCGCATTCCGTTCCTGAAGGCC
>LNFM01016857.1_pt1 | contig 14524 bp, 16 predicted proteins | sample 596031 | NCBI WGS metagenome assembly LNFM01 (sample SAMN04254537, study PRJNA301005) | activated carbon metagenome | isolation source: dual media filters at the Ann Arbor, Michigan drinking water treatment plant | place: USA: Ann Arbor
GCCGCCGAAGCCGCCCAGGATCACGTTGAAGAACGAGCGGTTCATGGCCTTGCACATGATGTAGCTCAGGATCGCGCCCGACGAGCCCACCAGCGAACCGGCAATGATCAGCATGGAGTTGTTGAGCGAGAAGCCGATGCCCGCCGCCGCCCAACCCGAGTAGCTGTTGAGCATGGACACCACCACCGGCATGTCGGCGCCGCCGATCGGGATGATGATCAGCACGCCGAGCACGAACGACAGCGCGATCATGGCGAAGAAGGCGGGCCAGTTTTCGGTGAACGCGAAGAACACGCCCAGCCCGACGGTGGCCAGACCCAGCACCAGGTTGATCATGTGCTGGCCCGAGAACGTGACCGGCGCACCTTGGAACAAACGGAACTTGTACTTGCCCGAGAGCTTGCCGAAGGCGATGACCGAACCGCTGAAAGTGATGGCGCCGATGGCCGCACCCAGGAAGAGCTCGATCTTGTTGCCGAAGGGAATCGGCACACCCTTGGCGACGATGCCGAACGCGTAGGGCTCGGCCACCACCGCCACCGCGATGCAGACCGCGGCCAGACCGATCATGCTGTGCATGAACGCGACCAGCTCGGGCATCTTGGTCATCTCGACCCGGTTGGCCATGATGGCGCCATGCCCTCGGCCTTGCCACCGGAGAGCTCGACGATGAGCGCGGCGGTGGTGAGGATGGCGATCGCCATGCCGGTCATGCCGAAGACGTTGCCACGGATGGACGTGGTGGGGTGCGACAGGCCCTTCAAGGCCTGAATGAAACAGATGCTGGCAACGAGGTACAGCAGCGTGACGACATTCATGCTCATTTGTGCGCTCCCTCAGCGGCCACCGGCGCCTTGCGCTCTTTCTTCTTGAACATTTCCAGCATCCGCCTCGTGACCAGGAATCCACCAAACACGTTGACCGCGGCCAGCGCCACGGCCAGTACGCCCATGGTCTTGCCGAGGTTGGTTTCGGTCAGCGCAGCCGCCAGCATGGCGCCCACGATCACGATGGCCGAGATGGCGTTGGTCACCGCCATCAGCGGTGTGTGCAGCGCGGGTGTGACGTTCCAGACCACGTGGTAACCCACGTAGATGGCGAGCACGAAGATGATGAGGTTGAGAACGGTGGGGGATACGGCGTCCATGGTCTTGTCCTTGGTGTCTCGTTCAGCTCTTGCGTTTCACTTCGCCGCCCTGCGCCATCAGGCAGGCCGCGACGATGTCGTCTTCCATGTCCACGTGCAGCGCGCCGTCCTTGTTGACGATCAGCTTGAGGAAATCGAGCACGTTGCGCGCGTAGAGCGCCGAGGCGTCGGCGCCCACCAGGGCCGCCAGGTTGGTTTCGCCGACGATGGTCACGCCGTGCTTGACCACCGTGCGGTCGGTCTCTGTGATCGGGCAGTTGCCGCCCACACCACCCGCACCCTTGCCGGCGGCGATGTCCACGATCACACTGCCCGGCTTCATGGACTTGACCATGTCTTCGGTGATGAGCACGGGCGCGGCGCGCCCGGGGATCAGCGCGGTGGAGATCACCACGTCGGCCAACGCCACGCGCTTGGCCACCTCGGCCTTCTGGCGCTCCAGCCAGCTCGGCGGCATGGGACGGGCGTAACCGCCCACGCCTTCGGCGGCTTCCTTTTCTTCGGCGGTCTCGTACGGCACGTCGATGAACTTGCCACCCAGCGACTCGACCTGCTCCTTGACGCTGGGGCGCACGTCGGAGGCTTCGATCACCGCGCCCAGGCGTTTCGCCGTGGCAATGGCCTGCAGGCCAGCCACACCCACGCCGAGGATCACCACACGCGCGGCCTTGACCGTGCCGGCCGCCGTCATGAGCATGGGGAAGAAGCGCTGGTAATGGTGCGCCGCGAGCATCACGGCCTTGTAGCCGGCGATGTTGGCCTGTGAAGACAACACGTCCATGCTCTGCGCCCGCGTGGTGCGGGGCGCCGCTTCGAGGGCAAAGGCGGTGAGGCCGGCGCGCGCCATGCGCTGCAGACCTTCGGCATCAAAGGGGTTGAGCATGCCGACCACGGTGGCGCCGGGTTTCATCATGGCGAGCTCGTTGTCGAACGGGGTGCGCACCTTGAGCACCAGGTCGGCCCCGAGCGCGCCTGTGGCGTCGGTGATCTCGGCACCCGCCGCGGTGTAGGCCGCGTCGGTCACGCTGGCGGCCAGGCCGGCCCCGGACTGGACGCGCACCGTGTGCCCTTGAGCCACGTATTTTTTGGCCGTCTCGGGCGTGACGGCCACTCGTGTTTCGCCCACTGTGGTTTCAGTGGGTACGCCAATCATCATGAACGTCTCCTCGCTCGCGGGTTGGGGAATCAGCGGCCGAGCTTAACTGAAAGTGTTGATTCCTCCTGTCTTTCCCGGGCAAGCCCGTCGGCGCCCGGGTGCGGATAATCCACGCATGACCAACCGTTGGAAACCCAGTGTCACCGTGGCCGCCGTCATCGAGCGCGATGGCAAGTACCTGCTGATCGAAGAGCACACGCCGGAAGGTCTGCGGTTGAACAACCCCGCGGGCCACCTCGACCCAGGCGAAAGCCCGGCCCAGGGCGTGGTGCGCGAAACACTGGAAGAAACCACGCACCGGTTCACGCCGACGGCGCTGGTGGGCGTTTACCTCTCGCGGTTCCAGCGCACAGGACAGACCCCCGACGGCGACGAGGACATCACCTACCTGCGGTTTGCCTACTGCGGCGAGCTGGGTGAGGCGGTACCAGGGCTCAGCCTGGACACCGGCATCGTGCGCACGCTGTGGCTCACGCCCGACGAGGTCCGCGCCAGCGCCGCGCGTCACCGCAGCCCGCTGGTGTTGCGCTGCATGGAGGATCACCTCGCAGGCCAACGGTATCCGCTGGCCCTGGTTCAAACCGACGCGTCGGTGGCCGGACCCCGCTGAGGCCACCGCAGGTTTCCCTGCAGCGATCGAAGAACGGCGGTGGCGCTTTCAACGGCGTCGCGGCGGATGGCATGCCATCCCGCGATGAAAGGCCCGTGCGGAAGCACCGAAATACTGCCTGCGTGGTATTTCCTGAGGGCCTGCACCCTGCATACGATGACTTCCTTGTTCATCGCCACACAGGCCGGATTCCCGCTTTCGCCATTCGCACACGCATGACGACAAGGCCTCGGAAATTTGCTGGCACCGTTTCACCCGGCACACCATGCAAGCCCGATTCCAGCTGATCCGTCATTTCACCGTCACCAGCCTGATGGCATTTGCGTGCGCAGCCAGTGCGATGGTGTATTTTCAAATGCGTGAATCGGCGCGGTCGGAATCCACCCGCCTTGAGGCGTTTGGCAGCTTCGAGCGATTGCAGGCCGATCTGGTGAGCCACGCAGCGACGGCCCTGCAGCGCGATGCGCTGACCACGCGCCAGGACAGCCACGTTGAACTGGCCCAGGTGCTGGCGGTTGGCCTGTGGGACGAAGCCCTGTCGCCGTTCCTGGCTGCCGCAAAAAAAATCGATTTCAGCGCGTGCAGAGGCCAGCGCCAGCCCTCAGGCGCACCGGACAACACACCGATGACATCGCCGACGTGCCTCGGGCAGCCAATGGCCCTTGTTCAAGCGCTGCCGGCGCATGCCACGCTTGACGCCCGCCTGCAGCACGCCCTGCGTGGCAACTTGATCACCCGCGTCCGCATCCACGACTTGCAGGGCAACACGCTGTATTCCTCCGATCGGAGACACGTGGGCGACAACATCACCGGCGTCGCCGGCTGGGCGCAAGCCGCGCGCGGGTTGCCATCCAGTGCGCTGCTGCCACCAGCAGCGCCGGGTGGCGTGCAAGGCGCAGACGCGCGCAACCTGATGACCAGCCATGTGCCCGTCAGCGATCCCGTGACCCACCAAACGGCGGCCGTGCTCGAACTGCAATCCGATGTCACGGCCCAGCTCCACCGCGTCCAGCAAACTTCGGCCGACATCCGCAACACCGCCGCGATCCACCTGGCGCGACTGGAGCAGCAGTCGCTGGCGCACCGCCGCCATGCGCAGCGGGCGGAAAGTGTCCAACTCATGACGCTGGCCGGCCTGCTTGCGCTGCTGTTTGCCGTGCTGCACGCCATCGTGCGGCGGGCGCAAGGCGTGATCGAAAAACAGGCCCGGGAGAGCGACGCCAACAAACAGCGGCTGGCGCAGTCGGAGAAGATGACATCGCTCGGGAACATGGTGGCCAGCGTGGCCCACCAGCTCAACACGCCCCTGGCCTTCTCCAAAAGCAATGTGTCCATGGCCATGGAGGCGCTCAAGGACATGGCGCCCGGCATCCGCAGCGCCGCCCAGGTGCTCGACCGCATGGCCGGCAGCGCGGACGCCACGGCATCGCACCGACCGCTGGACCTGGACACCGACACGGTGCGATCGCAGCTGACCCGCTGTCCCGACGAACTCGGCATGACGCAGGACATGCTCCGCGACGTGCTCACGGGGCTGAACCAGATGAACGAGATGGTGGACAACCTGCGCAGCTTCACTCGGCTGGACCGGTCGCGCACCGCCGAAGTCGACCTCAACACCACCCTCTCCAGCGTGATCTACCTGGCGCGGGCCGTCATCTCGACCAGGGTTCAGGTGGTCCAGAAGTTCTCCGCGCTGCCCAGGCTGGAGTGCCAGGTTTCGCAGCTCAACCAGGTGTTCCTGAACCTGATCATGAACGCCGCGCAGGCGATCGACGGCGCTGGCGTGGTCACCGTGTCCACCACCGTGCACGGGGCTTGCGTCCGGATCACGGTGGAAGACAACGGCAGCGGAATCCCCGACGATGTTCTCCCGCGCATCTTCGAGCCCTACTTCACCACCAAGCCGATGGGCAGCGGCACCGGGCTGGGCCTGGCCATCGCCCGGGACATCGTGGCCGAACATGGCGGGACGCTCACCGTGACCAGCCAGGTGGGTGTCGGCACCACCTTCCAGATCGAACTGCCCATGCCGACAGGTGCCTACACATGAACACCCGCAACCCGCCCCGCGTGCTCTGTGTGGACGATGAGCCCAGTGTGCTGCGCTCGCTCAACTGGTTGTTGCGAAGCCGTTTCGACGTGACGTCAGCCAACAGTGGCGACGAGGGACTTGGGCTTGTGCGACACAGCGCGTTCGATGTGGTGATCAGTGACCAGCGCATGCCGGGCATGACCGGCACCGAATTTCTGGAACGGGTCAAGGAGACATCGCCCAACACCATGCGATTGCTGCTCACCGGATACGCCGAGTATTCCGATGTGCTTCGATCGGTCAACGACAGCGAGGTGTTCCGCTTCATCAACAAACCCTGGGACAACCAGCACCTGATCGAAACCGTGGCGTACGCCGCCGCCGTGGCGCGCGAGGTACCCCTGCGGCGGTCGCTCGGCGCCACATCAACGACCGCTGCGGGCCTGGAGACGCTGCAGGGCGGCCACACCGAAGCCGTGCTCCTGATGGACGAAGACCCGGCCATCGAACACCAGATACGCAGCCTGCTCGGCGAAGACATGCTGATGCTGTGGGCGCGCAACCACAACGAAGCCGTCAGCCTGCTCCAGCGTTACAAGGTCGCCGTGATCGTCGCCGACACCCGCGCCGGCCAGGGCAGCACGGTCGACCTGATCCGGACCGTCAAGCGCAGCAGCCCGAACATCGTGGCCGTGGTCTACACCGCCGAACGCGACAGCACCACCCTCAGCCGCTTGATCAACGAGGGCCAGATCTTCCGCTTCATTGCCAAGCCCGCCGGCCCGTCCTATGTCGGTCGCATGATCGGCTCGGCACTGAAAAAGCACCGCGATCTCATGGCGCAGCCTTCGAGCATTGCGCGACACGCAATGGAGCATCCGCGCCACCTCGCGCTGGAAGGCAACGCCAGCGGGTGGGACGCAAGCGACGCCACGCCCCTGGGCGGCTCCGCATTCGATCCGCTCACGGCCCTGACGACCGATGCGCCACCCGTCTCCGGTGTGGCATGGCTCAGGCGCCTCTTCGGCAAGTCCTGAAGCGGGTTCGGCCACCACGGTGAACGAAGTGGCCTCGGGATGCCCGCCGTGGCATACAGTTGGCAGCAGCCCGAACCCACGGAGTCCCTGTGTCCATGAATTCGTCCTTCAGTCCCGTCACCACGCCTGCTCTGCCCAACGCCTTGCCACCCGACGATGCGCTGCGCGAAGAGCTTCACAACGAAGTGCATGCGCGGCCCTCGGCGCGCATCCACCTGCCCGCGCTGATCGTGTTTGTCGCGGTGCTCAACGAAGGGGTGAGCCGCGAGCAGGAATGGGCCCACCTCAAGCAGCTGCCCGGTCAGGACGACCTGACGCCGGACCAGATGAAGGGCAACTTCCTGCGCCTGCGGCTGGACGAACACACGCTGAAGTGGGAACGCCACACCGAATTCACCCGCTACTCCATCGTGCAGCACCTGCCCGAGGGTGCCGGCCTGGGCGCCACCGACCCGGTGCTGCTGGACAAGCTGGTGACCCCCCCGGGCTGGTTGCGCGGCATCCCCGGGCGCACCGTGGCAGCCATCAAGCTGGTCATGCTGCATTGCGACCTGCCCGAACAAACGCCCGGCGCCCAGGCCCGGCTCATGGAGCCCGCCCAGCGGTGGTTTGGCGGGCGCACCGTGGTCGCGTCCCAAATTGGCGGCGGCCATTCCTGGGCCTTGACCGATTTCCGCCTGCACCCCTCGGGCTTCGAGCGCATGCTGGTGCTCACGCCGCCGGGCACCACCGACACACGCGCCGGTCGCATTTCGCAGCGCTTGCTGGAGATCGAGACCTACCGCCTCATGGCCCTGCGGGGCCTGCCGGTGGCCAAGACGCTGGGCCCCACCTTGAGCGCGGCCGAAGCGCAGCTTGCCAGCATCACGGCGCAGCTGGAGAACAAATCCACCTCGGAGCAAGAGCTGCTGGACCAGCTGGTGTCGCTGGCCGCGCGCGTGGAGCGCGCCACCGCCGAGAACACCTACCGTTTCGCGGCCACGCGCGCCTACGATGCGGTGGTCACGCAGCGCATCGCCGAGCTGCGCGAGAAGCCGATCCCGGGCACACAGACGATCGGCGAATTCATGCAGCGCCGGCTCTCGCCGGCCATGGCCACGGTGGCGGCCAGCGCACAGCGCCTGACCTCGTTGTCCGAGCGCGTCTCACGCACCAGCGCACTGCTGCGCACGCGGGTCGACATCGTCACCGAAGCGCAAAACCAGCAGCTGCTGGCCAAGCTCACGCGCGGACAGGAACTCCAGCTGCAGCTGCAAGCCACGGTGGAAGGCCTGTCGATCGCGGCCATCTCGTACTACGTGATCAGCCTGCTGCTCTACATCGCCAAGGGCGCCAAGGCCGCGGGTCTGCCGATCCAGCCGGAGATGGCGGCGGGTGCGATGGTGCCGCTGGTGCTGTGGGTGGTGTGGCGCACCACGCGGCGCATCCATGCGCGCCTGAATGCGCCGTCGAAAGCGCCCTGAGGAGACTCAGGCGCTGGCCGCGTCGGTGGTGATCACGCCACCGCCCAGGCAGATCTCGCCGTCGTAGATCACCGCGCTCTGGCCCGGCGTCACGGCCCACTGGGGTTCCTTGAACCGCAGATCGAAGTGGCTGTCGCCCTGCGGCTGCAGTCTGCACGGTGCATCGGCCTGCCGGTAACGCGTCTTGGCGCCCACCTCACCGGCGGCGGGCGGGTGGCCCGCCACCCAGCTCACGTCCTGCGCACTCAGCTGGGGCGTGAGCAACCAGGGATGGTCGTGACCTTGCACCACCCACAGCGTGTTGCTCGCCATGTCCTTGCGCGCCACAAACCAGGGGGCGTGGTCGTTGCCCCCCTTCTGTGCGCCCTTGGCCTTGACGCCGCCGATGCCCAGCCCCTGCCGCTGGCCCAGCGTGTAGAAGCTCAGGCCCACATGCTGCCCCAGCACCCGGCCTTTTTCGTCCTTGATCGGGCCGGGCTCCTTGGCGATGTAGCGGTTGAGGAAATCGCGGAACGGGCGTTCGCCGATGAAGCAGATGCCGGTGCTGTCCTTCTTTTTCGCGTTCGGCAGCTGGATCTCGGCGGCGATGCGGCGCACCTCGGTCTTGGGCAGCTCGCCCACCGGGAACAGGGTCTTGCTCAGCTGCGCCTGGTTCAGGCGGTGCAGAAAGTAGCTCTGGTCCTTGAGCGGATCGAGCCCCTTGAGCAGCTCGAAGGATCCGTTGCGCTCGCGCACCCGCGCGTAGTGGCCGGTGGCGATCTTCTCGGCGCCCAGGCGCATGGCGTGGTCGAGGAAGGCCTTGAACTTGATCTCGGCGTTGCAGAGGATGTCGGGGTTGGGCGTGCGCCCGGCCTGGTACTCGCGCAGGAACTCGGCGAACACACGGTCCTTGTACTCGGCGGCGAAGTTGACGTGTTCGATCTCGATGCCGAGCACATCGGCCACGCTGGCAGCGTCCACGAAGTCGATGTTGGACGAGCAGTATTCGCTGTTGTCATCGTCCTCCCAGTTCTTCATGAAGATGCCGATGACCTCATACCCCTGCTGCTTGAGCAGGTACGCACTCACCGCGGAGTCCACGCCACCGCTCAACCCCACCACCACACGCTGCTTGTTTGCCATGCGCTGGATTATCCCAGCGCGGCAATCCCCTCGGGTCGCGTGGTGGCGGGCCGATGGCCGCGTTACCGCTGCTGACATTCGTCACAAAGCGGTTTAAGCCTCATTTCAAGTTCGTTCGTTTCAATGCCTTCACCAGCAACCGCTGGCTTCGATACACAAGGAAACGAATCATGAAATCTGTCGTCATCTCCGCGCTTCTTCTCGCTGTGGCCGGTGCCGCCATGGCCGGTCCTGCCTGCAATGCACCCAAGGAAAAATGGATGCCTGAAGCGGCGTTCAAGAAGGATGTGGAAGCCCAGGGTTACCAGATCAAGACCTTCAAGGTGAGCAAGGGCCAGTGCTACGAGATCTACGGCACCGACAAGGCCGGCAAGAAGGTCGAGATCTACTTTGATCGAAGCGGGTCTGGGACCCGCTGGTGCGGGTCTTCCACTGGTCGTTGGTGGCCTGCGTGCTGCTCAACCTCTGGGTGGTGGACGACGGTGAAGACCTGCACCAGTGGCTGGGCTATGCGGCCTCGGCACTGGTGCTTGTGCGCGTGGTGTGGGGCTTCATCGGCCCGCGCCACGCGCGCTTTGCCGACTTCTTTCCCACGCCTCGCCGCGTGTCCAACCACGTGCGCGCCTTGCTCGGTGGCGAGACCGAGCACCACTGGGGCCACAACCCGCTGGGTGCCTTGATGGTGATTGCGCTGCTGGGCATGGTGCTCTCGCTCGGCCTCACCGGCTGGATGCAGACGCTCGACGCCTTTTGGGGCGTGGAGTGGCTGATGGACCTGCACGAAGGTCTGGGCGAGTGGCTGCTGCCGATGGTGGGCCTGCACGCGGCCGCCACGATCGTCATGGGCCGCATCGAACGCACGCGGCTCGTCAAGGCCATGTTCACCGGCGTGAAGGAACGCTACTGACGCCGTGGGGCATCGGGGCTGCGTGGCACACTCATCCCATGTCCCCGAGCGTGCATCCCAACGAGGTGGAGTTCACCGCCATCCGCGCCCAGGGCGCGGGCGGGCAGTTTGCCGTCCATGCATCGTCGTTGCCCGAGGCCATCAAGGAGCGACTGCTCGCGCTCAGCGACCACCGCATCACCACCGAAGGCGTGGTCGTCATCAAGGCCCAGACCAGCCGCAGCCTGGAGCAGAACAAGGCCGAAGCCCTGGAGCGCCTGCAAGCGCTCGTGGACAGCGTGGCCACCTTGCCCAAGGCGCGCAAGGCCACCAAGCCGACCTTCGGTTCCAAGCAGCGCCGGCTCGAAGTCAAGGCCACGCGCGCCACCGTCAAGCAGCTGCGCGGCCGCGTGCGCGGGCTCGACTGAGCCCGACGGCCCACCGACTCACTTCATCGCTTCGCTGGGCGCGCGGCTGTGTTCGTTGTTGGTGTCCACCAGCAGGCGCAGCAGCTTCATGAACTCGGCGCGCTGGCGCTCGGAGAGCGGCGCCAGGATCAGGTCTTGCGCGCCCAGCATGGCCGGCACCGCCTCGCCCAGCAGTTGCACACCGGCGTCGGTGAGCGCCAGCTGGCGGGCCCGGCGGTCTTCGGGCGCGGTCTTGCGTTCCAACCAGCCTCGGGCCTCCAGCCGGTCCACCACGCCACCGGTGGTGGAGGCGTCCAGCGCAATGGTGCGCGCCAGCGTGCGCTGGTCGATGCCGGGGTGGTTGGCCACGGTCTGCAGCGCCGCGTATTGCACCGGCGTGATGCCGATCTCGCCCAGCTCCTGCAGGAAGATGCCCACCGAGATCTGGTGCAACCGGCGAATGTAATGACCGGGCTGGTGATCGATGTCGACGGCGGGGGGGCTGCGTTTCATGGCGAGGGCGATCGGTGTGGGCGGTGGCGCCCGGGGGTTGCAGGAATGCTAGCACCGGCCATAAAATAAGTACACTGATCATCAGTATGCGGCCCATCCAGAGGAGACACCCATGACCACAAACCCTTCCGACCTGCCCGTGTTGGTCGCCGGCGGCGGCATCGGCGGCCTGGCCGCTGCCCTGGCCCTGGTGCGCCAGGGCTTTCGTGTGAAGGTGCTGGAGCAGGCGGCCGAACTGGGCGAGATCGGCGCCGGCATGCAGCTCGGGCCGAACGCCTTTCACGCGTTTGATGCGCTGGGCGTGGGCGAGCAGGCCCGCCAGCGCGCCGTGTACACCGACTTCATGGTCATGCACGACGCCATCGACGAATACCAGGTCGGCAAGATCCCCACCGGCGAGGCGTTTCGCCAGCGCTTCGGCAACCCCTACGCGGTGATCCACCGCGCCGATGCACACACCGCGCTGCTCGAAGGTGTGCAGGCCAGTGGGCACATCGAGTTCGTCACCTCCACCCGCGTGGCGCGCGTCGAGCAGGACGCGGAGGGTGTGACCGTGCACGACCAGCACGGCAACGCCCACCGCGGCCGGGCACTGATCGGTGCCGACGGCGTGAAGTCGGTCGTGCGCCAGCAGTTCGTGGGCGACGAAGCGCGCGTGACCGGCCACGTGGTCTACCGCGCGGTGGTCGACAAGGCCGACTTCCCCGAAGACCTGCGTTGGAACGCGGCCAGCATCTGGGTCGGGCCCCACTGCCACCTGGTGCACTACCCGCTGCGCGGCGGCGAGCAGTACAACGTGGTCGTGACCTTCCACAGTCGCGAGCAGGAACAATGGGGCGTGACCGAAGGCAGCCAGGCCGAGGTGCAAAGCTACTTTCAAGGGCTGTGCCCGAAGGCGCGCCAGCTCATCGATCTGCCCAAGAGCTGGAAGCGCTGGGCCACGGCCGACCGCGAGCCCATCGGCCAGTGGAGTTTTGGTCGCGTCACCCTGCTGGGCGATGCCGCGCACCCGACCACGCAGTACATGGCGCAGGGCGCGTGCATGGCCATCGAGGACGCGGTGACGCTGGGCGAGGCCTTGTGCGTGCACGGCAACAACATTGAAAAGGCCTTCGACCTCTACCAGCGCTCGCGCGTGGCGCGCACCGCGCGCATCGTGCTGAGCTCGCGCGAAATGGGCCGCATTTACCACGCCAAGGGCGTGGAGCGCCTGGTGCGCAACGACCTGTGGAGGGGCCGAACGCCGGAGCGCTTCTACGATGCGATGGAATGGCTGTACGGCTGGAACGTGCAGAACTGCCTGGCCACCCACTGAACACACGGAGACACCATGAACGACCTCGGACGACTCGAAGACCTGCCCGCCGACTACGTGGCCGAGCTGCGCGCGCTCAACCTGGTGCCATTCCCACGCGCCAGACGCAGGCCACGCATTGGCCGTACCAGACCATCAAGCCGCTGCTGCTCAAGGCGGGTGAACTCACGCCCATCGAGAAGGCCGAGCGCCGCGTGCTGGTGCTGGCCAACCCGGGCCACACGCTGGAAAAGATGCAGGCCAGCGCCGCGATGTACCTGGGCATGCAGTTGCTGATGCCGGGCGAGTGGGCGCCCAGCCACCGCCACACGCCCAACGCGGTGCGCATGGTCGTCGAAGGCGAAGGCGCCTGGACCACGGTGGACGGCGAGAAGTGCGAGATGTCGCGCGGCGACCTGATCCTCACGCCCACCGGCCTCTGGCACGAACACGGTCACGACGGCACCGAACCTGTGATCTGGCTCGACGTGCTGGACCTGCCGCTGGCCTACTACCTGGAGGTGAGCTACCACCTCAACGGCGCGCGGCAAGACGTGAAGCCAGGCCATGGCGAACGCGCCTATGCGCGCGGAGGCCTGGTGCCCACGCCGGTGTTCGGCCGCAGCGGCCGGCGCTACCCCATGCTGCGTTACCCCTGGGCCGACGCGAAGGCCTCGCTGCAGTCGCTGGCCGCCGACCGGCCCGACGTGGACGCGGTGCAGCTGACCTACGTGAACCCCGAGACCGGCGAAGACGTGGAGAACATCCTGGGCTTTCACGCGCTGATGCTGCGCCCGGGACAGACGCTCAAGCTCCCTGCGCGCTCGCCGGCCGTGGTTTACCACGTGATCGAAGGCGCGGCCCGCGTGGCGACCGATACGAAGGCGTTCGACCTCGTGGAAGCCGACACCTGCTGCATCCCCGGCTACACCGCCACCACGCTCACCAACGCCTCGGCCAGCGCGCCGGCGTTTCTGTTCATCGCCGACGAATCGCCGCTGCACCGCAAGCTCGGCGTCTACGAAGTGCGCCCCGACAACCAACCTTCCATGCCTTGAGCCCTGCCATGACCACTTACCTCTTCCCCCCACCCCCTGTCGCGTCCGTTCCCGTGCGCGGCCATGCCGAGCTGTTTCCCGTCAACCGCCTGTTCTTTGTCGGCCGCAACTACCACGCGCACGCGGTGGAAATGGGCAAGCCGGTCGACAAGTCGGTCGAGCGGCCGTTCTACTTCACCAAGGCACCGCAAACCCTCGCGCTCTCGGGCGCGACCACGCCCTACCCGAGCGAAACCGCCAAATACCACTTCGAGATGGAACTCGTGCTGGCCATCGGCCAGCCGGGCTTTCGTGTGAAGGCGGAAGACGCGCACACCATCATCTACGGCTACGCCGCCGGCCTGGACATGACGCGGCGCGACCTGCAGCTGGTGGCGCGCGACAAGGGCCGCCCATGGGACCTGGGCAAGGACGTGGAGCACTCCTCGGTGTGCAGCGAGATCGTGCCCATGCCCGGCGTGGTGATCGAGCGCGGCGGCATCGAGCTCTCGGTCAACGGCGCGGTGAAGCAGAAGTCCGACGTGGACAAGCTGATCTGGAACATCCGCGAAATCATTGCCGACCTCTCGCTCTTCTACCACCTGCTACCCGGCGATCTGATCTACACCGGCACGCCCGAAGGCGTGGGCGCGGTGCAGCCGGGTGACCAGATCACCGGCTCGGTGGAGGGTGTGGGCAGTGTCGCGCTGACGATCGGTCCGAAAGCCTGACGTTCAGCCCGGCTCCAGCCCTCGCCGGCGCATCATGTCGGCGCTCATCGCCTCCAACGCGTCGGGGGACAGCTGCGCCAACGCGGCCGGGTAGACCAGACCGTCCTCCTCGTGCAGGTGGCGGTCGTACAGCCGGGTGAAGCCGGCGAGCGTGGCCTCTTCGGGCGGACTGAAATGGGCCCAGCCCGCGGGTGGCGCCTGTGTCACCGAGGCCAGCGCCGCCCGTGCGGCCACCCAGGCCGCTTCCATGTCGCGGTGGTCCTGCTGCAGGCCCAGCACCACCCGGCGCAAGGCCTCGTCGCCGCCTGCCAGCAAGGGCGGGAACACATGGCGCTCCTCGTCTTCGTGGTGCAGCGGCGCGGCCTGGTCGAAGTACCGCATCACGTCGCGCGCGGCGCTGGCCACGCTCTCGTCCCAGCCGCGCACCAGCACGTGTTGCTGCAGCCGGGCCAGCAAGGTCAGCATGCGCTCGACACGCTCGTGGCAGACGCCCAGCATCTCGAACGGCGCCTCGAATCCGGCTGCGGGCGCGCGGTGTCCCGGCAAGGTGATGGAAGTCAGCGGGATCGAGCTGGCCATCTCATCCCAGGGCCACAGCCTGGCCTTGCGGGTCGAACGGAATGAAGGCGTGCGGTTGTTCGGCTTCGGCGCTCCCGGGCTGGCGGCCCGGCGTGCCCGCGAGCGCAGCGGCGAACACCATCCCCCAGGGCTGGCCAAAGGCCTGGGCCTCCTGCACCAGCTGGTCGAACGAGTGGAGCTCGTCCAGCCCCTTGTCCACGCACATCTGCGGCACCAGCGCGCCGCCCTCGCCGCGCTCGAACTCGAGGCGCTGGGCCGGCGTGGCGTCGTCGGGCAGCTCGACGCCGGCGAACACGAACAGCAGGCGCTGCGGCAGGGGTTGCAGGCGCGCCGCGCTCAGCAGGTCGTCAAAGGTTTGAATGTTCACGGGTTCTCCAGGTTCAAGGTGTGCGTGCTGGTGCGGGGCCCAGCGTGCTGCAGTAGTCGGCCACGGTGGGGCGTGTGCGCGCGGGCCGGCGCGCTGCCACCGTGCCCACGCTCAGGAAACACAGGGCCTGTTCGCCTGCG
>LNFM01009192.1_pt1 | contig 14522 bp, 12 predicted proteins | sample 596031 | NCBI WGS metagenome assembly LNFM01 (sample SAMN04254537, study PRJNA301005) | activated carbon metagenome | isolation source: dual media filters at the Ann Arbor, Michigan drinking water treatment plant | place: USA: Ann Arbor
CAGGTCCTGCGCCTCATCCTGGTCGAAGGGTGCAAGCCGGCCGACCTCGCCGCGCGGCTCGGCATCTCGGCCGAGGCCGCCCGCACCAGGAAGCTCCGCGCCCAGCGCCGCCTGATGGAGGTGTTCGGTTCGCCCCCTCCGTCACGTTCTCCCGTCTCCGAGCCACCTAGTTTGCGATGAGCGCCTGCACCCGCTACCCGGACGATGAGGCCGTCCTTCGGTACGTGACCAGTGACCTGGTCGAGCCGGAGCTCTCTGCCTTCGAGGATCACCTGTTTACCTGCGATGCGTGCCTGGCACGCGTCGAGCGCTACCAGGCGGCCCAGGAGGCGCTCACGGAGTGGGTCCTGCCGACCGTGCCGACGGCCGTCCCCAGCACCGACACCGGTGGCGCGGCCTCCGGCTCGCCCCGTCCCGCGGCGTGGTGGGTCCTCGGCGCCGTCGCCGCCAGCCTGTTGCTCGCCGTGGTCGGCTGGTCGGCGTGGCGTCCGGCCGGTGTGCCGGCGGCCGTTCAGGTGACGCAGCAGCCGACGCCCACACCCGAGGCCACCCCGGCGGTCGGCGCGAATTCCACGGCGCTGCGCGTGGCGGTGCTGGCGATGGTCACGCCGCCGCCGTATCTCCCGATCACCACACGGGCCGGTGGCGATGCCGGCGCGTTCGCGCAGGGCATGCGCGCCTATGTGGAGGCCGACTGGGCGGCGGCCTCGCGGGCGCTGGGCACGGTCGCCACCCCGGAAGCGCGGTTCTACCAGGGCGTGGCCGACCTGATGCGCGGCGACGCGCCCGGCGCCATCACCTCGCTCGACGCGGCGCGTGCCAGCGGTGCACAGCCGTATGCGCGCGAGAGCCTTTTCTATCTCGCGAAGGCCGCGCTGCAGCGGGGTGACGTCGTCGCCGCGCGTGCCTCGCTCACGGCCGCCCGGAACGCCAACGCCGGCCCGCAGGGCGAGGCGGAACGCCTGCTCGAGGCGCTCGACGAACTGGGGAAGTAGTGCGGCCGGCTCGGCGAGCCGGCCCTCCCACCTGCGTCACGGTCTGCGGCGCGCCGGCCCTCCCACGGTCTACGGAATGCCGACGGCGATGTAGCCGGCCCACAGCAGCGGAGTCGCCGGCAGCGTGATCACCTGACCACCGACGCGGGCTGTGACCGTGCCTGCCCGCAGGGCACGGAGGTAGGCGACCTGCGCGGTGCGCAGGGCTTCGCTGAGGCCTCCACGGCCTGCCCGCCTGGCGCTGTAGAACCCGTCCATCACCCGCAGACCGGCCAGATCGGGCATCTCCCAGGTCGTGGCCACCACCGACCGGGCCCCGGCGGCGAGGAAGCTGCGGGTGAAGCCGAGCGTCCCCTCGCCCGTGACCCGTCCGAGCGCGGTGCCGCAGGCGCTGAGCACTACCGTGGCGCCGGCCAGCGGCAGCGTGCGCACCTCATCGGCGGTCAGCAGGCCATCGTCGGTCGCGCCGCCGGTGCCGCGGGCCAGCAGCAGATAGGACGAGGCCGTGTCTTCCTCGGCGACCCGCGCATGGGTGGCCACGTGGAGCCAGTCGAAACGGCCCATGGCCTGACGCAGTGTGCGTTCCGTGGCGGCCCCACCGATCGAGAGCAGGGCACCCTGCGGGAAGCTGCGGGCGACGCGGCGCGCCTCGACGCGCGCATTGGGGAGCGGCGGCGGCAACTGCACACCGGCGAGCCTGGGCAAGGGGGCGGGATCCCCGAGGATCAGCGCTCTCGACTGGCCGTCGCGTGCCGGCTGGCGTGCCGCGGCCTGCAGCACCGCAATCGACGGCGTGTAGTGCAGGACGTAGCGCTCCACCAGATGGCGGCCGCGGGCGTCGAGCAGGCCTGCGAAGGGCAGGTGCAGCAGCGCGCCGTGCGGGACGATCGTCAGCCGTGCCGCCGGCCTGGTCGGGAGGTGCCGCTCGAGCGGGGCGATGACGGCGCGGTAGAGCGACCGCCAGGCTTGCAGGTTCGGGCCACCCATCATCGCGGCGTTGATGGCCGCGGGCACATTACCTGATCCTGCCGCGACGCGGACCAGTTGCCGAAGCGACCGGGCACTCACGGCGAGGCGATGCCCGTGGACGGCGTCTGGCGCCACCACCCACGCGAGTACCGCGGCCTCGTCGACCCAGTACACGAGCAGCGTGGAGCCGTGCTCGCGAGCGACGGCCTGCATCTCGGCGATCCTCGGCGGGGCGTCGGCGCTGCCGTCGCGTCCCTCGCGCATCAGATCGAGGAGCGCTCGCGCCCGCGCCTGCTCGGCGAGTTCGAGCGCGGCGCTCGGCTCATGGCGACGCATCGCGACGTCGATCGACACGGCGAAGAGGCCCTGATGCAATTCACCGAAACCCCGACGCGCCGAGTCTGCCGTGAACGTCCCGACGCGCGCGTGTTCGACCATCCGCAGCGCCTCGTCGAGGTCGCGTTGGGCCAGGTCGAGGTCGCCACGCCGCGCCAACACCCGAGCGTGCGCGGTGAGCCAGGACACACGCTCGTCGAAGGAGGGGCTGGGAATCGCCGTGGCGGCCTCGTCGAGCGCCGCCAGGGCCTTGTCGAACTCGCCGAGCTCGCGCCACGCTTCGGAGATCTGTCGGAGCCGCGTCGCACGCAGGAACGGGCTCTTCTCCCGCGCCAGCACGGCCTGCAACTCGCGCAGCCCCGCGGCCACGTGGCCGGCGTTGAGCAGCGACCCGCCGAGGTTGCCCTGGATGAAGACCTCGTACCGTTCGAGCTTGCGCTGCTGCGACAGGGTCAACGCGCGTCGGTAGAGGCGTTCGGATGTCGTGAAACGGCCGAGTCGGTCGTACGTCACGGCCTGCGCGTTGAGACTCTGGATCAGACCGGTGTAGTCGCCCACCGCCTCCTGCTGGGCCGCGGCGCGGCGGTAGTACTCGAGTGCGGCTGGCAACTGCCCGTGGGCGCGCTGCACGCGCCCGAGGCTCACCAGCACCCGTCCGGCGTCGGCGCGGTCGTCGACGCCCTCGTAGCACGCCAGTGCGATGGACAGGGCTTCGTGGGCCTCGACGTACCGGGCCCGGTTGAAGAACGCATCCCCGTTGCTGTGCCACAGGCTGCAGGCCACAGGAAACCTGTCGTCGGGACGCAACTCGCCCCTCATCCTGTCCAGCATCGCGTCATGCTCCGGCCGGCCCGGCAGCACCGACAGCACCTGGTTGAAGGCCCACAACAGAGCTTCCCGCGGAATGTCCATCTGGCTGAGGGCGTCGACGGCAGCCACGGCATCTGCCGCCACCTCGCTGGCGGCACCCTGCAGGGTCCGAATGCGGCTCAGCAGCAAGGTCGCTTCGCGTTCACGCCGACGCAAGCCATGGGCGCGGGCATGGCCCACGGCCTCGTTGGCCAGCGCCAGTGCCTCCGGCAGGCGTTCCAGGTCGATCCGCAGCCCGACCAGCAGGCGCAGGGTGGCCGCCACGGTGTCCTGGTCCCCAGCCTGGGTCGCATCGTCGCGCAGGGAGGCCCCGAGGGCCTCGCCGTCGTCGGCGGCGCGCTGCTCGATGCGGGCCCGCAGCTCGTCCAGTCGGGCGGCGAACGGCGCCGGCGCCTGGGCCGCCACCGTCACGGAGCAGAGAGAGCAGGCCAACAGCAGGGCGAGAAGCGCGCGCATCGGACTCCTCGACTATATCGGCATCGGCCACCCGCCCTTGCCTCCCGTATCATGTCGGCCACCCCCTCCCGTTCTCTGGCGCGACGGACCCGGTGCCCCCGGAGTCCGCCTGAGGGTTCGACATGACTCGCTCGTCCACGGCGTTCGGTCTGCTCGCCTGCCTGCTGCTTGCCGCTCCAATGGCCGCACAGACAGGCGCACCTCCCCCGCGCATCACCATGCCCCGCCAGGCGCCGTCGATGCCGCCGCGCGACACCAGCGCGCGGCCGACCACGCCAACGCCCGACGTCGGCTCCGCGTCCCTGAGTGGCCGCGTGGTCGCGGCCGATACCGGACAGCCCCTGCGCAAGGCGACCGTGTCGGCGATGCCGACGCGGCCGCCCGACCTGCCGCGCCCTGGAGGCAACTTCCAGATCCCGCGCAGCTTCTCGGCCCGGACCGACGAGGACGGTCGCTTCACGATCGCGCAGGTACCGGCCGGCGAGTACAACCTCACCGCGCGCCGTGCCGGCTACGTCGAGATGTCGTTCGGGCAGATGCGCACGAATGGCCCGTCGCGGCGCATCACGGTCGCCGATGGCGCGGCGGTGGCGCGCCTCGACTTCCAGCTCGCGCGGGGCGGCGTCATCACTGGCCGTGTCCTGGACGAAGGTGGCGAGCCCGCCGAGCGCGTGTCCGTCCGCGCGCTGCAGCAGCGACGCATGGGTGGGCAGATGCGCTTCATGGGCGGCCAGGGTGATCAGACCGACGACCAGGGCCACTACCGGATTTACGGGTTGCCCCCCGGCGAGTACGTGGTCATCGCGGAACCCGGCGACCAGCGTGGGCCCTTCGCCTTCGGGGGCGGCAACGTGCAGGGCCTCGAGGTGGACACCATCCCGACGTACGGCCCGGGCACCGTCAACTCGGCCGAGGCGATGAAGGTGCAGGTCCAGCCGGGTGTGGAGGCGGCCATGGATGTGCAACTGGTCGTGGCCAAGGTCGCCACCGTGCGCGGGCGAGCCCTCACCTCGAAGGGCGAGCCGATGGAAGGGGGGTTCGTGCGTCTGCAGACCTCCGGCAGCGCGATGATGGGGATGGGGAAGGGTGGGCCGCTCCGGCCGGGCGGCGCCTTCGAGATCCCCGGCGTGGCGCCCGGCACGTACATGCTCATCGTCCAGCCGATGATGCGTGGCGGGATCGATGACGATGGCCCTGCTCCCGAGAGTGCGATGGAGAGCATCACGGTCGAGGGCGAGGACGTCGTCGTCTCGCTCACCGCGAGCGTCGGCTCCACCGCCCGCGGCCGCGTCGTCGTCGAGGGCGATGCCTCGGCGCTGGCCAATCGCGAACTGCGCATCATGTCGTTCGCCACGAGTGGAGACATGCTCGGGATGGGCGCCTTCCCCGGCCGCGGACGGATGGCCGCCGATCAGACCTTCGAGGTGTCCGGCCTGCGGGGCCAGCAGGCGCTCAGCGTGCAGGGCCTTCCCGAAGGGTGGTGGGTGAAGGACGTGCGGGTGGCGGGGGAGTCGGCGCTGGATGGCTTCGACTTCGGCCAATCGCGCGCCTTCACAGGGGTCGAGATCGTGATCAGCACGCGCCCCACCGGCTTGACGGGCACGGTCACCCTGCCGACCGGCGCCACGGCCGGCGACTACGCCATCGTGCTGTTCCCCGAAGACGACGCGCGCTGGGAGCGGCTCGGGATGGGACAGGACGCTGGCCTGCGCATCACCCGCCCGGGCCTCGATGGCGCGTTCCGGTTGCCAGGCGTTCGACCCGGGTCGTACTACGCGCTGGCCGTGCCGGCCGACCAGGCGGAGTATCAGGCGCTGTCGGATCCGGATCAGTTGCGGGCCCTGGCGGGACGGGCGCGCACGGTCGAGATCAAGGACGGGCAGATGACACCGCTCACCCTGACGCTCGTGGAGCGCTGACACGCGTGAGCCGGTTTGCCGGTCGGCTGCACATTCTCTGGTGGAGGGGGACAGGGCCGCGGGTGGCGCCTGGCGCTCCTCCCCAAGGAGTCGTGCCATGTCTGCTCACCCCGCGTCGCGCCCACCGGCCGCCCATGCGCGCCACAACGACAGCGTGCTGGCCACCGCAGAGAAGCGCGTGCTGATCTGGATCGCCCGACGGTTGCCCAGAGCCATCGGGTCCGATCACCTCACGGGCCTCGGTCTGCTGTCGATGCTCGGGGTCGGCGCCGCGTTCGCGGCCTCCGCCGCTCGACCCGAGGTGTTGTATCTCGTGCCCGTCCTGCTGCTGCTCAACTGGTTCGGCGACAGTCTGGATGGAACGGTGGCGCGCGTGCGCGACGAGCAGCGCCCGCGCTACGGCTACTACGTCGATCACGTGGTGGACGTGGTCGGCGCCACGGCCCTCTTCGCGGGGCTCGCGCTGTCGGGCGCCATGCAGCCGATGCTGGCCATGGCGTTGCTCGTGGCCTATCTCGCGGCGATGGCCGAGGTGTTCCTCGCCACGCACGTGACGCACGTCTTCCGCCTCGCGTCGTTCGGCTTCGGCCCGACCGAACTCCGCATCGTCATCGCCGTCGGCGCCCTGGCGCTCGTCGGGCGACCCACGGTGGATGTGCCGCTCATCGGTCGCACGCTGCTGTTCGACGTCGGTGGAGTGGTCGCCCTGGTGGGTCTCGTGCTCGCGTTCGCCGTGTCTGCGGTGCGCACCTCGGTGCTCCTGGCTCGGGAAGAACGGATCGCCCGGTGACCAGACAGCGCGTGTCGAGGTTCGTGGTGATTGGTGCCGTCGGCTTCACCGTGCAGATGGCGGTCGGTGCGGCGCTGCTCGCCGCGGGGCTGACCCCTGTGCTCGCCACGCTCCTCGCCATCGAGGCCGCGATCGTCACCAACCACGTGTGGCATCGTCGATGGGCCTGGCGTGATCGTGCGCACGCGCAGGCGTGGCCCGCGACGCTGCTGCGCGCACATGTCGGCGCCGGCGGGACGTCGCTGGTGGTCGGCGTCGGCACCGTGGCCGCACTGTCGGGACAGGTGCCGGCCTTGCTGGCGCAGGGCATCGCCGTGGCGCTGTGTGCCGCGGCCAACTACTGGCTGGCGGATCGCTGGGTCTTCACGACGGCGGGACTCGGCCTGCTGGTCCTGCTGCCGACGCCCGTCTCGGCGGCCGGCCCGTCTCCCGAGGCGCTTCGATCGTGGGACCGCTACGTGGCCGCGCTCGAACGGGCACGAACCTCCGAGTCGACGCAGCAGGTGCCCTCCTGGGCCACCGATGACGACGTGCGTGGCGGCCGCGTGCTCGCGGCGTTGAGGAAGGGCGAGCTGGACGTGTCGCGCCGCGCCATGTCAGGTGTCGAGGTGCAGGACGCCACGCTGGAGCACTGGCAGGGCAGCCTTCTGGTGCGCGGCGTGTCGATCGCGCAGATCACGCATCGCCTGCGGCACCCGGACCAATACCCGCAACCGCGCGACGTCCTGTCGCTGCGCGTCGCCAATCGGCAGGAGTCCGGCCATGACCTGTTCCTGCGACTCACGCGATCGCTGTTGATCACGGCGACCTACGACACCTGGCATCAGGTCCGCCATCGCGTGACGTCGGCTTCGCGGGTCGACAGTACGGCCGTGGCCACACGCATCGAGGAGATCGACCACCCGGGGACGCCATCCGAGACGCGGATCCGTCTCGAGGACAGCCGAGGGTTCCTCTGGCGCATGCAGTCGTTCTGGCGCTTCACGGCGGTGCCGGAGGGCGTGATCGTGACCTGCGAATCGATCACGCTGAGTCGCCCGGTGCCGCTCGGGCTCGGGCTGGTGTCGCGGCCGATCATCACGCGGGTGGCGCGCGAGTCGATGACGACGGCGGTGCGGGCGTGGCAGGCGGGCTGGACGCCCGCGCGCGGAGGACAGCCCTAGAAGGTGCGCCCGAGCGTGTGACCGGTCCACACCGCCAGCAGGCCGAGGGTGACGCTGAGGCCGACGTTGACGAGGGCTGCGGGCAGCTCGCCCCGCTGCAGGAGGGCCAGGGTCTCGTTCTCGAACGTCGAGAACGTGGTGAAGGCCCCCAGCACCCCGACGGCGCCGAACGTGCGCCAGGCCGGATTGAGGTGCGGCCGGGAGTCGAGGGCGCCGGCCAGCAGGCCGAGCGCCAGGCAGCCCACGACGTTCACCACGATGGTGCCCCAGGGCAGGGTCGACGGCCATCGCGCCTGCATCGTCGTCGACACCGTCGCGCGTGCGACGGCGCCCAGGGCCCCGCCAATCGCCACGAGCCACAGGGAGCGCATGGGCAGCATGATACGCGGCCGTGCTACGCTCCGAGCAGGTCGGGTGCCGCGCCAGCCGGTGCCTCACAGGAGCCGGGAGCCATGCGTCGCTTCGTCCCCGTTGCCGCGGTCATCGCCGCGGCCTTCGCCGCGCTGGCGCCCTCCGCGGGCGCGCAGAATCTCACCAGCTGCACCGTCGCGAGCCAGAACCGCTTCGTGCTCGACGCGATGCGCGACATCTACTACTGGAACACCGAGCTGCCGGCGACGGTCAACGCCACGGCGTTCGCGACGCCCGAGGCGCTGCTCGAGACGCTGCGCTTCCGGCCACTCGACGAGCGCTTCAGCTACATCGGGGCCCGTGCGGCCGAAGAGGCCTTCTATTCCGACAGTCAGTTCATCGGCTTCGGCTTCGCCAACGGCTACGACGCGCAGGGGCTCCGTGTGCTGCAGGTCTTCCCGGAGAGTCCGGCGGCGGAGACGGGCATGCAGCGCGGCGACCGCATCACCTCGATCAACGGCCGGAGCGTGGTGGCGCTGGTCGAGAGTGGCACGCTGGGGACGGCGCTCGGGCCCTCGACGGAGGGCTACACCATCAGCTTCCGCTACGAACGGATGGACGGGTCGGCGGTCGATGCCAGCATGACCAAGCGTGCCGTCACCATTCCGACCGTGTCGCTGCTGAACATCTACGAGGTCGACGGCCGGAAGATCGCCTACCTGTTCTTCCGCAATTTCGTCACGCCCTCCCGTCAGGCGCTCGACGATGCGTTCAACGCCTTGCGTGATGTCGGCGCGACCGAACTGGTGCTCGATCTCCGCTACAACGGCGGCGGCCTCGTGTCGGTGGCGCAGCACCTCGCCAGCCTGATCGGCGGCACGCGCACCGAGGGACAGACCTTCGCCGAGTACTTCCACAACGACCGCAATGCCTTCCGCAACGAGATCACGCGCTTCGAGGCCAAGCCGAACGCCCTGCCGCTGACACGCCTGGTCGCCATCACGACGGGCGCGTCGGCGTCGGCCAGCGAGCTGGTCGTCAACGCCCTGCGGCCCTTCATGCCCGTCATCACGGTCGGCACCGCGACCTACGGCAAGCCGGTCGGGCAGTACGGCATCACGTTCTGCGACAAGGTGCTGTATCCGGTCTCGTTCACGCTGCGCAACGCCCTCGGGCAGGGCGACTTCTTCGGAGGCATCGCCGCCGATTGCCAGGCGGCCGACGATCCGAACCACCAGCTCGGGGATCCGCAGGAGGCGTCGCTGGCCGAAGCGCTCACCGTCATGCGCACCGGGCAGTGCTCGGCCCCTGCGACGGGTGCCGCGCCGGAGCGTCGGCGCGAGACGACACGCGCGGACACGGGGACGCCGCGCCGGGGGCTCGACCAGCTGATCGGCGCCCATTAGGCGCGTCGCGACTCAGGGTTGCCGGGGCGTCACTCGAAGGACATCGGCGATCATCCGCGCCTTGTCCTCGTCGTCGGCCATGTGACACCAGGTGACGCGGCGCCCCTCGGTGCCCGTGGAGACGACGAGGCGCGGTCCAGACGCGCCGTTCGTCTCGAGTCGGGCCACGGCGGCTTCGCAGCGGACCTTGCCGGGGTGGGCGGCCACGTCCACGGCAATCATCGCCGGCATCGGGAACGCGTCGCCGCCACCGCGACTGCGGAGCAACTGCAACCAGCCGCGCGCCGACGAGGTCAGGAGCTTCACGGGGCCCTGCCCCTGATCGAGGCGGTCGATGTCGGCCCCGGTCAGCCCGATGCCCGTGCTCGCATCGGCGGGCACGAGGGTCAGGGCGACCGGGCTGTCGAGCAGCACCTGCAGGCTCGACGCGTCGGCGAGCACGTTCGGGTCGGGGCTGGCTGCCAGCGCGTCGGTCGACGTCCCGTCAGCCTGCCCGGCCACGAGCACGATGCGATCCATCCGACTGGCCATCTCGGGGTGCCGCAGCACGACCGACGCGATCGTCGTTGCCGGGCCAGCCGCCACCAGCGTCAGCGGCTCCTTCTCCAGCGCTTCCTCGAGCAGTTCGGTGGCTTCGGTGGGCGCGGCCCGCTCCTCGGGGCTCGACGCCCCTCGCCACGGCCGCAGCAACCCGGTATCCAGACGCTCCAGCAGTTCCTTGGCGGCCGGGAAGCTGCGGACGAGCGGGGCATTGCCGAAGGTGACCGACGCGCCACGGACGTGAACGCGACCCGAGCCGTAGGCCTGCAGCAGGGCGAGGGCGTCGCCCGGATCGCGCGGGGGATCGCCCAGCGCCGGGCTGATGTCCAGCCACACGGCGGTTCGTCCATCGGCCGGCGCGGTCCCGCCTCGCTGGCAGCCGGTGCTGCCGACCAGCAGTGCCAGCGCCAGAGGCAGCCACCCCAGGTGCCGGGGGATCACAGCGGCAGCTCCACGGTGGCGCCGCCCCGAAGCAGGCGGGTCGCATAGTCGAGCTCGGCTTCGAGCCGGTCGCCGGCGAGGTCGCCCGGCACGGGGTCGAGCCCGAGTCGACTTCGGATGAGCTCCAGCCCCACGCAGGCACTCACTTCGGCCATGTCCACGGGCGCGCCACGGCGATACCGCTGCAGTACGCCCGCGATCAGCGCCGGCGGTTGGGCTGCCAGGAGCAGATGCGCCACGAAGTAGCCCAGGTCGAGTGCGGGCGGTCCCGCCGTGGCGAGGCCCGGTGACAGGATCCGCAGGCCGCGCGGTGACGGCATCCAGCGAGCCGGTCGGAAGTCGCCGTGCAGCAGCGTGCCGCTGCCGTCGAGGAACCGCCCCCCGAGGTCGCGCATCGTCGCGCGGATGTGGAGGTCGGTGCGGATGGCGTCGACCTGCAGGACCAGCCGGGGCATGCGCGTGGCGAGCGCGTCGACGCGGGCCGCGGCGATGGGCTCCTCGAACCGCACGGCCTGGCGGGCCAGGCGCACGCCATCACTGCGGAGGGCACCCAACTCGTCCTCGCGTCCGGCGACCCCGTGGAGGGCCAGCAGGTAGGCGATGAGGTCGTCGGCCTCGGCCTCACTCAGGACACGACCCGAGTAGAGGTCCGTCAACGGCGGCGTGGCGCCCAGATCCTCGAGGGCGACCACGTGGTCGGTGCGATCCACGCCGATGCAGGTGGCCATGCGCTCGGCGATGGCGGGCCAGGTCTGCACGAGGCGGTAGAACTCGCCTTCGACGGCCAGGAGATCCGCCGGCGACGCGGCATGCCTGGCGTCGCCGATGCTCGCGTCACCCGGTTGGCGCAGGATGCGTGTCGCGCCTGCGTCCGTGGTCACGCGCACCGTGGTCGTGGTGGGACCCGTGCCGAGGAGCACGCGGGACGCCACGGCCGAGGTCGGGGGGATCCAGCCGCGCACGCGGAGGAAGGCTGTGAGGGACTCGAGGGAAACCGTCGCGACGTGCACCGGAGGCCAAGTATGGCAGGAATGAACTCCGGATTCCGGTGAGCTGTATACCCACGGGGGGTATACTTCTGTGAGGAGGCTGACGTGACGACACAGACACTGAAGATCGACGGGATGTCCTGCGGGCATTGCATCAAGGCCGTGACGATGGCGCTGCAGGAGGTGCCGGGCGTGGACGTGAAGGACGTGACGGTCGGTCAGGCCCGCATCGAGGCCGACGAGGCCGTCGTGACACCGGCCCAACTGACGGCCGCCATCGAGGAGGCCGGCTTCACGCTGGTCTCGGCGGCCGGGTGACGACCGCGCCGCCACGCCACCGCGAGGACACCGCCATGAACGAGATCGCCGCGCCGGTCACCCCGTTGCAGGTCCTGACCCAGGTGCAGATCCCCGTCGAGGGGATGACGTGCGCCGCCTGTCAGTCGCGCGTGCAGCGCGCGTTGGCCAAGATCCCCGGCGTCGAGCAGGCCAGCGTCAACCTGCTGGCGCACCGCGCGTCGGTGCGCTTCGACCCGGCGCGGGTGCGAGCCGAAGACCTCGTGGCCACGATCCAGCGAACGGGCTACGAGGCCCGGCTCGAGGCGCCCATCGTCGATCTCGTGGCCGAGCAGGAGGCGCGCGATCGTGCCGACGACGCCGAGTATCGCGACCTGCGGCGCAAGGCGATCGGCAGCGGCGTGGCCGGCGCCGTGGCGATGGTGGCGTCGATGCCGCTCATGGCGCCGGTGGCTGGCGCGGGCGGACACGGCCACGGGGTGCAGGACATCACCGATCCGCTCATGCGCTGGGTGATGGTCACCGCCCATCCGGCGCTCGAACGCGTGGCGCCCTGGCTGTACGCCATCGATCGACAGACCCTGGCCTGGACGCTGCTGCTGATGACCGCCGTCGTGATGGGGTGGGCCGGGCGCCACTTCTACGTGCGGGCCTGGCGCACGGGACGCCATGGCGGCGCCGACATGAACACGCTGGTGGCCGTCGGCACCGGCGCGGCGTTTCTCTACTCGGCGGTCGCCACCGCGGCACCGGACATCTTCCTGCGGCGCGGCTTGATGCCAGACGTGTACTTCGAGGCGGTGATTCTGATCATCGCGCTGATCCTCACGGGCCGCGCCTTCGAGTCGCGCGCCAAGCGCCGGACGTCGGGCGCGCTGCGGGCGCTGGCGGGACTGCAGCCGCGGACCGCGCGGGTGCTCCGTGAGGGCGTCGAGCACGACGTCCCTGTCGAGGACGTGCTGGCGGGGGATCTCGTGCGTGTCCGTCCGGGCGAGCGGCTCGCCGTCGACGGGCGCGTCGAGGAGGGCACGAGCAGTGTCGACGAGTCGATGCTCACGGGCGAGTCGCTGCCCGTCTACAAGCAGACCGGCGATCTCGTCATCGGTGGCACCGTCAACGGCACGGGCGCGCTGGCCTACCGCGCCACCACGCTCGGCGCCTCGAGCGTGCTCTCGCAGATCGTGCGCCTGATGCGCGACGCGCAGGCCACGCGGGCGCCGATCCAGGACCTCGCCGATCGCATCAGCGCGGTGTTCGTGCCGGTCGTGATGGCGATCGCGATCGCCACGCTGGCGGGCTGGTGGCTGTTCGGCGGCGACGGGGCCATCGTCCGCGGCTTCGCGGCGGCCGTGACGGTGCTGATCATCGCGTGTCCGTGCGCCATGGGACTCGCCGTCCCGACGGCGGTGATGGTGGCCACCGGCAAGGGCGCGGAGCTGGGCGTGCTGATCAAGGGCGGCGATGCCCTGCAGCGCACCGGCGAACTCACGACCGTGGTGTTCGACAAGACCGGCACCATCACCGCGGGCCGGCCGGTCGTCACCGACACCTTCTGGATCGACGGCGAGGACGCGGAGGACGCGCTGGCCCGGCTGACGGCCGTCGAGCGCGCGTCGGAGCATCCCCTCGCCGCCGCCGTCGTGGCGTACGCCGCCGCGCGCGGCATCGACGGGGCCACCGTCGGCCCGGCCTCGCACTTCCAGGCCCATGCGGGTCGTGGGGCGCAGGCGCGTGTCGGCGATCGCGCCGTGCTGGTCGGCAGCGCCCGTCTCCTCACCGAGGCCGGCATCGCGTCCGAGGCGTTGCAGCCCAGGGCGGACGCCTGGGCGGAGGCGGGTGCCTCGGTCATGTTCGTGGCGATCGACGGGCGGGCCATCGGCCTGGTCGGCGTGGCCGATCCCATCAAGCCCGCCGCGGCCACCGTCGTCGCCCGCCTGCGCGGTCTCGGGGTGCAGGTCGTCCTGCTCAGTGGCGACACGCCGGCGACGGCGCGCGCCATCGGGGTGGCCGCCGGCATCGACGATGTCGTGGCCGGAGTGCTGCCGGAGGGCAAGGTTGCGGAGATTCGCCGACGGCAGGAGGGCGGTGCGGTGGTCGCCATGGTCGGCGACGGCATCAACGACGGCCCGGCGCTCGCCCAGGCCGACATCGGCATCGCCATGGGGACCGGCACCGACGTGGCGATGGCCGCCAGCGACGTCACGCTGATGCGCGGCGATCTGGCCGGCGTGCCGCAGGTGATCGAACTCTCGCGGCGCACGTTGCACACGATGCGGCAGAACCTGTTCTGGGCCTTCGTCTACAACGTGATCGGCATCCCCATCGCGGCGGGCGTGCTGTATCCCGCCACCGGCCTGCTGCTCAGCCCGATCATCGCCAGTGCGGCGATGGCCCTCAGCTCCGTCAGTGTCGTCAGCAACAGTCTGCGCCTGCGCCAGGCGCGCATCGCGTGAGGTCGTCGTGACTGCTCCCACCCCGCCACCCCCGACCTGCCACACGGCCCCCGTGGGGCACGGACTCTCGGCCGATCCCGAGGTGAAGGCCCGCACGCTCGCCCGTCTCCGGCGCATCGAGGGGCAGGCGCGCGGCCTGCAGCGCATGGTCGAGGAGGAGCGGGCCTGCGCCGAGGTGCTGACGCAGATTGCCTCCGTCCACGAAGCGCTGCGTGCGGTGGGGCGCGAGCTGCTGCGCAATCACCTGAAGCACTGCGCGACCACCGCGCTCAGCGAAGGGGGCCCGGTCGCTGACGCGATGTGTGACGAACTCGTCGACCTGATGTACCGGCATGTGAGGTAGGGGATGGCAGCGCCACGGCATCGCGGCATCGCGGCATCGCGGCATTGCGAAATGCTGGAATGCTGCAATGCTGGAGTGCCGCCATGTCGAAGGGAGAAGGGTAAAGGGGAAAGGAACGGTTACGCGGGGGTCGTCTGGCGACGTCGATACTCGGTGACCAGCAGCCAGGCGACGCCGAACCACAGCGCGATGACGACCAGCAGG
>LNFM01009193.1_pt1 | contig 14522 bp, 9 predicted proteins | sample 596031 | NCBI WGS metagenome assembly LNFM01 (sample SAMN04254537, study PRJNA301005) | activated carbon metagenome | isolation source: dual media filters at the Ann Arbor, Michigan drinking water treatment plant | place: USA: Ann Arbor
ATCAACTGCTCCGCCGTCCCGAGTACGCCGAATACTGGGCCATGTAATGGGGCGACCACCTCGACAACACCAAGCAGCAGATCTACAACAAGGGCCCCTACGCCTTCACCGAGTATCTGCAGAAGCAGTTCCGCGGCAACGTTCCCTACGATCAGTTCGTCCGCTCGCTGCTCGTTTCGAGCGGCAACATGTACGAGGCGCCCGCCACCAACTATTACCCCATCATGAAGAAGGAGCTCGACCTGGCCGAAAAGACCAGCCAGCTCTTCCTCGGGGTCTCCATCGGCTGCGCCCGCTGCCACAATCATCCGCTCGAACGCTGGAAGCAGAGCGACTTCGCCGGCTTGGCCGCGTTCTTCTCCCAAGTCCGCTATAAGAACGGCGGACCCCGCAACAACGAACGCGCCCTCTTCGTCGATTTCCCCCGCCAGTTCCAGCACCCGGAAACCAAGAAAGTCTATCTCCCGAAAGCCCTCGACGGCCCGCAGCTAGCCACCGAAGGCCTCGCCGACCGTCGCGAACTCCTCGCTGAATGGGTCACCGCGAAAGAGAATCCCTACTTCGCGCGCGCCATGGCCAATCGCATGTGGCGCATGTTCTTCGGCCGCGGCTTCGTCGAACCCGTCGACGACTTCCGCGTCACCAACCCGCCATCGAACGAACCGCTCCTTGACGCGCTCGCCAAGGATTTCGCCGCGCATAACTTCGACATTCACCACCTCATCAAGACCATCACCATGTCGAGCGCCTATCAGCTCTCATCGGTCCCTGTTCCGGGCAACAAGCAGGACACCATGGCCTATTCGCGCTACTATCCCAAACGGATCAGCGCGGAGCCGCTGCTTGATTCCATCTCGCTGGCCACCGCCGTCCCGGAAAAGTTCCGCGCCATGTACCCGGGCACGCGCGCGGCTGCTCTGCCGGAGCCCGAGATCGAAAGCTACTTCCTCGAAGTTTTTGATCGTCCCTCCCGCCAGTTGGTTTGTGAGCGGAAGAACGAGCCCACGCTCAACCAGGCGCTGCACATGATCGGCGGCGATACCGCCCATCGGAAAGTCACTGACACGAGCGGCTACGTCAAACATGCGCTCCAACAATTTACCGACGATGGCGCGCTAGTCGAGGAGCTCTATCTTCGGACGCTCACCCGCTTCCCCGACGCGGAAGAGCTCGCCGCCGCTCGCAACGCAATCCGCAAAGCGAAAGGCCGCCAGCAGGGCGCCGAAGACGTTCTGTGGGCCCTTCTCAACACCAAAGAGTTTCTCTACAATCACTAAGGCCGGAGTAATACGATGAAAATTACCAACCAGACCGACATCTTTGGACGCCGCGACTTCCTCCGCATCGGCTCGCTCGGCGTGGGTGGCCTCTCCATCGCCAATGCTCTCCGCGCGGCTAAGGACGCCAAGAAGAAGGACATCAGCTGCATCCTGCTTTGGCAAAGCGGCGGATCGCCGCAACTCGATACCTTCGATATGAAGCCGGACGCGCCGTCCGAGATCCGTGGCGAGTTCAAGCCCATCCCCACCAACGTCCCCGGCCTGCACATCTGCGAACATCTCCCCGAAATGGCGAAGATGATGGACAAGGTCACGGTCCTCCGCTCCGTCCGTTCGAAAGAGAACAACCACGAACGCGCCATCAACTACCTTCTCACCGGCTACCTCCCGCTGCCGACACTCGAATTCCCTTCGATGGGCAGCGTCATCTCGAAACAGCTTGGCCCGAAGAACGGCCTCCCGCCGTACGTCGCCGTCCCCAATACCTTTCCCTCGTACGGCGCCGGCTACCTCGGCGGAGCCCACAACCCCTTCATCGCCGGCGACCCCAACGCCACCGGCTACCAGGTCCGCGACCTCACGCTGCCGGTCGATGTCGATTGGGCGCGCGTCGAAAACCGCCGGTTCCTTGTTCAGCAGATGGACTCGAAGTTCCGCAGTGTGGAAGCCAGCCCGGACTTCGCGGCCCTCGATGAGTTCTCGAAGAAGGCTTACGACCTGTTGAGTTCGCCCACTGCCAAGAAGGCGTTCGACATCCAGTCCGAACCCGCCGCGCTTCGCGAGCGGTATGGCCGAACCCCGGTCGGCCAAGGCGCCTTGCTCGCCCGCCGCCTGGTTGAAAACGGTGTCCGCTTCGTCACCGTGGCGAAAGGCTGGCTGAACTACGATACCCACGGCGACAACTTCAATATCTGCAAGAAGGTCCTGCTGCCCGAGTTCGACAAGGCGTACGCGGCGCTGGTTACGGATCTTCACGATCGCGGCATGTTGGACACGACACTCGTGATTGGGATGGGGGAGTTTGGCCGCACCCCGAAGATCAATGCCGACGCCGGCCGCGATCATCACAACAAGGCCTGGTCCATCGTCCTCTCCGGCGCGGGCATGACCGGCGGCCGCATCCTGGGCGCGACGGACAAGACGGCCACCGAAGTCACGGATCTGCCGGTAGAGCCAGAGGACCTGCTCCACACCTTCTACAACATCCTCGGCGTCGACGCCAGCCACGAATACCAGACGCCCATCGGCCGGCCCGCGAAGATCATCAACGAAGGCAAGCTGATCAAACAGCTGCTGGCCTAAACAAAGAAAGGGGGCGCTTCGCTTGGCGAGGCGCCCCCCTTTCCTGCTGCTTTTGTTCTAGAAGGTGATCCGGCCGCGCAGTTGAATCACGCGCGGCGAGTTCGCTTGCACGGACAGGTCCTGCAGTCCGGTCGTCGCATTCGGGTTCCCGTCCACCGGATGGTTGAACGCGTTGAAGAAGTCGGCCGAAAACTGCAGCGCCACCTTCTCCGCCAAGGCGAAGGATTTCGACACCGTGATGTCGGCGTTCCACGCACCCGGACCGCGGAAGAAGTTCCGCGCGTTCCAATTCACCATATCCGTGATCGCCGTCAACCGGGTGCTGCCGTCCCGCATCGGTACCGGGATGCGGTTGTCGAGTAGGGGCCCGACCTGCCGCAGCACGCGTTGCGAGCGGTCCACCGGAATCAGCGCGCGCAACGCGCCCTGGTCAACACCAGTCGCTTGCGTCACGTCGAAGTCTCCAGCGAACCATAGCCGTTGCGGCCTTCCCCCGAAGTTCATCGTCAGCCGTTGATCGGCGTTCAGCGTCGGGTCGCCGAACAGATAGCGGTTAGCATCCACACTGATCCAGTTGCCGCCGCGCCATTCGCCGATTGTGGTCAACTGCCAACCACCGACCAAGGTATTGGCCAGCTTCGATGCCGAGCCGAAGTACTTCCGTCCTTTGCCGAATGGAAGGTCGTAGACCGCGTTGTAGCGAACACGGTGCGCCGGAATCGCCCCGCTGTTGTAGTAGACCAACCGCAGCAGATCGTTGTAGTTCATGGCCGGCGAGCCGATTACCTGAATCGCTTCCGGCACCTGCGCCACTGCGCCGCCGGTTGCGTTGATGGCTCCGTTGCCGGCCTCGAATCCATTGGCGTCGGAGGTGGACAGCGAGCGGGTGAACGTGTAGAAGAACTGCCCCAAGAGACCGAAAGAGTAGCGCTTCTCGTACTCTGCCTGCAGCGAGTGCGTGTTGGAGAACCCGGTGCGATTTACGGCGGCCAGGTTCCAATCTTTGTTCACACGCAGCAAATCACGGTTGCCCGGCGGGTTCTGGCCGGTGCGCGCCACGTAGTTGTACTCGCCTTCCCGTTGGCCGATCGAATACCGCTGCTCCATGTCGCGCCCAAAATCGCCCATGTAGCTCATGCGGACGGCGCTATCCTTCCAGAACTGCTGCTCGAACGTAATGTGGTACTTCTTGGCACGCCCGTCCTTCCAGTTCCGTCCGTCCATCAACAGGCCGGACTGGGCCGCGGGCGGCAACGTTACGATTCCGTTCGTGTCGATTCTTACGTTGCCGATGAAATTGTTGGCGCCAGGCAATGTCCGTGTGCCGTAGGTTGACGTGCCATCCAACGTGCCCAGCGGGTTCTCGTACCGCAGGTTGAGCGGCGGCGTCACTCGCATCGTCTGCAGAATCTGCGAGAGCGGCATCGTCCAGAAGTACTCGCCGTAGCTGGCGCGCAGCACGCTGCGGGTACCGATCTTGTATGCCATGCCGATCCGCGGCCCGAAGTTGTTGTTGTCCGGACTCAGCAGATTCGACGGCAGCCCAGCTTGGTTCGCCGTCACCCACGTCAGGCCGCGCCGCGCCCACGAGTCAATCTGCGATTGGGGGATGCCCGGAATCTGTTCAAGCGTGGTGTTGCCTGGCGTCACCACCTGGAACTTGGTGGCCAACGTCGTCGGATCGATCTGCACGAACCGGTTCTGCTGCTCGGAGTAGGGCGACCAGCGATCCCACCGCAAGCCCAAATCCAGCGTCAGCCGGTTGGTCACTCTCCAGGTGTCCTGGATGTAGACGCCGGTTTCCCGCTGCCGGAAATAGAAGTAGCCGCGATTGTTCTGCGCCGAGAGATAGGTTGGTAGTCCAAGCGCCATCGAAGCCATGCCGTTCCCGGTGAAGGGAATTGTTTGGTCCGTGGCCGGATCGAACAGCGCCGTCCAGCTATTGCCAAACGTGTGCGATCCCTGGGCTTGCTGCAGCTCGCGGACGTTGTTCTGCTCCCAGCGGAACTTGCCGCCCATCTTCACCGTGTGCTTCCCGCGCACCCAGGTCAGGTTGTCTTCGACGACATAACCGGTCAAGTGGTTGTTTTTGATGTTGTCGTTGCTCCAGGCGAATGCGTCCGCACCCAGCGAAGGCCAGCCCAGTGCTCCGAACGGATTGGGAAAGCCTAGATCGTTTGCCCACGGCGTGAAGTCGGCCAGGGTCCCGTTGCTGTTGCGGTTGCGCTGGAAGCCCAATGTGAATTCATTGAGCAGGGTGGGGGTAAATACGTGCGTCTCTTGCAGAGATGCTGAGTAGAACTTGTTGTCGTTGCGGCCGCTGCCGTAGGCATTCGCCAAGCCCACCGGTGGACCTGCGAACCGGCCGCCGGCCTGCGAGGCCTGCAGGTTGGTCAGCGAGTACCGGAACATCAACGTGTCTTTCTCCGAGAACCGGTGGTCGGCGCGCAGGTTGTACTTGTGCGTGTCGTTCACGTTCGGGTAGACCGCGTTAAAGTTTGGCGCCACGTAAGGGTTCACAGCCGAAGTCGGCAATGGCGTCACGGCCTTCATCCGGGCCAGCAGCGGAGAGACCCGCGAAGCCGGGATGATACCGTTCGGGAACGCCTGCCGGACGCCTCGCGCATCCGTCGTCAGCGGATCATACATGGTGCTCCGCCGGCCTTGGGCATCGGTGATGTTGCTGAAGTTCGCGTTCCACATATCCAGGCTGGGCACCGCTGCCTGATAGAACGTCTCCTGACGCTGCAACAGGCCCTCATATCCAAAGAACCAAAACGTCTTGTTGCGGCCGTCGTAGAGCTTGGGCAGAACCACCGGCCCACCCGCCGAGGCGCCGAACTCGTTCCGGATCAGCTTCGGGGCCCTATTGCCATCCTGGCGCTGCCTGGCCCGCAGGCCACCAGCATTGTTGCGGTGGGTCGTGAACAGGCTGCCGTGCAACTCGTTCGTGCCGCCCTTGCTGATCAACGACACCGTCGCCGGCCGCGAGTACTGCGCCTGCGAGCCCGACGTCTCAATGCGGAACTCTTCGATGCTATCGAGGCCTGGCTGCGTGCCGCCCAAGCCGCCACCGAAGCGGTCGACAATCGAGACACCGTCGAGCAGCATCTCGACGGCGCCCACTTTCATGCCATTGATGCGCGGAGAGCCAGTGCCCTCCACGCCGGGAGTCAGCGAGAAAAGGCTGCTGATGTTGCGCCCGTCGAGCGGCAACTGCCGGATCCGCTGCGCGTCTTTCACGTCGCCGACTTCGGAGCTCTCGGTCGTAATCAGAGGCGCCGCGCTGGTCACCTCCACGACGGTATCTACCGATCCGACCTGCATCGAGGCGTCGACCACGGCGGTCTGGCCGGTTTGCAGAATCAGCGTGCCGGTCCACTGCTTGAAGCCTTGCGCTTCTACCGTGACTTTGTAGTTGCCCGCTGCCAGCGTTGGCACGGAGTAGATCCCTTCGGCGGTTGTGAGCGTCCGGCGAACGAAATTCGTCTCAGTCTGCGTCACGACGACGCTCGCGCCGGGCACAGCCGCCCGCGTGGTGTCGAACACCGTGCCACGAATCGTGGCGGTCCCTTGAGCGAAGGCGGGTAGGCCCAAGAGAGCAATCGCGCTCACTGCGGATAGTCGTAGAAGGGGACGGAAAAACATTGATGGAAACAACTGGAACCTCCTGGAGTTGGAACAAACCCATGGAACTCCCGCTCTTGCGTCACATGGCAGAACTCTCATGGCAGGCAGAAACCGGGCACGATGCGGCTGAGTATAAGGGAGAAATTCGATGCAGGTCAAGCAGTTTCTTGCTGTGAACAAGAAAGTGGGGCGTCGGGAGGCCGATACACCTGGCGGCGGATTTCCAGTTTGCTGGGTGAAGAAATGAAGAACGTGGGGCGTTGCCCGCCGATCCGTCGTCTGTTCTGCGATCATGATACGGAAGGAAACGCACCATGAGACCCTGGGTACTGGCCGCCGCGTGGCTAGCCGTTTCGTCCGGCGGAGTCGCTCTTGCGCAAGCGCAGGACTTTTCGGACCGCGTCTACCCGTCCAAGGTCTTCGGCGAGAACCGGCACTATCGTCTCTTCCTCCCTCCGGGCTACGAGGGATCAGCCGAACGCTACCCTGTCATCTACTACTTCCACGGCCACAGCGACCGCTACACGCTGGAACACTACGATCAAGGCAAGGACACGGTACCCAAGATTGCCCGCTTCGTAGCCGCTCATCCGGTGATTGTGGTCAGCGTCGATGGCTATGTCGCCAAGGATTACACCGGCTTCTACGGCGGCTCTCCGTGGGACGTCCGCGTTGCGGGTGGCGATTTCGATTTTGGCGCCAATTTTCTCGAACTTGTCTCGCATATCGATGCCACATGCCGCACGCTCACCGGCCGCCGCCATCGCGCAACGTCGGGCCTGAGCATGGGTGGCTTCATGAGTCTGTGGCTCAGTGCACGCTACCCCCAGCTTGTCGGCAGCGCCTCCTCGTTCAATCCCGGTCCCGAGTTCTACGCCGGCGACAAAGGCGCCCGGCTGTTGTGGCGTCCCAAAGACCACGTTTCCAGCCATCAACACACCATGGTCCGGCTCATCCACGCGAGCGGCGACTATATCAGCCAGTATCACGAGGAAACCCGCGATGCGTTCGCCGCTTCCGGGGTCGATTTCGAGTATCGCCGCGATGAGTACCATCGCCATTGGGCCACCTCCATCGAGGAGACCTTCGCCTTCCATCGGCGCGCGTTTGCCAATCCGGTCCTCGACACCGTGCCCGTCCAGTTTAGCCACGCGAGCCCGTACCGCCGCTTCGACGTTTGGGGCTATGAGATCGAAGCGCAGGGGGCCGGACCCGGCATGGTCTACCTCGATCGCGTCACCCAGTGCGGTATGCGCCTGACCACCCGGCAATGGGCGCCCGACGGACCGCCCGCTGAGCGGACCATTGCAGTGCGCACGCCGCCCCGCTATACGGCGGGACAAAGCTACGTGCTGCTCGATCACCAAATCTCATCCGGCAAAACCTCCCGGCGCACGCTGGTGGCGGACGCCGGCGGAACCCTGCGGTTCGCCGTCGATGGCGCCGGCCATGAACTCAGCTTCGCCGGGCCGGGATGTGGCGCGGAGCCCCCGAGCCTTTTGCCGCTCACCTCCCAAGATGTGCTCCGCGTACCTCCCGGCAAGGCAGTCACGGTGCCTATTCGGCTCTACAATCCCCGCAACGTTCCCCAACAAAACGTGCACGTTCGCATCGAAAGCGACTACCCCACGGTGGAAATTCTGCAGAAGGAGACGGCCATCCCGGTGCTCGCGGCGGGCGAGACTCTCGACCTGAGCAACCGGTTCTCGCTCCGCTTCACCGCCGGCCGTAAAGCTTACGCCCGGGCCCGTCTGCTCGTCACCATCGGCTATGACGATTGGCACTCCAATAAGGAATCCGTCCCCGTCTGGATCGAGCCGGAAGAGATTGCCGCACCGCCGGCCTATGAGGTTCTCGATGGCCGCACCAAGACCTTCAACGTGTTTCGCCAGAAAGGCAATCAGGGCGGAGGCACTTCGGTGGAACGCACCGTGACAGAAGGCACCGGCAACGGCAACGGCATCCTGGAGCCCGGCGAAACGGCTACTTTTTGGGTGAAACTGCCGCAGGGGCTGGACCCGTTCGACAAGAACAACTGGCGCCGCGCTAAGGTCCGCTCCGGCTCGCCAGCCATCGAAGAGGTAGCTGATGTCCAAGAAGAAAAACAACGAGAGTGGACCGGCGCCCAGGAACGGACCAGCCTGATACGCTGGCGTCCCGATGCTCCCAAGGGAACTCGCGCGCGCCTGATCCTCGATAGCGAATCCTGGAGTTTCCACTTCACCCCGGACGTTCACTACGGCCCTGAACTGCTTTACCAGGCCTTTCAGCGGCACGAACACACCCTCCACCAACTGGAGATCTCGCTGCCGTGAAACTCTTCGTCCTCCTCGCTCTGTTGGCGCTCCCCCTCGCTGCGCAAACGCCGGCGCCTTCGGGCGCGTTGGTCAGCAACACCCAATGGCCACGGACATCGGACCTCACCACCTGGACGGCTGATGTCTTGCGCATTGACGGCGTGGCCAACGCTTCAGAGACCGCGCAGGGCAAGTCTTTCTTCACGTGGCTGCGCCTGTTTTGCCGCATGGCGGAAGGCGGGATGATCCAAGCCTTCGAGGGCCGCGCTGGCCAGGAGCGCTTCGTTCTCGACGCGCACAAGAACCTCTTCGTCTACGGCTGGGGCTATTGCGATACCTGTAGCCGCATCGCGGACGCTGCCTGGAGCGAATACAAGCGGGACCCCGCTGCCGCCGAGCGCGTCATCGTGCAGCACAAAGAAGGCGGCTATCACACCATGTACCGTCTGCGCATGGATGGCGGCCACGGGGCCTTCGATCCCCGGTACGGCTACTATCTCATCGACCGGGACGCTCCGGACGCCCGCATTCTCGATTGGAACGAGGTTGGCGACGATGCGGCCATCCACCGCAACAAACAGTATCGCCACCGCAGCCGGCCCTTCTTCGAAATTGGACGCAACGAATGGGCGCGGGCGCTCGAAGTGGAAACGGGCTATTTCAAGAATCAGAGCGCTTGGGAAAAGGCCGGGGCACCCAAAGAGCATGTTTTCGGGGATTCGCAATATCAGATGGGTACCCGCTTTCATGACATGAGCTTCCGGCTCCCGCGCGGCACCACGATCACCCGGTATTGGAACAACGACGCCCGCAAGTTCTATCGCCCCACTTCGGAACGCGCGCGGAAGGAGCTGCCGTTTCTTCCCTCCGGGCGCTTCTATCGCGTCTCGGAAACCAGCCACGATGCCAACTGGCCGAACACCGATCCGAACTATCAGAGGGCCAAGCCGTACCTGGAAAAAGTCCCCGCCGGGGAAGGCTATCCCGCCGAGCTCGCTGGCAGCCGGACCATTGGGCAGGCGTGGGGAGAGATGGAGTACGCGCCTTCTTTGGCGGACTCTTCGCTTGAGGATGTGCTGCTGCCGGGCGCGACGTTGGTCCGCGCCGGGCAAGCGCCGTACCTGCGGCCCGCATCGGGCTCCAAGGGCGGCGTCGCCATACTCGATTTTTACAGCCCGTATGTCCTGGTCGATGGCGACCTTGAGGCCTCGCTTGTTGGGCGGGAGGGCGATACGACGCTGGAGATTCGCACCCTCAATGCCAAGGCTAAGTCCCAGGCCGATCCTGACGAGTGGTCCGCGTGGCAGGTTCTGCCGCAGCAGGGTGGCCGGGTGCAGACCGCCCTCGGCGAAGCCGGTATTCACGGAGTCTACCGGTTCCAGGTTCGGCTCACGGTGAAGCAAGATCGGCAGGGCCGGGTCGCGGGCCTCTCTGCTTTCCGCCTGAAGCTTGGTTTCGAAAACGCCATTATGGCGCTGCCCCAGCTTTTCGCCGGGCGCAATGAAATGCGGCTTGAACTTCGGGATTCCGCCAAGCTCCGCGCCCCGGTGACGGTCAGCTATCGCTATCGAAACGCTGCCGGCATAGAAACCCGGGAGCGGCAGATTCTACCGGCCCAGTTCCAGAGCAACGTTGCCCTCTTCTCGCTCGACGCCCCCGGCCTGACCCGTTGTGAGTCGGTCACCATTCGGTATTAAGCGAAGGGTTTCCAGGCGAAGGCGTCCAGGCTTGGGACCCGCCACGACTTGGCCGAAATCGCGCGGCATTCGACGCCCTCGGCGAGCAGGCGCTTAGCCTGGGCCGCCGCTCCGCCGGGCAACTTGTCGAGCAGCTTGCCGTCGTCCCGCACCACTCGCCAATACGGTGTCTGGCGGCCCTCATCTCCCTCCTCGAGCACCGCTTCGGCCGCAATGCGCAGGAAGATGCCGGTGGTCAGCGGGCAGGTGTAGTCGGCGCCGAAGCGATCCGCCAACTGCTCTCGCAGCGCCCGCACCGTCATCACCCGGCCTTCCGGAATCTGCTCCACCGCCTCGGCCACTGCCAGTGGGGAAGCGATCAACATGGCTCCGGCGGGAAACTGGGCGCTGAGGGGCGTGGCCAAATGCTTCACCTCTGGAGCCCGGGCGGTATCCCGCTTCCGCACCGCTGACTTCGCTGTTCTCGTTGCCATGGTTCACTCCTCCACGCGAATCCGGATCTCGGTGCGGAGCTCATCCGCCGGGGTGTTGAGGGGAGAGTTGAGGTAGACCTCTACGGTCGGCTCGTCCGGCAACGCCACGCTGCGCCGCGAAAGCCATTGGCCGAGCAGGGCGGCGTACGCCTCGCCGATGCCCTCATAGGGCCCCAAGTATACCGTTTGCGCATAGGCGCCGCCCGGAACTTCCCGCACGCGAAATCCATCCGGCAGGGTCCCTGGGCAGGCTTCCGTCGTCAGCGGGAGGCAGGCCTCGTACCGGCAGCGCGCGGGGTCCGTGATTTCGGGGTCGTCGAAACACAGCCCGATTGGTGGCTGCTCGGGGCGAACGACGAGGCCGTCTCTCGCGGCCCATCCGTAAAGCCGCCCCCAAGCTATGCCGCACTCCGCGTAGGGCCCGACGTGCCCTACCGACACGCACCGCAGCGGAGCATGCGTTTGGATCCAACACTCTCTCCCCGGCGCTATGGTTTGTTCCCGCCGCCGAAACTCAGTTGGCGCGACGCCGAAATGGGCCGAGAAGGCCCGCGTGAATCCCTCATGGCTCTGGTAGCCCACCCCCAGGGCAACGTCCAACACGCCATCCTGACCATGTTTCAGCCGCATCGCCGCTTGTTCCATGCGGAGGCGCCGCGTATATTCCATGACGCTTTCCCCAACGATCCCGCGAAATACCCGATGAAAATGGTGCGGCGAAAAGCCGGCTACCGCCGCCAACGACGGCCCGTCAAGTGGCTCGCTCAAGTTCCGCTCGATGTGCTCGAGCGTTTGCAGAATGCTTTCCCGCCAGTCCAGTTTGTCCATATTCCCCAGCATCGCCGCGAATCTTTCGTCCTGCTTGACCGGTTGTGCGCTGCCTCCGCTTTCAATATGGCAAAGTAAGGTAGGTTCCGGTATGCCTATCGCCCGCTTCGGCCTTTTCGAATTCAACTCCGACACTGGCGAACTGTTCCGCGAAGGCCGCCCCGTCCGGCTCCAGGCCCAACCCGCGAAACTCCTCGCCCTGCTGATTGCCGCACGCGGGGAACTGGTCACTCGCGAATCCCTTCGCGCCGCACTATGGCCCGATGGCACCAACGTGGATTTCGACCGCGGCTTGAACTTCGCCGTTGCTCAGGTCCGCACTGCCCTGAACGACTCCGCCGAGTCGCCCGCATTCATCCGGACGATCCCCAAGCGGGGATATCAGTTCATTGCACCCCTCCCGGAACCGGCCGTCCAAGCCCCTCCGCCTCCCCAACGGTCGTTTCTCCCTCTCGCCGTGGCCGCTGCCGCCGCCGTCGTGGCTCTCGGCATGGCCGCGATCTGGAAACCGCAGCCCGCTGCGGTGAAAGTGGCCATCGCCCACTTCGAAAATGAAACCGGCCGCCCCGAGTTCGATCGGTTTGCCGGCACCCTCACCGACTCGCTCGTCGCCGGCCTCACCGAGCAAACTGCCGGCCGTTTCGCCATCATCGGCAATGCCGCCCTGCTGCGCCGCGCGCGCAAGTTTCAGGACATTGACGAGATCGCCAACACCCTGCACACCCCCTACATCATCCTCGGCCAACTTCAAAAGGAAGGAGCGGGATTTCGGGTTCTCGCCCACTTGATCGCCATGCCCTCGAGGAAGCATCTGAAGGTTAGCCGCCGCGAACTCGCTCCCGGCGCCAGCGAAACGCAGGTCGCTGAACGAATCATCGCCGATATCCTCCCTAGCCTCAACTCATCGCAGTCGGCAACTCGTTGATTCAGCGAGGCTTGCAAGCTAACATCTTTCTGGCTTGCCCGGTCCGGTGCGGGGTGCCCATGCTGATGCATGCCTAGTCGATTCACCCGTCGTCACCTCTGGACTCTCGCCCTTCCCTTAGCGCCTGCTGCCGCCTTGGCGGAGCCGATACCGTCCTCCTACCCGGTCCAGCCGCTCGCCCTGGCCCGCGAAATGGTGGGCGCCTCCCACGCCAATTTCGAAAAGGTGCAGGCGCTTGTCGCCGCCCGGCCCTCTCTCGTGACGGCCGCGGTGGACTGGGGCTTTGGCGACTGGGAGGATGCCCTTGGCGCCGCATCTCACGTCGGCAACCGGCAGATTGCGGAGTTTCTTCTCGCTAACGGCGCCCGCCCTACTCTGTTCTCGGCGGCCATGCTCGGCCAGTTGGACGTCGTCAAAGCCTTCCTCACGGCCCTGCCCGGTGCGCAAAAGATCACGGGGCCGCACAGCATCAGTCTCCTGGCCCATGCCAAAGCAGGCGGCAAGGCTGCCGAAGCCGTCTATCAATACCTCGAATCGCTTGGTGACGCCGATTCTCCTCCGCGCCAGGTGCTTTCCCCGGATGACCTCGAGGCGCTTCCCGGCGTCTACACGTTCGGCCCGGGCGCCACCGAACGGATCGAGATCGCCCAGCGCAATGGCCAACTTCGCTTTCTCCGGCTTGGCGCCACGGCATGCAACCTGATTTCTCTCGGCAGCCGGATCTTCCATCCCGTAGGCGCCCCCGCCGTACGAATCCGCTTCTCGTTCGCCGCAAAACGCGCCACCCTCGTTGTGGAAGACTCGGGGCTGATCCTCACCGCAGTCCGGGAGTAATTCAATATTCACCCAAACTTAACGTTCCGTTGAGGTCTTTCTGTCATCTTGCGAAGGAGACCTAAATGAAAGCCAACTTTTCCATCTTTTCGAATATCATTCCAGTGTTACAAACTGGTTTAATTGGTGGCCTCTTACTTACTTCCCTGTACGGGCAGTTTGACTCTGCCGCTGTCGTGGGTTCGGTGCGCGATGAGAAGGGCGGCGCGATTGCCGCCGCGAAAGTTACCCTGCGGAATAACGATACCGGCCTAGTGCTTTCTACCGAGACCACCGAGTCGGGCGATTACATTTTCCCGTCCGTCCGCATTGGGGCTTATAAGGTCACCGCCGAAAAGACCGGTTTTGCGGTCGCCAGTGCCGAAAACGTATCGCTCACCGTGAACGCCCGCCAGCGCGTCGATCTCTCGCTCCGGGTTGGCACGGTCAGCGAGACGGTTAATGTTGAAGCCACCACACCCCTGCTCGAGTCGGACAGCTCGTCGAAGGGCCAAGTCATCGCCGCCCGCCAGGTCGTCGAACTGCCTCTCCAGGGACGCTCTTACGCGAACCTCGCCCTTCTCGCCCCGGGTGTCCGGCAGTCGCAGTCCGGCAACCAGGGCTCCATCGCCTTCCGGCGCGAGGGTTCTTATAATGTCAACGGTCTCCGTTCGGTCTGGAACAACTTCCTGCTTGACGGTATCGACAACAATTTCTACGGCACGACCAATCAGGGCTTTTCAAACCAGTCCATTCAGCCTTCTCCCGACTCGGTGGCCGAGTTCCGCCTGATCGTGAATGCCTACTCGGCCGAGTTCGGCCGCTCAGGCGGCGCGGTGATGAACGTGGCCTCGAAGTCCGGCACGAACAGCCTGCACGGCGCGCTGTGGGAGTTCCTGCAGAACGAAAAGCTGAATGCGACCGGCTTCTTCAAGCCCACCCTGAACCAAAAGCCCATCAACAAGCGAAACCAGTTCGGCGTGGCTGTTGGAGGCCCGATCATTAAGGACCGGACGTTCTTCTTCGCCGACTACGAAGGCTCCCGCTGGTCCATCGCCCCGTTCGCCTTGACCTCCGTCCCCACGGAAACCATGCGCGCTGGCGTACTTCCTCTCGACGTGCGGGCCCCTTACAACTTCGTGGATGACCGCGGCCGCCAGATTACCGCCGGAACGGTTTTCCCGGCCGGCACCGCCGTCCCCATGACCGCATTTGCCCGCCGCGTTCTCGCCGAGCTGCCCCAGTCCAATCGCGCCGGCGGCGGAGCCCTGGGCATC
>LNFM01009194.1_pt1 | contig 14522 bp, 17 predicted proteins | sample 596031 | NCBI WGS metagenome assembly LNFM01 (sample SAMN04254537, study PRJNA301005) | activated carbon metagenome | isolation source: dual media filters at the Ann Arbor, Michigan drinking water treatment plant | place: USA: Ann Arbor
AATTCCAATCTGGTGGTCGAAAAACTCACGGCCACTAAGTGAGCTCACACCTATGACCAATTTTTCTCCGCGCGAGATTGTCTCGGAACTCGACCGTTATATCGTCGGCCAGAACGACGCCAAACGCGCGGTGGCCATTGCGCTGCGCAACCGTTGGCGGCGGCAGCAGTTGACCGGCGATCTCAGAGACGAAGTGCTGCCGAAGAACATTCTGATGATCGGGCCGACGGGTGTCGGCAAGACGGAGATTTCGCGGCGCTTGGCGCGGCTTGCGGGGGCGCCGTTTCTTAAAGTCGAGGCGACGAAATTTACCGAGGTTGGCTATGTTGGCCGCGATGTGGAGAGCATCATCCGCGATCTCGTGGAGGTCGGGCTGGGGTTGATCAAAGAGGTCAAGCGCAAGGAAGTGCGCGCCAAGGCGGAGAAATTGGCCGAAGACCGGGTGCTGGATTCACTCGTTGGGCCGACCGCATCGCCGGCCACCCGCGACAGCTTTCGGCGCAAACTCCGCGAAGGCGAACTCAACGACAGAGACATCGAGATCATGGTCGCCGATACGGGCGGCGGGATGCCGATGTTTGAGATCCCCGGGATGGGGCCGGGCATGGGTGGTGGGGCCGGGATCAACATCGGCGAGATGCTGCAAAAGGCCATGGGCGGACGGATGAAGTCACGCCGCATGACGGTTGGCGACAGCTACGACGTTTTGATTGCCGAGGAGAGCGACAAGCTCATCGACAACGAGAACCTTGCGGCGGAGGCGATCCGGGCGGTTGAGAATGCGGGCATCGTATTCTTGGATGAGATCGACAAGATCTGCTCGCGCGGCGATGGCGTGCGCAGCGGCGCCGATGTCAGCCGCGAAGGTGTGCAGCGTGATTTGTTGCCGCTGATCGAAGGGACGACGGTTGCCACCAAGTATGGACCGGTGAAAACCGATCACGTGCTTTTCATTGCATCGGGTGCGTTCCATGTGTCGAAGCCATCGGATCTGCTGCCGGAATTGCAAGGCCGTCTGCCGATCCGCGTCGAATTGCAGGCGCTGTCCCGCGAGGATTTCCGGCGCATTTTGACCGAGCCGGAAGCATCCCTCATCAAGCAGTACATCGCGTTGATGCAGACCGAGGGCGTGACGCTCCATTTCACCGACGATGCGATTGATGCGGTCGCGGATGCTGCCGTGCTTGTCAACTCGACCGTCGAGAATATTGGCGCACGGCGGTTGCAGACGGTGATGGAGCGGGTGCTGGATGAAATTTCGTTCGAAGCCAGCGACCGGTCCGGAGATGCCATCACCATCGATGCGGTCTACGTGACCGCGCGCATCGGCGAATTGGCGAAAAACGCGGATTTGTCGAAGTTTATTTTGTGAGGTGACAGGCCGCAGGAGTCGTCCGCCCAGAGATTGGCACACTCCATACTTCTTTCTCCGTTGCCGAGGGTTTTAAAGCCGCGATCAACCCCCATATCTGAGAGGAGAGATTTGGAGGACAGCATGATTGTACGGAATGGTTTTCGAACATTGCTTCCAGCGGCGGCGTGCCTGGGATCTGTGATGTTTTTCAATCCAGCTGCGGCGCAGGACACTCCGTCGGTCGCGCTGCTCGGTACGCACTTCCAGAACGACAACGAAATGTATGAACCGACGAGTGAGGCCGAGCGCGCGCGACTGGTACAGCTCTCGGTCGTGTTTGAGACGTTGCTTAATGATAGCGGTCAGTTCGACGTCAAGCAGGTGACGAAATCTATGGCCGCTGAGATTGCCGGTGGACAGACACTTGGTGAATGCGGGGGCTGCGAACTTGACTACGGTGCTAAAGTTGGTGTCGACGAGATCGCGTGGATTAATGTGCAGAAGGTTTCCAATCTCATCCTGAATCTCAACGTGTACCTCGCCAACGTCAAAGAAGGGAAAATGACGTTCGTACGCAGTGTTGATATTCGCGGCAACACGGATGAAAGCTGGACACGCAGCCTGAACTATCTTGTTAAAAATTATTTGCTGCCTAGCAGAACGACGTCTCCAAGCTAGATTGCGGGAGCAGGTTTTCACGACCCATTGGTAAATTCTAGCAACCGTGCAAGAGTCCAATTTATGCGGATGCTGGGGCGGAGTGTGTCGTGACATTCAGTGCCATACGATGTGCTGGCCGGGTGCTGGTGCTTTTGGGTTTTTGTGTATCGACTAGTTTTGCAGCCGAGGACACGCACGTTGCGGCCGAGACGCTTGAGGGGGCGAGGCCCGGCACGATCTTTCGTGTTTGGCCGATGGAGGGTGGGGTCAAGCCCGGCATCAAGGGCTATCGGGTGCTCTATCGTTCGACGAATTCTGATGGCCGTCCCGTTGCCGTCACGGGGGCGCTTATTTTTCCGGCTAAGGCGTCGGGTTCGCCACGGCCTGTCGTTGCCTGGGCGCATCCAACGACGGGTGTTGTGGCGAGGTGTGCGCCGACCCTTCTGCCTAACTTTTCGCAAGTCATCATGGGGCTTGATGAGATCACGGATAAGGGTTGGGTGATTGCGGCGACCGACTACATCGGCTTAGGCACCAAAGACCCGCACCCTTACCTCATCGGAATTGCGGAGGCGAACGCGGTTATCGACATCGTCAGGGCGGCACGGCAATTGACGGACATCGAAGCCAGTGACCGGTTTGCGGTTTGGGGCCATTCGCAAGGCGGGCATGCGGCGCTCTATACGGGATTGCACGCCAAAAAATACGCGCCTGAGCTTCAGTTGGTGGGGGTGGCGGCTGCTGCCCCGGCGACGAAGTTAGCCGAACTTTTCAAGGCGGATGAAGGGACGGCGAGTGGTCGTGGTCTGACGGCTATGACGGTGCTCGCGTGGTCGCGCCTGTTTGGTTGGCCGCTGGGCGAACTGGTGGACGCGCCGGCGATGGGCCCGTTTGAGACGGTCGCCAGCGATTGTATCGAGGATTTGGCGCAGTTCTTTCAAGAAGATCAGGATCTGAAGGCGTTGCCGCGCGCCTTCTTGAAAGTCGACGCGCTGACCGATCCCAAATTTACACCCATCATCGCGGCGAATACGCCCGGTCCGCTGCCGGCGGGCATGCCTGTGTTTATTGCGCAGGGCACAGCCGATACGACGGTGCGGCCTGAGATCACAAAAGAGTACGTGCGCGAACTGTGCGCCGGTGGGGCGCGGGTTCGCTTAAAGATGATGCCGGGGGTCAGCCATGTCACCATCGCACTCGACGCGGCGTATGATGCCGTGGCTTGGATGGCGGACCGGTTTGCGGGAGAGCCAGCTCCCAATCAGTGCGGTGGAGGTTAACCCGGCCGCGATTGGCCCGAGCCGCGAACGACATACTTGAAGCTGGTGAGTTGTTCGACGCCGACAGGGCCGCGGGCGTGCATTTTGCCCGTGGCAATGCCGATTTCGGCGCCGAAGCCGAATTCACCGCCGTCTGCGAATTGCGTCGAGGCATTGTGCAGGACGATGGCGCTGTCGACGTGGGTGAGAAAGCGCGTGGCGGTTGCCTCGTCGTTCGTCACGATCGCGTCGGTATGCTGGGAGCCGAAGCGGGCAATGTGATCGATGGCACCGTCGACGCCGTCGACGGTTTTGACGGCGATGATGCTGTCGAGGAATTCTTTGCCGTAATCGGTGACGGCGGCGGGTTTGACGCGGGCGTCGGCGGCGCAGGCTGCATCGTTGCCACGCACTTCGCATCCAGCATCGATAAGTGCTGCGATGAGTTCGCCCAGGACTGCTTTGGGCGCAGCCTTGTCGACGAGTAGACACTCGGTGGCGCCGCAAATGCCGGTGCGCCGCATTTTGGCATTGACGACGATGCGTTTGGCCATCTCCAGATCGGCGGCTTTGTCGACGTACGTGTGGCAGATGCCTTCGAGGTGGGCGAAGACGGGTACGCGCGCGTCGTCCTGCACGCGCTCCACCAGTGAACGCCCGCCGCGCGGAACAATGACATCGACTGTGCCACCGAGCCCAGACAGCAAATGGCCGACGGCCGAGCGGCTCGTCGTTGGGATCAACTGAATGGCGTCTTCCGGCAGTCCAGCGGCCTTCAAACCGGCGACGAGGCAGGCGTGGATAGAGCTCGACGATTGGAACGCGTCCGAGCCCGTGCGGAGGATTGCGGCGTTGCCCGCTTTGATGCAGAGAGCTCCGGCGTCGGCTGTCACGTTGGGCCGGCTTTCGTAGATGATGCCGATGACGCCGATGGGAACGCGGACGCGGGCAATGCGCAGGCCATTCGGGCGATCCCATTCGCTGAGCGTGGTGCCGATGGGATCGGGCAAGGCGGCGATGTCTTCCAGGCCGCGTGCGATGGCTTCGATGCGTGCGTCGTTCAGTGTCAGCCGGTCGATGAAGGCGGCGGACAGCCCGTTGGTGTTGGCAGCCTCCACGTCGGCGGCATTGGCTTTCAGGAGCTGCGATTTGTTTTGGCGCAGGTGGGCCGCCATGGCGCACAGCGCGGCGTTTTTGGTGGCCGCCGGGGCGAGGGCGAGTTCGCGAGAGGCTGCGCGTGCCGCGCGGCCGATGGCGAACATCGCCTCGCGCAAATCTTCGGCTTTCTGTTCCGAGCGGCCCACTGTCATTATTTCCTTGAAAGAGCCATGTCGTCGCGATGGACGAGTTCGTCGCCGCCATTGTAGCCGAGCAGTGCGTCGATGTCGGCGCTGCGCTTGCCGGCGATTTTTTCGGCCTCCGAGCGGGGGTAGGCGACAAGGCCGCGGCCCAGTTCGCGGCCGTCGGTTGCGCGGATGATGACGGCATCGCCGCGATCGAACGTACCGTCAACGCGCGTCACGCCGGCCGGCAGGAGACTTTTGCCCGAAAACAGGGCTTTTTCCGCACCGGCATCAATGAAGAGTGTGCCGCGTGGTTCGAGTTGGCCTGCGATCCAGCGCTTTTTTGCCGTGACGGGGTCTTGGCTTGCCAGGAACCACGTGACTTTCGAACCGTCCGCGATGGCGCGCAGGGGATGCATCACATCACCCGTTGTGATGACCATGTGGGTGCCGGCGCCAAGCGCGATCTTGCCAGCCTCGATCTTGGTTTTCATGCCGCCTTTTGAGAGCTCGGTGCCCGGCGCGCCGGCCATCGCCTCGATCTCCGGCGTGATTTCGGTGACGACGGGAATGTGGCGCGCGTTCGGGTCGTTGTGCGGCGGGGCGGTATAGAGCCCGTCAATGTCGGAGAGCAGCACGAGGCAATCGGCTGACACCATCGAGGCGACGCGCGCGGAGAGGCGATCGTTGTCGCCGTATTTGATTTCGGCGGTGGCGACTGTGTCGTTTTCGTTGACGACGGGGATGGCGCCGAGTTCGAGTAGGGTTTCGATGGTGTGGCGGGCGTTGAGATAGCGGCGGCGTTGTTCGGTGTCGCCGAGCGTCAACAGGATCTGCGCCACGGTCATGCCGTGCTGGCCGGCGAGTGCCTGATAGGCGGCGGCGAGGCTAATCTGTCCGACGGCGGCGGCGGCCTGGCTCTGTTCGAGTTCGAGGGGGCCCTTGGGCAGTCCGAGCTTGAATCGGCCGAGTGCAATCGCGCCCGACGAGACGAGGACAACTTGGCGGCCGGTCGCGCGCAGGGCCGCGACATCGTCAATCAGAGAGGCCAGCCATTGCGTCTTGAGCTCACCGTTGGTGCGATCGGCGAGCAGTGCGGAACCGATTTTTACCACGATGCGACGCGCCCGGTCCCATTCGGGACGGGCGGCGGAGTCAAGCGCAGCGGCGGACGGCGTGCGGGACATGGACCGGCGAAACCTCAGGATAAGGTGTGTGGATTAGCCTTCATCCGGCCCGTGGCGCAAGGAGGATTATGGCCGCGCCAGCGAGGCACATCGCGACGCCGGTGACATCAAAGCGATCCGGACGGACGCCCTCGACGCCCCACATCCAGGCGAGGGATGCGAGAATGTAAATGCCACCGTAGGCGGCAAACGCCCGGCCTGCGGCGTCCGTGGGGATGAGCGTTAACAGAAGCGCGAAGACGATAAGGGAGGCCGTTCCCGGAATCGCCCAGAGCGCGCTGGCGCCCGAACGGAGCCATGCCCAGAAGGCAAAGCAGCCGGCGATTTCGGCCAGAGCTGCTGCGGCGTAGATGAAAAATGACGACATCGGTTTAATTCTTCTTGCGGGGCGCCGGGGCGGGCTTGCGTCTGGGTTGGGCGATCGGTTTGGTCTTACGGGCAAAGGCCTCGATGCCGTCGAACAGGATGGTCATGTGGGTTTCGAACACGTCGTCCGGGTCGAGTTTGCGGATGGCGGAAAGCAAGGGCTGCATCGTGGTCAGTCCGGGTGTGGAGGCTATTTCTTTGATGATCGTCCTGTTGGGGCGGGCTGTGAGGCCGCCGGCTTCACCGGCACATAGGCCGAGGAGTGCTGCATAGAAACCGCATTCAACGGCCGGCAGAAGGGCGGCGGGAATACCGGATTCGGCGAGGGCGGCGAACGTGTCGTCGCAGAGGACGAGATCCTGCGGGCCCGTCGTCCAGTATCGCATCAGGAGCGGAAATGCGCGCGGATAGGTTTGGGCTACCGCGCGGTACTGGCGCGCCATGGAGGTCAGCCGTTCGCGCCAGGGGCGCGTGCGATCCGGTGCCTCGATGGCCGCATGCAAACGTTCCGCGACGGCACGCTCTAAGCCTTCGCGCGAGCCGAAGTGATAGATGAGAGCCGCAGCGTCGCAGCCAATGGCGCGGGCCGCAGACCGGAGCGAGAAGTTATCAACGCCGGTACGTTCCATCTCGGCGAGGGCTGCTTCGATGAGCGCCGCATCGTCGAGGCCGCGCTGGCCCCTGGGCTGCTTCTTTTTCAACATTGTTGAATTGGGCCTCTTGCCATGCGCCCCGGAGCGTTCTATCTCAACACCGTTGAATATAGGACTGTGGTGATGGACGCAAGCTTAGACCGGCCGGCGATCGATGCGGCCGTGAGGCGCAAAAGCCTCGCGGCGGTTATTCTTTCTTGCTTTGGCGTTGGCATCGCCTTTGGGCTTGGCTATCCGCTGACGGCGATGGCGCTGGAGGCGCGCGGCGAACCGCCGTGGGTGATCGGACTTGCGGGGGCAGCGCCCTCGTTGGCGATCCTTGTCCTGTTGCCGATACTGCCCTACGCCGTGGCGCGTATCCGGCCAGCGACGGCGATTATCATTGGCTGCATTTGCTGTGCGGCGGCTTATGGGTCGCTCTATTTTATCGACAATACCGTGGCCTGGATTGCATTGCGCTTTCTAATGGGGGCGACCATCGCGTTGCCGTGGATTGTCGGCGAGACGTGGGTCAATCACATTGCAGGGGATACGCATCGCGCACGGGTGATTTCGTTTTATGCGGTGTCATTCTTTTCGGGCTTTGCGCTGGGTCCGCTGTTGCTGGAGCACTTTGGGGCGACAGGGCCATTGGCGTTTGCGATCGGAGCGCTCGGCGCGTTGTTGGCGGCGGTGCCGATTTATGTTGCGCGTGATCTTGCGCCCGATTTAGCACACGAACCTGCGACCGGGCTCGTTGGCGGCATGCGTATGGCGCCAGCGGCGATGGCAGGGGCATTTCTCGGTGGATTTCTCGAGACGTCGCATTTTGCGCTGTTGCCCAATGTCGCCATTGCAGGCGGGATGGATGAGGGCGGGGCGCTGCGGCTGCTAACGGCGCTCATCGTCGGTGGGCTTGTCACGCAATATGCGCTCGGTTGGATTGCTGATCGCACGTCGCGCAAGAATTTGCTGATTGTGCTTGGGTGCCTCTACGCATTGATGATCGTGGTGTTTCCGTCGGTGCTTGGTACGCCGATGCTGGCGCTTCTGCTCATCTTCCTTCTCGGTACCGCGGTGATTGGATTTTACATGCTCGGACTGGCCATGCTGGGCCAAGACGTGGAGTCGAGCCAGCTCGCCACGGCGAATGCGGCATTTATTTTCATGTACACCACGGGGGGCATTGTGGGACCGGCGATTTCGGGTGCGGCCATGTCGACAGACCCGATCCTGGGCTTTGTGGGTGTGACGGCAGTGGCGGCGCTCCTGTTGACGGCTGTTATTGCGTTTGCCCGCAGCCGTCCCGCGTAAACGGCACGCTTGCCGCCGTGTGGGTTCCCGCGCTAGGTGAGGGCTATGAGCCTTAAAATTCGCATCATACCCTGCCTCGACGTGAAGGACGGCCGTGTCGTCAAGGGCGTCAACTTCGTCGATCTCATCGATGCAGGTGATCCGGTGGAAGCGGCCGCCGCCTACGATGCGGCGGGCGCCGACGAACTTTGCTTTCTCGACATCACGGCCAGCCATGAGAACCGTGACACGATTTTCGACATCGTGGAGCGGACGGCCGAGCGCTGTTTCATGCCGCTGACGGTCGGGGGCGGCGTGCGGTCGGTGGAGGATATCCGTAAGCTTCTGGAAGCGGGCGCGGACAAGGTGTCGATCAATACGGCAGCGGTGTTCAACCGGCAGTTCGTGCGTGAAGCCAGTGAGAAGTTCGGGGCGCAGTGCATCGTGGTGGCGATTGACGCCAAAAAGGTTTCGGGGCCAGGCGACGCGGACCGCTGGGAGATTTTCACGCATGGCGGACGTAAGCCGACGGGTCTGGATGCCGTGGCTTATGCCAAAGAGGTCGTCGATCTAGGGGCGGGAGAGATCCTGTTGACGTCGATGGACCGGGACGGGACCAAGGCGGGGTTCGATATTGCGCTGACACGGGCGATCGCGGATGCGGTGCCGGTGCCGGTGATTGCATCGGGCGGTGTGGGTACGCTCGAACACCTCGTTGATGGCGTAAAGAATGGGCATGCCAGCGCTGTTCTGGCAGCATCCATTTTCCATTTCGGAACTTATACGATCGGTGAAGCGAAGGCCCATCTGGCATCGGCAGGGATCGCCGTCAGACGCGATGTTGCCAGCAGCGGTTGAAGGTGTGGTCTCCCTCCAGAAAGGTGCGGTTTAGCCAGATGTCCCATTGGCCCCTTCAATGCCTGTTCGGGCGCGCCGCTGTCATTGCGGGCGTGCTTTTCATTTTGAGCATGCTCAATCCGGTCGCCGAGGCGACAGAGCCGGTTCCTCAGGTCGTGGAACAGACGATCGAGGAAGAAGTTGAGCAGTGCCGCAAGGACTGCATCGAGACCACGTGCGCGCCGCAGTTTCGCAGTTGTGTGAATGCGAGCGGGGACGCCTCGACGACATGCAAGACGCTGCGTGAAGATTGCGAGACGCGCTGCGTCGAGGTCGATTGCATGACCTGAGGCTGACTTCGGCTCAAGGCTGCCAGGGCTCAGCGTCATCGCCGTTCTGAGTGGCTTCCTCGGTATCCTTCTTCTGAATTTCGCGGACGAGCGAGAAGAGTGCGTCTTTCATGCCTTGTCCGGAGACGGCTGACAGAGCCAGGGGCTTTCTGCGTGCGGCTTTTTTGAGATCCTCGAAGCGTTGCGCTAGCGTTGCATCATCGAGAGCGTCGCATTTGGAGAGGGCCACGATTTCTTTCTTCGACGCCAGTTCGGGACTGTAGGCTTTCAGCTCGCGGCGGACGATGCGGTAGTCTTCGGCGATGTTTTCCGATGTTGCGTCGACGAGATGCAAGAGGACGCGGCAGCGCTCGACGTGACCCAGGAAGCGGTCGCCGAGGCCGGCGCCTTCATGTGCGCCCTCGATAAGACCTGGGATATCGGCAAGGACAAAATCGAAAGAGCCAGCGCGGACGACGCCGAGGTTGGGATGCAGCGTTGTGAAGGGATAGTCGGCGATCTTCGGCTTGGCGGCGGAGACGGTGGCGAGGAACGTTGATTTGCCTGCGTTGGGCAGGCCGACAAGGCCGGCATCGGCGATGAGCTTGAGGCGTAGCCAGATTGTGAATTCTTCGCCAGCAAGACCGGGATTGGCGTGCCGCGGGGCTTGATTGGTGGCGCTCTTGAAGTGGGCGTTGCCGAACCCGCCATTGCCGCCGCGCGCAATGCGAAAGCGGTCGCCGGGGTTGACCAGGTCGGCGATGACGGTTTCCTGATCTTCGGCGAGGACTTCGGTGCCGGGCGGAACTTTGATGGTGACATCATCGCCATTGGCGCCGGCGCGGTTGCGGCCCATGCCGTTGACGCCGCGATCGGCCTTGAAGTGCTGCTGGTAGCGGTAGTCGATCAGCGTGTTGAGGTTTTGCACGCACTCGACCCAGACGTCGCCACCCTTGCCGCCGTCGCCGCCGTCGGGGCCGCCATATTCGATGAACTTCTCGCGCCGGAAGCCGATGCAGCCGTCACCGCCGTCGCCGGCCTTGATGTAAATTTTCGCCAGATCAAGGAATTTCATGCCGCGCCTCTCCAGAGGAAGGCGGTCATGGGACGCTTCCTTTCGTAAATGATGGTGTCAATCTCGGCATCGCGCGCGAGACAGTAGGCTTTGTTGACGCCGATGCAGCGGAAGCCGAGCTTTTCGATGACACGTGCCGAGGCCGTATTGTCGATGAAATGGCAGCAGGTGACGCGCGGGGCGCGGGCCACCTTGAAGGCGTGGCGAATGACGGTTTCGGCGGCTTCCGTGACGAAGCCCTGGCCCCACCACGGTTTGCCGATCCAGTAGCCCAATTCGGCGGATCTATCTTTGGCGTCGATGGTGTAGCCGATGAGGCCGATCAAGTAGCTGTCGTATTCGATGCCGCGTACGAACTCGGTGTCATCAATGCCGCGGATCCAGTCTTCGGCGTCGAACTCGGAGTAGGGATGGGGCAGGCGTGCGGTCATGCGTGCAACGTCGATGTCGCCGGCGAGAAGCGCGATGCGCCGGGCGTCGCCGTGATTGAGTTCGCGCAGGATCAGTCGCTTGGTCCGCATGGTGTCCGTTTTGAGGCTCGATCCGCTTTGCTCGCGCAGCCTAGCGCAAAAACGAAACGAGGGGAGATGCTGCGACTGCATCTCCCCTCGGACTATTCCCGGATTGGTGAAGGCCGTTATTCAGCAGCTTCTGCCTTGGCGGGGGTAACCGAGATGTAAGTGCGGCCGTTGCCCTTGGACTTGAACTCCACAGTGCCTTCAATGAGGGCAAAGATGGTGTGGTCGACGCCAAGGCCGACGTTCTTGCCGGGGTGCCACTTGGTGCCGCGCTGGCGGCACAGGATGTTACCCGGAATGACGTGCTCGCCGCCGTATTTCTTGATGCCGAGGCGCTTGCTCTCGGAATCGCGGCCGTTGCGCGTCGAGCCGCCTGCTTTCTTCTGTGCCATGATGCTATCCTCGATGTCGGGCCGTGGCGTCTAAGCGGCGCCTACGGGAAATGTCTCAAGCTTTGATGCCGGTGATGCGGATGGTCGTCAGATCCTGACGGTGGCCGATCTTGCGGCGCGAATTCTTGCGGCGGCGCTTGCGAAACGCGATGACCTTGGGACCGCGGGTCTGTTCGACCAGTTCGGCGGTGACTTTGGCACCTGAAAGGAAGGGCGAGCCGACCTTCACGTCGGAGCCAGCACCCACCATCAAAATCTCAGCGAATTCGATCTTGCCGTCGTCCTTTACCTCGAGCTTTTCGACGGTGAGGACTTCATCCTGGGCGACGCGGTATTGCTTGCCGCCTGTCTTAATGACTGCGAACATGTCTTGCCTCTTTCCGCGCGATTTTCGCGCATTGGGTCTCATCCGCGCCCTGCGGCGCCGCAAATTCTTGCGGACTTTCAAGGGGTTGACCTGGTGGTCGACCAGAGCCTCGGGCAGCGACTTTTTACGCGGGCGTCAACGAGGACCCCGCGTGTGGGTCCTTATCCTTGAGGAAGGGTGCAAAGTCAATGATCTGCAGCGACGGGTGGGGGTGTGATTTTGGCCCAGGTGATCTTGTGCGTGCGGTCGCGATTGCCCATCTGAGAGACGGCGCGGTTCGAAAGACTCGAGCATTGCCACTTCCCCAGACTCGCGGCTGCTGAGACCCCTCAGCAGCCTTTTTTTTGCAGTGGCGCGGGCCTGGACACCAGTCGGCCGTTTTGGTTGTGAACATTGTTCGAATCGGTGGTCCCTTGGCGAGGCGCCGACCGCGTTCCACGTTTGCCGGGAGACGTCGTGCCGACTTCATCACACCTGCCGCTGGCCGACATTCCCGTTTTGGATTGCGGGACGGACTTTCCATTGTGGACGCTCGACGCCGCCCTAGACCGGGCGCACGCTTTGCTGGATCTGGCGACGGCTCGGGTTCCAGCCACCGCATTGAGGCAGCTCGACCGGGTATCGCGGGCGTGGCTCGTGAAGTGGAATAACGCGCATTTGCCCGAAATCGACGCGGTGGCTCAGCGGCTCGACCGGCCGGGGGCTTATTTTTTCTCCGTGAATTACGAGTGGGGCTGTACGTGCCGCGTGGCGCCGTCTCCGGATGGGGGCAGTGCGCGACTTGTTCGGGTGTTGGATTGGAAAACACCGGGGCTTGGGCGGAACATCGTGGCGGCGCGGGTTGCGGCTCCGGCAGGGCGCTACGTGACGCTGACGTGGCCCGGGTATACGGGTGTTTTGACGGCGGTGGCGGCGGGCCGATTTGCGGTGGCGCTCAATCAGGCGCCGATGCGCAAGGCGGTCGGCTTCTATTATCTTGATTGGGCCGCGAACCGGCGTCGTGTCTGGTCAATGCCGCATCCGACGCCGGCGCATGTGTTGCGCGCGGTGTGTGACGAGGCGAAAACGTTCGAGGCGGCAGTGGAGCGGTTATCGGCGGCTCCGATTTCGACGCCCGCGATCTATTCGATTGCCGGTCTCGCGGCAGGCGAGACGGCGGTTATCGAGCGCAGCGAGACGGAGGCGCGCGTGCACCGGGGATGCCACGTGGCGGCCAACCATTGGCAGGCACCGGGTTGGACGGGGCATGCGCGCGGTGGCGACAGTGCGGGCCGGGCCGCGAGGATGAACGGTGTGGATGCGCGCTTGGACACGGATTTTCGCTGGCTCACGGAGCCGATTTTCAACCCGCGGACCCGTTTGGCCATGGTCGCGGATGCGTCTCAAGGCCGGTTGATCGCGCAGGGGTTCGAGGACCAGCGTCCGGCCACGCAGATCCTGACGCTTGCCGTTTAAACCGCTGGCCGGCCCATTAACCGGTGCCGACGTGTTCCCTAGGGAACGGCGGGGCGGGACGGACTATGATGTGATAGAGAGCGGATTCACCGACGGCCGGCGTATCGCCGGGCCTCACCTCACGAGTGGCCCATGAAGGAAGATCATCACGATATTCGTGCCCGCAAGGAATACGAGGCCATTCGCGGTTTCTACGTTCATGTGATGGTGTTCGTGCCGGTCATGCTGTTGCTAGCTGTGCTCGACGTCGTCGGTGGCACGGGCATGTGGGCGCATTGGGTTGGAGTTGGCTGGGGTCTCGGACTGGCGTTTCACGCCTACGCTGCGTTCGTCCTGAAGCCGCGCGAGATGGCGCGCTGGGAACAACAGCAGATCGCCAAGCGCACGACCTAGAAAAAGACCCGGTGAGGCAGGCTCACCGGGCCCGCAGTGGGACGACCTTTAATGTAAGGCGACTGACGCCGTCTTACATCTTGGGCATAACGACCGTATCGATGATGTGGATCACGCCATTCGAGGTGGCGACATCTGCGGTCGTGACCTTGGCGTCGTTGATCTTCACGCCGTCCGTTGCGTCAACGGCGAGCTCGCTGCCCTGCACGGTCTTCACGTTCGTCTTCTTACCCGCAATGTCGGCAGCCATCACCTTACCCGGAACGACGTGATAGGTGAGGATCGCTGCGAGCTTGGCCTTGTTCTCCGGCTTCAGGAGATCTTCGACGGTGCCCTTCGGCAGCTTGGCGAAGGCTTCGTCAGTGGGAGCGAACACCGTGAAAGGGCCTTTGCCTTTCAGCGTTTCGACAAGGCCTGCCGCCTTCACGGCAGTGACCAGAGTCTCAAACTTGCCTGCACCCACGGCGGTGTCAACGATGTCCTTTTCCATGGCATGAGCAGCCGAGACGGGCAGCAGCATCGCAGCGGCCACAAACATCGCGTACAGAGATTTCATATTTTCATTCCTTGATTTGTTTCAGGGAGACGTGCGTGCTGCATCCAATTTTCTTGAGAGTGATGGTGTGCGGCACGCGTATGTCTGGGGAGTACACGGGGAAGCGACTTCCGCCAGACACGGGAGATAACGTGAGGTGCTTCTTGATGGATCCATGTGCGCGAACGGTATCTTTTTTGAGCAGATGTGATCCGTCTTCGGTCTGCCACGATGTGTGCTGGGGGAATCTGTGATCGCGTAGTCGACATACGAAAAGTTCCCATTACGCGGGCGTAATGGGAACTTCTCTGTTGTGCGGATTGCTGACGATTTCGGTTCAGCTCTTCGGCAGTAGAACGTGATCGATCGAGTGAATGACCCCGTTCGATTGCATCACATCATAGATGGTGATGTTGGCGACGTTGCCGCTTTCATCGGTCACCACGATGTTGTTGGGCCCATTCATGGTGGCTGTCAGTGTGCCGCCAGCGACGGTCTTGAGCATGGCTTTGCCCTTGCCGTTCTTGATCCGCTTGCGGAGGTCGTTCGACGTGATGCTTCCAGCGACGACGTGATAGGTGAGGATG
>LNFM01017634.1_pt1 | contig 14521 bp, 12 predicted proteins | sample 596031 | NCBI WGS metagenome assembly LNFM01 (sample SAMN04254537, study PRJNA301005) | activated carbon metagenome | isolation source: dual media filters at the Ann Arbor, Michigan drinking water treatment plant | place: USA: Ann Arbor
CGGATGTGCCGCGCGATGTCGTTTTCCTCGATGACCTCGCCCATGTAGGTCTTGATCTCGTGCGCCGTGGCGATCGGCTTGCCCTTCCACGGCTTGAAGCGATAGCCGAACGTGTGGAGGTCGCTGTCGGAGCGGATGCCCGGATACTTGTGGGTCAGCCAGGTACCGCCGAAGCTCTCCTGCGTCTCCAGGATGACGAAGCTGCGGTCCGGCATCTGCGTGGTGAGGTGATAGGCGCCACCGATGCCGGAAATGCCGGCGCCGACGATAAGAACGTCGAAATGCTCGGTCTTGGCGGCCGCGTGCCTCGCAAGGGTGGTATCCGGCATGGGAAGGCTCTTTCCTGGCTGGTAATCTCAATCGCAGTCTTGCTTGAACATGAGCGTCCAGACCAGTCCCCAGATGCCACGATCCGAAACAGGTCCGAAAGGCCGCGCCGCCCGCGTGGCTGTGCTGCTGATCGTGGCCGTGATCGTGGGGCTCGGCCTGTGCGAGGGCCTCACCCGCCTGTTCCTGCCCGCCTTCGATCCCTCCGGCCAGTTCGAATTTGCCTATCCGGTCGGCTCCCTGATGCTCGGCAAACCCGGCACCGTCGCCCGCCAAGCCAAGAACACCGGTGACTACGACGTCCCTGTCCGGATCAATATGCACGGCCTGCGCGATGATAACGACGTCTCCGCGGCAACCGCAGGTGAGATTCTGGTGGTGGGCGATTCATTCACCTGGGGCTGGGGCGTGGAGGCCAGGGACCGGTTCTCCGATCGTCTCCAGATCCTGACCGGTCGCCGCGCCTTCAACCTGTCGACCCCCACCGATATCGAGGGCTACGCCGAGTTGCTCGCCTACGCCCGCTCGCTGGGCGCCAGGGCGGACCGCGTGGTGATCGCGGTCTGCATGGAAAACGATCTTCACCGGTACGCGACCCGGTCCGATGACGAGGCATACCCGTCCGACGCCGTCTCGATCCGCCACTGGCTGTCCACCCACTCGGCTTTCTATCTCTTCGCCCTGACGGTCGTTCACCAGACACCGTGGCTGCGGACGCTCGCCGTGGAGGCCGGGCTGATCACACCGAACCTCGAAGGGATCGGCCGCAACGACGACGACCCGGCGGTCGTCGCCGCCTCAGCCGACCGGCTGCTCGACATCGCCCGCCAGTATCGGGCGCTCGTCGTCCTCATTCCGTCGCGCGCCCTCTGGGTCGGACCGTCCCGCGCGGTCGAGGATCGCGTACACCAGGCATTCGCGGGCGCGCTCCGGCAGCGCGGCATCGACGTGCTGGACCTGCGGCCGTCGCTGGAGGCAAAAGGAACGCCGCTTGCCTACCACTTCGCCAATGACGGACATTGGAATCCCGCCGGCCATGCGCTGGCAGCCGAGGCTATAAGCCAGCATCTCGCCCGCTAACGGAAGTACCCTCATGCACGACAAGGTCGACGTCCTCATCATCGGTTCCGGCGCCTCGGGCGCTGCCGTGGCCTGGAGCCTCGCCGATACGAAGATGCGGATCCTCTGCCTCGAGCAGGGCGACTGGGTGAAGCCCACGGACTACCCCACCAATGGCCGCAACTGGGAAGCGCGCCTGTTCAGCGACTTCGCCATCAACCCGAACCGCCGGGCACGCGAAACCGACTACCCGATCAACGACGCCAACTCGCCGGTGAAGGTCGTGAACTTCAACGGCGTCGGCGGCAGCACCATCATGTACACGGCGCACTATCCGCGCCTGCATCCGTCCGACTTCAGGGTGAAGACGCTGGATGGCGTGGCCGAGGACTGGCCGGTCGACTACCAGACGCTGGAACCCTATTTCGCCGAGAATGACCGCATGATGGGTGTTGCGGGGCTGGCCGGCGATCCGGCCTACCCTCTGCATCACCCGCCGATGCCGCCGCTGCCGCTCGGCAAGTCGGGCCAGCGCTTCGGCAAGGCGCTGAACAGCCTCGGATGGCACTGGTGGCCTTCCGATTCGGCCATCGCCACGGTCGAGTATGACGGCCGCGCGCCCTGCATCAATCTCGGCCACTGCACGCCGGGCTGCGCCCAGGGCGCCAAGGCCAGCACCGACATCACCTACTGGCCGGCGGCGATCCGCGCCGGCGTCGAGCTCAGGACCCGCGCCCGCGTTCGCGAGATCACCACCGACGAGACCGGGATGGCGACCGGCGCCATCTACTACGATGCCGACGGGCAGGAGCATTTCCAGCCGGCCGAGATGGTCATCGTGGCCTGCAACGGCGTCGGTACGCCGCGCCTGCTTCTCAATTCGGTGTCCGGCAAATTCCCCAACGGCATCGCCAATTCGAGCGGGCTGGTGGGCAAGAACCTGATGTTCCACCCCTTCGCCCTGACCTACGGCTATGTCGACGAGCCGCTCGATGGCAATCACGGGCCGCCGCTCAACCTGTGGAGCCAGGAGTTCTACGAGACCGACCGCAGCCGCGGCTTCGTGCGTGGCTATACCTTGCAACTCCATCGCGGCACCGGCTCGATCGTCGAGGCGATCACCAGCACCGCCGCTGGGCGCCTGCCGTGGGGTGAGGATCACCACAAGGTCTATCGCTCGCTGCTGAACCGGCGGCTTGCGATGTCGACCATCACCGAGGACCTGCCCGAGGAGCACAACCGGGTCACGCTCGATCCCGTCCTCAAGGACTCGAACGGCATCCCCGCGCCGAAGATCGACTACACGATCGGCGAGAACACGCGGAAGATGATGGAACACGGCATCGCCCGCTCGAAGGAGATCCTGACGGAAGCCGGCGCCACGGGCTTCGGCGTCGAGGCGCCGATCATGAACGGCGGCTGGCACCTGATGGGGACGGCCCGCATGGGCACCGACCCGGAGCGCTCCGTCGTCAACGAATGGGGTCGCAGCCACGACGTCAAGAACCTGTTCATCGTCGACGGCAGCATCTGGGTCACCTCGGGCGGCGTGAACCCCACCTCCACCATCCAGGCGCTGGCGCTCTACATCGCCGACAGCATCAAGCAACGTCTCGCCAACGCCACGCTCTTCGACTGAGGCCCACGGACATGACCCAGGAAACCCTGAACGACGCCGAACTCCGCGACCTGCGCGCGCTCGCCGGCCTCATGATCCCCGCCAGCGGCACCTACGGCGTGCCGGGGGCGGACGACGAGCTGATCTTCGCCGAGATCGTGAAGAACCTGGAGCGCGACATGGCCGATGCGCGGACGGCGCTGAAGCAACTGGCCGGGCTCTCGGGCGGTTCCTTCGCCGCACTCTCGCTGGAGCGCCGTGCCGAGGTCGCCGCCCATTTCAAGCAGGAGGGCGGCGCACCCCTCTTCGCCCTCAATCGGGTAGTGCTGCTCTGCTACTACCGGGACGATCGGGTCATGCGATCGCTCGGTCAGGAGCCGCGCGCGCCGTTTCCCAAGGGCCATGTCGTGGAACAGGGCGACTGGTCCCTGCTCGATCCGGTGAGGCAGCGCGCGCCGATGTGGCGCCGCGTCTAGCCCTGCCCGCGGGCCTTCAGCACGAAGCGCATCGCGCGAAAGCTCGAATCCTTCTGGATCGCCGCCGCGACACGCGGGTCGCCGGAGGGATTGCTGAGGGAAATCAGCACGTCGGTCTGCGTCTGGCAGGATGCCGCCGCCGTTGCCGCCAGGGATTGCGCGCTGGCGCTGTTGGCATCGGCCAGGTGAACGTTCGCGGCGAGGCAGTTGTCGCGCGCCTCGTAGGCGTCGTTAATGCTCTTCATCCGCTTTGGATCGTCCAGGCCGGCGCCGCGCAGCGAGCTCGCTGCCTCGCAGCCGCCGAGCAGCAGCGGCAGCGCGACCAGGGCTGCCTGCAACAGTCTTGTCCTCGTCGCCTTCATCCGTTCATCCAGTTCCATCAACGCCACGCCCGCAAACCTACGCCGAGGCGGGCCCGGCCTGTCAAGGCCGGGCCCGATCGGTGTCTAGTGGCGGCTGATCTCGGCGCGGCCCACCACCATGTGATGGACCTCGTCCGGTCCGTCCGCGAAGCGCAGGTGGCGCTGGTTCACGTACATTTCCGACAGCGGCGACCACTGCGAGATGCCGGTCGCGCCATGGATCTGCATCGCCTGATCGATGATCAAGCAGGCCTTCTCCGGCACCATCGCCTTGACCATGCTGATCCACACGCGGGCCTCGCGATGACCCAGCACGTCCATCGCCTTGGCGGCCTTCAGCACCATGAGGCGCATCGCCTCGATCTCGATCCGCGCGCGGCTCACCAGCTCGAGGTTCTTGCCGAGCTGGATGAGCTGCTTGCCGAAAGCGGTACGCGTGGAGCCGCGCTTGACCATGAGGTCGAGCGCCTTCTCCGCGGCACCGATCGAGCGCATGCAGTGATGGATGCGGCCCGGTCCGAGGCGGACCTGGCTGATCTCGAAGCCGCGCCCCTCGCCCAGCAGGATGTTCTCCGCCGGCACCCGGCAGTTGTTGAACTTGAGGTGCATGTGGCCGCGCGGCGCGTGGTCGTGCCCGAACACGGTCATTGGCCCCAGGATTTCCAGGCCGGGCGTGCCCATCGGCACCAGGATCTGCGACTGCTGGAACTGCGGCGAAGCGTCGGGGCTGGTCTTGACCATAACGATCATGATCTTGCAGCGCGGGTCACCGGCGCCGGAGATGTAATACTTCTCGCCGTTGATCACCCACTCGTTGCCGACCAGCTCGGCGCGCGTGGTGATATTCTTGGCGTCCGACGAGGCCACGCCCGGCTCGGTCATGGCGTAGGCCGAGCGGATCTCGCCGTTCAGCAGCGGCTTCAGCCACTTCTCCTTCTGCTCGGGCGTGCCGACCTTCTCCAGCACTTCCATGTTGCCGGTGTCCGGTGCCGAGCAGTTCAGCGACTCCGAAGCCAGCGCGTACTTGCCCAGCTCGGCGGCAATGTAGGCATAGTCCAGATTGGTGAGACCGCGGCCGATCTCCGAATGCGGCAGGAAGAAATTCCACAGGCCCGACGCCTTGGCCTTGTTCTTGGCGCCCTCGAGCAGCTCCAGCTGGCCCGGCGCCCAGCTCCACCGATCCTTCCGGCCCTCGCCCAGCTTGAAGAACTCCTCGGTGATCGGAGCGACGTTCTCGGCGATATGGGCCTTCACCGCGTCGAACAGGGGCTGCGCCTCCTTCGACATCGCGAGATTGTTGAGTTCGGCGTCGAGATCGGGGCGGACCGGCTTCTTGGTCGCTGTGAGGTTTCCTCGGGTCGTGGAATCGATCGGGTTTCAGTGCGCCCAATCCCTACAGACCTGAGATTTCCGGTCAATCCCGCAGTGGCTAAGCCGTTTCTCGACTCAAGCCGGCCGCTTCGCGGGTAAGATGGCCGCCATGAGCCTGAACATCGTCGACCAGGGCGTCAACAACACCATCGCCTACGCCAAGGGCGATACGCGCCTCCACGGCAAAATCACAGTCCGGGGAAGTGGAAATCGCATCGCCATCGGGCCGGGCGCCGGGGCGTACAACCTGCAACTGAACCTGGGCTCCAACTGCAAGGTCCTCATTGCCGACCACTGCACGCTCGGGGCCCTCTTCATCCATGCCGCGGAAAAGGCCGAGATCGTGATCGGCCGCGAGACAGGTGTCACCGGGCTCGTGCGCCTGCTGCTTCACGAAGCGGGCCGGATCCAGATCGGCGCCGGGTGCCTGCTGGCCTCCGACATCGACATCACGGTGAGCGACATGCACTCGATCGTCGACGTCGAGAGCGGCAAGCGTCTCAACCCGGCAAGGGACATCGTCATCGAGGATCGCGTCTGGATCGGACAGCGCGCGATGATCCTGAAGGGCTCGCACATCGAGGCCGGGTCGATCGTCGGCGCCGGCAGCATCGTGACCGGCCACGTTCCGGCGAATTCCATGGCAGTCGGCGTCCCCGCCAAGGTCATCAAGAGCAGCGTGACCTGGGATCACAGGTTGCTCTAGGCCCGCACTGCCAGATCCTGCGGCCTGGGCCGGCGGCTCCCGCGGGACGGGCTTGCCGCGCTTCAAGCAATCGTCAGCGGCGCTTGTCGAACGAAGCGATGCCCGCCCGCTCGATACGACGTATCGTACAAACGCGTTTCGGGATGCAATGAAAGGTGACCGACATGGGAAGACTCGACGGCAAGGTCGCTGCGGTGACGGGCGGGGCATCGGGAATTGGCGAGGCGACGGTCAGGCGCTTCGTCGCTGAGGGCGCGAGCGTGGCCTTCTGCGATCGGGACGGCGAGCGCGGCCAGCGCGTGGCGGCCGAGCTCGAGGCCTCGGGCGCCGCGGTTGCCTTCACCCAGGCGGATGTCGGTACCGAGGCCGCATGCCTCGCGTTCGTGAATGGCGCCGCGCAGAAATTCGGGCGCATCGACATCCTCGTCAACAATGCCGGAATCCGCAAATACGAGAAGATCGACGAGGCGAGCGCGGCCAGCTGGAACGAGATCCTCAACGTCAACCTGATGAGCTACGCCTTCTGTGCCAAGGCGGCGGTTCCGCTCATGCGCCGCAACAAGGGCGGCGCCATCGTCGCGGGCGGTGGCAACCTGCAGTACGACACCACCAAGGCCGCGATCGCCGGCCTGACGCGGGCACTCGCCGCCGACCATTCGGCGGAGGGCATCCGCGTGAACGCCGTCGGCCCGGGTCCGATCTTCACGCCGTTCCATCAGCGCCGTATCGAGGCGGCCGGCGAGACCGTCGAGCAGTACAACGCCCAGGCCGCGCAAGGCACCATGCTGAAGCGCCCGGGCAGGCCCGAGGAGGTGGCCGCCGCGATCCTGTTCCTGGCCTCCGACGACGCCTCCTACGTCACCGGCGCCCTGCTGTTCGTGGACGGCGGTATGACAGCGCTGTGAGCCGGGTAAACCGGCTCTACACGGAGACGACGTCTATTTGATCGCCAGCAGTTCGACGTCGAAGATCAGCGTGGCGTTGGGCGGAATGACACCGCCGGCGCCGCGCGCTCCATAGCCCAGTTCCGGCGGAATGATCAGCGTTCGCTTGCCGCCGACCTTCATGGTTGCGACGCCCTCGTCCCAGCCGCCGATGACGTGCTGCATGCCGATCGGAAACTCGAAGGGTGAGCCGTGATCGAGGGAGGAGTCGAACTTCTTGCCTTTGGCGCCCCCTTCGAAGAGCCATCCCGTGTAGTGCATGACACAGGTCTGACCAGTGCTGGGGCTCGCGCCGGTGCCGACGGTCGTGTCGATGATTTTCAGGCCGCTCTCGGTTGTCATGGCTCTTTCCTCGAATGGATCTCGTGCGACTTCAGCGATACGAATTAATGGCGACGAAGCCAACCCCGATTGCAGCGATCTGAAGCCCGCCCGTTCGCACAGACTCAGACGCCCAAGGGGGCATCCTGACCGACGACCTGCTTGTACAGCGCGCGCACCTCCTCCGAGACGCGGTGCGTGTCTTCCTTCAGGTTGCGCGGCGTGATCGCGATGAAGGCGATTTCCCAGTTGTCCGGCTTTGGCATGCCCACTTTCGGCACGAAGGCGTGTGGTGCGCCGGGCGCGTTGTGAAAGTGCCCGCCATCGATCACCGGCGTCAGCACCGGCTTGCCATTTTCGTCGATGGAGAAGCCTTCCGCCTCGCCCACGACATACATCGGGAACTGATCGGTACGGCTGGCGATGTGAGTGTGAAGCTCGACCTTCGGCAGGAACACCGCCGCAACGCCGCGGCCGTGCCGGTTCTGGCCCAGACGCCACGGGCCGGGTCCGGTCAGATCCGGCGCGACGGAGAAGTGATACTCCTCGCGTTCCAGAACGGCACGCAACGCTTCCTTCGGGTTGAACTCGGCACCGGCCGCAGCGCGGGCCTTGCTGAAATCCGCGTAAACGGACTTCATCCACTGAAGCTCGTCATCGGCCAGTTCGTGGTCGAGAACCGGGAGAGTCACGCGATCGGGCATACGAGGCTCCGCTTCCTTATTTTTTCCGGTTTTCACTTTATCCGGGATTCCCCAGACAGTGAGCGAAGTCTGCCGCTCGCTGAGAGAAACGAAAAGGCGATTCGAGATGCGAGCGAGGTCTGGAGCGTCTGCCGCAAACACCCGCCCATACCTGTTTCCGCGTCCTCAGATTGGGGCCGGAGACTGTTCGCTCGAGGCAGGCAATGGCGGAGGGAATGGAGCTGGGATCCAAAGCTCTCTGCGTAGCGGTGCTGGTCGCTGCGGGAGGCTGCGGAGCCCTGCGCGGGCGCATTTTACGCCCTCCGCGTCCGACAGCTTCAGCCGCCCTTTCAGTTGGGCTTTCATGATGCGATTCTCGGCAACCAGATGTTCGTTCCGCCCCGGAAACTCCTGGTCCACCGTCCCCGTCACGTAGGCCGGGATACGCGCCCAATCCATAAACGCCCCCTGCCCTGTCCTGGCTCCGGCGGCATCGGCCGTCCAAAAAATTGTACGGGGCCACTTTCGGCACGGCTATGCTTACCCCGCTTGGGCGCTGGGCTTCCGGTCGTTCGAGTTTTTTGACCAAACGCGGATGACGACTTCCAGGACGTGATTGTCAGCATTCATGCGTTGGGATGGCTGCTCTAGAGACCAGAAGCGCAGCGACAGCATGGAACCCAGACACAACGATGACGTCGCCGTCCTATTCTGTGACATCGCTGGCGTCACTGTCTGCTCGGAGACGGAAAGTGATGAGGCCGCCGGCTCGCGATGTCACACGAGCTAACGGCTAGAGGGTCATGATCTTGTCGGCCCATTCGACGAGTTCGACAAGGACCGGCGGGCCACCCCACTTTGCCTTGTAGGGCACCAGATCGGCCTCGGTTATGCCGCGCGCGTTGGAGCAGGAGTGGCAGGCGTAGAGTTGGATGCCCGAGGCGACGGCCTTGTCCATCACCTGGCTGAGCGGCGGCCAACCCACCGGCACGACAGTCTCGGCAGTGGCTCGGCGGAACAGGGAGACCGCCTCGGCGATCAGGAAGATTTGCACCTCATGGCCTGCCTCGGCGAGGATGATCCCGTGGTCGAAAGGGAATCCGGCCTTGGTCGGTTCGTTCGAGCCCCAATAGCCTTGGATCATGATCTTCAGCTTTTTCTTTGCCGCTTCTGCCATGGACGTTGCTCCTGTTCCTTTTCGAGACTTTACGCTCCCACGAAAGCCTTGATGGCCACTAGCCTCAAATGCGCGGCATCACAAAAATGGTCCGGTGCGATAGGCGGTCGCGCAACTACTTGCGGACCATGGGCTAGTCGACTGCAACACGTTGGTCTTCGCCCACCGCTTGGTATGCCATTGTGCTTCTGCGTCCATTCAGACGAGTTCGCCAACTTGCTGCCCGGGCCCATATCGGAAAAGATGTATCGGGAGCCAACTGATATGAACGTTAGGATTCTCGTGGCCGGCGACAATGTGGACAATTGCTCCACGTTGTCGAAGCGCCTGGAGGATTTCGGGCAACCAGCGTTCGCTTGCCGCCGACCTTCATGGTCGCCCTCTTCTCGATTGCCGATCACCAGCTCATGCGCACGCCGGCGGTTATGCCGTGGGCGCTGTCCGCGCCGCTGATCGTGCCCTCGTAGCGAAGATAGACCGACGTCGCTTCGGCAATCGCGGTACCGGCGGAAAATCCCACCACCGCGGCGTCGCGTTGCTGCGTCGCGCCATAGGTGGTGAAGGGCGCCAGCGGCGCGCCCGCCAGCGTGGCTGTCACCGGGCGCGCTGTGCTGGCATAGTCGTGGCTCCAGCCCAGCCGCAGCTGCGCCGCCAGCTTCTCACGCCAGCCGAGATCGACCGATCCGCCCAGCTGCGCGCCGATCACCGAGCGCAGCGAATTGGTGGTCTGCGCGGCGACCGTCAGGTTGAGCGACTGCGCGCCGGTTTCGCTGAAGCCGTTCTGCGTGCCGGTGTAGCCCTGCAGCCGCGCGAAGGGTGTCAGGTAGGCTGCCGCCGCCGCGCCGCCGACCGGACCGATATCGACGCGATAGCCGGCCTCGATCTGGCCGTAGAACTGGTTGGCGCCGGTGCGCCCCTGGGCGGTGCGCTGCCCGAGGGCGGGCACCGCAATCTGGCGCCACATCTGGTTGTCGCTGTAGGCGTAGCCCGCCAGCGCGTCCGCATAGACCTTGCCCTCTCGGTAGGTGCCATAGAGCCCGGCCAGGAACGTGTCCGTCGCTCCGGTGCCGCTGAAGCCCGACACATATTGCCGGCCGCTGGTGTAGCCGGCCGTGACGCCCAGACGGAAGCCGGACGCCAGCTCGCGGTCGAGCCCGGCCGCGAAGCCGCCGGCCGTGTAGGTGACGCCGCCGGTCGCGGCGCTGGCGCCGATCGTGCCCACGCCGCCCAGCGCACCGCCCCACGCGCCCCAAGTGCCGGTCCCCGGGTCAGTCACGCAGGCAACGTCGCAGGCCTCGGCCAAGGCGACGCGCTGGCCTGCCGGCGCGAAGCCGCCAGTCTGGTCGGCAACGGTGTTCATGAACAGCGCCGCGCCCTGCACCATCGTGCTCGAGAAGGCGGAATAGTTCTGGCCGCTGATCGCCGTCATGAAGGGAAGGACCTGGGCCGTCTGCAACGTCGCCAGCGTGCCCAGAATAGTGGCGAAATCGCCACTGGCGCCGGCCACGCCAGCATCGAGGGCCGCGCCGACGGCAGCGTGCGTGCCGGTTTGCGCCGCTGCCGCGAACCCGCCTGGCTGGAGGGTCAGATAGATGTTGTTGGCGTCCTGGCTCAGGCTGGACAGCAGGAAGGGATAGGGATCCGAGACTGCGGCATAGGAGCCGCTGAGGCCGCCCACGGCGGTCAGGATCGTGTAGGTCGTCCGCGGGCCAAGCGGCGCGCCTGGCAGGACGGCGACACTGACCGTGCCACCTTGCAGCGACGCGGCGCCGAGCACCCGGACCAGGTCGCTCTGGCCGGCGCCGTTGACCTCCGCCAGGTAGGTGCCCGAGCCGGAATGGAGATGGTTGCCGGTCACCGTCAGCGTGCCGATCGAATTGCCGGGCGAGTACGACCCATAGTTGACCAAGTTTCCCATGGTGCCCGAGCCCCGGTTGAACCCATAGGGCTGATTGGTCACGGTACCGGAGATAGTGCCGTTGTTGACCAGCGCAAAACTGTTGCTGAAATCGCCGGTGATGGTGGAGCCGACCGTGTTGGTGAACACCGAGGTGCTGAAGACGTTGCCGATGATCGTGCCGATGTTGGTGAAGGAGGGCTCCGTCGCGCCGCTGCTGTTGCCGTTCGTGACGGCGCCGGTGATCGTGCCGGTGTTGATGAAGGTGCCTTGAGGGTTCTGCACCGGGCCCGTGATGGAGCCGTTGTTGGTGAAGAAGCCGCTCGCCCCCCCCGCCCCTCCGACCTGAAGCTCGCTGGCGGTGATCGCGCCGCTGCCGGTGTTCACGAACGTTCCGGAATAAACTCCAACGAAGCCATTGATCGTGCCGTTGTTGGTGAACGTCGCGCCGAGCGCGTTGATGAGGACGGTAGAGAGGCTAATCGTCGAATTGTTGGTGAACACGGCCGTACCGGAGACGGTGACACCGGACGCGAGGGGGGTGTTCTGGGTGAACGTACCGCTGGTGAAGGGTTGTTGGGCAGCCGCCTCCGTAGTCCAGGTCAAGGTCAGCCACGCGAGGATCGTGGCCACGCAAACGTCCCACCGTACCCTGACCATGAGCCGATCGGTTCTTCGATCGATCTGTCGATTGAGTCGTCGCTTCGGGGGCGGTGCGCTAGGCGTGGCGCTGGGGCCATTGCCGCACAGAGTCATGGTGTCCTTACCCCTGCCCCCCGGCGGATATCTGGCACGCTAATTTAACTGCACGAATTGCGCAAGATGATTGGACGGCCCTGGCGGCATTCCAGCAGGGGGCGATACGGGCATTTCCTCGATCATCAGCGAACTATGTGAGAGGCGTATGAATGCGCGGACAGACTTCACGATTGCTTCAATGCGTTGCCCCCCTGAGCTATTCGCCCTCGCCGACCACGTCAGGCGGACGCCGAGACTGAGGGCCTGGGAGGAATCGTTGCCCGATATCGTGCCTTCATAGCGGACGAACAGGCTGCTGCTGTCGCCGATGGCGGTGCTGGCGGAGAAGCCGAGCAGCAGCCCATCGCGGTACGGGCGATTTGCTTCATCCACGCCTCATTCGGATGAACGGTGATCCCGGCGATATCCACCCGGCGGCTCTCGATATGGATGAAGAAGAGCACATAGAGCAGGTCACCAGCCCGCGCAGCGTCAGCACCTCGGCGGTGAAGAAGTCGGTCCGGTCGACTGCGAGAGCACGACCTCCCGTTCGACTGATTCTAGTCGAACGGGACGTGCTCTAGCTCTAGGCGCCGGCGATTGCCTTCACCTCGAGGAAGTCCTCCATGCCGTACTTGCCCCACTCGCGACCGTTGCCGGACTGCTTGTAGCCACCGAACGGGGCGGTGCGCTCGTTCGGCACGCCGTTGAGGTTGACGTTGCCGGCGCGGATCTGCTTGCCGACGCGCTTGGCGCTTGCGACGGAACCGGCTGAGACGTAGCCGGCGAGGCCGTAGGGCGTGTCGTTGGCAATCTTGACCGCTTCGGCTTCGTCCTTGGCGCCGAGGATGGTGATAACCGGTCCGAAGATCTCCTCGCGGGCGATCGTCATGTCGTTGGTCACGTCGGCGAACACGGTCGGGCGAACATAGAAGCCCTTGTTGACGCCCTCAGGCAGGCCCGGACCGCCGGCGACCAGCGTCGCGCCCTCGTCGACGCCCTTCTTGATCAGCGCCTGAATCTTGTCCCACTGGGTGCGATTGACCACGGGACCAATCGTGGTGCCTTCGGCCTTCGGGTCGCCCGCCTTGGTCTTGTCGGCGACGGCCTTCGCGATGGCCTTCACTTCCGTCATCTTGCTCGCCGGCACGATCATGCGCGTCGGCGCGTTGCAGGACTGGCCCGAGTTGTTGAACACCTGGGCCACGCCGCCCGAGACCGCCTTGGTGAAGTCGGCATCTTCCAAGATAACGTTCGGCGACTTGCCGCCGAGCTCCTGGCTGACGCGCTTGACGGTATCGGCGGCGCGCTTGGCGACGTCGATACCAGCGCGGGTCGAGCCGGTGAACGAGATCATGTCGATGCCGGGGTGTTCGCTCATCGCCACGCCGACTTCGGGGCCGAGGCCGTTGACGAGGTTGAACACGCCCTTCGGGACGCCGGCGGCATGCATGACTTCGGCGAAGATCAGGGCCGAGGTCGGCGTGAACTCCGACGGCTTCAGGATCATCGTGCACCCGACGGCGATCGCAGGAGCGACCTTACAGGCGATCTGGTTGAGCGGCCAGTTCCACGGGGTGATCATGCCGACCACGCCGATCGGCTCGCGCACGACGGTGGCTGTGCCGACCTTTTCCTCGAAGTGATAGTCCTTCAGCACCTGCAGGGTCGACATTAGGTGACCGAGGCCGGCACCGGCCTGCGCACGCTCGGCCATCGGGACCGGCGCGCCCATCTCGTCGGAGATGGCAGCGGCGATTTCCTTGGAGCGCACCTTGTAAGCGTCGATGATCCTCTCGAGCAGCGCGATGCGCTCCTCGCGCGTTGTGAGCGAGAACGTCTCGAACGCCCTGCGGGCGGCGGTGACCGCCTTATCCACGTCCGCCCTCGAGCCGACGGCGACGTCGTACATGCGCTCCTCGGTAGCCGGATTGACCACCGGGGCCGTCTTCATGACGACCGGGTCAACCCAGGCGCCGTCGATATAGAATTTCATGCGATTGACCATTTTGGCTCATCCTCCTCATGTTTTTGGGGCCGTATCGGGCAGCGGCAAACCGACCTCGGACGGTGGAAACTCTAGCGACCGAGCGACGAGCGGTCGACACGGCTCGAGTTCAACGCTGCCATTTTTCGGCCCATTGGCGAGTCATCGGGATGTTCCCCGGATGTGTGGTCCTTCAGATTCGGAGGTGTGCCCGCTCAAAATTCCAAAAGCCCAGGACGTGAGCGTTTCTGTGCCATGGTCATACCGTCATCGACATGCTTACTCTTCTGACCGCCCTCGGTTCCCTCCTCTCGTTCCGGGTGCGCGGCCGCGCCGCGCTGAAACTCCAGGCACGATGGACGCAGCGCGGGCGCCAATAACCGCACAGGTCCCTCATCGCTTCCCCGGAAACAGACCGACTGCTAGCTTCCACCAAGTTTCTGGGGTTTATCGGGGGAATGTCGGATGATCAGATGTCGGCGATCCTGTTGACCATTTTGCCCCGCGTCGTGGCCGCAGACAGCCAAGGCGCTTGGCTGCGCCGTAAGCTACAATGAACGGAAAGCCCGTTGTAGTCATCACCCACAGGGTACACCCCGAGGTGATCGAGCTGCTAACTCCACGCGCCACTCTGGTGGCCAACGAAACTGCCGACTCATGGCCCCGCGAAACCGTGCGGGCGCACTGCCGCAACGCCGACGCCATGATCGCCTTCATGCCCGACCATGTCGGCGACGCGTTCCTCGCGGCCTGCCCGCGATTGCGCATCGTCGCCTGCGCGCTCAAGGGCTTCGACAATTTCGACGTAGCGGCTTGTACGCGGCGTGGCGTCTGGATCACAGCCGTCCCCGACCT
>LNFM01009197.1_pt1 | contig 14519 bp, 16 predicted proteins | sample 596031 | NCBI WGS metagenome assembly LNFM01 (sample SAMN04254537, study PRJNA301005) | activated carbon metagenome | isolation source: dual media filters at the Ann Arbor, Michigan drinking water treatment plant | place: USA: Ann Arbor
CCGCGAGGGCACAGGTGGGCGCTCAGCCTGTGTCACAACATTTGTCTCAACTTGGTGTGACACCTTGGGGTGTGACACGCGGTCAGGAGATCAGCACGTACCAGCCGTGGGCGGTCTGCGCGGTGCCCGTGGCCCGGACCCGGATGCGCTTGGCCAGCACGTCGAGCGAGGCACCTGCTTCGACGCGGATGGTGCGCGCCGCCCCATCGACCTCGACGACCAGGCTGTTGGTGGCATGCAGGCGGTAGACCATGGGCTTGTCGCGGGCCACCAGCACAGTCTGCCAGCGGCCGCGTCCGACCGCGATCCGCCCGGCCGGCACCTGGATGCCGACGCCGTCGGCGGGAATGCCTTGCACCTGCTTTGCCATCAGACGTCTCCTGCCGTTTCCAGAAACTCCCGCACTTTCGTCACCGCTTCTGCCAGCCCGACGCGCTCGATCTCGACGCCCGGCGGGAAGGCGCCGAGCAGCCGCGTCGGCAGGCGCGAGTCCAGCATCACGAACACGCCGCGATCGTCGCCGCGGCGGATCAACCTTCCATAGGCCTGTTTCAGGCGCAGCCGCGCCAGCATGTCGTCATAGGCGGTGGCGCCGGCGCCCGCGGCCTTCCATGAAGCCTTGCGGGCGCGATGGAGGATGTCGGGCCGTGGCCAGGGCACGCGGTCGAACACGATCAGCCGCAGCGACCGTCCCGGCACGTCGACGCCGTCGCGCACCGCGTCGGTGCCGAGCAGGCAGGAATGTTCCTCGGCCCGGAAGATGTCGACGAGCGTCGCTGCATCCATGCCGCCCACGTGTTGCGCATATAGAGGCAGGCCCGCCTCCTCGAGAACCGGCGCGATGCGCTGGTGCACGGCGCGCAACCGGCCGATGGCGGTGAAGAGGCCCAGCGCGCCGCCGCCCGCGGCCAGGAACAGCTCGCGATAGGCCGCCGCCACCTGGTCGGAATCGTCGCGCTTCACGTCCTTCACGATCAGCACCTTGGTGGCCTGGGCATAGTCGAACGGCGAGGCCATCGACGCGCGCATCGCCGGCCGCAGCAGATGCTTGGTGCCGGTGCGCGCCTCGGCCACCGCCCAGTCGGCGTTGAGGTCGGGTGCCTCGTCGTTGGCGGCGGCGGGCACGCCCAGCGAATCGCGCAAGGTGGCCGAGGTGATGACCGCGCCGTGCGATGGCCGGATCACCGAGTTCACGAACGGCTCGGTCGGGTCGAGATAGTGGCGGTACATGCCGACGTCGACCTCGCGCTGCTGGCTGCGCTCCACGGCGAACCAGTCGACGAAGGCGGGGTCGGGGTCGTTGTGCAGGCCGCGCAGCATAGCGCGCCAGGCTTCGAGGGTGACCTCGCACCGGTTGGTGAGCGACCGCGCCACGCCTTCGATGCGGCCACGCTGGCCGGAGTCGAGCGCGTCGGCCTCGGCTTCGAGCTTGGCGCGCAACGCCTGGCGCAGGCGGCGCACGGGCACCAGCATCTGCTCGAGCGATTGGGCGAGCTGGTCGGCCGCTTCGATAAGACCGGGATTGAGTGGCCGCACGTCGCATTCCTGGCCAAACCCCTGGCCATCGTTGGCCGAACGCGCGCGGACTTGTAGGCGCACCAGGGCCAGGAATTCCTCGGCGGGGCCCAGCACCGTGCCGTCGGCCAGCCGCGTCTGCCAGTTGGTGCCGGGCAGGCGCTGCGCCAGATCGAGCAGCCGCTTCAGCGCATTCAGCGCCTCGGTGTCCTCGCTCAAAAGATCGCTGACGCGCCGCTCGAGACCGCGGGCGCGGCTGCCGCGCCGGCCTTCGGCACCCAGCAGCCAGCGCCGGAGGTCGGAGGCTTCGACGCCGCTCAGGTGCGCCCCGAAGGCGCCGTCGGCGGCGTCGAACAGGTGATGGCCCTCGTCGAAGACATAACGCAGCGGCCGCGTCGCATCGTCGAGGCCGCCCATCGCCGCCTGGATCATCACCAGCGCGTGGTTGGCGATGACGATGTCGGCCTGGCGCGCGCGGCGGATGGTGCGTTCGACGAAGCACTTCCGGTAGTGCTCGCAGGCCGAGTAGATGCACTCGCCGCGCCGGTCGGCGAGACGCGTGACGCGGCTGCGGCCGACCAGGTCGAGCAGCCACGCCGGGAGGTCGCCACCGATCATGTCGCCGTCGCGACTGGCCAGCGCCCAGCGCGCGAGCAGGCCGAGGCCCACGGCGTTCTCCGGCTGCAGCCCGCTGCGCTGAACGGCTTCCTGGAAATTCAGCAGGCAGAGATAGTTCTCGCGGCCCTTGCGGATCACCACGCGGCGGCGCTTCTCTGCCGAATCGCGATGCAGCCGGTCGAGCTCGTTGTCGATTTGGCGCTGCAGGTTGCGGGTGTAGGTGGCGATCCACACCGGCGCACCATTCTTCTCCGCCCACAATGAGGCCGGCGCCACGTAGCCCAGGGTCTTGCCGACGCCGGTGCCGGCCTCGACCAGTACGACGTTGGGTTGGTCCTCGGCCTCGCGCGGCGCGAAGGCCTGGGCGGCGGCGGAGGCATAGTCGCTCTGGGTCGGCCGCGCCTCGGCCATGTTGGGGCCGGCCGAGATCATCTGCGCGAGCCGGAGCCGCGCCTCGCGCGACTCGACCGGCGCGCTGCCCGGCGGCGGCGCAGGTGGCGGTTCCTCCCACTGCGGAAGGGTGCGCCAGACATCGAGCCCGGCGCCCGGCCGCGGCTTCTTGACGGCTTGTTCGATGCCCAGCGCCGCCAACACCGCGTTGCCCCATGCCCACTGACCGCGCGCCATGGCGAGCGCGGTGTCCTTCAGGTCGGGCGAGGCCAGCGCTGCCATATCGTCCAGCTCGTCGAGCAGGACGCGCGCTGCCTCGGGCAGGCTCGTCACTTCTTCTTCGGGCGTTTGCGGGACCGGCAGGTCGAGCGCCTCGCAGAGCCCGCGTGGAGTCGGCAGGCAGAAAGTCGCCGGCCGCACGAAAGCGTAGAGTTCCAGCACGTCGCGCGCCGGCAGGTCGTCGAGGCCGAGCCGCGCAGCGACCGCGGGCGCGTGACAGACCAGCGGCCGATTGCCAGCGGCGCGCAAAGCCGCCTCGGAAGCCGAGCCGCGCTCGATCCGGCCATCGGGTGCGCGCCACAAGGCGCCGCGCGCCGTCGCGATCAGGGCCGGCCAAATTGGAGGAGAAGACGCCATTTCGGTTTCGATAGCATACAATGGCTGTCAATGACCTTGCTTCGCCGGAGTCTCCTGATGTCGCCGCTCGGCCTGGCGTTCGTCCCGCCCGCGCAGGCGGCCGATCCCGACGTGGCGATCATCGGCGCCGGCGTGGCCGGCCTCACCGCGGCGCGCGCGTTGATGGCGGCCGGCAAGAGCGTGCAGGTGATTGAGGCCCGCGAGCGCATCGGCGGCCGTGCCTTCACTGACAGCACGACGTTCGGCTTCCCCTTCGACCATGGCGCGCAATGGATCGAAGCCGGCAAGATCAACCCGGCCATGGCGATCGTGCGCGAGGCGTCGGCCAAGGCGATCCTCGACCGCTCCGAGCAGGCGCTGTACGTCGCCGGCAAGGAACTCTCGAAGGAGGACTACGAGCGTTTCGAGAAGATCGCCCACGCCGCCACGCGCAAGATCGCCGATGCCCTGAAGAAGCAGCCCGATGTCGTGGTCGGCCCGCTGCTGGTGGCGCAGGATCCGCTGGAGCGCCTGGCCTATGCGATGGTCGGGCCGCTGGAGCAGGGCGTCGAGAATGGTGAACTGTCGGCGCGCGACTTCACCCGCCAGCCCGAAGCGGAGCCGCAATACGCCATCGCCGAGGGCATGGGCGCGATGATCGCGCGCTGGGGCGCCAAGGTGCCCGTCAAGTTCGGCGCCCGCGTGGTGCGGGTGGATTCGACAGGCACGCAGGTCACGATCGAAACGACTTCAGGGCAGATGCGGGCGCGCGCCGCCATCGTCACCTTGCCGACCGGCGTGCTGGCCACGGGCAAGATCGGCTTCGCGCCGCAATTGAGTGTGGCCAGGCGCGAGGCGATCGCCCAGCTGCCGATGGCCTCCTTCAACAAGGTGGCGATCCTGTTCGCGCGCCAGGTAATCGACGCGCCGGCCGGCCGCAACATGACCGGCCTCACGTCCAAGGAGCGCGCCTTCGATGTCATCGTGCGGCCTGCCGGCCGCGAGGCGGCACTGCTTTTCGTCGGCGGGAGCCATGCACGCGCACTCGAGGAGGAGGGCGGTCGCGCCGCCGTCACCTTCGCCGTGTCGGCCCTGGCGGAGATCTACGGCAACGACCTGCGCGGCGCCGTCGCCAAGTCGCACGCCACGCAATGGGGCAAGGATCCCTATGCGACCGGCTCGTGGTCGGTGGCGCGGCCCGGTCATGCCGACAAGCGCGCGGTGCTGGCGCAGCCGCATCACGACCGGGTCTTCTTTGCCGGCGAGGCGACCGATTCGGTGTGGGCGACGCGGGTCGGCGGCGCCTATGCCTCGGGCCTGCGCGCGGCCAAGGAGGCGTTGGCGGTTTTGGGCGGCAAGCGTTAGCACTGCCGACATTGACGCCATGCTGCACCGCACCTAGTTTGCCAGATCCATGTCCCAGATCGATCGTTCCCTCGCCGAAGCCGCGCGCGCGTGGCCCTTTGAAGAAGCCCGCAAGCTTGTCGCCCGTGTCGGCGGCAAACCGCCGGGCGAAGGCCCAGGGAAGGGCTATGTGCTGCTCGAGACCGGCTATGGCCCGTCGGGACTGCCGCACATCGGCACGTTCGGTGAAGTCGTGCGCACGACAATGGTACGCCAGGCGTTTCGCCGCCTGAGCGATGTGCCGGCGCGGCTGTTCTGCTTCTCCGACGACATGGATGGCCTGCGCAAGGTGCCGGACAACGTGCCGAACAAGGAGATGCTGACACAGCACCTCGGCAAGCCGCTGACATCGGTGCCCGACCCTTTCTCTAACGAACATCCGAGTTTCGGCGCCGCCAACAACGCGCGGCTTCGTGCCTTCCTCGATTCGTTCGGCTTCGAGTACGAGTTCCAGTCGGCGACCGATTGGTACAAGTCCGGCCGCTTCGACAAGATGCTGCTCGCCATGTTGCAGCACTACGACGAGGTGCAGTCGGTGATGCTGCCCACCCTCGGCGAGGAGCGGCGCGCGACCTACTCTATCTTCCTGCCGATCTCGCCCAAGACCGGCCGCGTGCTGCAGGTGCCGCTGGTCAAGCTCGACCGCGATGCCGGCACCATCGCCTACCGTGATGAGGACGGCTCGCTCACCGAGACGCCGGTCACCGGCGGCAACGTCAAGCTGCAGTGGAAGGCCGACTGGGCCGGACGCTGGTTCGCCCTCGACGTCGACTACGAGATGTACGGCAAGGATCTCATCCCCTCGGCCGAACTTTCGGCCAAGATCGTGAAGATCCTGGGCGGCAAGCCGCCAGAGGGTTTCAACTACGAGCTCTTCCTCGACGAGGAAGGCAAGAAGATCTCCAAGTCCAAGGGCAACGGCCTCTCTGTCGAGGATTGGCTGCGCTACGCCCCGCCCGAGTCGCTCGCTCTCTATATGCAGCAGCAGCCCAGGCGGGCGAAGCGGCTCTATTTCGACGTCATCCCGCGCGCCATCGACGACTATCTGTCGGCGGTCGAGAAGCTGCCGACCGAGGAGCCGGCCAAGGCGCTCGAGAATCCGGCTTGGCACATCCACAACGGCGACGCGCCCGCCAACAAGGCGGCCGGGGTCACCTTCGGCATGCTGATGAATCTCGCGAGCGTCGCGCACACCGACGACAAGGACGTACTGTGGCAGTACCTGCGCCGCTACTTGCCGGACGCCACGCCCGAGAACGCGCCCTATCTCGACCGGCTGCTGCAGGGTGCGGTCGCCTATTACCAGGACTTCGTGAAAGCCTCCAAGAAGTTCCGTTTGCCCATCGGCAAGGAACGTGCGGCCCTTCAGGATCTCGCCGAAACGCTGCGCAAAATTCCCGAGAGCGAAAGCGCGGAGTTCATCCAGAACGAGGTCTTCGAGACCGGCAAGCGCCACTTCGCCAAGGAAGAGCTGCGTCAGTGGTTCAAGACGCTCTACGAGGTGCTGCTGGGCAGCGAGCAGGGGCCGCGCATGGGTGCCTTCATCAAGCTTTACGGCCGCGACAATGTCGTGTCGCTGATCGAGCGCGCGCTGGCCGGCGAGGATCTCGGCAAGGCCGCCTGAGCAGCGACATGAGCGACGGCGTCGTTTTCGATTATCTCAATCCCACCATTCCGGCGGGACTAAAGCTTCTCGACGTACCGCTGATCCGTGCTAACCGTGAGACGATCAAGGGCTATGGCGAGATCGTGCGCGATCCCAAGAAGCACAAGATCGAAATCGTGCCCTGGCCACTCACCGGTTCGCGCCGGCTCGACGCCGGCACCGGCATTGAAGGCGGCACGACCGAGGGTGTCTTCGCCTGCCAATGGCGTGGTAACGAACTGATTGGTCGCAATGAGGCGGTGGGCGGGCACTATGTCATCGGCTTTCGCGACCTGCCCGAAAAGGCGCTGCCCGGCGTCGCGCTGGTCCAAGACCGCGTGCTGCTGTGGCATTGCAACTATCATCCCGATGGCGGCCAGCTTTTCTGGCCGCTCGACTGCAAGCCGTTCGTCGTGCCGCTGGCCAGGCCTGGCGACGATCTCAAGCCCGAATCGTTCGTGGCATTTTGGTCCGACGGCAGCTTCGGCATCTACATCCATCCCGGCGTCTGGCACGAGGGTGTCTTCCCGGTGACGACGGCCGGCCGCTTCTTCGACAAGCAGGGCAAAGTCCATGCCCGCGTGAGCTGCGACCTCGGCGCCGAATTCGGCGTGCTGCTGTCGGTGCCTTTGCCCTACGCGATCTAGGTAAGCATTCCTGAGAATATTTTTCGCTTTACAGGTACATTCCAAAGAATGTAAGAACATTCCATAGAATATGTATGGAGGGTTCGATGGCTGTATCGCGCAAGACTTTTCTCCGGATCCTGGGGGGCGGCATCGTGGTGGCGGCCGGGGCTGCCATTGCCATCCCGCGGCTCGATGCCATGCCAGTCGCAGCCGTTGAGGGCTGGCGTGAACCCGGACGGGGCGAGGTCGATCCGCGACGCCGGGCCCTCGCCTGGGCGCTGTTGGCGCCCAACCCGCACAATCTCCAGTCCTGGGCGGTCGATCTCTCGGAGCCCGACACCATCGTCCTCCACATCGACGCTGCGCGGCTTTTGCCCCAGACCGACCCGCTCTCGCGCCAGATCCTAATCGGCCATGGTTGCTTCCTGGAAATCCTCGCGATGGCGGCGGCGGCCGATGGCTATCGCGTCGGAGTGACGCTCTTTCCCAAGGGCGCCTGGAGCCTCGACAAGCCGGTGGCGCGCGTCGTCTTCACCCGGCAGCCGGGGCTTGCGGTCGATCCCCTGTTCACAGAAGTGCCGAGGCGGCGGACCGTGAAGGGCCGGTTCGAAGCGCGTCCGCTCGATCTCGCGCACAAGGCGGCGTTGTTGGCCGGCCACATTGCTCCGACGTTGCCGCTGGTCATCGCGGACGATGCGGCCTGGGTCGAGCACCTACGCACGCTGGCCGTCGCCGGCTCGGAAATGGAAATGAACACCCATCGCACGCACAAGGAGAGCATCGACGTGGCGCGCATCGGTGCCGCCGAGATCGCCGCCCACCGCGACGGTATTTCGCTGAAGGGGCCGATGATCTGGGCGCTGCGCCAGGCTGGCGCGATGACCCCGGAGAAGGCGATGACGCCCGGTACGCTCGCCTGGAACGGTGGCCGCGACTATGCCTTGGCGGGCTATGCCAGCGCGCGTGCCTTCGGCTGGATCGCCAGTGCCGACAATGGCCGGCCGACGCAGATCGCCACCGGCCGCGCCTTCGTGCGCCTGCAACTCGCGGCGACGGCGTTGGGTGTGTCGCTGCAGCCGCACAGTCAAACCTTGCAGGAATATCCCGAAATGGCCGATTTGCGCGCGGCCATGCACAGGCAAACCGGCCTAGCCGATGGCGCCACGCTGCAGATGTTCTTCCGTCTGGGTTATGCTGGCGATCCCGGCCCGTCACCCCGACGGCCGCTTCAGAGTTTCGTGACCGTGTGACCGAGCCGCCGCTTGCCTTCCGTATCGTCAACTGGATCGGCATCATCGACCAGCTGGCTTCGACCGATGCCAACCGGCTCCTCCGGCCGCTCGGCCTGCAGAAGCCGCAGTTCATCGTGCTAAACCATTTCAGCCATCGGCCGGACGAGACCAAGACCATCACCTCAATCGCCCGTGCCCTGCAGCAACCGCAGCCGGGCGTCACCAAGAACGTGCAGAAGCTGGTGGCCAAGGGCTGGCTGCGCGAGCGCGCCAGCGGCGGCGATGGACGCTCCAAGCTGCTCGCCCTCACGCCGGCAGGTCTCGCCAAGCATCGCGCCGCGATCGCGGCTCTCGGACCGGGGCTCGGGCGCGCCTTCGCCGATTGGCCAGAGAAGGATCAGCGCATGCTGTTCGCGTTGCTCGACCGGCTCAAGCTGTGGTTCGATTCCGACCGCGATCGGCCCTGATCGCCTCAAGATAGGCCACTGCCAGGCGCACGATCTCGTCCTCAAAGGCCCGGCTCCTGAGGAAGGGCTGCTCCTCCAGCACCGCGGCGCGGATGGCGCCCAGCATCGCGCGCGACATCACGAACAGCTGCTCGCGGCTCAATGCCGGCAGGATTGCCCGTGGCCCACTGCCGACCTCGGCGCCGACGGCGGCAATGAAGGCGGCTACCGGCGCCATCAGTTCGATGCCAATGCCTTGCGCCAGGATCGCCTGCACCACGGCCTTGCGCGCCCGCTGCCGGCCGCGAAAAGCATTGATGATCACGCGCACCATGGCGCGCACGCGACCCTCGATGGAAGGGTCGCCGCCGTCACCGAGCGCCCGGCGGACATCGGCCAGCGCGGCCTCCATCTCTTGCCGCGCGAGCGCGAGCAGCACCGCCTCCTTGTTGGTGAAGTACTGGTAGAGCGTGCCGATGCTGACGCCCGCCCGCTCGGCCACGGCATTGGTGGTGAAGGCGGCCAGTCCGCCGGCTTCGAGAATCTGAGCCGCGCCTTCGAGGATCGCCGTCACGGTCTCGGCCGCGCGCGACTGGCGGGGAATTCTGCGTGTGATCCCAAGGGGTTGGCGGCGTGCACCCACGGCGGAGCTCCTGTGGCAAAGGCGAGTACATGAACATGAGCATCGCTCATATATTGCCGTCCGGCAAAGACAAAGGAGTTCACCATGGACAGCCTGGCCTTCCTCTATTTCGCCCTTCTGCCGATGGTCGTGGTCGCGGCCTTGGCCGAGGGCCTGTGGCTCTCGCGCAGCCGCGCCGAGGCCTACGACTGGAAGGCCTGGGCCTGTTCGCTGGCCGACCTCGCCGGCCGCCGCCTGCTGGGCTTCATCCCCTATGGGCTGGCAGCGCCCTGGCTCGACTGGGTGTGGCAGCACCGGCTGCTCACCCAGTCGCTCGACAGCGTCGGCGCGGTGCTGCTGCTCTTCATCGGGCTGGAATTCTTCTACTATTGGTACCACCGGACCGCCCACACCTCGCGCTGGTTCTGGGCGTCGCATTCGGTGCATCACTCGCCCAACCAGTTCAACCTTGCCGCCGCCTATCGCCTGGGCTGGTTCGGCCGCTTCACCGGTACCTCGCTCTTCTTCACGCCGCTGGTGCTGGTGGGCTTCACGCCGACCGCCGTGCTGACGGCGCTGTTCCTCAATCTGCTCTACCAGTTCTGGATCCATGCCGACTGGATCCCCCGGCTCGGCTGGCTGGAATACGTGCTCAACACGCCGTCGAGCCATCGCGTCCATCACGCCCGCAATCCCGAGTATCTCGATGCCAACTTCGGCGGCGTGCTGATCGTCTTCGATCGCCTCTTCGGCACCTACGTCGAAGAGAAGAAGGATGTGCCCTGCGATTTCGGGCTGGTCTCGCCGGTTGTCTCCTCGCGTAATCCGTTCGTCGTCAATATTGGGCCGTGGATCGGCCTGGCGAAGGACCTCGCCTCGGCACGCTCGCCGCGCGAGGTCTGGATGTACCTGTTCGCCCCGCCGGGCTGGCGTCCGAACGGAGAGGGGCTGACCACGGCGGAGCTGAAGAAGCGCGGTGTATCGGTTCAGCCCGCTATGAGTTAGCGTCGCCCAAGGCCGCCATGAAGACGCGCGCCAGCGTGGGTACTGTCGCGGGATTGTCGAGGACGCCGGGATCCTGGGCCAGCGCTTCCCACACCGTGCCCTCGACGGCGGCCAGCGCCATGGCGAGCCGCGCCGCATCGGGTGGCGCGCCCGTAACGGCCGAGAACTTGGTCTGCAGGGCAGGGACGTAGAGCCTCCCCTCTTCCAGGATCGCCTGGCGCCCCTGGACTTCGGGCAGGATATCGCGGAGCGCGAGCGACAGGTCGAGCGTGCGCCGCTTCTCGGTCAGGAATACGGTCATTGCCCGGTGCGCGGCTTCGTCGAGATCGATCGCACCGGTGAGATCGACGGCGACCACCGCCCCGAGGAAGGCACGCGTGCGTTGTCGGACGATCTCGACGGCGATCGCTTCGCGGTTGGGAAAGTACTGATAGAGCGATCCGACCGAAACGCCGGCCCGTGCGGCGACGCGGGTGGTCGTCAGGCGGGCCCAGCCGTCGGTCCGAAGAATGCGAATCGCCGCCTCGACGATCGCCTCCACGGTGGCCGTGGAACGATCCTGGATCGGCTGTTTCCGCTGCTTTGGCACACCTGCCAAGGGGCGATCTCCCATGCGAATGGACGGACTCCGAGGCGGCAACCATCTTCAGGGCGTCGCTTATGGAGCCAATGCAAATGTCTTCTTCCCATCATCTCGTGACCGGCGCCACCTCAGGCATCGGCCTTGAGCTGGCCAGCCGCCTGCTGGCCGATCCGGCCTGCCGCCTCGTCGTGGGTGCGCGCCGCCCCGAGACGGCGGGAGCGCTCCGGGCGCTGGCCGGCGTCGACCGGCTCGTGATTCTGCCGCTCGATCTGGTGTCGCTCGCCTCGACCGCTGCCTTCGCCGAGGCCGTGGGAAAGCATCTTGCCGGTGACAAGCTTGCGTCCTTCGCGGCCAATGCCGGGCTGCAGATCACCGGTCCGCGTCGGCTCACTGCCGACGGATACGAGGAAACTTTCCAGGCGAACTTCCTGGGACATGCCGTGCTGATCGAGCGACTCTTGCCGCATCTGGCTCCGGGCGCGCCGGTCGTTCTGACGGCGAGCGGCACGCACGATCCGGCTGTCCGGGCGGCGCGGATGTTCGGCTTTAGAGGCGGGCTGTACGTCGGCGCCGACCGCGTTGCCAAAGGCGATCTCGACCCGGCTGCGTCGGTGGTTCAGCAGGGCCTGGACCGCTACGCCACGTCGAAGCTCTGCGCCATCCTGCATGTCTATGCGCTCGCGCGGCGGGCGGCAGCTGACGGCCCGCGCTTCATTGCCTTCGATCCCGGCCTGATGCCGGGTACCGGCTTGGCGCGCGAGCGCTCGGGTCTCGAACGCTGGGCCTGGTCGAACGTGCTGCCGGTGCTTGCCCGCGCGATACCGGGCGCCAGCACTGCGCGGCGGTCCGCGACGGCCTATGCGAAGATCCTGACCGGCCGCGCCTTTCCCCGCGGCACGGGCCTGCATGTCGACTTCACGCTCGCCGAAGCGCCGAGTTCGCGCGATTCGCGGCGCGAGGACTGGCAGGGAGAACTTCTCCGGTTCGTCGAACGCGTGCCGCTTGAGCGCTGAGCGTCGCGACGGCAGAGTGCCGGCGAAGGAGACACGCCATGGCGAAAGATAAAGTTTGCGTCGTGATCGGGGCCGGCGACGCGACGGGCGGCGCGATCGCCCGGCGCTTCGCGCGCGAGGGTTTCACCGCCGTGGTGACGCGGCGCAGCGCCGACAAGCTGCAGCATCTCGTGGCGCAGATCACCAAGGAGGGCGGCAAGGTCCATCCCTTCGGCTCGGATGCGCGCGACGAGGCCGAGGTCGAGAGGCTGTTCCGTCAGATAGAAACCGAGATCGGTGAGATAGAAGTCTTCGTCTTCAATATCGGCGGCAACGTCCGCTTCGACATCCGCGACACCACGGCCCGTGTCTACCGCAAGGTGTGGGAGATGACGGCCTTCGCGGGCTTCCTGACGGCGCGCGAGGCCGCGAAGGCGATGGTGCCGCGCAGCCGGGGCACCATGATCTTCACCGGGGCGACCGCGAGCCTGCGCGGCGGCCGCGGCTTCTCGGCCTTCGCCGGCGGCAAGCATGCGGTGCGGGCGCTGGCGCAGTCGATGGCGCGCGAGCTCGGGCCGCAGAACATCCATGTCGCCCATGTCGTGATCGACGGCGCCATCGATACAGAATGGATAAAGGCCAACTTCCCGGAACGCTACAACGCCGGCCCCGACGCCATCCTCAACCCCGACGACATCGCCGAGGCCTACTGGCAGATCCATCGCCAGAAGCGCAGCGCCTGGACCTTCGAGATGGACCTCAGGCCGTGGAAGGAGAGCTGGTAGCGGGGAACTCGCGCTCGCGGCGGTCGTTGTCCTTGGAAGCCAAAACACCAAGGTGACATCATGGCAACGGACACCGTCGATACTTCCAAGCTGTGGGAACTGATCAAGGACATCAAGTTCGCCATGTTCACGGCCCGTCACGGCAACGGCCACCTGCATTCGCGGCCAATGACGACGCAGAACGGCGACAACGATCGCGGCGCGGTGCTGTGGTTCTTCATGTCGCGCAAGAGTGATCCGGTCGCCGACCTGCAGGCGGCGCCCGAAGTGAACGTGGCCTATGCCGATCCCGGCCGTGATGCCTACGTCTCGGTATCCGGCACCGCCCGAGTCGTCGAAGACGACGCCAAGAAGCAGGCGCTCTTCAGCACCTTCGCCAAGGCATGGTTTCCCGGTGGCGCCGCCGATCCCGACCTCGCGCTGGTAGCGGTCGTCATCTCCCATGCCGACTATTGGGACGTGAAGACCAACAAGGTCATGCAGATCTTCAAGATGGCGAAGGCCGCCATCACCGGCACGCCGCCCACGGACATGGGCGAGCACGGCAAGGTGCGGATGCGCTAACCGCCTATCTCTTCGATGTGGTCGCGGCACCGACGCCTGCGCCCACCGCGCCGCCGATCAGGGCGCCGGGCAGCACCCCCAGAGGCGTGACGGCGCCGATCAGCGCGCCCGAACCGGCGCCGATGCCACCGCCTGTCACGGCCCGCTGGCCCCAGGTGTCGCCGCAGGCGGTGAGGCCGAGCAGGATGGCGGTGAGAGCGAAGGTCTTGGACATGGCGAGAAACTCCCCGTTGCGCTTGAATGGAATGCGCAAGGTTACGACGCGATATGGCGCAAATGCGTCCCCAGCCGGCCCGTCCCGGCGAGGACACGGATTTGCCACAGGCAGAGCAGCGGCGTGACGACGAGTTCCATCGCCAGGGCTGTCACCACCAGTGGCGTCGCGGAGTCGCCCAGCGCCAGGCCGACCAGGCGCGCCAAACCGCCGATGACCACCAGCATCGTCAGCAGTCGGATGCGAGCGGTTCTCGTCTCGATCTCCGGGATGGTGCTCCAGAATCCCAGGCCGATCGCGAACAGAAGACCGCTGAGATAGCGGTGATGATTGTCGGCCCATCCAACGCTGCCGGACAGGCCATGCGCGATGTCCCACAGGCCTGCGGATACGGGCAGGAGCCCTGCGATCGCGATCGAGATCTGGAGGGCACGCTTTTCCCACATGTCCTTGCTACGTGCGCCGCCGCGCGGCGGATCAGCGTCGCTTGGCCGCCTTCCCGATGCCGGTGTAGGGTATGGCCATGCCCGTGCATTGGACGGTTTCGCATTCCGCCCGGCTGGTCGTCGCGGTCGCCAAGGACGACGTCACGCCGGCCGACATCGAGAAGTATTTCGCCGGCGTCACGGCCGACGGCGCCATGGCCTATGCCAAGATCTTCGAGATCACCCACACGCCAAAGGCGCTCAACGACGAGAACCTGAAGGCGCTGGGCGAGCGCGTCGTCTACTACGCCCAGCATGGCCAGATCGGGCCGGTCGCCATCGTCGCCGCATCCGACGAAAGCTTCGCCCAGGCCGAGACCTTCGCTGCGGCGGCACGGGTGAAGCGGCCGCTCGCGATCTTCCGCGAGCTGCACGCCGCCCGCGCATGGCTCGACGCGCAGCCCGTGCCACCGGCGGGCTGACGGCGCATGCTGAAACACTTCGACCACATGACCGTGGCCGTGACCGACCTTGCCGCCGCCCGGCGCTTCTTCGCCCTGCTGGGCTTCGAGGAGGACAAGGCGGTGGTGATCAGCGGTCCCGTCATGGACCGGTACATGGGCGTGCCGGGGATCGAGGCCGACCATGTCACGCTGGCCTTGAAGGACGCCTCGCCCCGCTGCGAGATCCAGCTCCTGCATTATCGCAAGCCGGCCGCCCTGCGCGACCCGACGGTCGCGCGGCTCGACAAGATCGGTTTCAACCACATCTGCTTCGCCGTCTCCGACATCGACGCGATGATCGCGAAGGTGACGGCGGCCGGCGTGAAGCTGCG
>LNFM01018590.1_pt1 | contig 14519 bp, 11 predicted proteins | sample 596031 | NCBI WGS metagenome assembly LNFM01 (sample SAMN04254537, study PRJNA301005) | activated carbon metagenome | isolation source: dual media filters at the Ann Arbor, Michigan drinking water treatment plant | place: USA: Ann Arbor
GGCGCAGGCCGAAGGCCATGTTGTCGAACAGGTTCTTGTGCGGGTAGAGCGCGTAGTCCTGGAACACCATCGCGATGTCGCGGTGGCGCGGCGGCAGGTCGTTGACGCGCTGGCCGGCGATGCGCACCTCGCCGCCGCTGATGGGCTCCAGCCCCGCGATCATGCGCAGCAGCGTGCTCTTGCCGCAGCCCGAGGGCCCGACGAAGACCACGAATTCGCCGTGCGCGATGTCGAGGTCGATGCCGTGGATGACCTGGGTGCGGCCGTCGTAAGTCTTGGCGACCTGGCGGAGTTCGACGGCGGCCATGGGCGACGCTGGCTCGGAGCTCGGGCGCGAGCAGGGGGCTCAGTAGCCCGAGCTGGCGGGCTTGGCAGCAGGGGCAGTTGCCACGGTGCCCCCGGCGGCCGCCCGCACGGCCGCGATGGCGCCCTGGGCCGCGCGCATCAACAAGCCCAGGTCGGAAGCGATGGCCACGAAATCGAAGCCCATCTCGCGGTACTGCTGCACCACCTCGGGCGTGCCGCCCACCGTGCCCACCGGCTTGCCGGCGGCGTGGCAGCGGCGCACCGCGTCGGCCATCGCCGCCATCACGGCCGGGTGCGTGAGCTGGCCGACGTGCCCCATGGCACCCGACAGGTCGGCCGGGCCCAGGAACAGCGCGTCGACGCCGTCGACCGCCGCGATGGCTTCGAGCTGCTCGCAGGCCTGCGGCGTTTCCAGCTGCAGGATCACCGAGATGCCTTGATTGGCCGTGGCGAAGTAGTTCGGCGTGGTGCCGAACCTGGTCGCCCGGCTCATGCCGGCCATGCCGCGGATGCCCTGCGGCGGATAGCGCGACGCGGCCACCGCACGGGCGGCCTCGTCGGCGTTCTGCACGAAGGGCACCAGCAGCGTCTGCGCGCCGGCATCGAGCACGCGCTTGATGGTCACCGTGTCGTTCCAGGGCACGCGCACCACGGGCACCATGGTCGTGCCCGCAATGGCTTGCAGCAGGTGGGCGACGTCCAGCGTGTCGATGGGCGAGTGCTCCATGTCGACCACCGCCCAGTCGAAGCCGGCATGGCCCATGGCCTCGGCCACGATGGGGCTGGCCGCCATCACCCAGCTGCCCACGGCCACCGGGCCGGTCTGGCGCAGCAGCAGCGCCCGGAACGGATTTTTCGTCATCAGAAGTCGTAGCGCAGGTTCACGCCGAAGTAGCGCGTGTCGTCACGCGGCACGTAGCGGTTGATGTGGTTGCCCGAATTCTGGATGAAGGTGGCGTACGACTGGTCGGTGAGGTTCTTCGCCACCAGGGCTACCCGCCAGCCTGCCGTGCTCTGCAGCGCGATGCTGGCGTTGACGATGGTGTAGCTCTGCTGCACCGAGTCGGGCTGCTGCTGCAGGTCGAAATTGGTCTCGCTCTGCCAGTTGGCGTCCAGGCCGTAGTCGATGCTCAACGCGCCGCCCAGGGACTGCGTGTACTTCACGCGCAGGCTGGCCTTCCAGTCGGGCGAGAAGGGCAGCGGCCGGCCGTTGATGTCGCAGCTGGCTGCTGCCCCCACCGGGCAGGCAAAGTTCTTCACGCGCGCCTTGACGTGCGCCAGGCCTGCGTTGACCGTCAGCGCCTGTGTGACGCGGGCCGACAGGTCCATCTCGATGCCCTGTGTGGAGACGTCGCCGGCATTCACCAGCCGCGTGACGATGACACCGTTGACGAGGTCGGGCACGTTGGCCTGGTAGCCCGTGTAGTCGGTCTTGAAGGCCGCCAGGTTCAGCCGCATGCGGCCGTTCATCAGCGTGTTCTTCAGGCCGATCTCGAAGGACTTGGACTTCTCCGGCCCGATGACGTTGTCCTGCGTCGGTGCCATGTTGAAGAACACGTTGTAGGCCGGGCCCTTGTAGCCCTGCGAATACGTGCCGTAGGCCATCATGTCCTTGCTGATCTCCCACTGCGGGCCGAAGCGGCCCGACACGGCGCTCTCGTCGGTGGAGCCGTCGACGCGGGCGCGAGTGGCCGCGATGCCGGGTGCGGCGGCGGTCGACTGCCGGCCGTGGTAGTAGGACAGGTCGTCGGTGGTGTAGCGCAGCCCGGCGATGGCGCGCAGCGCCGGGCTGAAGTTGAAGGTGCCTTCACCGAACACCGACATGCTCTTGCTGCGCACGCCGTAGGTGGCGATGCCGGTCTCCGTCGTGGTGGTGGCCGCCGTGCAGGGCACCAGCCCGCTGGGCAGCGCGGCTTGCGTGGAGCCCAGGCAGCGCGTGGTATCGCGGCGGTAGACCTCGTCGTTCTTGCCTTCCATGTAGAACAGCCCGGCAACATAGTCGACGAAGCCGGGCTGGGTCGATGCGATGCGCAGTTCCTGCGAAGTCTGCTCGAACTCCAGCGTGCCGGCGTCGGCCAGGCGGTTGAACTGCCGGTACAGCGTGCCCATGCGGTCCTGGTCCTGGAACTGCACGTTGTCCCAATACCGACGGGCCGTGATCGAAGTGATCTGATGCTTGCCCACGGTCCAGTCGATCTGCGCCGACAGACCCTGGTTCTTGTCGGAGACGCGGGTCTTCATTTCGCTGTTGATCTGGCGATTCTCGGCCGAGGGCGCGACCGGTGACACGGCCGCGCCGAACAGCGGGTTGGCGGTGACGGCCCCGCTGGGGAAGGTGGTCACGTTGGTGCTGTAGGGCACGCCGGTGGGCGGCGTGTCGTCGGCCTGCGTGCGGTCGGCGATGAGGCTGATCTTCAGGTTGCGCGTGGGCGTGATGTCGAGCCGGCCGCGGATGCCCTTGCGGTCGTAGCCGTTGACCTTGCTGCCGTCGAACACGTTGGTGATGTTGCCGTCGTACTTGCCCACCATGCCCGAGATCGAACCGCGCGCCACGCCCGGAGCCAGCTCGCCCGAGGCGCCCAGCCGCACGCGCGATTCGCCGCCTTGGAAGAGGGACAGGTCGGCGTAGCCGGAGAACTCCTTGCTCGGCGCGCGCGTGATGATGTTGATGACACCGGCCGAGGCGTTCTTGCCGAACAGCGTGCCCTGCGGCCCGCGCAGGATCTCGATGCGGTCGATCTCCACCAGGTCGAGCGTGGCCTGGCCCGGGCGGGCCGTGACGACGCCGTCGAGCACGGTCGACACCGTGGGCTCGACGCCCGGCGAGGTGCTGATGGTGCCGACCCCACGAATGAACAGGGCCGAGTCCTTGTTCGACGCATTGGTGCGGAAGTTGACCGTCGGCACCTGCGCGGCGATGGTTTCGAGGTTGTTGAGGTTCGCCTCTTCCAGCGTGCTGCCGCTGATGACCGACACCGCGATCGGCGTGGTCTGCAGCGGCTGCACGCGCTTGGTGGCGGTGATGGTCACGGTCTCGAGCCTGCCACTGTCCGCAGCGGCGGGCTGGGCGAAGGCGGGCGCAGCCAGCGAGGCTGCCGCGGCCAGGGCCAGGCCATGGAATGCGAAGGGGATGCGGTTCATTCTTGAGTCTCCGGTCTGTTGAACAAGCCGGTCAGTCTGGTGAGACCGGTCGATGGGAACCAATGCGAAAGGCGATGGAGCTCACACGTTGACGTCGGGGGGCATTCGCAACGTGCGGGCCGCTTCAGTAGATGTCGGGCTCGGGGGTGGGCTTCGTGCCTTCGAGGAAATCGAAGTCGCAGCCCTCGTGGGCCTGGGTGACGTGGTCCTTGTACAGGCGCGTGAAGCCGCGTGCATAGCGCTCGACCGGCGGCTGCCACGCGGCGCGGCGTGCGGCGAGTTCTTCGTCGCTGATGCACAACGTGAGCCTGCGCGCCGGCACGTCGAGCTCGATCTGGTCGCCGGTGCGCACCAGCGCCAGCGGTCCTCCCACGGCGCTCTCGGGCGAGATGTGCAGCACGCAGCTGCCGTAGTGGGTGCCGCTCATGCGCGCATCGGACAGCCGCACCATGTCGCGCACGCCTTGCTGCAGCAGCTTCTTCGGGATCGGCAGGTTGCCCCATTCGGGCATGCCCGGCGCGCCGACCGGTCCGGCGTTGCGCAGCACCAGCACGGTGTTCTCATCGCAGTCGAGCTGCAGGTCGATCATCGCTGCCTGCATGGCGGCCTGGCTGTCGAACACCAGCGCCCTGCCGCGGTGCTTCAGGAGATTCGGCGACGCGGCCGACGGCTTCATGACGGCGCCCTCGGGCGCGAGGTTGCCGCGCAGCACGGCCAGTGCGTTCATGCTCACCGGGTTGCCCAACGGGCGGATGACCTCGGGGTCGGCCACGACGCTGCCTGCCAGGTTCTCGCCCAGCGTTCTGCCCGTCACGGTCAGCTCGTCCAGCGACAGCAGGTCGGGCATCTGCGCCAGTTGCGCCATCAAGGCAGGCAGGCCACCGGCGTAGTAGAAGTCTTCCATCAGCCGGTCGCCGCTGGGGAAGAGATTGGCGAGCACCGGCACGCGGCGGCCCATGGCGTCGAGGTCGTCCAGCGTGAGCGGCACACCGGCACGGCGCGCCATGGCGATGATGTGCACCACGGCGTTGGTCGAGCCGCCCAGCGCCATCTGCACCGCCGCGGCATTCAGGAAGGACTGGCGCGTGAGCACGCGGGATGGCACGAGGTCTTCCCAGATCATGCCGACGATGCGCTCGCCGCAGCTCGTGGCCATGCGCGTGTGCGCGGAGTCCATCGCGGGGATGGACGAGGCGCCCGTCAGCGTGAGGCCCAGCGCCTCGACGATGGACGTCATGGTGCTGGCCGTGCCCATGGTGTTGCAGGTGCCGGGAGAGCGCGTCATGCGCGATTCCAGCGTCACCCACTCCTCTTCGCTGACGCGGCCGGCCTGGTACTCGTCCCAGAACACCCGGGTATGCGTGCCGGCGCCCACGGTGCGCGTCACGCCGTCCTTCACGTAACGGTCGTTCAGCATCGGCCCGGCAGGCAGGAACAGGGCGGGGATGCCCATGCTGGTGGCACCCATCACGGTGCCGGGGGTGGTCTTGTCGCAGCCGCCCATCAGCACCACGCCGTCCACCGGGTGCGAGCGCAGCAGCTCTTCGACCTCCATGGCCAGCATGTTGCGGTAGAGCATGGTGGTGGGCTTGACCATCACCTCGCCCAGGCTCAGCGCGGGCAGCTCGAAGGGGAAGCCGCCGGCCATCAGCACGCCGCGCTTGACCGACTCGGCACGATCGCGCAGGTGCGCGTGGCAGGGCGAGAGCTCGCTCCAGGTGTTGATGATGGCGACCAGCGGGCGGTCGAGCACGTCTTCGCGCCGGACACCCATCTGGTTGGCGCGCTGGCGGTGCGCGAACTGGCGCATGCCGTTGCCGGCGAACCAGCGCCTGCTGCGCAGCTGGTCGAGGGTTTTGACGTGGGGTAGATTGGTCATGTTAGCGGTAACATCGTAGGGGTTCGATCTGCCCGGCGCCATCCGGCCCTACCCTGATGCGGGTTATCCTGCCATGACGCCCGTTCCGCCCATTTCTGCTCAATCCGACGACGAATCGCCCCCCGGCGCGACGCGTGCGCGACGCGGCCATGGCCGGGTGACCCTGGAAGACGTGGCGCGCGCGGCGGGTGTCACCAAGATCACCGTCTCGCGCTACTTCCGCGAACCCGGCAAGGTGGCCCCCGAGACGGCCAGGCGCATCGCCCACGCGCTGGCCACGCACGCCTACGTGCCCAACAAGCAGGCCGGCATGCTGGCCAGCGGGCGCTCGCGCGTGGTCGCGGCCATCGTGCCCTCGCTGTCGAACTCGGTCTTCGCCGAGACGGTGCAAGGCCTGTCGGAAGGTCTGCAGGCGGCGGGCTACGAACTGCTGCTGGCTTCTTCGGGCTATTCGATGGAACGCGAGGAAGAGCAGGTGCGTGCGGTGCTCGGCTGGTCGCCCGACGCGTTGGCCGTCACGGGTCGGCACCACTCGGCCGGTGCGCGCGCCTTGATGCAGGCAGCAGTGGCGGCCGGCACGCCCATCATCGAGATGTGGGACCGGCAGCCGCGCGGTGCCAGATTCGTGCAGGTCGGTTTCGATCATGCCGAGGTCGGCCGCGCGATGGCGCGTCACCTGCTCGACGCGGGACACCGTCGGCTGGTGTATGTCGACACCGGCGTGGCGGCGGACTTCCGCGCGCACGAGCGAGGCAAGGCCTTCCTGGCCGCCGTGCGCGCCGCGGGGCGACGGGTCAGCGGCCAGGTCATCGGCGCGCCGCCTGGCGACGCTTTCGACGGCGGGCGGGCAGCGCTGGTGCAGATGCTCGACGAGCGTGGCCGCCCGCGTGCCGACGCCATGGCCTTCGCCAACGACCACCTGGCCTGTGGCGCCTGGCTGGAGGCCCAGGCGCGCGGCATCGCCGTGCCGGGTGCGCTGGCACTGATGGGCTTCGGCGACTTCGCGCTCACGCGGCAGCTGGCCGGCGGCATCACGACGGTGCAGCCGCCGCGCTACGAGATCGGCCGTGAGACGGCCACCACCATGCTGCGGCTGATGTCCACGGGCCTGGCGGAGGGCTCGGTGGCGGGACTCGGACGCGACGTCCCCTGGCGGCTGGTGGAGCGCGGCAGCACGGCCGTGCCCGGAGCGCGGGGCGGCGGCGGTTAAGGGGCTCGCGCAGCCGCCGTCCCCGAACCCCCCGCGAACCCCGCCGGCATCCGGCGCTGCGAGCCGTTGACGGCCAGCCTTCGGATGGTCTCGGCCCGCTGCGGGTATTGCGCGCAGAGCGTGTCGGTGTCGGCAGCCTCGAAGAGGTCGCCGGTGAATCCAGGCGCCATGGTGCAGCCGAAGAGGGCGTGCCGGCCGCCCGGCACCAGATGGCCGCCCTGCCAGGTGCCCGCGGGCACGGTGCACTGCACCTCCTGCCCGGCCGCCGCGTCCAGGCCCATCAGCACTTCTTCGCTGCGGCCATCCGCATGCAGCAGCAGCAGCACGAAGGGGTCGGGGCCATGGGCATGCCAGACCTCGTCGTGCGTCAGGCGGTGCATGCAGCTCAGGCTCTGCGGGCTGTCGGCATACAGGCCCAGCATGGCCGTGCCGGCCGGGCCCCCGCCGGGACTGCGCTCTACCGAGCGCCAGGTCTCTCGGTAGAGCGTGCCCTCCACCGGCAGGCGCTGGAAGCGGTGGGTGCGCAGCGCGGCGACGGTGTCGGCATGCACAGCGCGGCCGTCGAAGCGGTCGAGCTCGATGACGTCGACCACCGCATCGATGTCGAGGGCTCCGTAGAGATGCGGGAATCGCTGTTCTCCGGCGAAGGCGTCGCCGGGCGGTGCAGCTTCGTACTTCAGGGGTGAACTCAGCAGCGTGGGGTCGACCAGCAGCAGCACCAGGCCCGGCTGGCCGGCATAGAACGCCCGGGCCACCGGCAGCACCTGGTGTGCCGACGACAGGTGGATGAAGCCTTCGCCGGCCAGGCTTGCAGGGCGGTAGCTGCCGGCCCGCAGCGCGGCCTGCCAGTCGCTGCGCTGCGTGATGTGGAAGATGCAGGCGTCGTCGTTCATGTCGATCGGCACGGTGTCAGGACTCGGGTCGAGCCGGAGCACGGAGGGTCAACGCGGTGCTGCCGGCATCTGGGCGCGGATCAGCGTGGCCAGGCGCGACGGCTTGGTGACGGTCGGATCGAACTTGTGCAATGTGCGGTAACCGATCAGGCCCTGGATGCGCCGCACGTAGTTGCGTGTCTCGGCATAAGGCGGTACGCCGCGGTAGCGCTCGACCGCACCTTCGCCAGCGTTGTAGGCCGCCAGCGTGAGCGTGATGTCGCCTTCGAAGTACGACAGCAGCCAGCGCAGGTAGGCCATGCCGCCGCGGATGTTCTGCGTCGGCCGAAGCGCGAGGCGGTCTCGGGAATCAGCTGCATCAGCCCCATCGCCTGCTTGGGCGACAGCGCACCGGGGTCGAAGTTCGACTCGGTGGCCATGATGGCCAGCACCAGCCAGGGCTCCAGCTGGTACTCGGGCGCCACGAGTTGCACGAAGGTGACGATCTGCGGCGGCGCGTTCGGTGGCGGCGGGGGCGTGGGCAGCGAGGCCAGGGCCTGGGCCCGCGTCTGGGCCGCCGGCGGCTGGCGCGGCGGCATCGTCGGCGGCGTCAGCGGCGTGGTGACGGGCGCCACGCCGGTCAGGCGGTCGGCCTCGGGCTGGCGCAGGCAGGCCGGCGGATCGCCCTGCGGCGTGCCCATCGCCCTGGCCATGTTCAGCGCCTGCGGCAGGCCTTGCTCGGCGGCTGCTGCGAACAGGTGTGCGGCCTGCGCGTCGTCACGCTCGATGCCGCGCGCGTTGGTCAGCATCCAGGCCAGGTTGTATTGCGACTCGGCGTCCCCGTAGCGCGCGGCCCGGCAATAGAGCTGCGCAGCACGCACGGGGTCACGCGGCAGGCCGTCGCCGTACTCCAGCGCCTTGGCCTCGCTGCGCCAGCGCTCCACCTGGGCCGGCACCACCGGGCCGCGCTCGGGCGGCGGCGTGCTGGGGCGCGGCAGGTTCTCGAGTTCGGGCAGGGCGGGCTGGGCACGGGCCACGCCGCCGGCCAGGACGGTCGTCACGAGGAGGGCCACGAAGAGTGACCACAGCGATGGCGTCGAAGCGGAGAGCAGGACTGGGCGCATGGAGTCGGAACGTCGGGCGGGCGGCAGGGCCCAAGTCTAGCCATTGCCCGGCCCGGCGCGTCCGCGCAGGCCCCTTCGATCGCGGTGGCCCGGCCCGCCGGAGCAGCCCGCCGTGCCACTTCCTTCACGTCCCGCAACGGCGTCCATTCGGCCCGGCGCCCGCGGCGGGAGCGTTCAAGCCATCATCAGCGGCTTGAGGCGTTCGCCGCGCACGAAACGCTCGAATTCCGCGGGCAGCTCGGCCAGGTCGAAGCGATGGTCCACCAGGCGGCGGTAGGCGTCGCGGTGCCGGCGGATCAATTCGATGTTCTCCGCATGCTCTGACTTGGGGAAATAGAAGGATCGCACCAGGAAGAAGTCCTTGCGGCGCACGGCCTTCGTCTCGTGTACCAGCCAGGGCTCGTCGCTCTCGCCCACCCACAGGACCACGCCGTGCGGGGCCACGATGTGCAGCGCCTGGTCGCGCGCCGCGTGCTGGCCCGAGCACTCGACGACGAGGTCGAAACGCTGCGTCAGATCACCCACCGGCAGCACGCCCTGCGCACCGAGCTCCCGTGCCAGCTGCTGCCGTGCGGGACGCGGATCGGCCACGGTCACGTTCGTGAAGCCTGCGTCAAGCAGGGCGAGCAGGCCGCCCAGCCCGACCGGCCCGGCGCCGGTGACCAGCACGCGCGCGGTTGCCGGCGGTGGCAGCAGGCGGTGCACGAGGCGCAGGCCGTGCGCTGCGGTGCCGGTGGTGTCCAGCAGCAGCGGCGCGAGGTCGTCGTCGATGTCGTCGGGCACCGGCAGCAGGCACTGCTGGGGCACGGCCACGAACTCCGCATAGCCGCCGTCGCGGTTCCAGCCCATCAGGGTCGATTCGGTCTCGCAGCACTGCGTGAAGCCCGCCAGGCAGGCGCTGCAGCGTCCGCAATGCACGGGGATGTAGACCACGCTGCGCTGGCCGTGCAGCGCATGGCCGGGCTGCTGCACCACGCCGAAGATCTCGTGCCCCGGTACCTGTGCTGCACCCTTGCGCCAGAGCTTGATGTCGCTGCCGCACAGCGCGGTGCGGCGGATCTGCAGCAGCACTTCGCCGGCAGCCGGCACGGGCATCGCGCGCTCGACGACGGCGGCGTGGCCCTCACCGCTGAACTGCAGCGCCCGCATCGCCGCGCTCAATGCGGCTGCAGGACGACCTTGGCCGCAGCGGTGCGGCCGGCGTGGAGGTCGGCGAAGGCCTCGGGACCTTCCGAGAGCGGCCGCGTCTGCACCCAGCTCAGGTCACCGAAGGCGCCGCGCGCCAGCGCTGCGACGGTGGCGCGCAGGTCGGCCTGGCTGTAGGTGTAGGTGCCCAGCAGCGTGATCTCGGCCAGCGTGAGCTTGCGCATGTCGATCTCGCTGGCCCAGTCCTGCAGGCCGATGTGCATGACCACGCCGCCCGGCTTGACGGCGGCCAGCGCGGTCTGCCGCGTGGCCACGCTGCCCACGGCGTCGATGACGTACTCGAAGCCGTTCTCGCCAGGGCCACCGGCGCGCGGGTCGTAGGTGGCGCAGCGCGCGTGGGTTTCCAGGGACGTGCGGCGCAGCGGGTTGACCTCGGCCACCGTCAGGTCGTCCACGCCGTAGTGGCGCAGCAGCAGCGCCGCCAGCATGCCGATGGCGCCGCCGCCCAGCACGAGCACGCGGCACTCGGGCAAGGGGCGCACCAGCGATCGCATCGACAGGTTGATGGCATGCAGCGCCGTGGCGGCCGGCTCGGTGAGGGCCGCGGCCACTGTGGCGAGCGTGTCGGGCAGGGCGATGAGGCACTGCGCCGGGATGCTCATCTGCTGGGCGAAGGCGCCGGGGCGCGTCATGCCGACCATGGTGCGCTGGCTGCACAGGTTGTCGCGGCCCTGCAGGCAGTAGTCGCAGCGGCCGCAGGTGATCAGCGGGTTGCCGGTGACGCGCTGGCCGGCCAGCCAGCCGGGTGCGGCCGACTGCATCACCGTGGCCGCGAACTCGTGGCCCAGCACCAGGCCGGGCTTGCGGCGCGGGTCGTGGCCGTGATAGGCGTGCATGTCCGAGCCGCAGATACCCGCGGCGTCGATGCGCAGCACCACCTCGCCGGCCTCCAGCGTGGGGTCGGGGCGCTCGTGCAGCTGCACTTCGTTGGGTTGGGTGTAGACGAGTGCTTTCATCGTGCGGGCCTTTGGAACGAGGAGCTCATTGCGCTGTGTAGCCGCCGTCGACCATCAGCGTCTGGCCGGTGATGTAGGCGCTGGCCGAGCTGGCGAGGAACACCGTCGCGCCGTGCAGGTCGGCGAGTTCGCCGTTGCGGCCGATGGCGGTGCGTGAGGCATGCATCGCCGAGAGCTGCGGATCGGCGAAGACAGGCGCGGTCAGGTCGGTGGGGAAAAAGCCGGGGCCGATGGCATTGCAGGTGACGCCGCGGCCGGACCAGGCCTGCGCGATGGCGCGCGTGAGCTGCACCACGCCCCCCTTGCCGGCGCCGTACGGCGCGCCGTTGGCGAAGGCGCGCGTGGACTGCAGCGAGGCGATGTTGATGATGCGGCCCCAGCCGCGCTCGGCCATGCCGGGTGCCAGTGCCTGGGTCAGGAAGAAGGGTGCGCCGAGGTGCAGTGCGATCTGCTGGTCCCACCCTTCGGGCGTGACATCGCCGAAGGGCTGGCGCAGGTTGATGCCGGCGGCGTTGACCAGGATGTCGACCGGGCCGGCCCGTTGCAGGATGGCGGCTCCGGCGACCGGCAGGGCGGCGGTGGCGCCCAGGTCTGCCGCCAGCGTGTCGACGACGATGCCTTCGCTGCGCAGGCGTGCCGCTGCCGTCGCCAGTGCCTCTTCTCGGCGTGCCACCAGCAGCACCGCGGCACCGGCCCGGCCCAGCGCCGTGGCCATGGCTTCGCCGATGCCGGCGTTGCCGCCGGTCACCACGGCACGTCGGCCGGCCAGCGAATACAGCTGGTCGAGAAAGGATGGCATGGTCAGACCTTGACTCCTTCACCCAGGTCGAAGCGCTGATCAGGGAAGTACTTGGCCAGCCGGTCGTCGGCGGTGCGGGCATGGCCTTCCATGCCCTCGATGCGCGAGATGCGCGCGGTGACCTCGCCGATGTCGCGCGCCGCCTCGCGCGTCATGCGCTGCCAGGTCAGCGTCTTCATGAACTTGTGCACCGACAGGCCGCCCGAGTAGCGTGAGGCGCCCTTGGTGGGCAATACGTGGTTGGGGCCGCTGGCCTTGTCGCCGTAGGCCACGGTCGTCTCTTCACCGAGGAACAGCGAGCCGTAGTTGGTGAGCGTGGCGAGCCACCATTCGAGGTCGCGCGCGTGCACTTCCAGGTGCTCGCTGCCGTAGCGGTCTGACACTGCGGCAACTTCTTCGCGCGTGTCGCAGACGATCACTTCGCCATAGTCGCGCCAGGCACAGCCGGCGGCGTCGCGCGCGGTGGGCGGCAGCGCGTCGATCAGCGGTTGCATGCGGCGCATCACGTCCTCGGCCAGCGCGCGCGAGGTGGTGAACAGCCAGGCCGGCGACTCGTGGCCGTGTTCGGCCTGGCCGACGAGGTCGCTGGCGACGATGGCGGGGTCGGCCGAGTCGTCGGCGATCACCGCCACTTCCGAAGGTCCGGCGAAGACGTCGATGCCGACCTTGCCGAACAGCGTGCGCTTGGCCTCGGCCACGAACTTGTTGCCCGGTCCCACCACCACGTCGGCCGGCTGGCCGGTGAACAGGCCGTTGGCCAGGGTGGCGATGGCCTGCACGCCGCCCAGGGTCATGATGATGTCGGCGCCGGCGGCCTTGAAGGCGTAGAGGACGTAGGGGTGCATGCCGCCGCCACGGAAGGGCGACGAGCAGGCGATGATGGTCTTCACGCCCGCGGCCTTGGCGGTGGCCACTGTCATGTAGGCCGAGGCGATGTGCGCGTAGCGACCGGCCGGTGCGTAACAGCCCACGACGTTGACGGGGATCACGCGCTGGCCGGCGGTCACACCGGCGTGCAGCGTGGTGGAGAACTCCTGCATCGAGTGGCGCTGCGCGGTGGCGAAGTCGAAGACCTGGCGGGCTGCGAAGTCGATGTCGCGCCTGACCTGGTCGGGCACGTCCTTCAGCGCAGCGTCGATGGCGGCGGGCGACATCACGATGTCGCCTTCCCACTTGTCGAGCTGTCGCGCGTAGTCGCGCACGGCCTGTTCCCCGCCGGCGTCGATGGCGGTCAGCATCTGGGTGACCACCTTCTGCGCCGAGGCGGTTTCGGATTCGGGGGTCTTGGCGGCCTTCTTCAGGTAGGTGATGCTCATGGTGCGGCTTTCAGCGAGGCAGTGCGAACAAGGAAATTTCGGGCACGAAACCGATGAGGGCCGAGACACCCACCATGACCACTGCGAAGGGCAGGGCATGGACGGCGATGAGGGCCACCGGCGTTCTCGTCAATCCTGACATGACGAAGAGGTTCAGGCCGAAGGGCGGCGTGATGAAGCCCAGGCCCAGCGTGGTGATCATGAAGACGCAGAAGTGCACCTGGTGCATGTCGACCGCCTGCGCCAGCGGCCACAGCAGCGGCCCCAGCACGACGATGTTGGGTCCCGTTTCCATGAACATGCCCGAGATGACCCAGATGGCCAGGAAGAGCAGGATGATGGTGGTGCGGTCGGTGCCGAAGGCCATCACGAAGGCGACGAACTTCTGCGGCACGTCGAGCACCGTGAGGGCCTGCGAGAACAGCAGCGCCACGGCGATGATGGGCAGCACCACGCCGCACACGCGTGCCGAGGTGCCCAGCATGGCCGGGAAGTCGGCCAGCGTCAGGCGCCCCTGCAGCAGGCCCGTGATGACCGCCACCGCCACCGCCACCGCGGCGGACTCCGTCGGGGTGAAGATGCCCGAGTAGATGCCGCCCAGGATGATCAGCGGGATCGACAGCGCGAAACGGGCTTCCCAGCCGGCGCGCAGCCAGCGACCGAAGTCAAAGCTGCCGGTCGACCTCTCGTAGCCCTTGATGCGGTTGATGACGGCGTTGGTGAGCATCACCGAGACCAGCACGATGACGCCCGGCACGAAGGCGGCCAGGAACAGCGTGGAAGACGACACCCCCAGCACCAGCCCGATGATGATGTAGGCGATGGACGGCGGGATCAGGATGCCGGTGCAGGCCCCCGAGGCCACCAGCGCGCAGGCATAGGGCTTGGGGTAGCCCTTGGCGACCAGGCGGTCCATCGTCAGGCGACCGACCGCGGCGGCGTCGGCGGCGTCGCTGCCCGAGATGCAGGCGAACAGACCGCAGCCCATCACGGTGGAGGTGCCGAAGCCCGCCCGCATCGAGCCGAAGGTGGCCTCGGCGAAGTTCAGCAGCTTCTCGCCCAGGCCGGTGCGCACCATGGCATCGCCGGTGAGCACGAACAGGGGGATGGCGATGAGCGCGAACGAGTCCACGCCTTCGAAGAGGGCTTCTCCGATCAGCGTCAGCGGCAGCACGTTGGTGGTGGCCAGCATGGCCACCGTGCCCAGGCCCATGCTGACCCAGAAGGGCACGCCCACCAGCAGCAGGGCGACCAGGCCCAGGATCGACAACACGACAGGCGACAAGGCGATTCCCTATTCGTCGAACATGGCCTTGCCGACATAGGTGGCGCGGCCGGCCTTCAGGTCGCGCCAGTCGCGCAGGATGTTCTGCACGCTGCGCAGCAGGATGAGCGAGAAGCCGATGGGCACGGCCGCCTCGAACCACAGCTTGTTGACCCGCAGCACCGGCGTGGTGGCGCCGAACTGCAGCAACTGGCGGATGGTGTGCGTGCTCCAGTACAGCGCGATGAGCGCGAACAGGATCGTCGCGACCTCGGCGAAGATGTAGAGCGCCGTCTTCGTTCGAGGGCCCACGCGCCCGATGATGATGTCGAAGCGGATATGGGCCCGCTCTCGCACCGCATAGGCCGCGCCGATCCAGCCCAGGTAGATGAAGGCATAGCGCGCCGCCTCTTCGCCCCAGGCCGAGCTGTAGTTCAGCACGAAGC
>LNFM01009198.1_pt1 | contig 14518 bp, 10 predicted proteins | sample 596031 | NCBI WGS metagenome assembly LNFM01 (sample SAMN04254537, study PRJNA301005) | activated carbon metagenome | isolation source: dual media filters at the Ann Arbor, Michigan drinking water treatment plant | place: USA: Ann Arbor
ACGCCGCTACAGCCGCCGCTACGCGATGGGAGCGAACTGCAGTTTGCCGAGACGGTCACCTTTCCCAGCATGGCAATCAGCGGCGACGATCCGGACCGCAGCACGCTGGCGGCGGTGAAGGCGGTCAGTCCGGGCTATCCATTGCGAGGCACGCTGCTCACGCGCGAGCAGGTAGAGGGTCGGGTATCGCCCGCCGGCGGCATTCCGGAAGCCGGCACGGTGTGGGTCGACCCGCAGGCGGTGCAGGCCCTGCGCATTGCGGTGGGCGCATCGTTGAAACTCGGCGAGAAGACTTTTCGCGTCGCCCGCGTGATCGCGGTGGAACCCGATCGCGGCGGGCAGTTCATCAACTTCGCGCCGCGCGTGATGGTCAATCTGGCGGACCTTTCGGCGACCGAGCTGATCCAGCCCGGCAGCCGCGTCACCTATCGCCTGCTGGTGGCGGGCGAAAGCTCGGCCGTGCGCAGTTACCGGGATCGCATCACGCCGCTACTCAAGCGCGGCCAGGAAATCGACACGCTTGAAGGCGGCCAACCGCAAATGCAGCGGACCATGGAACGTGCCGAGCGCTTCTTGTCGCTGGTGGCGCTGTTGGCGGCGATGGTGGCGGCGGTGGCGGTGGCGGCGTCCGCGCGCCGGTTCTCGCTGCGCCATCTGGATTCCTGCGCCATGCTGCGCTGTCTGGGCCTCGCGCAGGCCGACATCTTTCGCCTGTTCGCGTTGGAGTTCGTGTTCGTCGGCCTGGCTGCCTGTGCCGTCGGCATGCTGCTCGGTTTCGGCTTCCACTTCGTGCTGCTCGAGGTACTGGGTACGCTGATCCGCACCGAACTGCCATTGCCGTCGTTGCTGCCGGCGCTGCAGGGATTCGTTTGCGGCATGGTGCTGCTGCTCGGTTTTGCGCTGCCGCCGTTGGTGCAGTTGCGGCGTGTGCCGCCGCTGCGCGTCCTGCGCAAGGACCTGGGCGCGCCCACTGGCCGCGCTGCGCTCGGCTATCTGGTCGGAGTTGCCGGCTTCTTCGGTCTGCTGGTGTGGAGCGCCAACGATCTGAAGGTCGGCAGCCTGACGGCGGGTGGCTTCGCCCTCGGGATTCTGTTCTTTGCCGCGGTTGCCTTTGCCGTCCTGCGCCTGCTGTCGCCACTGCGCGCGATCACCGGGCGACTCGGGATTTCATGGCGGTTCGCCGTGGCGGCGGTGTTGCGTCGGCCCGCTGCCACGGTGGTTCAGCTGGTGTCGCTGTCGGTCGGCTTGATGGCGCTTTTGCTGTTGACGGTCACGCGCACGGATCTCGTCAACGCTTGGCGTGCGGCAGCGCCACCGGATGCGCCCAACCGGTTCGTCATCAACATCCAGCCCGAGCAGGTCAGCGCCATCGAGGGCCGCCTGGCGCAGGCCGATCTGCCGGACGCCTTGGTGTACCCGATGGTTCGTGGCCGGCTCATTCAGATCAACGCCAAGCCGGTGGGGCCAGAGGGCTTTGCCAACGAACGCGCGCAGCGCTTGGTGGACCGCGAGTTCAACCTTTCTTACGCGGATGAGGCGCCAAGCCACAACCCCATTTTGTCCGGCACCTGGTTCAAGGCCGGCACAGCGGAGTTGTCGATCGAGGTCGGCGTTGCCAAGACACTGGGCGTCAACCTCGGCGACGAACTGACGTTCGACATCGCCGGCGAGCAGGTCAAGGCGCGCGCCACCTCACTGCGCAAGGTCAACTGGGACTCCATGCGCGCGAACTTCTTCATCATCATGCCGCCTGGCCTGTTGGCCGATAAACCGCGCAGTTTCATCACGGCGTTTCACCTGCCTGATTCCAAGGCCGGGTTCACCAGCGATCTGCTGCGCGAGTATCCGAACCTCACCGTGGTCGATACCAGCGCCATCTTCCGTCAGGTGCAGGCGGTGCTCGATCAGGTGATTGCGGCGGTCGAGTTCCTGTTCGTGTTCACCCTTGCTGCCGGTGTGCTGGTGCTGTATGCAGCACTGGCCAGCTCGCGCGACGAGCGCATGCGCGAGGCGGCGCTGCTGCGCGCACTGGGCGCCTCGCGCCAGCAACTTCAGCGTGCGCAGGTGGCCGAGATGCTGTGCCTCGGCGGACTGGCCGGCTTGCTGGCCGCAACGGGCGCGGCGGCTATCGGTTGGGCGCTGGCCCGGTACGCCTTCGAGTTCGAGTACGCGGTCACGCCCTGGGTGTTCGTACTGGGCATCGGTGGCGGCGCGCTATGCGCGCTGCTGGGCGGCTGGATGGGCCTGCGCGCGGTGCTGCGCACGCCCCCGCTGACGTCGCTGCGCGAGGCTTGAGATGAGCGGCGTGCCCGATCCGACCGAGACGGTGGAGCGGCCCGAGGACACGCCGTACGCGCGGCTCGGCGGCGATGCGGCCGTGCGTGCACTGGTGGATCGCTTCTACGACCTGATGGATCTTGAGCCGGGTTATGCACGCTTGCGTGGCGTGCATGGCAACGAGCTCTCGGCCGCGCGCGACAAGCTTTACTGGTTCCTGAGCGGCTGGTTGGGCGGACCGAATCACTACATCGAGCGCTTCGGCCATCCGCGACTGCGGCAGCGGCACCTGCCATTTGCCATCGGCAGCGTCGAGCGTGATCAGTGGCTGCAGTGCATGGATCAGGCGATGCAGGAGCAGGGCGTCGACGAGGCCCTGCGGTTGCGCTTGGTGCAGTCGTTCTTTCAGACTGCGGACTGGATGCGCAACCGGGACGGCTGAAGACTCGGTCGGTGTCGGTGCCAGCTCAAGCCGCCGCCGCCAGCGGCTTGCCGGCGCCGGTGATCACCTTGGCGTTGTCACGCGCCAGTTCTTCGCGGGTGGTGATGCCGCGGAACCAGATGGTGATGGCGCTTGAAGTCAGCACGATGAACAGCGAGTAGAGCACCGGGATCAGCAGCACCTGCTGCTGCATGTCGCCCTTGAAGGTCAGCAGCACGATCAGCACCGCCAGCGGGCCGTTCTGGATGCCGGTCTCCAGCGCGATGGTGCGGGCGCGCCGATTGTCCTGCCGCAGCAGCTTGCTCAGCACATAGCCGAGCGCCATGCCAAACAGGCCCAGGCCGATCGCGGCCACGTACACCGAGGCCGGCGTGGTCGCCAGCAGCACGTAGTTGCGCGGCACCCAGGTCAGGATCAGGAACAGGATCACGAAGATGCCCAGCGCCCCGCCCACCAGCTCGACGGTGGCGCCCACATTGGGGTTCCACTTGCGTAGCGCGATGCCGATGATCGTCGGCACGATCAGCACCACCAGCACCTGCGCCACGTTGCCCGCCGGCACCGAGTATTCCGACGGCAGGCCCTTGAGCGACGTGTAGAACTCCAGCAGCAGCGGGACCATGGCCACCGCCACCAGCGTGGAGCAGATGGTCATCATGATCGACAGTGCCAGCGCGCCCTTGCTGAAGTAGGTGAAGATGTTCGACGTGGTGCCGCCCGGCATGCAGCCCATGAGGATGAGGCCGATCGCCAGCGCCGGCGGCAGGCCCAGCGACACGGCCAGGGCATAGCCGAGGAAGGGCATGATCCCGTACTGGCACACGAGGCCGACCAGGATGCCCTGCGGCTTGCGAAAGGCAATGCGGAAGTCCTTGAAGGTCAGCGATGCGCCCATGCCCAGCATGATCACCATCATCATGATGCCGAGCAGCTTGGTTTCGAATTCGGTGAGCATCGTCGTTCCTGGTGCGAGTGTGTCGTCCCCGCGCAAGCGGGGACCTGATCAGTTCGTGGTGGCTGCGCGCTTGCGCCGGGAGGGCATGCAAGCGAGTCGAGTGCGTCAGGCGGCCGACCTTGACTTGTACTCGGCCTTCAGATCCTTGCGCAGGATCTTGCCGATCGGCGTCTTCGGCAGTTCCTTGCGGAACTCGACATTGCGCGGCAGCTTGTAGTCGGTCAGGTACTGCTTGCAGTGTGCCCGCACGGCCTCCTCGGTCAGGCTGTCATCCTGCGGCACGATGAACGCACGCACCGCCTCGCCGCTTTTGCTGTCCGGCACGCCGATCACCGCCACCTCGAGCACGGCGTCCATCTTGGCGATCGCATCCTCGACCTCGTTCGGGTACACGTTGAAGCCCGACACCAGGATCATGTCCTTCTTGCGATCGACGATCTTGAAATAGCCTTCGCTGTCCATCACGGCGATGTCGCCGGTGTACAGCCAGCCGTCGCGCACTGTCTGCGCCGTCTCGTCCGGCCGGTTCCAGTAACCCTGCATCACCTGCGGGCCGCGCAGGATCAACTCGCCGGGATCGCCCAGCGCCACCGGATTGCCGGCATCGTCCACCAGTCGCACGGCGGTGCCCGGCACCGGCATGCCGATGGCATCCGGCTTGTGGGTGCCGCTGATCGGGTTGAAGCACACCACGGGTGACGACTCGGTCAGGCCGTAGCCCTCGGCGATGCGGGTACCGGTGATCGACTGCCAGCGCTCGGCCACCGCGTGCTGCAACGCTGCGCCACCGGCCACCGCCGCCTTCAAGTGGCGCGGCGGGAACGCCGTGAACCACTCCTCGTTCATCAACGCGTTGAACAGGGTGTTGACGCCGCTGATCCAGGTGACCTTGTAGTTGTCGAAGGCACGCTGCAGGTTCTGGATCGGCCGCGGACTGGGCACCAGCACGTTGCGCGCCCCCACGGCGTAGAAGCACAGCAGATTGAAGGTGAAGGCAAAGATGTGATACAGCGGCAGTGCGGTCAGCACCACCTCCTTGCCTTCCTCGATGTGACTGCGACCCATCGAGAAAGCCTGGGCGAGGTTGTAGAGCAGGTTGCCGTGGGTCAGCATGGCCCCCTTGCTGACACCGGTGGTGCCGCCGGTGTACTGCAGCGCTGCGAGGGACGCCTGGTCGATGCCGACGGTGAAGGCGGCGACGTCCACGTTGTCGCGCTGGTGGACCATGGCGCCCTCGGTCAGCGCCCAGTCAAGGCGAACGTGCTCGACCGTGATCTTCGGGAGCGCCTTGTTCCACCACTTCATCACGCCGCGTATCACCGCGCGCGGCACCGGCGAGAAGAACTGCGGTACCTCGGCCACGATCACCTGGCGGATGCTGGTGCGCGCCAGGATCTCGTCCAGTTTGTCGGCGAACATGTCGACGATCACCAGCGCTTCGGCGCCGGAATCGCGAAACTGGTGTTCCATCTCGCTCGCCGTGTACAGCGGATTGGTGTTCACCAGCACGCAACCGGCCTTCAGGATGCCGAAGGCGGCAACCGGATAGGCCAGGCAATTGGGTGTTTGCAGTGCCACGCGCGCTCCCTGCGCCAGTTTCAGCACGCTGCGCAGGTACACCGCGAAGGCGTCGGCATAGGCGTCGACCTGCGCGTAGCTGAGGGAGCCGTGCATGCCATTCGGCATGCAGGTGGTAAACGCGGTCTGGGTGCCGTAGCGGGCGGCGGACTCGGCGATCAACTGCGCGAGGTTGCTTTGGGCCGGCGGCGGCAAGTCGCGCGCGACATGGGTGCCGTAGTGCTCGACCCAGGGTTGCAGGTCGTACAGCGAAGCAGCGGGATTCACCGGCGAGTCTCCTGACGATCTGATCATCGTGCGGTCGCGTGCCGCACTGGCGTGCCCGGCTCGCCATCGGATGGCCGGTCATCGGGGGTGCGGGATTCTCCGAGCGTCGGCCGGCCGCGAGTAGGCGGGCTTTCCCTTAAGAGCGGCCGGGCGGCTCGCCTATCATCGGCGGCGACTCTTTCCTGGCCCCTTTATGACCGAACCCGCTGTCGTTGTCGCGCTCGTCGCTGGCCTTGCATTGCTGCTGGCGCTGATCGCGCTCGTGTTTGCGCTGCGGCAATTGCGCAGCGCCCGCGTGTCGGAACAGATCGTCGAACTGCAGCGGCGCAACGACGCGCTGAGCGAGCGGCTCGAACGCGAGCTGCGAGACGCCATCACGCAAAATGCGCGCGACGCCCGGACCGAGACAGGTACCCGGCTGACGGAGTTGCAGACGGGTTTGCTGGCTCAACTGACCGGTGTGGCCAACCTGCAGGCGACACAGCTGACCGGCTTTGGACAGCAGCTGGCGCGCGTCACGGAGGGCGCAGAGGTCAGCAGTCGAGCCAACCGCGAGGAATCCGCACTGCAGCTGCAAAGCTTCGCCGCTGCAATGCAGCAGCAACTGGCCGATCTCACGCGATCTATCCAGCTGAACCTGGCCGACGTGCGCAGCACCCTGCAGACGCAGCTGGCGACGTTGCAGCAGGGCAACGAGGCGAAGCTCGACCAAATGCGGGCGACGGTCGAGGAGAAACTGCAGTCCACGCTCGAGGCACGACTCGGCGAGAGCTTCAAGCACGTCAGCGATCGCCTGGAGCAGGTGCATCGTGGCCTGGGAGAGATGCAGGGCCTGGCACAGGGTGTGGGCGACCTCAAGCGCGTGCTGACCAACGTCAAGTCGCGTGGCTCCTATGGCGAAGTGCAGCTGGCAGCGCTGCTGGAGCAGGTGCTGACCGCCGAGCAGTACGCAGCCAACGTGGCGACTCGCCCCGAGTCCAGCGAGCGCGTGGAGTTTGCCGTCAAGATGCCCGGCCGCGGCGACCTGGCGGGAGCCAATTCGCTGTGGCTGCCGATCGACGCCAAGTTTCCGAGCGAGGATTACGAACGGCTGCTGGCTGCGCAGGAGGCCGCCGACGTCCCTGCGATGGAAGCGGCCGGTGCCGCGCTCGAACTGCGCATCCGGACCGAGGCGAAGAAGATCCGCGACAAGTATGTGGAGCCGCCTCACACCACCGACTTCGCGATCCTGTTCTTGCCAACCGAGGGGCTGTTCGCCGAGGTGCTGCGGCGTCCCGGCCTGAGCGAGGCGTTGAATCGCGAGCTACGCGTCGTCATCGCCGGCCCGACCACGTTGTTCGCTCTGCTCAACTCGCTGCAGATGGGCTTTCGGACGCTTGCCATCGAGCAGCGGTCGGTCGAGGTGCGCGAACTGCTGGGCGCAGTGAAGACTGAGTTCGCACGCTTCGGCGAGTGGATCGGCAAGGTGCGCAGTCAGGTCGCCACCGTGACCAAGACACTGGAAGACGCCGATACACGGGCCCGCCAGATGCAGCGCAAATTGCGTGATGTCGAGGCACTGCCGGTGGAACGAAGTGCGCAGTTGCTGCCGCCCGTGGTGGGGGACGAGGGTTGACGGTTCCGGGCCTCAACACCTTTGGGATGGTCGCGGCTGGCTAGGCATCCGGTTTGCAAGAAGCGCAGCGTCGAATGGAGGCTGCGATGAACACCCACGACGAACTTGACGACCCGGTGCGCGCTGCGACCGACGCGACGCTGAACGCCCGCATCGACCGCGACATCGACGCGTGCATTGCGTACTACCGCAGGCGACCGCAGTACGAGATCGACGGTCGGATCGACGAGTTGGCCAGGGAGTGGGACATCGAGCGCTGTCTCGAGGTCACTGCATCCGTTCTCTCGCTGACGGGGCTGACGCTGGGTTTGCTGCGGCGCCGACTCTGGCTCGGCGTGCCGGTGATGGTCAGCACGTTCCTGCTGCAGCACGCGATCCGCGGCTGGTGCCCGCCGGTGCCGCTGTTTCGCCGCCTCGGCGTGCGCACCCGCAAGGAAATCGACCGCGAGATGTATTCGCTCAAGTTCTTGCGCGGTGATTTTGCGGACCTGCACTTGCCGCCGAGCGGTGCCGTGAGCGGAACTCGGCCCCTGCTCGGCAATGTCGCCCTGCAGCGCAGCGACGTTGTCTGAGCGCGGGTCGTCCTCTTCAGCGGCGGCCAGTTTGCGTCGCGAAGCCGCGCAACATCGAGAGGACTTGCGACATGTCGACCGGTTTCACCAGGATGTGATCGAAAAGGGTGGGACGGGTTTCGTCTTGCCGGTCGGTGCGCGTCTCGTCGAGGCGGCCGAAGCCGGTGGCGGCAATCAGCAGCATGGCATCTGCGCCGGGCGCGGCACGCAGGCGCGCTGCCAGCTCGCGCCCGTCCATGTCGGGCAGGCCGATGTCCAGGATCGCCACCTGCGGCGCAAACCCCGTCGCCAGCTGTAGCGCGGTGCCGGCGTCGTAGGCCACGCGGGTTGCGTGCCCATTGAGGGACAACAATTGCGCCATGCTGTCGGCGGCATCGCGGTTGTCATCGACCAGCAGCACGCGGAGCGAGCCGCCATCGGTCTGCGCCGCGCTCGGCTCGCGGATCGGGTGGGGAGGCGAGTCCACCAGCGGCAGCGTGACGCTGAAACAGGCGCCGCGGCCCACCCCGTCACTGGATGCCTGGACCGTGCCGCCATGCATCTGCACCAGGCGCTTGACCACCGCAAGGCCCATCCCGAGGCCGCCTTGCGCCTGGCTGGTGGACTCGGGAGACTGGGTGAACACCTCGAACACCGATTCGAGCATATGGGGCGGCAGGCCCATGCCGTTGTCGCGGACTTCGATCAGGGCGTCAGCGCCACGGCGCGACAGGCGCACCGCGACCCTGCCGCCTTCCTGGGTGTACTTGGCGGCGTTGGTCAGCAGGTTGGAGACGATCTGCACCAGGCGCGTCGGATCGCCGTAAACATGCACGGGCTCATCGCTCTGATCTATCGCCAGGTGATGCCGGCGAGCGTTGATCAACGGACGGCAGGTCTCCAGCGCGTCGCGCAGGATGCCGTGGAGTTCGACGGTGACCGGTTGCAGCAGGATCTTGCCCTGCGTGATGCGAGCGATGTCGAGCAGATCGTCGATCAACCGCACCATGTGGCGCACCTGGCGCGCGATCAGCTGGGCGCTGCTGCGGACCTGCTCGGGTTCGCTGGGGCGCCGCTGCAGCAGTTCTGCGGCCATGCTGATCGGCGAGAGCGGGTTGCGCAACTCGTGGCCCAGCATGGCTAGGAAGTGGTCCTTGCGCCGGCTGGCGTCCTCCAGTGCCTGCGAGTGGTCACGCAACTGCTGCTCGAGCCGTTTGCTTTCGGTGACATCGGTGCTGACGCCGATCAGCGCCTGGGGCCGATCGTCCGCGTCGCGGACCAACTCGGCGGACGCTGCGAGCCAGCGGATCGCGCCGTCGCTGGTGATGATGCGGAACTCGCCTTGGTAGTGACCGCCCGGGTCAAGCGTCTTTCGTTGAAACTCGGCTTGTACCCGCGCTCGATCGTCGGGATGGATACGCTCCAGCAGCGTGTCGCCGGCGATGGCCCCGGTGTCGGCGGACAGGTCCCACTGCGCCAGGAACATGGCGTCTCCAAGCACCTGACCATGGGCGAAGTCGGCCCGCCAGAAGGCCATATGGCCGGCGCGCAGTGCCAGTTGCAGTTGCGTTTCGCGTGTGCGCAGGGCATCGGCGGTGCTCCGTGCCTGAGCTTCACGCGCTTCTGCGACTTGGCGCTTGAGCAGTTCTTCGGTGTGCAATCGGTCGGCGCTTTGTCCTTGCTGCAGTGCCTGCGCGAGCTGTTCGATCTCGCGTACCGACGAACCACCCCAAGTTGCCGTCTTGCTGCCGAGGCGCGACGATTCCGCCAGCTCACTGAGCCGCACCAGGGGCGCGGCCAAGCGCAGTGACAGGCGCGCCGCCAGCGCCCAGGCGGCAATCAGCACGAGCAAGGCGGCGCTCAACCAGATCGCCAACGCGCGCCGCACTGGCGCATAGATCGTGTCCGTCGGGGTGGCGACGATCGAGGTCCAGCCACTGAGCTGAGACGTCACCGCGGCGAGGACCTGCATCTGTCCGTCGGCGAACGGCAACTCCACAACCTCCGCTGTCGAGCTGCGCCCGACGAGGCTGCGCAGCGACTCGGGCAGGCGCCGGCCCACCACCGCATGCACGTCGTCGCGGGCGGCGATCACGCGGCCGCCGCGGTCGACCACCATGGCGCTGTAGCCGTTGAGTTCCGCGCGGTGGCGCAGCAGCGCATTCAGCGCGTCGGGAGGGAACGAATATGTCAGCGTGTAGGGCACCTTGCCGTCGCGCACGACCGGCACCGCAATAGCCACTGTCGGGCGCTCGATCGAAACCCCGAAGTACAGGTCGCTGTAGGTGGCACGTCGTTGTTCGCGGGCCAGACGAGTCAAGCCCTGGGAGCTGACCGGCAGCGTCTCGCCCTGCCAATGTGCCTGGCGATCCTGCCGCTCGATATCCAGCAGGTTGGGCAGCGGCGTGCCCAGTGGCACGGCGGTATTGAAAACCAGCTGGCCGTCCTCCGCAGTCGGCGCGATCAGCGCGCCGGGCGTGCGAGAAGCGATTCTCGCTGCTTGCATGTACAGCCCGGCCCAGTCGGCCCGATCGACGAGCGGAGACTGCGCCAGTGCATCGAGGGCGGCGCGGTCGGCGGTCAGTTCCAGATCGACTACCAGCGCCAGGTTGTCGGCGGCCTTGGCTAGCGCGGCCTGGGCGGCGTCGCGTTCCTGCTGCCACTGGATGACGACGATCAGTACGCCTGCCAGGGTCAGCAGCAGCAACGGTGGCACCAAGAGTTGCAGCAGCCGTGCTCGCAGCGAGCGCTTCGAAGGCGACGCGCTGGGCTTGGCCGATGCAGCCGGATGCAGAACTTCCATGTTGTTACCAGCCACGGCTGGCTGCTGCCGACGCGACCTGCGAGATGCCGGCTGGCATCTCGTCGTGCGTCGATGCGCGATGCTGTCAGGGGCACGCCCGCGGCACTTGCCTTGCGGCAAGGTCCGTCGGGATAGCGTCGGTTGCGTTCAGCGCAACACGGCGCCAACGCCGTCTATCGCGCGGCGTACGTAGTTAATCGCTGCAGACCTTCCCGCAACGTGTTGTCCCGCTTGGCGAAGCACAGCCGCACCACCCGCAGATCAGACGGCGGCGGGCTGCATTCGTAGAAGACGCTGATGGGAATCGCGGCGACCCGCGCCTGCGTTGCCAGGCGGCGCGCGAAGACCTCGTCGGGCTCGTTCGACAGTGCGCGGTAGTCAGCCAGTACGAAGTACGTCCCTTCGCAGGGCATCAGCTCGAACGCCGATCCGGCGAGCCCAGCGCTGAACAGATCCCGCTTGGCTTGGTAGAAGGCGGACAACCCGAGGTACGGTGCAGGATCGGCGAGGTACGTGGCGATCGCATGCTGGCCCGGCGTGTTGACCGCGAACACCATGAACTGGTGCACCTTGCGGATTTCGGCGGTCAAGGCGGCGGGCGCGATTGCGTAACCGATCTTCCAACCGGTCGTGTGCAAGGTCTTGCCGAAGCTGGAGATCACCACAGCATGTTGGGCCAGCAGGGCAGAACTGCCGATCGAGCAATGCGGCTGTCCGTCGAAGACGATGTGCTCGTAGACCTCGTCGGAGATCAGCAGGACCCCGGTATCAGCGACGATGGACTCGAGCGCATGGATGTCTTGCGCACGCAGGCGGCGCCCCGTCGGGTTATGGGGGAAGTTGAGCATGATCATCCGCGTGCGTGGGGTGATCGCGGCACGGACGCGATCCCAGTCGGGCGCGAAGCCCTGGCGATGATCCAGCGGAATGCCGACCGCCTGGCCGCCGGCCAGCGTGATCGCCGGGATGTAGCTGTCGTAAACGGGCTCGAACACGATCACTTCGTCGCCGGCGACGACCAGCGCGAGCACTGCGGCCATGATCGCCTGGGTGGCGCCCGCGGTGATGGTGATGTCGGTCTGCGGATCGCAGACCTGGCCGTACAGCGACTGCTGCTTGGCGGCGAGCGCTTCTCGCAGCGCCATCACGCCCGCCATCGGTGCGTACTGGTTGTGCCCGGCGGCCATCGCCACCCTCAACGCCTGCTGCAGGCGCGCGTCGCAGTCGAAATCGGGGAATCCTTGCCCGAGGTTGATGGCGTCATGCTGCGCCGCAAGCGCCGACATCACCGAGAAGATGGTCGTTCCCACGGCAGGCAACTTGCTTGGGGCAAGGCGAGGGCGAAACATTGCCGGTGGCAGGTTCATGTGGACGTCATTGGTTGGGCGGCGCTGTATGGAACGAGCGGGCGACGCTGCGTGAACGCAAAAATACACCGATCAACGTGCTGCAAATCCGACCTGTCGCGGCGGCGCACTTGTGTAGCCTACGGCGACACGCGGCCTTGTTCTCGGCCGGGCAGGCGGTGAGGGCAGGGGGTTCGATGCGCATCAGGGCGCCTCGGGCATGCGCGGCAGCGACGTGACGACGACAATCACCGATCCAGGGTTCATGCTTCGGCAGGCGCGAGATCCACTGACCAGCCTGCTCGACATGGATGAGGTGTCCTGGGCTGGTCTGGTGGAGCCGGTCGAAGTCGACACCCAAACGCCAGATCTGCAGGATGGGGCGGTTGTTCCGCCTGCCGCCGCGGCGGCCGCCGGCGCCCGGGTGGCCTTGCGCTCGGCCCGCCCGACGGATGCAGCACAGGCTTGGCGCTGGTTGGCACAAAGCGATCTGACCGCACGTCGGCTCGGTCCGCCCCACTACCCCGAGCATCCGATCCCCAGCTTTGCCGCCTTCTGCAACGACTACGCGCCGCACTACTTCGATGGCAGCCTGCCTTACGAGGGCCGCGGCTTTGTGATCCAGAGCCTGGCCGATCGGCGCGACATCGGTTTCATCAGCCACGAGCGCGTGGACGTCCTCAACGATGTGGTCTGCCTCGACCTGTGGCTTGCCGACACAACGGTCTGCGGCCATGGCTATGGCTCCGAGGCAATCGATCTGCTGTGCCGTTGGTTGCAGGACCAACGCGGGGTCAACCGCTTCTTGCTGCGGCCGTCGCGCCGCAATGTGCGCGCATTGCGGGCACTCAGGCGCGCCGGGTTCCGCGAGACCGATCTGCCGCCGATGCAGTTGATCGACAAGCTCGCGCTATCGCGCGGCGACTACCCCGATGAAGTGCTGCTGTTTCGCTTCCTGCCGCTGCCGTCGCCCCGGGTGCGGCCGCCGGTGGGCCAGTGTCATGTGTACATCGACAGCGAGTTCAGCCGGCTGACGCAGCCGCAGTTGCTCAGTTTCGGTGCCGTGGCCGATGACGGAGCGCAGTTCTACGGCGAGATCGCGGAGACGCTCGACGAGTCGGTCGAGCCGCTTGTCGAACGCTGCAGCGAGTTCGTTTGCGCCGTGGTGTTGCCCCTGTTCGAGCAGTGCGCGCAACCGCGGGCCCAGGTGGCAGCGCAATTTGTCGCCTGGCTTGCCGACCGTGCACGCGGCCGGCCGATTGTATTGATCAGCGATTCAGGCTTCGATCGGTGGGCGCTGTCGGATCTGCTGGCGAGCGAACATCTGCCGGGCGGCGCGCAGTGGCTGCGCGTGCCGGTGGCGTACGAGACATTGGATGAGGTGGCGCAGAGCCAGGGGCTGCGGCGCCATCATGCCCTCGACGATGCCATTGGCCTGCGTCACGCGGTGATCCACGGCGATTGAATGGCCCATGGTTAGCGGCATGTGAGGAGCAAGTGCACTGGCTTGCACGGCGTATTGCGCCAATGCGTGCGTCATTGCACGAGCGCCAACCGCTCGATGGCTGCAGCCACCGTCAAGATTGCCAGTCCCTCACGCTGCGCCCGGCGCCCGACCTTCAGCAGGGCCTTGTCCTTGGTGATCAGCAAGCCGGCGCGAACCGTGCTGGCGAGGTCGAGGAATTTTTGATCGAGCGGATCCGTGCACGGCCACGGTGCCGCAAACACGCGCGTAATCAGGCGCGCAGTCGCCTGCCACTTCGCCAGCAGTGATGCTCCGTCGAGCGCCTTGGCGGCAAGCCGATCTGCGAAGTGTGTCCGCTGCAGCACATCGGCAAGTTCGGCGTCGGTGGCGGTACTGCGCACGCAATCGAGGCCGCCCGCTTCCACGGCAACGCGCAACGGCAGCACCCGCGGGTCGTCGAACACCCAGAAGTCGAGCAGGACATTGGTATCGATGACGACGGGCGGCGCGGCAATCATGCCCGCCATTGTGCCCACCGATGGCGGCTGTCGCCGCCGCCTTCACTCAGTACTCGAATACCGGCAGCGTGGTCACCGGAGCTCCCACCTGGATCACGATGTTGCGACCTTGCGGCAGCGTGATCGCGTTCGGGTCCGCGGTCCACTCGGTGATGATCCGGCCATCAATGATCCAGAACACAATCGGCAGTCCCGTCAGTTCAGCCACCTGCGTGCGCGATAGCGGTTGGCCCCAGATCTGGAAAAACTGTCCGAGCGTGAACTCGCGCGGCGTCTCCCACTCGGCGTGCAGCACCCCCTGCCCGTCATGTGTGTGAACGCCGTACAGGCAGCCGGGCGCCGGTGCTGTCGGGCTACCGATGCCCACGGAAGAAGGGATCTTTAGTGGCTGGCCGTCGAGCAGGATGCGAAGGTGCGGATGCACGTGGTACGTGATGGCCGCCAAGTTCAGTCCGCACGGTATGCCGCCTGCGGACGCTCCCGTAGCCGCTGGACCGAGACCCGGGCCATCCGGCCAGCGTCGAACGCCATAGTCCGCTCCGTTGGCAGGCAGGCGCACCGTCGGCAGGAGCGTGGGTGCAACCGTCGGCGGCGGCGTAGGCGACGGTGATGGCGATGGCGCAGGTGATGGCGCTGGGGCGGGCGTCGGCACCGGCGCCGGCGGTGTCGGTGTGGGCGTGGGCGCAGGACTAGGAGCCGGC
>LNFM01033357.1_pt1 | contig 14518 bp, 14 predicted proteins | sample 596031 | NCBI WGS metagenome assembly LNFM01 (sample SAMN04254537, study PRJNA301005) | activated carbon metagenome | isolation source: dual media filters at the Ann Arbor, Michigan drinking water treatment plant | place: USA: Ann Arbor
TGGCGTCCACCACGTTCGGCACTTCCTTGGGGTTGATGAAGTGCGTCATGCCGAACTTGCGCGCCATGGCTTCGCGCGCGGGGTTCAGGTCCACACCGATGATCTTGTCGGCGCCCACCATCTTTGCGCCCTGGATCACGTTCAGGCCAATGCCGCCCAGGCCAAACACAACCACGTTGGCACCCGCCTCCACCTTGGCCGAGAAGATCACCGCGCCGATGCCGGTCGTAACGCCGCAGCCGATGTAGCAGACCTTGTCGAACGGAGCGTCTTCGCGGATCTTGGCCAGCGAAATCTCCGGCGCCACGGTGTAGTTGCTGAAGGTGCTGGTGCCCATGTAATGAAAGATGGGCTGGCCGTCCAGGCTGAAGCGGCTGGTGGCGTCGGGCATGAGGCCCTTGCCCTGCGTGCCGCGGATCAGCTGGCACAAGTTGGTCTTGCGGCTCAGGCAGAACTTGCACTGGCGGCACTCGGGCGTGTAGAGCGGGATGACGTGGTCGCCCTTCTTGAGCGAGGTCACGCCGGGGCCGCCTTCATGGCCCAGGATCGCAGGAAAGATCCCTTCGGGATCGGCGCCCGAGAGCGTGTAGTAATCGGTGTGGCAGATGCCGGTGGCCTTGATCTCCACCAGCACTTCACCGAACTTCGGGCCTTCCAGGTCCACGGTTTCAATGGTGAGGGGCTGGCCTGCTTTCCAGGCGACGGCGGCTTTCGTTTTCATGGTGGGTGCGGTGGGTTGGTGAGATCGGGTTTGAGGTTACCGCAGATGCCATTTCCCCCGATGCACACCGACCATGCGTCAGTCCACCCGAGAGCCCCCCTTGAACCACTGGGCGAACAGGGCGCGCTCTTCTTCGGTGAGACCGGTCGCGTTGTTCATGGGCATCAGCTTCGTGACCACCACCTGCTGGTACACCGTCTGCGCATGCTGCTTGAGCGCCTCGGGCGAGTCGAGCCGCACGTTTTTCGACTGCAGGGCCTCACCATGGCACATCACACAACGCTGCTCGATCACGGTTTTGAGTTGTGCGTAGCTGACCACGTCAGGCACGGCCACCGCCTGCACCGGCGCGGGCCTGAGCCAGACGATGAGCGCCAGCAGCACCACAACACCCGCAGCAGCGTACGGCCAGGGGTGCGCATTGCGCCCGAGCTTGAAGCCGTGGCGCATGACGAAGAACTGGCGGATCGCCGCGCCCGCGAACATCATGCCGATCAGGATCAGCCAGTTCTGCGGATGGTTGTAGGTGAAGCTGTAGTGGTTGCTCAGCATGGCAAACAACACCGGCAAGGTGAAGTAGGTGTTGTGCACGCTGCGCTGCTTGCCGCGTTTGCCGTGGATCGGGTCCACCGGGCGACCCGCCTTGATGTCGGCCACCACGGTGCGCTGGCCCGGGATGATCCAGAAGAACACGTTGGCACTCATGGCGGTGGCGATCATCGCGCCCACCAGCAGGAAGGCCGCGCGCCCGGCGAACAACTGTGTGGCCAGCCAGGCCGCCACGCACACCAGCACCAGCACCAGCGCGCCCACCTTGGCGTCGCCGTTCTCGCTCTGGCCCAGCGTGCGGCAAATGGCGTCGTAGAGCAGCCAGAACACCACCAGGAAGGCCAGCGCGCCCGCGATCGCGGCGGCCGGGCTCCACACGAACACGTTGGGATCGATCAGGTAGACGCTGGGGCTCCACAGGTACGAAATGAGGAACAGCGCAAAGCCCGAGAGCCAGGTGGAATAGCTCTCCCAGTAAAACCAGTGCAGGTGCTCCGGCAGTTTGGGCGGCGACACCGCGAACTTCACCGGGTGGTAGAAGCCGCCGCCGTGCACGGCCCAGAGTTCACCGCTGACGCCGTCTTTTTTGAGCTGCTCATCCTCAGGCGGCGTGAGGCTGCTGTCGAGAAAGACGAAGTAGAAAGACGAGCCGATCCAGGCAATCGCCACGATCACGTGCAGCCAGCGCAGCAGCAGGTTGGCCCAGTCGAGCAGGTAGGTTTCCATGGCGTCTCACAGCAAGGTCAGAGCTTGCGAATCGGCAAAGTGTATACACATATTGAGCACAATCAAGCTGCGACAGCTGCGGCTTCAGTGACACTCACCGCTAGCAACAACTGAGCCACGACCGACGCTGCGATCACCGCCGGCACTTTGCTCTCGATGCCAGGCAAGCCGATCGGGCAGGTCACGCGGGCCAGCTCCGAGGCGGCGAAACCGCGCTCGGCGAGGCGACGGCCAAAGGTGGCCCACTTGGTGCGGCTGCCGATCAGGCCGATGAACGCCAGGTCGTTGCGCTCGCGCTGGCGCTGCAGGCAGGCGGCCACCACGTCCAGGTCTTCGGCGTGCGAAAAGCTCATGACCAGCACGCAAGCCCCGGGAGGCACATCGCGCACGGCCGCTTGCACCGGGTCGGAATGTTCGGTGCGCACTTCGGGCGGCAAGCTCGGTGGAAACACACCGTCGCGGCTGTCGATCCACATCACGTCGAACGGCAGGGGGGCGAGCGCCTGCACGATGGCGCGCCCCACATGGCCGCCGCCGAACAGCGCCAGCGGTGTGTGCGATGGCCGCAAGCGATCGCGCAGCTGCGCCACGTGCGAGGCGTCCACCCACTCAAAGCGCAGCACCAGCGCACCACCACAACATTGACCCAGACTCGGCCCGAGCGTGATGCTTTCGCGCCATTCGGCTGGCACATCTTCCGGTCGCAAGGCCCTGCGCGCCAAGGCTTCGCGGGCCTGTTGTGTTGCTTTCCACTCCAACTGGCCGCCGCCGATCGTGCCCACTTCGCCGCGTGTCGTGTCGGCAAAGACCGCCATCCATGCACCCGGTTCGCGAGGAACGGAGCCGCGCGTGTGCTCAACGGTGATGAGCACCGCAGGTGCCTGCGCCAGATTCAGCAGAAAGGTTTCAAGCTCGCCGGGCATGTGTGGCGTCGAAGTCAAAGAATGTGTATGGAGACGTAAACGGGAACCGAACGGACCAGTATCGACCTTACTGTGCGAAACGCCACAGCCGATCCACAATACACGCCATCCACCCGTTCATATGCGCGATCCATGCGAGACCGGGCCCGATCAGTTCCAACAGGTTTGCCCACATGAGAGACATTGAATCCGCACCGCACCCAGCTGCCCGGCCCGATGAACCTGCTCCCGTCACCCGCCGCGGCCGAACCTCCTGGGCCTGGATCGGCGTGCTGACGGCAGCCCTGCTGGCTTCGTGCGCTACCCCGCCTCCACCCCCTCCGCCGCCCGCACCACCTCCCCCACCGGCACCCGCCCCCGCGCCACCACCGGTCTCGCAATTGCCCCCGCCCGAGTTCATCTCGCACGCTGTGTCGCCCCTGGACTACCGCAAGGACGGCGCTCGGCACATTTACGAACGCAACGGCCACCGCATTTACAAGGGTCAGCTGCCCCCGCTGATGCATGCGGTCGGTGTGCTGCAGGTCGAGGTGGACAACCGCGGCCATGTGCGCAACGTGAGCTGGATGCGCGCGCCGAGCCACGTGCCGGACGTGATGCGCGAGATCGAACGCACCGTCAGGGCCGCAGCACCATTCCCGGCGCCCGTGCGCATGGGCGGCGTGACCTACACCGACGTCTGGCTCTGGGACAAGAGCGGCAATTTCCAGCTCGACACGCTGACAGAAGGCCAGCGCAGCAAATGAAGGAAACCCGCCAAAAGGCGGGTTTCTTCTTTGAGGCGTTCAACTTCCCCGGTAGGTGGAATAACTCCACGGGCTCACCAGCAGGGGCACGTGGTAGTGCTGGTCGGCGTGTGCCACGCCGAAATCCAGCGACACCCGGTTGAGGAAATTCGGCTCGGGCAGAACAACCCCTCGCGCTGCGAAATAACCCTTCACATCAAACACCAGCCGGTAGGTGCCCACCTTCAGGCTCGCGTTGTCGTACAACGGCCCATCCGGGTTGCGGCCATCGGCGTTGAGCGTGAAGCGTTTGACCAGCGTGGCCTGCTCGCCCTGTGTGGTGTGCAGCTCCACCTGCATGCCGGCGGCGGGGCAGCCGTGCATGGTGTCCAGAACGTGTGTACTCAAGCCCATGGTGGTCTCTCCGGTGATGATCAGTCGACTGAAAGTGTATACACTTTTCCGGTTTTCTGGCTATGATGAATCCATGGAAACCTCCAGCACCCTGCACATCGTCGAGTCGCTCACGCGCGCCATCGTCGAGCACCGACTGAATCCCGGCACCAAGCTGGCCGAGCAAAAGTTGGCCGATCACTTCGGGGTCTCGCGCACCCTGGTGCGCCAGGCGCTGTTCCAGTTGTCGCAGAACCGGCTGATCCGCCTGGAGCCCGCGCGCGGGGCTTTTGTGGCTGCGCCCTCGGTGGAAGAAGCGCAGCAGGTTTTTGCGGTGCGCCGCATGCTGGAAGCGGAAATGACGCGCGCCTTCGTGCAAACCGTGACCCCCGCGCGCATCAAAGCGCTGCGGGAACACGTGGCGCAAGAGAAGCAGGCCGTGAACAACGAAGACGTGGCCGGGCGCACCGAGTTGTTGGGCGACTTTCACGTGCGCATGGCCGAGCTCATGGGCAACAAAGTTCTGGCCGAGCTGCTGCGCGACCTCATTTCGCGTTGTGCGCTGATCACGCTCATGTACCAGACCAACCAGGCCGCCGCGCACTCGCACGACGAACACGCCGACATCGTCAAAGCCCTGGCGGCGCGCGACGAAGAACTGGCCGTGCGCCTGATGACCGAGCACCTGCAGCACGTTGAAGAAAACCTGACCTTCGATCGATCGCGCTTTCATGACCTACGACACCACCCTGCCCTACCCCCGCGACCTGGCCGGATACGGCCGCGATGTGCCCCACGCCCGCTGGCCCCATGGCGCACGCATCGCCGTTCAGTTCGTGCTGAACTACGAGGAAGGCGGCGAGAACAGCGTGCTGCACGGTGACGATGCGTCCGAGCAATTCCTCTCCGAGATGTTCAACCCGGCGGCCTACCCCGCGCGGCACATCAGCATGGAGGGTATCTACGAATACGGCTCGCGTGCGGGCGTATGGCGCATCCTGCGCGAATTCGAGCAGCGCGGTCTGCCGCTCACCGTCTTTGGCGTGGCCACCGCACTGCAACGCTGCCCCGACGTGACCGCTGCGCTGAAAGAACTCGGTCACGAATTCGCCTGCCACGGCCTCAAGTGGATCCACTACCAGAACGTGGACGAGGCGACTGAACGGGCTCACATGGTGCAGGCCATGCAGATCATGCAAGCGCTCACCGGCAGCCGGCCACTGGGCTGGTACACCGGGCGCGACAGCCCCAACACGCGCCGCCTCGTGGCCGACTTCGGCGGCTTCGAATACGACAGCGACTACTACGGCGACGACCTGCCGTTCTGGATGAAGGTGCAGAAAACCGACGGCAGCGACGCCCACCAGCTCATCGTGCCCTACACGCTGGACTGCAACGACATGCGCTTTGCGCTGCCGCAGGGTTACTCGCACTCCGACCCGTTTTTCCAGTACCTCAAGGACAGCTTCGACGTTCTCTACAAGGAGGGCGACCCGGCCGGCATGGACCGCCCGAAGATGATGAGCATCGGCATGCACTGCCGCCTGCTCGGACGGCCCGGGCGCATCACCGCGCTGCAGCGTTTCCTGGTGTGGGTCGCGAGGCGCATCGACATCGCCCGCCACTGGCGGCAACACCACCCGGCACCGGCTTGAGCCATGACCACCACCCTGCAACAACTCAACAGCGCCACACCCGCCGAGGCGCTGCGCCTGCTCGACGGCCTTTATGAGCATTCACCGTGGATCGCTGAACAGGCCCTTGGACAACGGCCGTTTGCATCGCTGGCTGCGCTCAAACACGCCATGGTGACCGTGCTCGCCAACGCGACAGTGGACGCTCAGCTCGCACTCATCCGCGCCCACCCCGAGCTCGCCGGCAAGGCCATGGAGAGCCAGTCGCTCACAGCCGAATCGACCAACGAGCAGCAGAAGGCGGGCCTCACGAACTGCACGTCCGAGGAACTGGCCCATATCCAGCAGCTCAATGCGCAATACATCGCGAAGTTCGGCTTTCCGTTCATCCTCGCGGTGCGCGGACCGCGCGGCACGGGCCTGTCCAAGCGCGAGATCATCGCCACCGTTGAACGCCGTCTGGGCAACCCGGTGGACTTCGAGCGCGCCGAGTGCCTGCGCAACATCCACCGCATCGCCGAGATCCGCCTGAACGACAAATTCGGCTTCACACCGGCGGTCGGCAACGAGGTGTGGGACTGGCACGAGGACCTGGCGCGTCACAGCGATCCCGAGTTTGCCGAACGCGGTGAACTCACCGTGACCTACCTGACGGATGCACACCGCGCTTGTGCCGCCGATCTGGTGGCGCGCATGAAGGAATGCGGGTTTGATGAGGTAAGCATTGATGCGGTGGGCAACGTGGTGGGTGTGTACGAGGCAAGCCCTCACCCCAGCCCTCTCCCGCAGGCGGGAGAGGGAGTGAAGGCACTGCTGACCGGAAGTCATTTCGACACCGTGCGCAACGGCGGCAAGTACGACGGTCGTCTGGGCATCTTCGTGCCCATGGCCTGCGTGAAGCAGCTCCATGCGGCGGGCAAACGCCTGCCGTTCGCCGTCGAGGTGGTGGGCTTTGCCGAAGAGGAAGGCCAGCGCTACAAAGCCACCTTCCTGGGCTCGGGCGCGCTCACCGGCCACTTCAACCCGGCCTGGCTCGACCAGCAGGACGCCGACGGTGTGACCATGCGCGCAGCCATGCAGCACGCCGGCCTGCCGGCCACGCTGGAGGCCATCGGCACTTTGAAACGCGATCCATCGAAGTACCTCGGCTTTGTCGAGGTGCACATCGAACAAGGTCCGGTGCTCAACGAGATGGACCTGCCGCTGGGTGTGGTCACCTCCATCAACGCCAGCGTGCGGTACCAGTGCGAGGCCATCGGCATGGCCAGCCACGCCGGCACCACACCCATGAACCGCCGGCGTGATGCCGCCAGCGCAGTGGCCGAGCTCGCGCTCTACGCAGAGCAGCGCGCCAGCGCCGACGGCGATTCAGTGGCCACCATCGGCATGCTGCAGGTGCCAGGCGGCTCGATCAACGTGGTGCCCGGCCGTTGCCGCTTTTCGCTGGATTTGCGCGCACCCGGCAACGCGCAACGTGACGCACTGGAGCGCGACGTGCTCGCGCAGCTGCGCGCCATCTGCGAGCGGCGCGGCATCGGCCTCACGCTGGAGGAAACCATGCGCGCAGCCGCTGCACCGAGCGAACCCGCATGGCAGGCCCGTTGGGAGAAGGCCGTGAACGCCCTGGGTGTGCCGCTGCACTGCATGCCCAGCGGCGCGGGCCACGATGCCATGAAGCTGCACGAGGTCATGCCGCAAGCCATGCTGTTTGTGCGCGGCCTCAACAGCGGCATCAGCCACAACCCGCTGGAATCCACCACCAGCGACGACATCGATCTGTGCGTCAACGCCTTCTCGCACTTGCTCGACCAACTCGCCTCCGAACACAAGAACTGAACCCCATGACCACCGAACAACAACTGGATGCCTGGATCGACGCCCACTTCGACGAGGAAGTGCGCTTCCTGCACGCCCGGCAACAACGCGCCGCACGCCGAACGCACCGCCGAACTGCTGGAGGCCATGGGCCTGAGCGCGGAAAAACACGCCGTGCCGACCGCCGAGGTGGAGGCTGCAGGACTGCAAAGCATCACCAACCTGATCGTGCGCCGGCCCTACGGCGCGGGCAAGACCATTGCGCTGAACGCCCACGGCGACGTGGTGCCGCCCGGCGAAGGCTGGACACACGACCCCTACGGCGGCGAGATCGCGGACGGCAAGATGTACGGCCGCGCCACGGCGGTGAGCAAGTGCGACATCGCCAGCTTCACATTCGCCATCCGGGCGCTGGAATCCGTGAGTGCATCGCTGAATGCCAGGCTCGCTGGCGGCGTGGAACTGCACGTGACCTACGACGAGGAGTACGGCGGCGAGGTCGGCCCCGACTGGCTGCTGAAGAAAGGCCTGACCAAGCCCGACCTCATGATCGCGGCGGGCTTCAGCTACCAGGTGGTGGTGGCGCACAACGGCTGCCTGCAACTCGAGGTGACGGTGCACGGCGACATGGCACACGCCGCCATTCCCGACAGCGGCACCGACGCACTGCAGGGTGCCACGCACATCCTCAACGCGCTCTACGCGCTCAACACCGACTACCTGAAGATCAGCTCCAGCGTTGAAGGCATCACCCACCCCTACCTCAACGTGGGCCAGATCAGCGGCGGCACCAACACCAACGTGATCCCGGGCAAGGTGGTGCTCAAGGTCGACCGCCGGTGGAAGCGTCCCTTCGCCACACCATCGAGCAGGCCGCGGCCAGCTTCAAGCCACCGCGCGGCGGCCGTGCCATCGGTGTGGATGTGAAACGCATCCTGCTGGCGCGCGCACTCAAGCCCCTGCCAGGCAACAAACCTCTGGTCGATGCGATCCAGAAGCACGGCCAGGCCGTCTTCGGCGAAGCCATTCCCGCCGTGGGCACGCCGCTCTACACCGACGTGCGCATCTACGGCGAGCACGGCATTCCGGGCGTTATCTACGGCGCAGGGCCGCGCACGGTGCGCGAATCGAACGCCAAACGCGCTGACGAGCACTTGGTGCTTGAAGACCTGCGACGCGCCACCCAGGTGATCGCACGAACGCTGTTCGAGCTGCTCCAGCCCACCTGATCTCCCCTCTTGCGCAGCCCCCGACGAGGGGCACAATGAAACGCACAACAACGGTCACAGGAGACAAACATGACCCCCGCCGAAGAAGCCCTGCGCGACGCCGCGTTTGAATACCACCGCACGCCCTCGCGCGGCAAGATCGCCGTCACCCCCACCAAACCCCTGTCCAACCAGCGCGACCTCTCGCTGGCCTACTCACCCGGCGTGGCCTACCCGTGTCTCGCCATCGAAGCCGACCCCACGCTGGCGGCCGAGTACACCAGCCGCGGCAACCTGGTCGGTGTGATCACAAACGGCACGGCCGTGCTCGGCCTGGGCGACATCGGCCCGCTGGCCGCCAAACCGGTGATGGAGGGCAAGGGTTGCCTGTTCAAGAAGTTCGCCGGCATCGACGTGTTCGACATCGAGCTCGACGAAAAGGACCCGGACAAGCTGGTTGAAATCATTGCAGCGCTGGAGCCCACGCTCGGCGGCATCAACCTCGAAGACATCAAGGCGCCCGAGTGCTTCTACATCGAGAAGAAGCTGCGCGAGCGCATGGGCAGCACCGCGATCATCTCGGCCGCCGCCCTGCTCAACGGCCTGGAGCTGGTGGGCAAGGACATCGGTGCGGTGAAGCTGGTGGTGAGTGGCGCCGGTGCCGCCGCCATCGCCTGTCTGGACGTGATGGTCGGCCTGGGCGTGGCGCGCGAGAACATCTTTGTCTGTGACTCCAAGGGCGTGATCTTTGAAGGCCGCCCCGGCGGCTACGACGAATCGAAGGCGCGCTACGCACAGAAGACGACGCTGCGCACACTGGCCGATGCGGTCAGCGGCGCCGACGTGTTCCTGGGATGTTCGGCGCCGGGCGTGCTCACTGCCGAGATGGTCAAGACCATGGGCCCCCAGCCCATCATCCTCGCGCTGGCCAACCCCGAGCCCGAGATCCGGCCCGAGCTGGCCAAGGCCGTGCGGCCCGACTGCATCATCGCCACCGGCCGCAGCGACTACCCCAACCAGGTCAACAACGTCCTGTGTTTCCCCTACATCTTTCGGGGCGCACTCGACTGCGGTGCCACCAAGATCACCGAAGAAATGAAGCTGGCCTGCGTGCGCCAGATCGCCGACCTGGTGAAGAGTGAAACCAGCGAAGAAGTGGCCAACGCCTATGCCGGGCAGGAGCTCAGCTTCGGCCCCGACTACATCATTCCCAAGCCGTTCGATTCGCGTCTGATCCTGCGGATTGCGCCGGCGGTGGCGCAGGCCGCGGCCGACTCCGGCGTGGCCACGCGGCCCATCCAGGACATGGAGGCTTACCGCCAGCAGCTCGGGCGTTTCGTCTACCAGACCGGCATCCTGATGCAGCCGATCTTCAACGCGGCCAAGGCCCTGCCGAACAAGCAGCGCGTGGCGTACGCCGACGGCGAAGACGAACGTGCGCTGCGCGCCGCGCAGATGGCCATCGACGACCAGATCGCCGTGCCCATCCTCATTGGCCGCCCGGCCGTGATCGAGGCGCGCATCGCCAAGGCCGGCCTGCGCATGAAGCTCGGGCAGGACGTGCAGAACGTGAACCCCGAGGACGACCCGCGGTTTCGCCAGTACTGGGAGCACTACCACCAGCTCATGGGCCGCGAGGGCGCCACGCCCGAGGTGGCCAAGGCGGCGGTGCGGCGCTCCAACACCATCATCGGTTCGCTCATGGTTTCGCTGGGCGACGCCGACGCGCTCATCTGCGGGCTGGTGGGCGGTTTCATGACGCACCTGGAGCGCATCGACCATGTGCTGGGTCGCCGCCAAGGTGCGGGGCTCTACGCGTCGGTGAACGCGCTCATGACCGACCGTGGCCCGATCTTCATTGCCGACACCTATGTGAACGAAATGCCCAGCGCCGAGGAGCTGGCCGAGATCGCCTGGATGGCCGCGCAGGAGGTGCAACGCTTCGGCCTGCCGCCCAAGATCGCGTTCCTCTCGCACTCCAGCTTCGGATCGAGCAAGCGGCCTTCGGCGCGCAAGATGGCCCTCGCCCGCGACCTGTTCGTGGCCGCCCACCCCGAGATCGAATGCGATGGCGAGTTGCACGGTGACGCCGCCCTGCAGCCCGAGATCCGCAGCGCCTACCTGGCCGAGACCACGCTGTCGGGCTCGGCCAACCTGCTGATCTGCCCCAACCTGGACGCGGCCAACATCCTCTACAACGTGATGAAAACCACCGCGAGCGGCGGGGTCACGGTCGGACCCATCCTCATGGGTGCAGCGGGCACGGTGCACATCCTCACACCGGCCGCCACGGTGCGGCGGGTGCTCAACATGACGGCGCTGGCCGCAGCAACGGCTGCGCCCCGCAACTGAGGGCGGCTGGCCAACAACGCAAAAAAGGACGCCGCAGCGTCCTTTTTCTTGGGTATCGATCCAGCTATTTCGCCAGGCGCGCAAACGTCTTGCGAAACTTCGCCACCTTGGGCGCCGCCACCATCATGCAGTAGCCCTGGTTCGGGTTGCGCTCGAAAAAGTCCTGGTGGTAGGCCTCGGCGGCCGAGTAGTTGTCCAGCGGAACCAGCTCGGTCACGATGGGTTTGCCATAGGCTTTGTCGTTCGTGAGTTCGTCGATCAGGCCCTGCGCCACCTGCTTCTGCTCCGGCGTGGTGAAGTAAATGCCGCTGCGGTACTGCGTGCCCACGTCGTTACCCTGGCGGTTCAGCGTGGTGGGGTCGTGGATCACGAAAAAGATTTCGAGAATCTCGCGCGTGCTGATCTGCGCCGGGTCGTACTCCAGCCGCACCACCTCGTTGTGGCCCGTGGTGCCGGTGCACACCGCCTCGTAACTGGGCTGCTTCACATGGCCATTGCTGTAACCCGACTCCACGTCGGTCACGCCCTTGACCCCCACGTACACCGACTCGGTGCACCAGAAGCAGCCGCCTCCTAGGACAATCACCTGCTTCTCGTAAGTGGTTGATTTATCTATATTTTTACTGGGCTGCATCTGTTCACCTACTACGCAAAAACCAAAAAAGAGGGCATGATCTGCCAAAGACTTTGCCAAAAGACTGAAGGAAGACCATGGGAACCACTTTGCCAAGAGGCATCCAGCTTGTCACCTGGAAGAACGCCGACAAGACCAAGCAGATCCGCTACAGAGTCCGTATTCAGAGGAAGGACCTTAAGGAAGACAGGCTCTTTGACAGTCTAGATGAAGCCAAGGAGTTTTTAGCTCTATCAAAAAGTACCCATGGCAAAGAGAAGATCTTCACCATCACTGACCAGCAAAGGCGTGAGCAAGAGCTGATTTCAGACTACCTTGCCTCACCTCCAATCTCGCACTACTTTGACTTGTATCTATCCTCCTACTATGCGAAAAATCCAAATGACTCTGAGCTAGAGCGCAGGAGGAAGATGAATGCAAAATCTTTCTTTAATATTCTGAGATTTGCGGAAATTGAGAAGCACGATCCCACCTACAAGGGGATTGTGGCAATGATTATGCCCAGAGAAAGAGTGAAGCTGGGAGATCTCAAAATTACTGACATCACTCCTTTTGAGATTAATTCATACATCAAAGAACGTCTCAAATCTGGAGTAAAGCCAATTTCGATCAGCCGTGAACTAACATATCTAAGCGTCCTTTTCCGCAAGCTCCCAAACCTTGAGCCTGGAATTAAGCTCAATGGGAATCCAGCACTTGAGTACGACAAAGACCTTTTGAAGATGACCGATGGGCAACATGTCAACCTTCACAAAAAGAGAGAATTTCGACTCACCGTTGAGGATGAGGAAAAGCTGATCAAAGCTTTGAATGAATACAGTAACCCAGAACTCAAACAGATTGTTTTGCTCTCCCTTCTAACATCAATGAGAAGGGGCGAAACTGTAACATTGAAGTGGGAACAAGTCCGCGAAGACTTTATTCAACTCTATGTCACGAAATCAAAAAGGCCAAGGAAAGTATTTTTGACCAAGCAAGCAAAAGAGCTACTTGAGAGCATCCCTAAGAAAGATGAAAGGCTCTTTCATTTCACCATTGCTGGTTTTGAAGGAAGTTTTTCAAAATTTCTTGAAAAACATAAACTCACCCATCTTCGATTTCACGACTTCCGCAGAGAATCTATCAGTAGATTTATTGAACACTTTGGAAAAGAATCAAGCGTTCTAGTGACTGAAATTCTTGGTTTTCAAAGCATTGCTAAATTTGAAGAACTCTATACAAGAAATAGAGTTCAAGCTGTAACGGATGAAGAGAGCCTGAAGCTGCATGTTGGCCACAGCAGCAAGCAAAAAACAAAACTTTATACGGTTCTTAAGTCCAACCCTGTTGACACCAAGTAATTTTTTAAAGGACGCCAAAATTGAAGAACTGAAAAAGCTTGAAGCAGAGCTTCTGGCCAAAGAACGTGAGCCTCTCATTGTTCAGATGAAGGGGCAGATCGCCACCTACAAGATCACCGCTACTGAGCTTGGCTTCACCAAGAGCATGGGAGAGAAGGTAGCCAAGGCAAGCAAGAGAACCACCGAGGAAGCAGTAGTGAAGTACCGTGATGGTGACAACACTTGGTCTGGGGGACGTGGTCGAAAACCCAATTGGGTGGCAGAAAAGCTTGAAGCTGGCGAAGATATTGAGAAATACAAAGTAGCCTGATTTTTCAACCAACTCTCTCTAACCTTTAATTTCTGATCAAGCCATGAGCAATGAGATCTTTCTGAATAATCGAATCACTTCTTTGTTGATGCAAAACACGCAACTTCAAAACAGAATCAACTCGTATATAGGTCAGGTCTCAGGAATGCATCAGCAAGTTAGCATGGCCAACAGTGCAAATCACAAGCTACGTCAAGAAATCGAAAAATATAAAACGGAAATTAAAAAACTTGGAGGCAAGCTTGAAGGAGGTGTTGCAATTTCAACATCTGACGATTTTATGGCCAACGGAAAAGCCGTAGATTACAAAGCACTCTTTGAGGAACAACAGGAAGAGCTTGCTGAATGGATGGTGAGTCAAAAGGCATTTAAAGAGTTGGCAATTCAATTTGGCCTGGAAAAAGGACAAACAGCGGAGGTAACGATTGAACAAGGGTTTGCAAAAAAAATTGATGTTTTGGAAGATAAGCATAATCCACAACATAATACAATTGCTGGCAATGCAAGTAAAATAAGACCATTCAGAGATAAGCTTATCGCCAAAATTAAGAACTCCGCTTAATCCCATGCCGTTATCAGGAGGCCACCTTCGGGTGGCTTTTTCATTTTTGCACTTACCCCGTTACTCATTGGAATTTTGATCGTGAAGTAACATTTCTGACGTCCCGGAAGCGCTAGGCTTTTTCAGTTTAGGCATCAGGTAAAATTTGGTGTATGAGCGGATCAGCCCATTCACAGTGAAGCTTTTCTTGTACTTTTCACACAAAACAGTCTGAATGCTCTTCCAACCAACACCCAGCCTCAGCATTTCTTCAACTGTTGAAAAATCTGATGCCCATTCAACTGGCTTGACTTTCCCCTCCAAAATCAATGCCTTCTCAATCAATTTTTTGTCGACTTTCATATTCACCTCCGTTGACTTCAATCTAGCAGCGAAAAAAGCAAAGTCAATATGAGGTGTGCCCACACCTTCATGACTTCGAAAATTTTCACCACCCTCTTCTTCGGCAAGAATGGTGCAAATTCGGGGAATTATTAGCTAAGCACCATACTTCCAAATTGAAATTTGGAGCGTTTTTGTAATCTCTCCCCCTTGCTCTCCCTATGAAACCACATGTCATACATACTGTTGACATGTGTTTTTAATGCGCTATTCTAAAAAGAAAGGGGGCAAATATGATTGAAAAA
>LNFM01009201.1_pt1 | contig 14517 bp, 13 predicted proteins | sample 596031 | NCBI WGS metagenome assembly LNFM01 (sample SAMN04254537, study PRJNA301005) | activated carbon metagenome | isolation source: dual media filters at the Ann Arbor, Michigan drinking water treatment plant | place: USA: Ann Arbor
GGCTGGCCGCTTTCGCGGCCAGCGCCTTGAAGTTGATCCGTTTGGGCAAGAGCCCGAAGTCCGCGAGCCGATCGACCTCCTGCTCGCTGAGCAGAGAGCGCGTCAGGCCCACCCATTCCTCGGGGGTCATGTCCGGCGTGCCGTCGGACAAGGCCAGTCCTGCGCCGAGCAGCTGGGCGACGCAGGCCTGGATCACACGGCCCGGAAGGTCCTCGGCCGGCACGACGCCGGTGACGATGACCTTGCCGCTCTGCCGGATGAACCGGATGGATCCGGTACCCGCCGGCAGCGTCCAGACGCGGTCGCTGGTTTGGGTGAGTCCTATCGCCAGCAGACGGTCGAGCCTGTTGGGCCAGGCGTCCTCCCAGAGTTCGGCCGCGATGGTCACCTGCTGGACGCGGGAGGGTGGCGTACTACTGCCCGGGACCACCTTCACGTAGCGATCGTCCTTCAGTTTTTTCGCCGCCGCCTCTTCAGCCGCCTTCAGCGCACTCTGCTTGCTGTCGCAGCGCACGCTGACCTCCTTGGGGCGATCCGTGTCGGCACGACCGTAGAGCTTGACCGCGTGGAAGGCGCCATCCGAGGCCGGTCGCACGACGACAGCCCAATCGGCGAACTCGCCGACCGAGGCCGACTGGCGGCGCAGGTGCGCCACCACTTCGTCGCCGGGCTTGAACCAGCTCATGCCGCCACCCGATCGATCACCTGTTCGACCGCCTGCTTGGCCGCCGGGGGGAGGCCGTTGCCGTAGCAGAGGTTGAACGCATACCGCATTGGGCTGATGCCCTTGTCGGCAAGGTGGGCGAACGCTCCGACCGCTTCGGTGATGTCGATCACCTCACGGGTGGAGATCGGGCTGGTCAGCCCCTGCGCGCCGGACTCGTAGGCCTTGCGGAGCAGACCTGCGATCTCGCAGACCTTCTCGGCGATGGCCTCGTTCTCCGTGGTCACGAGGCCCGTCTGGCGCAGCACGTCGAGCTCTTCGGCCGGGCTGGGATAGCCGACCTCGAACTTGTAGAACCGCGACATCAGCGCGGCGTTCATGGTGGCCACGCCGGCGTACTCGCCGGTGAGGTCGCCAGCGCCATTGGAGTTGGCCGCGGCCATCACCATGAAGCCCGGGGTCGCCTCGATGACCTCGCCGGAGTCGGGGACCACATAGATCCCGCGATCGACGATGTCGTTCAGCCCGGTCAGCTCTGCAGGGTCGGCCAGGTCGAGTTCGTTCAACACGACCGGGAAACCTTCGCGCATCGCGATGCCCAGCGGGCCGTCGACCGGCACGATGGTCATGCCACCGTTGTCGTTCGGGACCAGCGTCTTGCTCTGGACCGCATCGGCGATCCTGAACTCGCGGTTGCAGGTGAGGCTTGCGACGGGGAGGCCCAGCCGCGCGCAGAACTGCTCAATGACTGTGGTCTTGCCAGCGCCTTTGGGGCCGGAGAACCACACGCCACGGCGCGGCTGGTGCGGTTGCCGATTGACTTCGCGCAGCCACGCGAACTGGAGCACACGGAACACCTCCTGCGAAAAGCGGAAGGGGATCACCTTCTTGGTGAAGGGGTGCGCGGGGTCCGCAACGCGGCCAGGCAGCTGGGCGTCGCCCTCCAGGCCAAAGGCGCTCAAGGGGATGGGAGCGTAGTGACTCATGAAGCTCTCCTGTTGGAAGCGAGGGCGCACGTTCCCCCCAGCGGGGAGAGGTGCGCCCCGCGTGGGTCTTGTGATGTGGGTCTAGCCGCAGAGGTAGGCGGCGAGGTAGGCCGCGAAGGCCTTGGGGTTCTTGTTCAGCGTGATCTCGGGGATCTTGCTGCGCAGGCGTTCGACGACGATCTCCGCATCCACCTGTTCGCCCGTAGCCTCGTGGAGGTTCAGGGCGAACAGCTCGGCCGCGGTGAGGACGCCCGTGGGACCGGTGCCTTGGGCATCCACCCAGGCGGCAACTTCGGCCACCTCGAGTTCGGGCGCCTCTGGGCTGTTCAAGGTGTGGATAGCATCCTCGAACGCCGCGATGACGAGCTTGCTGAACTCCGCGGCAGGCGTGTTCGCGAACTCGTCATTCCCGGACTTCTCGTGTTGCCGGCGCTTGATCGGCGCGCTGGAGGTGCGCCAGCGGATGCGCAGTTTGGGCTGGGCAACCGGCTGGCCGAGTGCGCGAAGGCATTTGCGCTCGCGTTCCTCGATGCGCTCCTTCTCGCGCTTCTTCAGGCGCGGGACCCGCACCTTGATGCGGCCTCCCGGCGGCAGATCGGGGAAGAGAGGCGGCAGCTCCATGGCTACCTCCGCTTGACGATTGGAGGCGGGGCCGGGGGAGCGATGGCGGCGCACAGGCGTCGCAAGAAAAGAACAACAAAGGGGGTCATCGGGAGTCTCCTTGGGTGAACCGGAGACGCACGAAACCCCTGATGGGGATATCGGCATCCCCGGGGGGTCTTGGCCACGAGGGCCTGGTGTGCTCCTTCAACGCGGGAGCGGCGCGTGCAGCGTGCGCTGCGAAAACCCAGCCCCAAGGAGATGGGGACGCCGCAAGGCTGCCCCATCGATCAGGGCGCAGCAAGGGGTTGACACTGTCGGCGTGCGACCGGCTTTGCGAACCCCTCTCAGCATGAGAGGAATCGGGAAAGCCGGCGCGCCCGGAAGGGCGCGCCGGAGTACTGCTAGTTGCCCGATGTGGGCGCGGTCGACATCACTGCGAGATGTCCCTCGTCCGAGAGGTAGAGCACGAGCGGGCCTGAGCTCTTCAGGATCTCGTGCAGCTCGTTCTCGATGCCGGCGTCGTCGATGGTCCGGAGGACCGCGTCTTCGGGCGCGTCCTTCCCAGCGAGGCGTCGGATGGCGCGTTTGAGCGTCGCGGAGTCCGCAGTGAACGCCTCATCGATGTGCCGATCATCGTCGCGGTAGTCGTTGATCTGGAGCAGCACGTAGTGGTCCGTATGCTCAGTCACCAGGATGGCGTCCTCGTGGACCAGACCCGCGTCCTCGGGCAGCTCCAGTCGACCCATCGGTCCGTTGATGGCGATGACGGGCACGCGGATCAGGTTGGCTGATGACCAGGCACCGGCGTAGCGACCACGGGGGGCATCCGCCGCCGGCTGCTCGACTTCGACCTTGAAGTCTTCGAAGTCGACGGTGCGGGTGTAGATCCAATGGCCTGGATCCAGCCGCACATCCAGCATGGGAATCCTGGCCCGCCAGGCGTAGGAGGCGCCCGCCCAGTTGGACTCCTCGCCGTAGATCTCGACGCCAGTGAGCACCACTGGGCCGATCTGTTCGCCGGACACAGGCTGGCCGCTCAGCTCCCCCGCAACGGAGTCCCCGTCGTAGCGGGCCTGACGCGGCAGCTCGGAGAAGACCTCCAGCCACGCGCCGGGCAGCCAGTCGATGTCATTCAAGAGGTCCAGACAGCCCCAATCGCGACAATGATGGGCGTGGGCGTCCACGAAATCGCGGCCGTCCATGCTCTCCTTCAGCGCCTGCAACTGCTGACGCGCCGCGGTCCTCGTGACCGCGGACACCGCACGCAGCGCCCGATCCCGGTCGATCAGCTCGTTGCGGTCCGGCATGCGGCCAAACCACTTGGTTGGATCGAGGTGGATGAGCGTCGGGGTGCTCCGGCTATATCCCATGTCGAAGCGCATTCCCTGCAGGAACACCTCCGTGGTGCTGTTGCCGAGCGCGATCCTCACCTTGCCCTCGGGCGTATCGACCCAGATCCCATCCTCCGTGATGGCGTGCGGGCGCTCCCATTCGGTGCCGTTGAAGACGATCGGGATCGAAAAGCCGCTGAGCCGCTGCTGCATGCGGTGGATCTCTTGCGGCCCAATGGTGGCCTTGAGCCCATGCAGGGTGATGCGTGCGCCCTGCACGCGCTCAGAGGCGGTGAGTTCCACAGGCCGCAAGGCAAGGAGATCCACTGTGCGCGCCCGGAAGTGGAAGTTGAGGCTTTCCACCTCGACCTCATCACCGGCGAACAGCGCCGAGATCCAGCCCAGTCCGTAGGGGCTGTTCTGGGCCTGCACCGCCAGATCCCAGCCGGACTCAGCGATGGCAAGCAGTTTCGATGGATCAGCGATACCGATCCCGTCGTCTTCGACGGTCAGCGTCCGAGCCTCGGGGTCATGGGTCAGCCACACGCGGCTGGCACCGGCGCGTGCTGCGTTTTGGATCAGCTCGTACACCACGGTGTGCGAGTTGGTGAAGGTGACGCTGAGCGCCTTGAGCACGCTCTCGGTGTTGCTGGTGACTCGGATGCTACGGACTGCGTTCATGCCGCTCTCCTCGCGGGAAAAGCGGGACGCAGCTTCCCCGTCGGGGCTGCGCGCCCCGCTGGGGTTGAGGACCGTGGGTCCTGTATGTGCTCGATCAATGCCCGAGCGGGGCCTGCTGCGAAATCGTCAGACCTCAGTTCGCTGGTCGGCGGACTCAGGTCTTGCGAATTCAGTCGAAGAAGCTGCCGACTTCCGGCAGCCGGCGTACCCACCCGAGAGCGAGTTCTGCGATTCGGATGGCACCCTCGGCGTCGCCCTTCCAGACCCAGCCTTCCTGCGTCGGAAGGCTGATCTCAGTGCGGGCGAGGCCGATGGCCTCGAGGGTGATGACGGTTTCACCGTAGTCCGCCGAGCGCGCCGGCTCGATCAGGATGCTGGAGCCCCGTGCCGGGCTGGTGAGGTGCAGCTTCTGTTCGATGATGGCGAGTCGCATACAAGCCAACGTAGCAAGTCGCAATGCGACCGAGTAGGCGTTGACAGGAGGGGTGTGCCCCTTCTGCCAACGCCGTCTCGTTTAGGCTGCTGCCGGTGCGTCCATGCCCTGCAGCACTTCCGCTGGAACATACCTCGCCTGCGAAAAGTCGACGTCAGAGTAGTCCTTCGACGTACACGCGCGGGACCAGGAGCACATGGTGCAGGGGCTCTCAAAGGACATCCGCGGACTCTTCGCAAACCGCTGCGCGCGGATGTCCTCGGCGATCCAGAGGACCTTCTGCAGGAACTCGTTGACCTGATCCTCGGAACGCCGCGCCGTCAGCACCAGCGGCTCGATCGTGGGGCCCTTGCCGCTGGTTTTGGGCACCTGCCGCTTGATCAGCTCAATCAGGCCGAGGCGCTCCGGCTTGGGCAGCCCCAGTTCGGCGGCGGCGACGTCCATGCCGACCTGGTAGGTGGTTAGCTGCTCGTTGAGCACCAACGCCGTCTCTGGATAGGCCTGTGCCGCCGACTTGACATCGATAACCGCGAATTCCCCCTCTCGGGTGAACGCGCCGAGGTCGATGCGTCCGCGGATGACGATGTTGCCCGGCAGTGCGAAGGCGATCTCCCGCTGCATGAGAGGGTCGCCGTTGGCGTCGCAGGCGACGGTAAGACCCATCGCTTGCCAAGCTTCGGGCCAACGTTTCATCAGCTCGATGCCCATGGCGAGCATCGACTCCTCAGACCACTTGGCGCCGTAGTCCACCGGGCCTGCGTCCACCTTCCGTAGAAACGCCTCGATGAACACCTCGACGGGGTCCACCTCCTTGCCCAGCACGATCCCACGCAGGTGGGCATCGATGGCTTCGTCGATGGCGCCGCCGAAGACCAACGCGTTTCCAGTGGCGCTTTCCCGCCAGCGGTAGACGTGCTTCAGGAGGTAGCTCCATCGGCAGCGCTCCCAGTCGGAGATGCGCGACGGGGAGAGGTACAGCGTCTCGGGCCTCATGCCGCACCTGCCTCGGTGGCCTTCGCCGCCTTGCGCGCCTCTTCCCCCATCCTGGCCGTGAAAGCCATGAGCTCCGCGTTGCTGCGGAAGTCTTCGACCCGGAACGGCTGGCCGGCACGTGCTGCCGCCTGTTGTGCCCGGTTGATCGCACCGGCCGACAAGCCCGAGGGCACCGCGGCCTTTGTTCCCACCGGCGGCTGCGCCGGCCGACTGGGCATCGGCAGCGCGGAGGTGGCCGGGGTCGCCGGTACCACCACCTCGGTGACGACGATCGGCGTTGCCGGCGTATCCGTGCTTGCCGGCGGGGTGAAGGCCGCGGGCGTGACCGCGATCTCCGTGACCGCGGCAGTCATCGGCGCCGAGCGGGAGCCGCGATTGCCGCCATTGGCCGAGCCCTGGGGCAGCGCGGTCACATTGCCGCCCTGGGTGAACAGGCGTGCGTCGAACGCCGCCGGCAGGCCTAGGCTCTCAAACAGGCGCGAGCGGGCATTGTTCTCGCCCATTTCGTAAGCCTTGCGGGAGCCAAGCTCCACCAGCGTGGTGGCATCCGCCACGACGCGGCCGTTGGGATCGGTCAGCGTGGCGGTGATCAGCATCGTCGGGAAGAGGAGGATCTCCTCTCCTTGCCGGTACGGCTGGTTGAACTCGTCGTAGGCCGGCATCCGCTCCTGGAGGGTCTCCCGTCTGGTGGTGAGGGACCAGCCGGCCTCCGCCGGGAAGAGCGCGCGGAAGAGCGGGTAGCGCTCGGCCACGGGCCACAGCAGCGCGTTGCCATCCGGGGCCTGCACCAGCTGGTGCAGGGGGACCTCCGTGCCCGCAAAGGAGCCTTTGGGGATCGTGTATTTCATGGGAACTCCTTCCTGGTCATTCCGTCCATGCCAGGAAATGCGTGTGTGCGCCCGGAACGGCGGGCGTTGTGTGTCAGCTGCCGAAGTCCATGTCCCGCGGCGCTGGACCGAGCTGGGCGTAGGGTGAAGGCGCGGGCTCGGGTGTCGGTGCGGCCTGAGGACGCAGGGGCGTTGCGGCAGCGGCAGGCGCGGGACGGCTGTCCTCGCGCTCTGGCGGGGCGCTGATGATCTGCAGGCTTTCGCAGCGCACCAAGGTCCGCTGGCGGTTGTGGCCATCGGCACCAACGAACTCGTCGTGGATGGTCTCGCCGACCACATAGACCAGGGCGCCCTTGACCGCTCTGTCGCGCAGGTAGTCGCGGTAGCTCTCGGACGTGGTGTAGAGCTCCACGTCATGCCAGGTCGTAGCTTCCCGCTTCGCGCCGTTGGCGTCCTTCCAGCGTTTGGTTGTGGCCACCCTGAGAATGACGAAGCAACCTCGGTCGGTCTTGGGGTTGGGGCGGATCTCGGCGTCCTTGCCGAGGTGACCGCCGATCCGCTGCTCGTTGATGTAGAGCATGGGGTTTCCTCTCGCACAGCATGAAATGAGAGGGACCCTGCGCTGTGCGGCGCGCCTGGGTCCCAGACGCGCCCCCGACGGGGGTCCGTCGGGTTGTGGACGATTGACGACCGTCCGAGCCGTGGCTCCGAGGAGCCGGTGAAGCGAATGCCTCAACGGGCTTGCGTCAGGCCCCGAGGTCCAGGGGCTGACGGAAGCCCGCGGTGTGGCACACACCGCGAGTCCCTCCCGATGTTTTGCTGGTGCACTACATCGGGGCGCTGCTGACCTGCGGAAGGTGCAGGCCTTGTTTGCGGGCGAACGACAGCAGGAGATCGATCGGATCACTGTCGCCGCCCACGCCGTCGGCGTCGCACTGGTCGATCACTTCCGGCGGCACAGCAATGCTGCGTCCGGTGCTGCAGTGGATCATCGGCACGTCGCCGTCCAGGTCAATCGTGAAGCTGGCCGCAATTCCCATGGGAGTCTCCTTCGGGAGTGGATCACAAGGGGCTAGGGGCCCCTCCAAGAAGACTCTCGCGACTCTCCTTGGAGGGACCCCCAGCCGCTTGCGCGGCCAGGGGTTGAGGCGATTACCTGCAGTTGGGCAGGCCCGCCTCGATGCAGTCGAGGACCCGACCCGAACGGGTCGAGAGATCGATTACACGTTGTGCCAGTCCGATGGACTGGCCCTCGGCCTCGGCCGCCTCAACGGCGGCGAAGGCCTGGTCCTCGCGCTCGGACGCGGACGTCCAGAGCGTGAACATCCCGACAGCACAGGCGATCGCAATCGCAATCGCCTGGATGCGGCTGGTGCGCCGGGCGCGAGCTTCCTCGCGCGCAGCCAGATGACGACGCGCAACCTGCGCCGACGACAGTTTCACAGCCTGCTTGGCCATGGATTTTCTCCTCCGGGCGTGCCTTCCCGGATTGAGATGAAAACCACCCTGGGGCACGTCCAGGGTGGGGTACCCCGGACGCAACACCCCCATGCGGGAGTGCTGCCCCGCGGGGTGGGATAGGTGCAGGCGTGCGCGTGCTACGCGCTCTTATCCATCGGCGCCATGGGCTGCCTTCGGACCTGCGTAGGTTCCATAGACTCAATGTCATGCCGGATAGGCACACGAACACGAGGCAGCAGCTCACGCCGCGCTCTCATTGAGCTGATCAGGGGATCAAGGAACCTCGACCCGCAAGCGCATAGCGCAGGGGTCTTGGGCGCTCAACAGGACAGTGGCCCTGTGAGCGGCCGGCGCGCATAGCGCGACGGTCTTCTGGTTCACCTCGTGGTGAGGTGGCCGGAGCTTCTGGCATCCGGACTTCGGGGGTGTGCCACATCAAAGCGGTGGCGGCGCTCGGAGCCCAGGGGGCTCAGTCGGAGGTGAGGCTAATCGGCGCGCGGAGCGTCTGCAAGGGGTTGACACCTCCGAGCGGCGAAGGAGCCAAGGATGGCGACGCCCCCGCCGGCTTGAGCCGAATCGGAGCGTGTCGGCGTGCCGAGGGCTGGGCAGCCCCTATGGGCGATCCCGGCCCACGAGGTGGGCGGCCGGCGGCTTGAGCCGCTGCCGCCTCAGCCCGTGAACTGGAGCGCGCGCGATTTGACAGCCCCGATTTCCGTGCTGTCGTGAGGGCATGTCCGAATCGCCCAACCCCACCTTGGAACGCGCATACCGCGTGCGGCTGTCGCCGACACCGGCACAGCAGCGCACCCTGCGGCGCCTGTTCGGGGCGCGGCGGTTCGTGTGGAACTGGGCGCTGCAGCTCGATCGCACGCTGCGAGCCGCCGGCGAGCGCAGCGGAGTCACCGCCTGGTCGGCAGCGTTCACCGCGTTGAAGCGCGGGTCGGAAACGGCGTGGCTCGCAGAGTTGCCGCGCGAGCCGTTCAATCAGACGCTGCGCGACCTGGAGCGGGCGAAGCGCAACTTCTTCGCCGGCCGCGCCCAGCCGCCGCGGCGCAAGCGCTTTGGCACCGTGGACAGCGCCCGCTTTACGCTCGACCAGCGCCGGCAGCAGGTGACGCTCGGTGAGCGCCACGGCGAGGTGCAGATCGACGGGCTGGGCCGCGTGCGCTTCCGCCGCACCGAAGCGATGGATGGCCGCTTGCGCTCGGTGACCGTGCGCTGCGACAGCGCCGGCCGCTGGTTCGCGACCTTCACCGCGGATGGCGTGGCGAAGCCGGCGGCGCTTCCCGCGCAGCGCCCGGCGCTAGGCATCGACCTGGGCCTGCGGCAGACCGCCACCTGCAGCGACGGCCGAGTGTTCGAGGCGGCCAAGCCGCTCACGGTCAAGCTGGCGCGGTTGCGCCGCCACCAGCGCCGGCAGAGCCGGCAACTGGCCGCGCAGATGCAGGCACAAGGCCTCGATCCGACGAAGCCCTGTCCCAAGGGCACGCGGCTGGGCTGCTCGAAGCGCCGTCAGCGCACACAGCGGCAGATTGGCCGGCTGCACACCCAGATCAGCGACGCGCGCCGCGATCACCTGCACCAGATCAGCGCTGCGGCCGTGCGGCGTGCCGAGGTGCTGATCCTGGAAGACCTGGCCATCGCCCCGATGGGCCGCAGCCTACACCGGGGGTTCCGGCGTGGCGTGGCCGACGCGGGCCTCGGTGAGCTCGGTCGTCAGCTGGCCTACAAGGCGCAGTGGCACGGCCGGGTGCTGGTCAAGGTCGATCGCTGGTATCCCAGCAGCAAGACCTGCAGCGCCTGCGGCCACGTTCATGCCGCGCTGCGGCTGTCCGACCGCCGCTGGGCCTGCCCGGCCTGCGGCACAAAGCACGACCGCGATCTGAACGCGGCGATCAACATCGAGCATGAGGGCCTGCGTCTGCTGGCAGGCCCCCAGGCGTCGAACACCGCCCCGGATGGGGGTAGGGCGAGGAGCGCCCGAACTGACGCGCAGGGAGAGTCCGCGTGCGCGGCCGGCAGCACCCCGCCGGTCGGACAGCCGAACTCGACGAACTGCGAACTGAGCTATCGCGCCGCACCGCGGCGCCCCCGAGCCGGTGTACGCGATGGACCGCGTACGAAGGCTCGGGAGGGCTGAGACTCCGATTCCCGATAACTCGCCAAAAACGCCGGTATTCCGTAAGTGGGTGAGCTTTCGGGGTGGGATTCTGTAGTCCCACACCCGAGGAACCTGCGATGGATCTCCGTACCGACGATGTCTCCCGCCCCGTTGAAGCCCAAGAGAGCGCCCCTACCCCGCCCCGGCCGAAGAAGCCGATGTTCGACTGGGCGAGCTACAACCCCTCGGGCTCAGTGTCCCGGTTCGAGCAGAGCCTCGAGCTGGGCACCAGCATCGGCCAACGCTTCTTCGGCTCCTGGTATCTCCGCGTGATGTCTGCGTCGGTCATGCTGACCGACGTGATGCCGCGGGCCATGAAGAGCAAGCAGCAGGCGCAGGAGGTGATGGATGTCGTCACCTCCTTCTACGACAAGGCCCACGAGGAGCTGCAGGACGAGCTGCTGACCCTGCGCAAGATGCTGCGTGAGAAGGGCGTCGTGGCGCAGAAGCGGTTCACCAAGCCCCGCACCCTGAACGTCCCGTTCTATAACAACTACTGCCTGCGCTACCTGCAGCTTGTCGCGATGTTCGAGGACATCGTTTGGCATCTCGACTGCCTTGCGACCTATGGCGTCATCACCAACGCCGAGCGGATCAGCCGCCAGGCGAAGGCGCGCTCCAAAATGAGTCGCGTAAGCATGGAAACCACGCGCGTCTGGACCCGCGCCAAGGCGTCGATCCGTCGCGTGTCGGCTGAAGACGGCGCGGATCAGGCTGCCGGCATCGAGCAGGTCGAGAAGAAGGTCGCCGACCTCACGCAGACCTCGGCCACCGAGGCCGGCATCGAGATCAACGGCGAGGGTGACGACGAGAGTGCCCAGGAGCGTGCGCCCGAGGCGGTCGCAGGCTGATGTTGAACGAGGCGCAGCAGCGGGCCGTGGAGGCGACCGGGCATTGCCTGGTCGCTGCTGGCCCCGGGTCGGGCAAGACGCGCGTCCTGAGCGAGCGGGGCGCGCGCCTGCTGCGCGAGAACCCGACCCATCGGCTGTGCGCCGTCACCTTCACCAGCGATGCCGCCCAAGAGCTGGCGCAACGCATGCTCCAGCTCGTGCCAGACGCGGAGCGGCGCATCCTGCACGGCACCTTCCATGCCCTGTGCAAGAAGCAACTGCTGGCGTCTGGTCGCGCTGTCCGGCTGATCAACGACCACCAGAGCCGGGACTATCTGCGGCGCGCCTTCCAGGTCCTCGTCGAGGAGGGCTGCGGGGAGAAGTTCGAGGACTTCGAAGCGGCGATCGCCGCGCTGAAGGCAGACCCCGATGCAGTCTTCAGGGTGCTCGCCTCGGTCACACCCACGGCCGACGGCATTGAGCGCGGGCCGGCGCCCGCCTCGGTGGAGCGCGGACTGCTGCTGTACCAGGAGTCGCTCGCGGCGAACGGCGTGCTCGACTTCGCCGACCTGATCTTGCAGGCGGTGTTCGGCATGCGCGACGGCAGCGTCAAGCCGATGCAGGTCGAGCATCTGCTGGTGGACGAGTTCCAGGACACCGATGCCGCCCAGTTCGCATGGATGCGCGGCCACCTCGATGCGGGCGTGTGCGTCACCATCGTTGGCGACGATGACCAGTCGATCTACGGCTGGAGGCAGGCCCTGGGCTACGCGGGCATGGACGCCTTCGCGAAGCTCGCCCGGGCCGAGCATGTCGTTCTCGACACCACCTACCGCTGCGCGCGCAGCATCATCCGCAGCGCGGGTCAGCTGATCCTGCAGAACCGCGAGCGGATCCCCAAGAACCTGCGGACGGCGTCCAGCAAGGATGGCCAGATCCGCGTAGAGGGCTGCCGGAGCCGTGAGCAGGAGCTGCAGCTCATCGTGAGCCGCATCAAGGCCTGCGAGGACCCCTCCTCCTGGGCGGTGCTGGCCCGCACCAACGCCCTGCTCGATGCGCTCGAACTGGCCATGGCCGGCGAGATCGAGTTCGTGCGCGAGGACGCGCGCTCCTTCTGGTCGCTGAAAGGGCCTCGCCTGTTCCTTGGCGTGGTGAAGTCGCTGGTCACCAACGACATGCTTGGGCTCGACGCCGTGCTCGGCCACTGTGGCGTTGGCCAGGGCGACCTGCACCGCATCGCGCTGGCCACCCATTCCACCTACCCGGGCGCCGCACTGCGGTTTGCGACCCAGGATCTGCCCGAGCTGGCCAGCATGCCGGTTCCGGTGCGACTGCTGAGGGAGTACCTGCCGGCATGGATGCGCGCGCTCGACCGTCCAGACGCCGCGCAAGGGATCGGCTTCGAGGCGATCGCGGAGTTCCTCCTGAGCCAGGTGCGCTGGCAGGGGAAATCCAGGACCTCACCCGCGGTGCTCGAGACCGAGCGCACGCGCTTGAACAACTGCGTCGAGCGCTTCCGCAACGTCAAAGCGGCCGACCTGCGCGGGTTCATCCGCAGGCTCGAGAACGCCGAGGAAAAGCAGACCAAGGCCGGCCCTCGTCTCATGACGCTGCATGGAAGCGAGGGCCTTGAGTTTGATCGCGTCTGGCTCATGGCCTGCGAGCGCGGCGTGCTTCCGCCCAGCTCGGCGATCGGCAGGGTGCTCGATGAGGAGCGTCGGCTGATGTACGTGGGCATGACACGCGCGCGTTTCGAGCTGACCGTCTCCTACAGCACGGGAAACAACGCCGCGGCCAGCGAGTTCATCGAGCAGGCGGGACTCTTCGCGGCGTGCAAAGCCTGACCTCGCAAAGAGTGGTCCTCGGTCGGCATCCAATCCAGCGAAGTTAAGCCCATAGTGACGGGTACTCACCGCGGTGCTCCGGGACCATCCGAACCGCCCGCTCACGAACCTCAGGGGAGAACTTCTTCGACTTGTTCATGGCTCCATCTTCTCAAGAGTAGGAGCCCCCACGAATCCCGGGGCGGTTCGCACGTGCGTGATCGTCCGGGACCTGACAGCTAACCAGGTCCGTCTTTGGGTGGGAGCGCGTCAAACTCGTAACGAATCGCTAGTCTGTTCGGCCCAGCGGCAACGCAGCTGAACTCCCCTCCCATTGCCAGCGCTGCCACTCGGGCGAGAAGGAAAGTGCCGCCGCCTCCAACATGCCCCTTGCGCCATTGCACCTTCGGGGTAGAAATGACTTGTCTGATGCAGTTGATGGAAGTGTCTAGGCTTAGATCATCCCTTACCACATCATTAGACACGACAAGTGCAGCTTTCACCTGTTCAGTGTTCAGTTCAAGAGCAACGGAGACGTTCCGCCCATGTTTGATCGCGTTCTTTACCAGGTAGGTTACGATAGCAGTGAACCGTTCCTCATGAAGGCGCGCTCTCCATTGACCCTCCGCAGACGCAAGCGGAAGAACGTTCACGTTGTGTGATTGCTTCGCGATCTCGTTCTTCACGGCGCTGTGGTGCTCTCGGAGTGGGCGGTACTCAAATTTAAGTATCCCGTGCTCCTCCGTCGTCGGGAGGAGCTCTCTCGCTTCGTCTGCGATTTCATATAGACACGTGACGTGGTTAAGGTCCCGCTGCCACTCGCCAATTGCTATCTGCAGTCTGCCCTTGGCCTCGCCAATGACTTGTGGGATATCGTGCACGAAAAGATAGTTGATGCGCTTCTGGAGGAAGTTCTCCTCTTGCTTTGCCAATACTTCACCTTCGCTCTTCGCAAGCTGTTCCACGAGTTGATCTTTCTCTTCTTCGAGATCTCTAATCGCAGAGGTGCTGTCCTGAATCTGGTTGAGCGCCTTTGCGAGCTGCTGTTCGAGATCCGACTTGGTTCGCTCGATACTTTCCGTGTAAAGACGTTGCTTAATATTCGCAGTGCAAAGTTCTGAATGCGCCATTCGCAACGATCGATGCCGACGATAAACGCGACAGGAAAGGTTGCGCTTCGCGCGGCTACGGGTCTTGAGCTTTTCACTTTTCAGAAAGATGTCTCTACTGCGAGATCCCCAGTAATGGATGGACCACCAAAGGAGTGAGATCAAGAAAAGCTGGATTGCGGTCCGAAACTCAAGTCGAAGCGTATCTGCGAAGACGCTGGAGAGTGCCAGGGCCGAAGCAACAAGCACTACCACCCACGATTGCGGCTTAGAGTCATCTCGCGCACGAGTGTTCATGCTGGAGGCTCCCAGATAGCGCCAAGCATGCGGTCAGTTCGAAGTCTTGTATCCCATCTCTCACGTGGAAAGCTCCGATTCAAGTCCTCACGGAGCTTCGCAGCGATGGAAGTAAGGTACAGGTGGGTGACAGTCCCAGGGCGACCGGGTCGTAGAGCATTGCCCAACGTCTGTAGGTCTATCCAGCGACCCGCTCGCCGCATCAACGTCTGCAAAAGCTCACTGCATTGCCCGGGTCTTACGGACCCGCTTTCCCAACAACTGTATCGCTTGATGAATGTCCGCTTCTCAAATCCACAGACTCCCGCTTCAGGTTGA
>LNFM01011885.1_pt1 | contig 14517 bp, 16 predicted proteins | sample 596031 | NCBI WGS metagenome assembly LNFM01 (sample SAMN04254537, study PRJNA301005) | activated carbon metagenome | isolation source: dual media filters at the Ann Arbor, Michigan drinking water treatment plant | place: USA: Ann Arbor
GGAGAGGTTAGGTGAGGGGTTACAGGGTGCGTCGCCCCCTCACCCAGCCTCTCCCCCTATCGGGGGAGAGGGACATGAGGGCGTTGAAGTCCTAAGCCTCCATCAGCGCCGCGATCTCCGTCCGGACGCCGGCCGAGCGCCGGTAATACTGGTGCGAGCCGGAGAAGCCCGTGTCGTAGTCGGTGAAGCCGCTGCAATCGACCATGCGGTAGGTGGCGGGCGGGAACAGGGTTGCATCGCCGCCGCCGCGCGGCCCGTCCTGGCCGAGGCGCCGGCAGAAGTTCAGGGTCTCGCTGAGCTTGTCGAGGACGTGGTCGCGCCGGTTGTGCAGGATGGTGATGCGCCGGCCGAGCCGGGAGAGCGGCGCCAGGCTGTTGGTCACCGCCTGGTCGAAGGCGTCGTCGACGATGTCGGGCGCGGCCATGAAGATCTGGTCGAACATCTCGGCATCGCCGTTGCCGTTGTCGAACCAGGCCTGCACCGCCCCCTGTAGCGCGAGGTTGCCCATGCTGTGGGTCAGCAGGAAGGTCCGCCGTCCGTTCGCGCGCGCCTTCTCGAGGATGGGCAGCAGGTTGGCGAAGAAGCGCATCAGCGGCAGACCCGAGCCGCCGGACATCCGCTGGTCCGAGCGGTAGGGCAGGGTCGGGAAGGGGATCGTCAGCAACTGGCCGCGCGAGGGCCAGCTGAAGGTGACGACGGTGGTGTCCGCCTCGCTCACGCCGGAGTCGGCGAGCCATTCGCGATTGAAGGCCGCGCGCGTCAGCGCATTCTCGAAGCTGTTGGCGAAGCCGTGGACGAAGACGAGGATGTTGCGCCCGCCTTCGGCCAGGTCGTCGAACGCCGTCTGGCTGAAGCCGCCCTTCTGCAGATCATGGATCGAGCGGATGGCGCCCACCGTGTCGGCCGTCAGCCCGGCGCTGTCGACGAAGGCCGTGCCGTAGGTGACCTGCAGCGGGTTGTCGGGCGCGACCATGCTGAACGTGTAGTTCTCCGGCCGGTCCGCCGGATGGTGGGCGATCCTGTTGGTGGCGAAATAGACGGTGGTCGTCATGAGCCTCTCCCCCGCGTCGCCTCGCAGCGTGATCCGCTCCCAATTTTTGTCAATCTGCATGGCTGCAGGTGCTAGGCTGCAGCGATGACGACGTCCCTTCGTAAGGCTTGGGCGAGCCTGCCGGCCCGGCTGAAGCTGCTGGAGCCGGTGGCCTTCTCCAACGTGCACTGGTCGCTGCTCGAACGCCTGCGCCAGAACTTCAACGATCGCGAAGTGCATACGCGGTTGCCGATGGCGATCGCCCGCTTCCGCGGCGAGGCGGCAACGGAGATCTTCGAGCGCGCCCGGACGTTCGACGAGGTCGTGACGGTGAATGTCGACGAGCGCTGGGAAGAGACTCTTGCCGGGGGCAATGTCGATCCCATGGCGCCCTACGTGCGGCTCTACAACGAGGAGGTCGACGCGATGATGGGCGTGCTCGTTCCGTCGGCGCGCTATCGCAAGGAGCACTATGCCTACGGAAGGTTCGTCTTTCCCGAGCCGCACGGGCTGCACACCGACCACAGCCAGGAGGATCCGGCGGCCGCGGGCGAGCCGATCTGCATCGCCCGCATCGAGACGCTGGGCACGCACTATGTCGATGGCGACTACCGGCTGCAGGACGCCGCGACGCGGAGCATGCTGAACGCGATCCGGTACTGGACGCCGGCCCCCGAGGGCCAGCCGGAAGAGGTCTTCGAGGAGCTTCTCAGGCGCGGCACGCTGAAGACCATCCCGGTGAACCACGTCATGCTGATGGTCGCGGGCAACGGTTCGGAGAACGCCCAGGTCACCCAGCACATCTCCGCCCGTCCGCCGGAGGGCGGCCTGCACTCGGCTTTCTTCCAGCGTCAGTATCGGCTGGAAAGGGACATCGACCGGAGGTGACGTCATGCATCGTCGAGCTTTCATGATGACGGGTGTTGCAACGGTGGCAGGCGTCGCGGCCGGCCTGCCGGGTGCTTCCACGCCGGCACGCGCAGAGGCCGTATGGGTCGCCGTCTCCGGCCCCGGCAACCGCTATCGCCTCAAGATGCCGCTGGGCTACCGGTACCTGCAGGTGCCGACCCACAACGGAACGCTCAATTCCTACGTCTACATGCTGCCGGACAAGCTGACCCTGGAGCTGCTGGACGTCGTCCCGGCGACCCCGCACCCGGTGCCGTCCGGCACCGCCCTCGCGACCGCGCTCGAGCAGGCGCAGGCCGGCATGATGAAAAGCTGGCCGGGCAGTACGGTGCGGGAACAGCGCCAGATCGAGACTGGGCCGCTCACCGGCCGCGAATTCGTCCTCGCGGCGGCGGGCGACCGCTTCGTTCGCGCGCGGCTCTATCTCACGCCGCAGGCGGTCTACTCGCAGATCGCTCAGGGATCCACCTCCCGGCTCGGCAGCCCGCTGGTCTCGCAATTCTTCGACTCGCTGCGGTTCGGCTAGCGGGCGCGCGAGGCGCTGTTCCAGTCGCAGAAGATGGAGGCGATCGGCCAGCTCACCGGCGGCGTCGCGCACGACTTCAACAATCTCCTGACCGCCGCGATCCGGCGCGAGCGCCCCGGCCTGCCGGTCCTTCTGGCGACCGGCTATGCCGAGGTGCCCGACGGCCGGAGCACCGACATCCCGCGCCTCAACAAGCCCTTCCTGCAGGCTCATCTCGATCAGGCCATCGCCGCGGTGATGCGGGGAAGAACTCAAGTCGTCCTGAGCGCGGCGAAGGACCTCACGGAACGACCAAAGGACTCCGTTGCTTGCGTGAGATCCTTCGCTGCGCTCAGGATGACTGAGGACCAGGGGCGCTCCGCCCTACCTTCGGTTCCGTGCCTGCTACCAGCCGGCCTATGTTGGCGCGGTGGAGCGCGATGACGTAGAGGCCGCCGGCGACGACCAGCAGGCGGTAGGGCAGCGGCTCCGGCAGGACGTGGACGAGGGCGACGTGCCGAGCGACACGATCCGGGCGAGGGCCAACACGAGGGCGAACACCGCCGCCGCACCCACGCCGACCGGCCATGACAGCGCGAGCAGCACGCCCAGTCCCGTCGCCGCCGACTTGCCGCCGGTGAAGCCCAGCCAGACCGAGCGGCTGTGCCCCAGCAGCACGGCGAGGCCGCACAGGCAGACGGTCCACGGCACCCGGCCCTCCGGCATCTCCAGCCAGGGATAGAGCCAGCGTGCGAGAAGAATGGCCGCGACGCCCTTCAGCACGTCGACCAGAAGCACCGCCAGCGCCGGCCCTTTGCCGAGCGTGCGCAATACGTTTGTCGCGCCGGTCGACCCCGAACCCTGTTCGCGAATGTCGATGCCCCGGAGCAGCCGGCCCGCGAGATAGCCGGTAGGAATCGAGCCCAGGAGATAGGCGGCTACGATGCCGGCGATCCCGAACAGCGAAATGACAAGCGGCGACGTCGCGTCGTGCAGCGGAAGGCTCCTTCGAATCCGTTCCGAGTTTAGTGCAGAACGTCGCCCCTGCGCGTCCTCTGCTTGCTGCCTTCACTCTTCCTGCATTAGTGTTTCGCCCGCAAGCTCAAGGGGCAGCAAGGCCCCGGAGTTCAGGGAGGATCAAGTATGCGTACACCGACTCGTCGTGGACTCATCGTTGCGGGTGCGGGCGCTCTCGCGGCGCCGGCGCTTTTCACCACCTCGTCGCGGGCGCAGGCGGCGTTCCCGAACAAGCCGATGCGCATCGTCGTGCCCTATCCCGCGGGCGGCCAGACCGACGGCATTGCGCGCGTCTATGGCGAGTATCTCGGCCGCAAGCTCGGTCAGTCTGTCGTCGTCGAGAACAAGGGCGGCGCCGGCGGTACGATCGGCGTGGCCGAGGTCAAGCGCGCGGCGCCCGACGGCTACACCATCCTCTGCACCATCTCGTCGTCGCTGATCCAGAACAGGGTCACGGTGAAGGACCTGCCGTACGATCCGGAGAAGGACTTCACGTATCTCACCATGACGACCAGCCTGGGCGGTCCCGTCGTGGCGGCCGAGAAGACCGGCGCGACCAACCTCAAGCAATTCGTCGAGTACGCCAAGAAGGTCGACAAGTTGAACTTCGGCGCCTACGGGCCGGGTTCGACGCCGCAGATGCTGATCGAGACGATGGCCAAGCAGTACGGCTTCAAGGTCGAGATCGTGCAGTATCGCGGCGAGGCGGCGATGTGGGCCGACGTGACGTCGCAGCAGCTCGACGGCGGCGCGGGCAGTCCCGCGGGGGCGTCGCCGGTGATCGCCTCCGGCAAGGGCCGGGCCATCGCCATGATGGGCGACCGTCTGCCGGCCTTTCCCGGCGTGGCGACGATGACGGAGCAGGGCGCGGTCGGCGGCTTCTACGAGACGCGGGCGTTCGCCGCCTTCGCCGTCCCGGCAGCGACACCGAAGGACATCGCCAAAAAGCTTTCCGACACGCTGATCGAAGCCGGTACCGACGAGAAGGTGAAGGCGCTGATGGCCAACTATCTGATCGTGGGCCCGCTCAGCTTCGAGGAGACTAACAAGGTCTTCAAGCGCGACACCGAGATCATGATGAAGGTGATGAAGGAAATCGGAATCAAGGCTGCAGAGTAGACGGCCGCGCGCAAGCGCGGCCGGAGGCTGCAGCACACCTCAAACCGAAAGCCCGACGAATGGGATGGCACGACGCCTTGGCGGCGAAGTCCGCGGAGATGGGCAAGACCTCCGCGGAGTTCAGGGCCGGCGCCCGGCGTAAAGCCAAAGCGATGTGCCTCCTTCTGATCGTCACAGCCGCCGTCGGATACTTCGCGGGCTGGGTGTGGGCCTTGATCCCGGGAATCATGGCCGCGTGGTCGGCGTTCCAACTCATGAGCGCGACCCTGATTGCCGCCCGGCTGGAGGTTCTTGAGAGTCAGCCGCGACTCGATCGCTCGTGAAGGTGTCTTGAGTCGTTTGCGACAGCTCTGGCAATGTCGGGGAGCGCTGCGAGATGCAGCAACAACGAAGGAACGCAGGACCATGGCATTCACTCTGACCAGCGACAGCTTCAAGGAAGGCTCCGCCCTCGGCATGGAGCACATCCTGTCGGCCGAGTACGGCTTCGGTTGCGGCGGCGGCAACAAGTCGCCGCACCTGCGCTGGTCGGGCGCTCCCGAGGGCACGAAGAGCTTCGCCGTCCACTGCTTCGATCCCGATGCGCCGACCGGCTCGGGCTTCTGGCACTGGGTGGTGGTCAACATTCCCGCCGGCACGACCGAGCTCGCGCTCGACGCCGGCAACCCGAAGGCCGGCCTTCTCCCGAAGGGCGCGCTGCAGACGCGCACCGACTTCGGCGCCCCGGGCTATGGTGGCCCGTGCCCGCCGCAGGGCCACGGCCCGCACCGCTACGTGTTCACGGTGTTCGCGGTGAAGGAAGAGACCCTGCCGGTGAATGCGGACACGTCGGCGGCGATCGTCGGCTTCCAGCTGCATTTCAACACGCTGGCCAAGGCCGCGCTGACGGGTACTTTCGAGAGAAAATAGGCGGCGCCAAGCGCGGCCTTGGGAGAGCGTCAGGACATTGCCTTCGGCAATGTCCGGGAGCGACGTACGGCTCCCTCCACCACTATCTTTCATCCAACGGCGGAAACGCCCACTTTCCGTTGCGGATCGGCAGGAACGAGCCGTCATCGACGCCCACTTCGTCGGCGATGCGTTCGTTCGTCACCTGGTTGAGCGCCAGGATGAGATCGCCGTTCTTCTTCGGATCGAGCGCCAGGTTGGCCATCTCGTCCGGATCGGCCTGCAGGTCGTAGACCTCCAGATCGTTCATCGCGAGAAGTTCCTCCATCGTCTTCGGCGTATTGAAGGCGACGGGCGAGAAGTAACGCGAGAAACGGTAGCGGCCGTCGAAGATGCTGCGGATCGATGTGCGGTGTTCGAAGTCGGGTGGATGGCGCGCCAGCATCGCTTGCTGCTGTTCCGGCGGCTTGGTTCGGAAGGCGCGCGTGTCGATCGTCATCGTGGCCCACTTCGGGTCCGAGTAGGACAGCATGTCGAAGTTGAACAGCGACGCCGGGCGCGCCGTCTTCGGCGCGGCGGCTTCCGGGTTGCGGAGCAGTGCGGAAAAATCCCGGCCACGCAGTCCGTCACCGGCTCGCGCGACCGCCGCGGCGTCCTTGCCGGTGAGCGCGAGGATCGTGGGCGTGAGATCGAGCTGCGAGGTGATCGCCCGGCATTCCTTGCCGCCCGAGAGGCCGGGATGGACGATCATCAGCGGCAGGTGGTTCTGCTGCCGGTAGGCGTTGGTGCCCTTGCCGCGCATCTGGTGGCTGCCGCCCAGTTCGCCATGGTCGGCGGTGAAGACGACGATGGTGTTCTTCGCCATGCCGTTGTGCTCGAGCGCCGCCATCAGGCGCTCCACCTTGGTGTCGCAGTCGCGGATGGCGTTGAAGTAGTAGTTGCGCAGGTCGCGCCAGCGCCGATCCTCGTCGGGCCATTGTCCGACCAGCAGGTCGATGGACTGCTGGTAGTAGAGGTGCGCTTTCGGCCGGCCCGGTGCATCGAACGGCTGGTGTCTGTTGGACGGCAGGGGCACGCCGTCCCAGGTCGCGCGATAGAGCTCGTCGTCCGGCGCCCGGGCGATGCCCATCGCATGCCGCTTGCCCTGGATGTTTTCGCTGCCGACGTCTGAATCGAAGAACATTGTGTCGTGCGGATTCACGAAGTTGACGGCGAGATACCAGGGCTGTCCCCTGGTACGCAGCGCCTGCGCTTCCGTGCGCAGCCACGTGATCGCCGACGCGAGCGTGCCGTCGTCATACGAATAGCCACCCAGGGTTCCGTCGATCATGTCTCCGATGCCGAAGAAGTCCTGGAAGCCGTAGGACTGCAGGGTCTTGCGATAGTCGAGCAGCGGCGCGTCGACCGGCTTGTCGTTGAGATCGAGGTTCGCCGAGAGATGCCACTTGCCCTGATAGGCGGCGTGATAGCCCAGCTCGGCGAGCCGATGACCGATCGTCTTGATCCTGGTCGAGAGGTCGCGCTGCCAGATGGAGTTGAGGTTGTCGGCGATGCCGGTGTGCTGGATGTGCTGGCCGGTATAGACGACCGAGCGCGCCGAGGAGCAGACACAGGAGGCCGCCTGGTGATTGAGGAAGGTAATGCCTTTCTTCTTGATCGCCTCGCGCGCCGGCACCGGGAACGGCCACTGCGGGAAGAAATGTTCCTGGTCGACCAGTACGAAGAGGATGTTGTAGCCGGACGGCATCGCGTCACGGGCGGGAGTGGCGGGTGAAGGGACCGGAGCCTGCGCTAGCGAGACCCCGCCGGCCAGCAGCGTCGTGCCCAGCAGCGCCGCGCCGGAGGCCATGGCCATGCGGCGTGACGGGAGGGACGAGTCGTCTTCGGGCGTCGTCATCCGGCTGCTCCTGTAGAGGCGTCTCATGCTACGCAGACGGGGCGGCACATTGCATGCGAAATGAACTCGGCGTTCCGCGCGCTGTGGCATGGGCATCCGCGGATGCTGCAGGAGCCAGGGCATGATTTTTCGACGTATCGCGGTCGAGTTGGGCTTGGACGAGCCGATCCTCGCTGGGACGCCGGCCAACAAGCCGCTGGACGACCGGCCGCTCGACATCGGCGCGGCGCGCATCGCGCATATGAACGCGATCGGCATCGACATGCAGGTCCCGTCGCTCACCTCGCCGGGTGTGCGGGTGTTCGAGGCATCGCTGGCGACGCTGCTCGCGGCGGAGTCGGACGACAGGCTGGCTGCCGCCGTGCGCGCCCGCCCGACGCCCTTCGCGGACCTCGCCGCTATGTCCCGACCCTCCAGGGGCCGGGCTTTGCCGGCCCAAATCCCCCTTTCGTTTGGGCCGGTCGCCCGCCATAAGACGAGCGGGGGAGGGCCGATCGACGGCCTTCGTGTTCGACAGGGAACTGAGATGGCTGGGCTTTTGGGGGATCGAGGGACACAGGTCCTGAGGCTCGTCGTCGCGGGGGCGGCCGGCGCATTGCTGACGGCCTGCGCCAGCAGCGACAGCACCTCCTACCAGGAGCAGGCGCTGCGGGCGTCCGAGGGCGGCGACCTCAAGGCCGCGACCAGCCTGGCGGAGAAGGAGGTCGAGAAATACTCGGCCACCGACCAGTGCTCCACGACCACCAACTACAATTGCGGCACCCTGGCGCTCGCCTATAGCAGCCTGGCCGAGTACCAGATCCGGAGCGGCAACGTGGCGGCCGGCGAGCGCAGCTTCGACCGCGCCAAGGGCACGCTGCAGCGGGTCCCGACGGACAACAAGCCCAGCGCCACCGGCATGGTCTATCGCGACGTGTCCGAGGCCTTCTGGAAGGCTGGCGACAAGCGGCGCGCCATCGCCGTCTTCAAGGAAGGCACGACCCGCGGCGCCGACGAGTGGCTCTACACCAGCTCCGCCGCCAAGGCGGTCGCCCAGCAGGAGGGTCGCCCCGTGCCGGCCACGCCGGGCATGCCGACGACACCCGACGTGCAGGCCGCGCCGGGCGCCCCCGTGCCCCTGGGCCCCGCGGTCACGCCGGCTGCGGCGACCGAGACCGACACGATGGTGAAGCCGACCCAGGTCAACGATCCGGCGACCAACGATCCGGCGATCAACGATCCGATGCGCGGCCGTCCCCCGAGTTCGGCCGCTCCCGTCGGCGCGGCACAGCCCTTGACCCCGAGCCCGCTCACGCCGACCCCGCTGCAGCGGACGCGCTGAGGCGGCGCCCGACATTTAATGCGAGGGAACACGGAATGAGGGAATGGCTGTTGGCGGGGGCAATCAGTCTCGTGGCCGCAGTTGCGGCCGCCCTTGCTTTCGGGGCGTGGAAGAACAGCGACTTCGTCGATGGCCAGAGCGACCGGTTGACCATGGAAGGGACGTTCGTCAACGGCTTCTACGACCAGGGTAACAACAAAGGCATCAAGGATGTCGGCTTCATTGCGCTGCCCAACAAGCACGTTACGGCCGTGAGAAAGCTGGACGACCGCGTAATCTACGATGCGTCCTACACGACAGGGCCCGATAGTTTCCGGGTCGTTCCCAAAGTCGAGAACGCCCAGCGATGCGTTCTGCTGTTCGGCGACTCCTTCACGTTCGGCGAAGGCGTGAATGACGATCAAACCTCCGCGGCCCAGATCGTGGCCAAAAGCAAGGGGCAGGTCGAGGTCAAGAGCCTGGGGATCGGCGGCTGGGGACCGCACCAGTTCCTGTCCGGCCTCCAGTCCGGCCGCTTTCAGCGCGCGATAACCTGCAAGCCGACCGATGCCGTCTATCTGTTCATCCCGGCCCATACGGCCCGAGCGGCAGGACGCGGGAAATGGGACAGGTTCGGTCCGCGTTTCGTCGTGGACGACAAAGGGCGGGCGGTGCGTGACGGGAACTTCAATACCGTCGGGAAGAGCTGGCGCGAGCTGGTCGGGTTCAATCGTCTGACCGAAAGCGAAGAGGAGGAGCTGGCGGCGGCGATCATCACCGAAGCCTCGCGCGAGCTGGAGCGCCTGTATCCCGGCATTCGCTTTCATGTCTTTACTTGGGACGGCGTCACCACCGGCGTGATCCAGCGCCTGAAAGACAATGGCGTGCGCGTGCACACGATCCGCCAGATCATTCCCGACTATTCCGATGCGTATCTGATCGCCCCGCCGTTCGAGTATCACCCTACGGCGGCTGCCTATGAACGAGTGGCCGAGTACTTTCTCAGCCTCGGGAAATAGAGCGGGCGGGGCCAAGCGCAGCTTGGCCCCTTGCTCATCTCACACCTGCGCCAGGCCGCCGTCGACGAAGACTTCGCCGCCGGTCAAGAAGCTCGAGTCGGAGGAGGCGAGGAACGCCGTCTCCGCACCCGTCTCCGACGGCGGCGTCGGGCGCGGAGCTCGACATCGCGATCCGCACGCGCCGCGCCGTCATGCGCGGGTTGGCGCAGGGCGCCGTCGGCGGCGATGCCATCGCGGACGCCGTGGGCTCGAGCAAACGCACGCTGAACCGGCGCCTCGCCGAGCGTGGCACCTCGATCCGCGAGCTGATCGCCGAGGTCCGCCTCCAGGTCACCCAGAAGCTGATGCGCGACACGGACGTCACCATCGCCGACATCGCCGCCACCATCTGCTATTCCGACGTCGCCGCTTTTTCGCGCGCTTTCAGTGCCAGAATGGACCTGTCCCCGGCGGCGTGGCGGCAACAGGCAACTCCGCAGGGGCGAAAAGCGTTGAAGCGCAAGGAACCGAACGCCGGGAGGATAGGATGATGCTGGGTATGTCTGCGAGGCTTGCGCTGGTCGCCGGGATCGGCCTGGCGGCCGCTGCCTGCCAGAACGACGCTTACGGGCCGCCGACCGGCGCCTATCAGCCCGCGCCAGCCTACAACAACGGCTATTACGCGCCGCCGCCACGTTACGCCTACGGCCAGCCGGCGCCGAACTACTATCAGAACCAGCCGGCCTATAACCCCTACCAGCAGGGTCAGGGCCGCTACAATCAGGCCGACGGGCGCCGCTACACGACCGTGACCGTCACCAATCGCGGCCAGAACGGCTATCGCGACGACGTCGTGCAGCAGCAGGTCGTCTGCGGCAGCCAGTATTACGACGGCTACCGCACCCGCACCGCGCCCCGCTGCTGATTCGAGGCGGCCCCCGCGATGGCCTGGGGGCGCGCTTGTCGAGCGGGCCCTCGGCACCGTACGGTGTGCTTCCATGACCGATCAGGTTTCCGAGGCGGACGTCCGACGGCTCTTTCCCGCCATCAAGAAGGCCAAGGCCGGCTGTCACGAGGTCTCCAAAGGCATCGTCCTGGAGGTGATCGAAGAGCATTCGTGGAAGGAGCATTCCCACATACGCGGGGCATTTCCTGACGGCGAGCCGGCGTTCGAGAAGGGGTTCGAGACCGGCCCGATCTACGCTTTTCATTGCCAGGACAGCTACGTCGATGTCCGTTCCGGCAATACGATCGTGGACAACCGGGTCGTGCGGGAGCCGGTCTTCCGGTCCTACGTGTTTCCCTCCGCCGAGGAGTTCGACCAGGCCGTCGTGTCGGATCCGCAGCGGGTCGTGCTGCCGCTCGCGTCGGCGAAGATGAAGAACTACTGCCGGTTTTGGACCGACAGCATCGCCAAGATGTACGTTTGCGAACGATCGTCGGAGCTGCGCGATCTGGTGGGCGCCGGCGCCACGTAGATCGTTTCGCCGAAGCTCAAGCTCCCCTTCCAGCGCGAGGCCGCCGACCTGCTGCAGGCGCACGCGCCGATCCGGATCCAGAAGAAGGCGCGCCTCGTGCGCGGGCGCAGCCTGAATGCGACGGGCATTGTATTTGGCGGCCAGCATGTCGGCAGGATCGTCCGCGACTTCTCCGACCATCTCCGCACGATCGTTCCGGAGGAAACGCCGCCCGATCCGTCGTCGTCCGGGCTCCTCTACGTCTCCAGCAACGAATCCAGGATGCGCAGGCTCGTCAACGAGGACGCGATCCTGCCGGCGCTGCGCGACCTCGGCTTCGAGATCATTCGGCCGGGCGAGATGCCGCTGGCCGCACAGATCGAGAAGTTTCGAAAGGCCCGGATCGTCCTGGCCCCGCATGGGGCGGGGCTGACCAACATCCTGTTCTGCCGTCCCGGGGCGACGCTGATCGAGATCTTTCCCCGCGGCGGCGTTCACGGGTCGATGTTCATGCGGATCGCCAGCCAGCGCGACCTCGACTATTACTTCGCCGTCGGCGACAGCGTCGCCACCGTCTGGTCGGAAACCAATCCGAACAACGCCGACATCGTGCTCGACCCGGCTTCCTTCGTCGCCTTCGTGCGCCAGGTCATTTGAGCGGGCACGTCCTCCGCGCGCCCGGCCGTCGCTGAGCAGGCCCCTCCGGTGACCCTCTACCTCCACATCGGCCGCGGAAAGTCCGGCTCTTCGACCATCCAGAGCCTGGCCACGACCCATGTCGATTACATGGAAAGGGCTGGCTTCTCGTGCCCGCTCTCGGTGAAGGGCCTGCCCAACCACGGTCGTCTCGCCGCTGCCTTGAACGCCATCGACAGCGACAGGGCGACGATCAGGAAGTTCCGCAAGGATCTCGCTCAGGCTGCTTCCCGGAACGTGTTCGTCTCGGCGGAAGCCCTCCACAGCCTGAAGCGCGACGGCATCGCCCGCCTGAGACGGTTCACGCGCGACCTGGACGTGCAGATCCTGTTCTATGTGCGCGACTATCCTTCCTGGATTCCGTCGATGTACGCGCAACCGACCAAGCACGGGCGCAATCTCCAGGATATCGATTCCTTCGTCCGGGGCGGCCGCAGGAACCTGTCGGTCGTCGCGAGGCTGGACAGGTGGGCGGAGGCTTTCGGCTGGGAGGCGATGCGCATCCGGCCGCTCGATGCCAGCATCCTGGTCGGCGGCACTCTCATCGCCGATCTGCTGCACGCCCTCGGTGTGGCCGAGCCGCCGCCGGAGGTCGCCCGGGAAAACGAATCGCCGCATTGGATGACCCTGGAAATCGTACGCGCCCTCGCGATCGCGGCGACGACATCGGCGATCGGGAGCGTCGGCCCGCGGTCGCTCAAGGGGATCGTGCGCCTGTGTGAGGCCTGCATGGACCCCGCCACGCCCCGGCGCACGCCGTATCTCACCCGCGCCCAATGGCTCGACGCGGCCGAGCTCTACCGCCGCGACATGGAGGCTCTCGGCCAGCGCGTGGGAATGATGTTTCCCGTGGCACTTCCCGAGCCTCCGGAGCGGGAGTTCCTGCCGGACTTCGAGGCAGTGCCGCGCGATGTGTGCGCAACCGTCCTCGATCGCCTGGACGACCCTCGGTTCTCCAGCCCCATCGATCCCGCGGCGTCGATTCTGCTCCGGGACCTGCTGTCGACGAAGAGTCCCCGACAGGCACCCACCCGCAAACGCGGCCTCCTCGCGCTCGGCCTGTCGATGCTCTCGCGGGCGGGAGTGGCGCGAAAGCGGACGTTTTGAGGAGTGACGCGGCCGTCGGCGGCCGGCAGGCGCGCCTCGGTGCAGCTGGTTTCCCATCGCTGCGGCACGACGTCGATCCTGGGGCGTCACGGTCTGGCGGGCATCTCGACCTTCGTCGCCGGGACAAACATGTGATCCATGAATGGATCATATGGGCTGTTACGCACCGTTGATGGCTCATAGACAGGGGGAGGCAGCCCGCATTACCACGCCGTCAGGCAGCTGTAGCGCTCGCGGAGGGTGCGCGCGGTCCCAGGATCGGCACGGTCAATATAGGCGAGCAGGGCCTTGATCGAACACGACAGGCGGGAGCAGTCGAGCCCGTAGAAGCCTGCCTGCTTGTCGTGCTCGACGCCTGCCTCTGAGCGCGCCCAGCCGCTCGACGAAGGCCTCGACCGCGAAGACGCCGAACGCGTGCCGCCCTGTCAGTTGCCGCGTGATGGCGGCGCGCGCGACAGAACTCAGCCGTGCCGTGCCGTGCCGTGGCTCGCCTCGCCCCGCAACGCCATGCGGTAATCCGCAAAGGCAGCCTCCTCGATTCGCGGGTAACCGCTTCGATGGAACATTCGAGGGGTTTTCTATCGATTCTTGTATTTATGCCAAGAGAGGATAGGTAGCGGCACTTTAGGGTGCTTGAGCATTTTTCGCTCCGCGCACCCTCTCAACTCGCCCTGTAGCTGCGCCCGCGCGGTCCCGCTAAATACTGTCCCTTGTCATTGCGCCGGGAGAGGGTGCCTCAATGAAAAACAGCCCACGAATCATCATCAACTCCGATATGCTCGCCCCCGCGGCGATCGCGTTGCTCGAGGCGCGAGGGGCGGAGGTGCGGATGTTGCCGACGCGCGCCACCGAGGCCGAGATGATCGCGGCGGTGTCGGAGGCGCCGACCCATGCGATCCTTGTGCGCACCACGAAGATCACGCCCGCCGTCTATGACGCCGCGCCCGACCTGCGCGTCGTGTCCAAGCACGGCGTCGGCTACGACAATATCGATGTCGCGGCTGCGAGCGCCCGCGGCATCGCGGTGCTGCGTACGCACGGCGCCAATGCCCGCTCGGTGGCCGAACTGGCGCTGGGCATGATGCTCTCCGTGCTGCGCTACATGGTGCCGTTCGACACGGCGCTGAAGCAGGGCACCTGGCCGCAATCGGCCTTCATGGGCCGCGAACTGTCGGGCTCGAAGCTGGGCATCGTCGGCTGCGGCGCCGTCGGCTCCTCGCTGGTCGCGCTCTGCCGGCCGTTCGATCTCGATATCCGGATCTACGATCCCTACCTCGCGCCCGGGGCGGTCCCCGAGGGCGTCGGCCGCGTCGATGTCCTCGATGAGCTTCTGGAGTGGGCCGACATCGTCACGCTGCATTGTCCGCTCACGGAGGAGACCGACCGCATGATCGACGCGGCGGCGCTGGCCCGCATGCGCAAGGGCACGTTCCTGGTGAATGCCGGCCGCGGCCCGCTGGTCGATGACGTGGCGCTCGTCGCCGCGCTGGAGAGTGGCCATCTCGCCGGCGCCGCGCTCGATACCTTCGTCATCGAGCCGCCCGATCCCCACCATCCGCTGTGGAAGCAGAAGAACGTGGTCTTCACGCCGCAT
>LNFM01009202.1_pt1 | contig 14515 bp, 5 predicted proteins | sample 596031 | NCBI WGS metagenome assembly LNFM01 (sample SAMN04254537, study PRJNA301005) | activated carbon metagenome | isolation source: dual media filters at the Ann Arbor, Michigan drinking water treatment plant | place: USA: Ann Arbor
GCTCGCGGAACATGTCGAAATGGCCGCTGTCGATGTCGACCTTCTTCAGGTTGCCCGACACCACCGGGCCCCAGCCCATCCGCTCGTCGAACAAGCGGCCCCGCAACGGCTCGTTGCTGCGGAATAGGATCACGTCGCCGCCATAGGGGGTTGGCCGGTAGCGCGTGACCGTATCGTAGAGATAGTCGTCGAACCACTCGCCTGCGAGCGCCTGGCGCTGCGGGCCGCCCGGCTCCGGCGGCAGCAAGCCGGTATGGAAGAGGATGGGCTTGCGCACGAGATCGTCCAGCGTGGCCTCGCCCCGCCGGAACTTCTTGAGCCGCTCGCCGTAGCGATGAAGGCGAAGCTGCTGGCGGCGCAGCAGGCGGTCCCAGCTCGACATGGTCTCGCGATAGCCTGGCCCCCAGCTGTCGAAGAGGGCAACGAGCGCCACCTTCTCGCCCATGCGCTGCAACTGGCGCGCGGCCTCGAACGCGAGCACGCCGAACACGCAATGGCCGCCGAGGATGTAGGGACCGCGCGGCTGCGCCCACTGGATCAGTCGTGCGGCGTAAGTACCGAAGTCCTCGAAAGTATGAGATCTCCAATCGAAGGGGCCATTCTGGGGATAGAGCATGAGGTCGATGAGGGGCCGGTCCTCGCCCAGCATGCGCGCCAGCTGGTAGTAGACCGACCGGTTGTTGAGCACGGTCACCGGTGTCTGCGAGCCGCTCTCGTGGAAGCGGACGACATGACGTGCCGGGTTGCGGAGCGGGATCGCCCCGGAGATCAGCTCAAGATCATCCGTGGCAGGAGCGATGTTGGCAGTGGTTGCCAGCGCTTCCAGGCAGTCGCGCCAGGCCTCGACGAGGCCCTGCACGGTTGCAGGCGTGTAAAGCGCGGCATCGGCCTCGCAGGACAGGCGCCAGCCTTCATCGCGACCGATCATGAAGAAGTTGAGAGGCCATACGGCTCCCGAGGAATGCGACGGCAGCGAGACGAGGCTGAAACGACCGGCATCGTTGGCTTCGGTCTCTGCCGTGCCCGAATAGGAGCGGTGGACGATGAGATTGACGGAGTGCAGCGGCTTGGCGTCGCGATGGGCCGCGAACGTCGTGGCGATCTCGAACGGCAGGCGTTGATGCCAGAGGGCCTCGCGGACGGCGGCGGCAATGCTGCCCACGAACGCCTGAGCGCCGGCCTTGTCGTCGACCCGCAGGCGAAGGGTGATCGCGTTGACGGTCGGTCCGACCAGCTTCTCGGCGGTCGGCTCCTCGCGGTTGGCTACCTGCGATCCGATCACGATCTCCGAGTTGCCCGTCACGCGGCGCAGCATCTGCGCGAGTCCGGCGACGGCGAGCGTGAAGAGGGTGACGTTCTGTTGGCGGGCGAAGCCCTCGAGCGTCCGGTTGAGGTCCTCGGGCAACAGCAGGGATGAGATGTGGCTTGGCTCGCCCTCACCCTTACCTTTGGGCATGGCCGGCACGTGGTCGGGCGGCACTTCGGTGCCTACGGCATCCCGGAGTTGCTGCTGCCAGTAGGATTGTGCCTCGTCGAGGGCGCCGCTTTCCAGCAACGCCTGCTGCCAGAGGGCATAGTCGACGAACTGCAACTCCGGCTCGGACGTGTCGGGAGAGGCGCCCGAACCGATCGCGCTGGCGGCGGCACGGAACTCGCGAGCGATCAGGCCGGTTGACCAGCCGTCGGCCGCCATCGCGTGGAAGGTGAGCAGCAGGACAGCGCGATCGGTGCCGAGGCGCAGCAGGGTGGTGCGCATGAGCGGTGCCTGGCCGGGATCGATGGGCTCCAAGGCCTCGTCCCTGGCGATCTCGTCAGCGCGTGCCGCGCTTTCGTCGGCCGGCAGGAACGACAGGTCGATGTCGCGCAGCTTGAGCGGGCATTGGGGCAGGACGACCTGGGCGAGCTTGCCGTCGATCTCGCAGAAGCAGGTGCGCAGGATCTCGTGCCGCTGCACCAGCGACTGGAGCGCGCCTTCGGCGGCCGCCTGCGACAGGCTGCCGTTCACCAGCCAGCGCATGGCGACGTTCAGCCCTTCCGGACCCTCCGTCCTGAGCTGCTTCCAGAGCCGTTCCTGCAAAAGGGTGCACGGAAACAAGCCCGAGTCGCTACTATCGGGGGAAGCCTGCCGGTCGCTGAAGTCTCCGATGCTCACGGAGCGAGGGTACGCCTTCGGGCGCCGTGCCGGAAGTCGGCGAGCGCGGGGGCTTGCTTGGCGGCTGCCTCGCGCGGCGCCGCGGGCTTGCCTTCCAGTCCTTGCGCGATCGCCGCGACGGTGGGGTTCTTCATCAGGTCGCGCGCGCTGACCGAGATGTCTTCTCGTTCCAGATGTGCAGCGATGCGAAAGACTTGTAGCGAATCGGCGCCCAGGGCGAACAGCGGATCGTGGATGCCGACATGCGGCAAGCCGATCACGCTGGCCCACACTGCGGCGATTCTGGTCTCCATCGGCGTCCTTGGCGGGCCGTCGGCCGGCGCCGTCGCCGCTGTGGCGGGGGCAGGCGGTGGCAGCGCGTTGCGGTCGACCTTGCCGTTGGGCGTCAACGGCAACCCCTCGAACCCCACCCAGTGCGCCGGGACCATGTAGTCCGGCAGCCGGTTGGCGAGGTAAGCCGAGAACTCCGTGGACCTGGTGCCGTCCGTGGCAACGACATAGGCCACAAGCACGGGCTCCGGGCCGGCATCCGTGCGCAGCAGCACGGCGCAGTCGCGCACGCCGGGCACCTGCCGCAGCACGCTCTCGATCTCCTCGAGTTCAATCCTGAAGCCGCGCAGTTTGACCTGGCGATCGACGCGGCCGAGCAGCTCGAACTCGGCCGACGGCAGCAAGCGAGCGAGATCGCCCGTCCCATAGAGGCGCCTGGGCGGCCGGCCGGCGAGAGAGATCGACCTGAAATACTGTGCGGTGAGGTCGCTGCGATCGAAATATCCCTTGGCCAGGCCGTCGCCGCCGATGAAGAGATTGCCGGTGGCACCGGGCGGTGCAAGGCGGTCACGATCGTCCAGAACGTAGAGCTGCGTGTTTGCAAGCGGCTTGCCGATGGTGACGCCAGGCTCACCGACTTTCATCTCGCGGCCGGAGGAATAGAGGGCGGTTTCCGTCGGCCCGTAGAGATTCCAGAGCCGTCCGCCGCCGGCAAGCAATCGGTCGACGACTTCGCGCGGAACCGCTTCACCGACGGTGATCATCTTCAGTCCTGGATGTGACGAGAAACCTGCCTCGAGGAGCATTCGCCACAAGGTGGGTGTCGCCTGCATCAGCGTGGCGCCCGCTTTCCGCGCAAGCGCCACCAACTCGAACCCGCTCTTGACCTCCTCCACTTTGCTCAAGACCAGGCGGGCTCCGACGATCAACGGTGCGTAGAGCTCAGCTGCAGCCACGTCGAAGGTGATGGCGCTCGATGCGATGACGACATCCGCCGCAGTGACTTCGCACCGACGGGCCACGTCACAGATCACGTTGGTCAGGGCGCGGTGGCCGACCTCGACACCCTTGGGCGCTCCGGTCGAGCCTGAAGTGAAGAGGATGTAGGCAGTATCGTCCGGCGACACGCGCGGCAGGGCATGACCGTTCAGGCGTTCGTCGAGGTCGAGCCGATCGGGGCGCAAGGCGAAGGCATAGGGGGCGATCTCCCGGATGCGGTCGTCCTGGCAAATGATGCCGTCGATCTGGGCCTCGATCGCGATCTGCTTCAGCCGTTCCAGCGGCTGATGGACGTCGAGTGGAACGTAGGCGTGGCCGGACTTCATCACCGCGAGCAGGGCAACCGGCAGCGCGCGGGAACGATCCATCGCGATGGCGATCCGGCCCCGGCGCTTGATGCTGACACCCAGGATCTCCTGCGCAAGACGCGTGGATTGGGCGTCAAGATCGGCGTACGACATCGTGCCGTCGCCGTCGATGCAGGCGATGGCGCCAGGGGTCCTTGCCGCCTGAGCCTTGAACAGATCGTGGATGCAGCTGTCGCTTGGATAAGGCGCTGTGCTTTCGTTGACCACGTCCAGCACGAAATGCTCTTGCTCGGCGGACAGGACGGGCAGCGACGACAAGGGTGTTTCGGGCGCCGCGCTGATGCCCTCGAGGATACGCCGATAGTGCATCATCCAGCGGCGGATGGTCGATTCGTCGAACAGGTCGGTGTTGTAGTCGCAATCGATCCGCAGGCCTGCGGCGGACTCGATGACATTGACGAAGATGTCGAAGTTGACCGCTGCCTTGGCGTTGGGCGTGACTTTGGCGACGGCGCCGCCGAAATCGAGGTCCTCACGCACGCGTTCGAGGTTGAATTGCACCTCGGTGAGCGGAAGCCGGTTCGCGACACGCAGCAGCGGTAACGCCCGTACCAACGTGCCGTAGGTGCAATGCGGATGATCGAAGCCGTCGAGGAGGCGCTGTGCCGCCGCCTGGACATGCGTGCCGAACGGCGTGTCCCAGGCCAGCGGCACGCGGAAAGGCAGCATGTGGACGCAGTGCCCGACAAGCTCCGGTTCGTCGCCGACGGATTGGCCCGCCAGCGGCACAGCGATCACGATGTCGGTCATGTTCGTGAGCCGCCCGAGGACCGTCTGGAGTGCGGTGAACAGCATCGCGAAGAGGGTCGTGCCGTGTGCCGCGCCCGTCCGCTTCAAGGAAGCGAGGAGGCCAGCGTCTAACCGGGTTAAGTAGGTGGCACCGGCATATGAGCGCGACGCCGGGCGTCGTCGGTCCGTCGGGAGGTCTGCCAGCGCCGGCAGATTCTTATAGAGAGCGGTCCAGTAGGCGAGATCGCCCGATCGTGCGCCGTTTGCGGTCGCCTGGGCACGAGCGTACTGCGAAAAGTTGGGGGCAGCGGGCAGGAGTGTGGGCCGCCCGGCACACGCAAGCCGGTAGTATGTGGCGAGGTCACTCAGGATGATGTTCATCGACCAACCGTCACAGACGATATGGTGGGCGGTGAACAGTAGGAGGTGGCGGTCCTGCGCGAGCCGAACGAGCGCGGCGCGGACCAGCGGTCCGGTCCACAGGTCGAACGGCGCGCGCGCATCGGCGGTCACGAGGGCGCGGAGTGCCGCGTCGGGATCGCGTTCCTGCGAAAAGTCCTGGAACTCGAGCTTCAGGTCGAGCGACGGCCGGAAGTACATGCGCTCGTCGTCGCGCCCCAGATAGCCGCGCAAGGCGTCATGGCGTGCAATGACGGCGTTCACCGCGGCCGCCAGAGCAGCCGGATCGATCTCGCCGTCGAGCGCGATGCTGATCGATTCGTTGAAGGCGCACGAGGCATCGTCGCCCATCTGGGCGGCGACCAGGATTTCCAGCTGTGGCTCGGTCAGTGGCGCCGAATCGAGAATGTCGATTGGGCGCGCTGCTTCGAGAATTCCTCCGGCCTTCAGGGCATCGAGCGCCGAGACGAAGGCACTCTCGATGGCTGCGATGTCAGCATCGGAATGAGCCGTGGTGAGGAAGCAGGGAAAGCCTTCCTGGACGTGGATGCCAAGCGCGCGCATCTGCGGCCAGAAGAGTGATGCCAGCGCGCCTTCCGTCGAGAAGTTGATATAGAACCAGCTCGAATAGCTTTCGGCACGCGTAGCGAAGCCGCGTCGCGCGAGGTCTCGGTTCAAGGTGTCGACCAGACGGCGCGTGCGCGCACCTAGTTGTTCCTGCAGCGCGGGGCCCTCGGCCTTGAGATGCAGCAGGACCGACTTGGCGGCGGCCAGCGCCAGCGGATGGCGCACAAACGTGCCAGCGAAGAAGGTCGGCGCAGTCTCGGGCACCGAGTCGTCACCATAGCGCCACATGCCGCCGTCCAAGGCATCCATGAATCGCGCCTTGCCAGCCAGGATCCCAATCGGCATGCCGCCCCCCACGACCTTGCCGTAGGCCGCGAGGTCGGCCTTTACGCTGAAGACAGCCTGCATGCCGCCCGGGTGAACGCGGAAGCCGGTGACGATTTCGTCGAACACGAGGGCTGAGCCGCTGCTTTCCGTGAGCGCGCGCAGCTTTTGCAGGAAGGCCTGGGGCTGCAGCGCGGGATGGCGGCTCTGCACAGGTTCGACGAGCACGGCAGCGATGTCGTGGCCGTTCGCCTCGATCCACGTCAGGCTCTGCGCATCGCCGTAAGGCAGGACCGTCATGTTGGCGACCGCTTCCGGCGGGATTCCGGGCGCAATGGGCAGCGCGCGGTGCGCGGCGCCACCGCTGGCCTTCACCAGCACCTCGTCGAACTGGCCATGGTAGTCGTGAGCAAAGACCACGACGCGCTCGCGCCCGGTCACGGCGCGTGCCACGCGCATGGCCGCCATAACCGCTTCCGAGCCCGTGTTGCAGAAGGTGACGCGCTCATCGCCCGTCATCTCCGAAATGAGTGCGGCCACCTCGCCAGCCAGCGCCGTCTGTGGCCCGATCGGGAAGCCTTCGTGGATCTGGGCGATGACGGCTGCCGTCACGAAATCCGGCGAGTGGCCGAACATGGTCTGGCCAAAGCCATTGACCAGGTCGATATACTCGTTGCCGTCCATATCCCAGAGCTTCGATCCTTTGGCCCGCGTGGCGACGACCGGGTAGACCAGCTCCTTCCACTCCCGGCGGAAGCCGGCGGCCGTTCGCGGATCGGCGTGCACCGCTCGATCCCGTTGCGTCATGGCCTTGGAGAGCGGTGTGCGTTCGTTCAGTCGGCGGACCAGGGCTTCGACATAGTCGCGCTGGGCGTTGGTCAGAGCGGTCGAACTCTTGCCCACGGTCGGCCGGTACACGCGCACGCGGGCGTCGGCGTCGTCCGGCGCTTCCGGCGCAGGCGCCACGCCAGGCTGCGGCTGGGCCTGGAAGGCGCGCAATTGTTCGGCGAACAGAGTGTTCATCGCGTTGAGTTGCGTCTGGACGAGGGTCGAGAGTGCCTCAGCCGAGGGCGCATCGGCACCGGGCATCAGCGTCGCTGCAGGCAGTACTGTTTCCGGCGGCAGAGTCGCATCGAGATGCGAGGCGAGGAGCGCCGTGGACGACAACTCTTTCAGCAACTGCCGGAACGTGATGCGAATCCGGAATTTCTTCTCGAGTGCACGTGCGACCTGGCCAAGCAGAAGCGAGTCGAAGCCAAGTTCGAGGAAGCTCGCCTGCGGATCGATATCGGATACGCCCGACAGATCCGTGAGGATCTCGACGATCTGCGATCGCAGGGTGGCGATGCGGGATGCTGGAAGGTCGGATATGGAAGTGGCAGATGCGCTGGGCAAGGTCGGCGCAGCGACGGCCGGCGGCTGGGCGATGCTTCGCTTGCCCGTGCGGTCGATCCAATGGCGCGAACGCTGAAAGCAATAGGTCGGCAGCGGGATCCGGCGGCCATGTGCGCCCACGATGGCGGTCCAATCGGGCGTGAAGCCCGCACGCCACAGCGCAGCGAGAGCGTCGGACAAGCCGTCCGTGTCGGCATCGGCGAGGCTCGCCGCAACACCGCGCATCCGGCGGCGGTCGACGATCTGTGCCGCCAGTGCCGACAGCGTATGTCCCGGTCCGACTTCGAGCAGAAACGGTTGGCCATCCTGCGCCACGGTTGCCAGAGCGTCTGCAAATCGAACCGGGGCTCGGCCGTGCCGCGCCCAGTACTTGGGATCGGTTGCCTGCGTCGCTTCCACCCAACCGCCCGTGACGCTCGACGCAAAGGTCATCTGGGGAGGCGCCAGCGGCACGGCGGCAGCGGCGCGCTCGATCTCGGGCAGTGCGGGATCAAGCGAGCGTGAATGGAAGGCATGCGACACGGCGAGCAGCCGGCAGGCCACACCACGTTTGGTCAGCCTGTCGTTCAGAGCGTCTATCTGCTGGAGTGGGCCCGAGGCGACGCAAAGCGATGGCGCGTTGATGGCGGCGAGGTCGAGCACGTCGTCCAACTCGGCGCGCAGCTCGGCTTCCGGCAGACGCACCGCCAGCATGGCGCCGGGCGCCATCGTCTGCATGATCCGCGCGCGCGTAGCGATGAGCCGGCAACCTTCCTCGAATGAGAAGACTCCCGCCAGGCAGGCGGCGACGAACTCGCCGACGCTGTGACCCACCATGGCATCAGGGCGCAGGCCCCAGGACATCCAGAGCCGCGCCAGCGCGTACTCGAAGATGAACAGGGCCGGCTGCGTGAGCAGGGTTGCGTCGCCGCCGGTCGCCTCGGGGTCGAGCAATTGTGCGCGCAGGCCGGCACCAGCGATCGGGTCCGCAATCGCAATGCCCTCGTCCATCAACGCCCGGAAATATGCGTGAGCCCGATAGAGGTCGCGCGCCATGCCCGGAAATTGCGCGCCCTGTCCGGGAAACATGAAGATCAGCGGCGCCCGCCCGGCCGGCCAGGGCGCCGGCGCGGATAGTCTGCGTAGCGCCTCTATTGCCTCTTCGGGAGAGGAGCAGGCGACGGCAGCGCGGCGCTCGAAGGCGCGGCGGCCGACCTGTAGCGTATAGGCGACATCTTCCAGCGCTATGTCGGGATGGTGGGCGAGATGCTCCGCGAGGCTGATGGCAGCGGCGGCGAGCGCCGCGTCGTTCCGGGCCGAGAGCGGCAGAACGTAGCGGCGCCGGGTAGTGTCGCGCGCCGGCGTCGCTGGCGGCGCTTCCTCGAGCACGACATGCACGTTCGTGCCGCCGACGCCGAAGGAGCTGACGCCGGCGCGTCGCGGAGAACGTCCCTGCGGCCAGGCGACCGGGGCCGTCGGGAAGTAGAACGGCGTCCCGTCGAGGTCGATGTGCCGATTGGGCTTGTGGAAGTTCGCCAGCGGCGGGATCTCGTGATGATTGAGCGCAAGCGTCGCCTTGATCAGGCCCGTGGCGCCGGCCGCGACGTCCAGATGGCCGATGTTGGCCTTGGCCGAACCCAGTGCACAGTAGGGCCGGTCGACGCGGCCCGATCCGAAGCCCTGCACCAGCCCGGCGAACTCGATGGGATCGCCGAGAGGCGTCGCCGTGCCATGGCATTCGACATAGCCGATCGAAGCTGCGTCCACCTCCGCCGCAGCGAGGGCCGAGGCGATGACCGACGCCTGTCCCCGCACGCTGGGCGCGGTGAAGCCAACCTTGTCGCTGCCGTCGTTGTTGACCGCACTGCCGCGAATGACGGCGTAGATGTGATCGCGATCTTCGACGGCGTCGGCCAGTCGCTTCAGCACCACGATCGCCGCGCCATCGCCGAAGATGGTGCCCCCGGCATCGTCATCGAACGGGCGGCAGACGCCGTCGGGCGACACCATGCCGCCGTCGAGATGCTGATAGCCGCGCCTTTGGGGGAAGGTGAGGGAGGCGCCGCCAGCCAGCGCCATGTCCGACTGGTAGAGCAGCAGGCTCTGGCAGGCCTCGGCGACGGCGAGCAGCGACGTCGAACAGGCGCTCTGCACCGTCATGGCCGGACCGCGCAGGTTCAGCTTGTAGGCGATGCGCGTGGCCAGCGTGTCGGGCAGGGCGCCCAGCAACGCATCGTAGGAGCCCACCTGGTAATCGCTGGCGAAGCGGTCCGCATCGAGCCGTTCGGCGAGGACGTTCGTGAGCAGGTAGGTGTTCATGCTGCAGCCGGCGAAGACGCCGATCGCACCGGGAAACCGCGCCGGGTCGTAGCCGGCGTCCTCGAGCGCGGACCAGGCGCATTCGAGCAGCAGCCGATGTTGCGGATCGGTCAGCGCCGCTTCGCGGGGCAGCATGCCGAAGAACTCGGCATCGAACTGGTCGACATTCGCCAGGATCGGCCGCGCCCTCACGAAGTTGGCGGCGTTTCGGATATCGGGTGGGAAGGAGTCCTCGAGCTCGGCGTCCGAGAAGCGGCTGATCGAGGTCTTGCCGGCGCGGATATTGGCCCAGAACTGGTCCAGGTCGTCGGCGCCGGGAAACCTGCCGGAAACGCCAATGATGGCGATGGCGTTGTCCGGGAGACTCATTCCGCCGGCCGGGACGTTCGCAGCCGCTTCAGGGCGGCGGCCTGCAGTTGCGCGCGGTGCTGGCCGGCGCTCTGGACCGATGCGGTCCGCCCTTCGATCGCGTGCGAGAGCTCGCGGATATTGGGGTGCTGGAAGAGGGCGAGGACATCGACACTGGGCCAGATCAGCGCGATCAACGCATGGGCCTCGACCAGCTTCAGCGACGTGGCGCCGAGGTCGAAAAAGTTGGTGTCCGGCCCGATGTCGCGCAGGCCGAGCGTGCGCGCGAAGATGCCACTCAGGATCCCTGCGGTTTTACCTGTTGCGGAACGTGCCGGAGGTGTCTCGCTCAACCGGCGCACGGGCAGGCGTTCCTGGTCGATCTTGCCGTTCTGCGTCAGTGGAAATTCATCGAGAACGGCAACCTGCGAAGGCTGCATGTGGGGTGGCAAAGCCCGCAAAAGCCTTGCGCGCGCCTCCATTACCAGCGCCGCGCGATCATGAACGCTCGATGCCGGCTTGATGTAGGCGGTCAGCAGGGCCGTACCGGCTTCGTTTCGGACCGCCGTCACGACGGCGTCGGCGACGCCATTGCTGCGCCGCATGGCCTCTTCGATCTCGCTGAGTTCGACGCGCTTGCCGTCGATCTTGACCTGCCGGTCGCGGCGGCCGACGAAATCGAGATTGCCGTCGGGACGACGACGCGCGAGGTCGCCGGTCCGATAGAGCGTCGCGCCGACATTCAGTGGATCTGTTACGAAGTGCGTTGCCGAATATCGGGCATCACCGAGATAGCCGGATGCGAGGCCTAGGCCGCCGGCATAGAGCATGCCGACGTCGCCTTCGGCCACCGGCTTCATGTCGTCGTCGAGAAGCCGGACATAGGTTCCGCGGATGGGCATGCCGATCGGCACCGGACCGCTGCCCCAGCCCTCACGCGGAATGCGGTAGCAGCAGGTGAAGGTCGTGTTCTCCGTCGGGCCGTAGCCGTTGACCAGCTGGCAGTCCGGGTGCGCGGCCTGCGCGCGCAGCACGTGGGTGGGCGACAGCACGTCGCCGCCGGCGAGGATTTGACGGAGACCTCCGAGTGCGTCGAGCTGATGGTCGACCAGCGCTTGGAAAAGGCCGGCCGTGAACCAGGCCGTCGTGACCCGGTGCTCCTGGATGTTGTCGACGATCGATTGAAGCGACGCGCGGTCGTCTTCGATGAGGATACCTCGCGCGCCGTGCAGCAGCGTGCCCCATATCTCGAACGTGCTGGCGTCGAAGGCGAGCGGTGCGTTGTGGAGGAAGACTTCGTCGGGGCCGAAATGGGCATAGGTCTGGTCGATGACCAGACGCACCACGGCGCGGTGGGGGATTAGCACGCCCTTGGGCCGCCCGGTCGAACCGGAGGTGTACATGATGCAGGCGATGTCGGCCGGCCCGCTGGCGATTTCCAGCGCCGCGTCGGGTTCGGATCCGGCAGCGGCGAGTGTCTCCTCGAGGTTCAGCGTCGGCACGGAGAACGCGGCGATCCGGTCGCTGCTGGACAGGACCATGTCGGCGCCGCAGTCGCGCAGGATCCAGTCGTGGTAGGCGATCGGAGCCGTCGGATCCAACGGCACATAGGCGGCACCGGTCTTGAGCGTGGCCAGAATGGCCAGGACCGACGCGATCGATCGTCCGGCATGCAAGGCGACCACGCTTCCCGCGCGTGCACCATGGCGGTGCAGGAAGCGGGCAAGCTGATTCGAGCGCCGGTCAAGGTCGGCGTAGGTCAGATTTTCGACACCCTGCACAACGGCCACAGCCGAAGCGGCAGCTTGCACGCTCGCCGCAAACCGCTTCTGTATTGTTTCGCCGATCGTTTCGAGTCCGAAATCGTCGTCGCCACGATGCGCCGCGGGCACCGCTGCGCCGGGTCGCCAACCAACCATTGTCTTATATACCCACTTCGAAACAACCACGGTCGTTCCTGCATCGGGCTCCCCAGCCCTATGCCCCACACCTGACCGTAGCAAAGCCTGCCGTAAGGTCAAATACTAATTTCATTCGATATGCGATAATGCTGGCGTGTGGCACGAGAGCCGCCAGAGTCCGCCAGTCGTTAACCTGTTGGGATCGCTCATGAATACCTCAGGGATTTCGTCGACGGCAAGCGGGCCATGAGGCTTCGGACGTGGTACTCGCCGGCCTGGAGCAATAGAGCCCCGAAGCTCAATTCGCGTCCACGTTCAGGCAGTGTTGAGCGGCAGGCAAGAGTACGTGCGCCTCCTTGCAAGAAGACAATTCACACCACATTTCTAGGAATATGAGCGATCCCTACTCAGTGCTCGGCGTGCCGCGAACCGCTTCCGAAGACGACATCCGCAAAGCGTTCCGTAAGCTCGCCAAGAAGCACCATCCCGATCTCAATCCGGGCGACAAGGCGGCCGAAGCGAAGTTCAAGGAGATTTCGCAGGCGAACGACCTGTTGTCCGATGCCGAGAAGCGCCGCCGGTTCGATGCCGGCGAGATCGACGCCGCCGGCCAGGAGATGCCGTCGCGCGGCTTCTATCGCGACCAGGCGGGTGGCCCTGGCGGCGCCAAGTACGCTCATGCGGGCGGCCATGACTCCTTCGTCGACATGGGCGGCATCTTTTCCGAGATGTTCGGCGAGCGGCGTGGCTTCGGCGGCGGCGGTCCGGGGGGCGGCTTCGACATGGGTGGCATGCCGGTCACCTACAGCCTGCGCGTGCCGTTCCTGGTGGCCGCTCGCGGCGGCAAGCAGCGCGTTACTCTGCCCGACGGCAAGACGCTCGACATCGACGTTCCCGAAGGCACGACCGACGGCCAGACGTTGCGGCTGAAGGGGCAGGGCATGCCCGGCACGCAGGGCCGGCCGGCGGGCGATGCCTATGTCGAAATCCATGTCGAGCCGCACGCCTTCTTCCAGCCGCGCGACAATGACATTCACATCGAACTGCCCGTCACCGTCACCGAAGCAACGCTGGGCAGCAAGGTCCGCGTGCCGACCGTGGGCGGCGCGGTCATGCTGAATGTTCCGGCCGGCTCCAACACCGGCACATCGCTTCGTCTAAGAGGTCGAGGCCTGCTCGACCGCAAGTCCGGTCAGCGCGGCGACCAATACGTGAAGCTGAAGGTCACGCTGCCCGAGCAGCCCGACGAGAAGCTAAAGGAGTTCCTTGAGAAGTGGGAGGCGGGGCGTGCCTACGACCCGCGCAAGGACATGGAGCAGTTCACGTGACGAGCCTCGACGACCTGCTGCGCCAGCACGGTGGCCTTACCACCGTCCATGTCGAGCGCTGGGTGGCGCGGGGCCTGCTGCGGCCCGGCGGCACTGCCGATTCATGGACGTTCGAAACAGTCGACGTGGCGCGCACGCATCTGCTGGTCGAGTTGACAGACGACCTCGGCCTCGACGAGGAAACGGTCGCCGTCGTGATCGATCTGGTCGACCAGGTCCATACGCTGCGCGGCCAGCTCGACCTGATCGGCAAGGCGATCGCCGACCAGCCAGCCGCAACCCGCGAGGCAATTGCGGCGGCTCTCGCGAAGTTGGGCGAACGCTAGCTCAGGCCGCCCGGCGACCGAGCGCTTTCATATCGTCGAACCAGCGTGCGATCTGGGGCTTACTGCGCGTCCCGACGCTGCCGAGCAGGGTGTCGCGCACCGGCGCGAGGCCGACGAAGCGCAGGATGTTGCGCTTGAGGTTCTTCACGCCGTGGGCGCGGAAGTACCAGCGATAGACGAAGGCGGGCATGCCCATGGTCACGACGATGCGGGCCGATCGCCCCGTCAGGAGCATCTCGGGAAGGCCGCTCGGTCGGTAATTGTAGGCGAAACCCGGCCGCAACGTGTGCTCGAGGAAGGCCTTCAGCACGGCCGGAACGTCACCCAGCCAGAGCGGAAAGATCACCACCACATGGCTCGCCCATTTGATCGATTCCTGGGCGGCTGCAATGTCGGGCAGGACATCGCCATGCTCGAACTCACCTTGCGAATGGACGAAGCCGAAAGCGAGCGTCGCGATGTCGAGGTGGCGCACCTCGTGGCCGCCCTCTGCGGCACCGGCACCATAGGCGTCTGCCAGGGCGTGGCAGAGTCCCTTGCGGACGGGGTCGGGGTGGCCGTTGAGGATCAGAATCTTTGCGGTCATGCGCGTTGGTTCGCATGACCGCCTCGAGTCCGCCTTGACCTAGGTCATTCGGGTTCGACGCCGGCCCGCTTCACGGCGTCGCCCCAGGCGGCGCAGCCGGTCTTCATGATCTCGGTCATCTCCACCGGCGTGGTCCCGGTGGCGAGCAGGCCCATGTCGAGGAGTTTCTCCTTGCCTTCCGGCGTCTGCACAAGCTTGCGAATCTCCGCGCTCACGCGTTCGACGATCTCCTTGGGCGTACCAGCCGGCGCAAGGATGCCGTTCCAGCCGACCAGTCCAATATTGTAGCCGGCCTCGCCGAATGTCGGCACGTCGGGCAGGCGCGGCCAGCGTACGGTCGAGGTGACGGCAAGCGGCGTCAGCTTGCCGCCGGAGATCGCGGGGCCGCTGGCGGCGAGATCCTGGATGGTCATCGGGATGTGGCCGGCCAGCGTGTCCTGGATCGCCGGGCCTGCGCCCTTGTAGGGCACGTGCGTCATGTCGAGCTTTTCGGCTTGATTCAGCATCTCGCCCCAGATGTGCGAC
>LNFM01014264.1_pt1 | contig 14515 bp, 20 predicted proteins | sample 596031 | NCBI WGS metagenome assembly LNFM01 (sample SAMN04254537, study PRJNA301005) | activated carbon metagenome | isolation source: dual media filters at the Ann Arbor, Michigan drinking water treatment plant | place: USA: Ann Arbor
CACCGGCCCCGAGATCCACCCGGCGCGCGCACCCAACAACCATTCGCCCGAGTTCCTGCTGCACGAGGACGCGCTGAAACACGGCACGCGGGCGATGCTCACGCTGGCGCTGGGCGTGCTGGAGGGCCGCTGAAGCCCACGCTGGCGAAGCTCCGCGATTGCGCAAGGGCCCCTGCCTCTGTTCGCGAACGCACCGATGCATGACCCGCGGCTCGGCAACATGGGCTTTGCCTTCGAGGAGCTCCGCCATGTATCGCTACCTGAGCCTCGGGCTGCTGCTCGCTTGGCTGCTGGCCGCGCTTGCGGGCATTCGCCTCGCGGGCTTCGTGCATCTGCTGCCGCTGCTGGCCGCCATCATCGAAATGATGCACCTGCTGACCGGGGGCGGCCCTTTGTCGCGCGTCGGTCGGCGAATCGCAGGTGCGCCAGCGCACCGACCCACGCTGCCGGCGATCGCAGACTCGGATCTTCTGGCCGGGACATCCGTCCCGCCCTCCCGCGGAGATCCACCATGTCCAGGCTTAGCGATCGCTACCGCTTCAACCCCAATGCGCCGCTGAACACCACCGTCCAGGCCAGGCCTCGCGAGTACTACGGCTCCTATGCGCTTGCCGCCCATGCCACGGATGTGGAACGGCCGGCGCCTGTCGAGTCTGGAGCGCAGCCATCGGCAAGCGTCAATGACGCGCAATCCGGGCCCTCGGCCACTACCTCGCCCGCGCCGCCGAGCAGTGCCGCGGGCGGCGACGACGATCGCATGAGCTCGCAGGCGGCCTCCACTTGAGCGCCGCCAGCCCCCATGTCCTGAACCCGATCTGGGCGCAGCGGATCGCGCATGCGAAGGCGGTCTGGCGCGAACTCACGCGCGAGGAGCTGCTGTGGTCGGGCGGCGATGCGCTTCGTCTCGCCAGCCTCGTTCGCGAGCGCTACGGCTTGAGTCGCCGCGATGCGGAGCAGCAGGTCAAGGCCTTCCTGCAGGATCTGGACGCCTCGGACGTGCACTGAAAGCGGGTCGACGGTGGCCCGCGAGCAGACACCGCGGGCCACGGCCTTGGCGGGAATCAGGAAGGTGTCGCCAGCGGTCGGAAACCCCATTGGGCAACTCCGGGCACGTCCATCCTGGCCTCGATCAGCGCTCGCGAGTCCGGCAAAGCTGCGGACGCGTTCGGCCGCTACGCTGCGACGCCTTCGCTTCGCTCGGTCATACAGGATCAAGTACCTGCGTGACCGATCCGCGCGCGCCAAAGCTGAACTCTTCGGCCTTGCCCTGGCGCGCTCAGCGCGGCCGCACCATGTAGGGCATCAGACGATCCGTCTCGGCCCGCACCACGGCATAGCACTCGCAGGACAGGGTTTCGAGACGGGGGCGGTCGAGCACGCTGATGTGCCCCCGGTGATACTCGATCACGCCCATCTTCTGCAGCCGACCTGCCGCCTCGGTCACGCCCTCGCGGCGCACACCCAGCATGTTGGCGATCAGCTCCTGGGTCATGCGCAGATCCTGGCTGGGCAGTCGGTCCAGCGACAGCAGCAGCCAGCGGCAGAGCTGCTGGTCGACCGAATGGTGGCGGTTGCAGACGGAGGTCTGCGCCATCTGGGTGATCAGCGCCTGCGAATAGCGCAGCGACATATTCAGCAATTCGCCGTGCAGATCGAACTCTTCGCGGAAACGGTCGCCCAGGATGCGGTAGCCGTAGCCGGCGCTCTGCACGATCGCGCGGCTGGTGGTGCTGTAGCCGCCCATGAACAGGGCCACGCCGATCATGCCCTCGTTGCCGACCACCGCGATCTCGGCCGAGGCGCCGCTCTTCATCACGTACAGCAGCGAGACGATGGCATCGACGGGAAAGTAGATGTGGCGCAGTGTCCCGCCGGATTCGTACAGCACCTTGCCAAGCGGCAGGTCGACACGCGCCATGTCGGGAAAGAGCCGCTGCTGCACCTCGGGCGAAAGCGCGCCCAGCAAGCGATTGTCTGCTGGAGTACCGATCATGTGGAGGACCCCGCGACCGCGCCAACAGGACCGCATTCTTGCACGCCACCGCGGCAGGCAGGTGCCTTTGCTGCAGCTGCCTGTGCGGGCCGCATCGCAGGAACGGCGGTGAATCGATAGTGCGCTCGCCACAGCGTGGCCCGGCGCAGGGTGATCTCGCCAGCGCGGCTCGGAGGTGCGCAGACAGCCTGCGCATCCAGGTCGACAGACGTCGTCCTGCCTGTCCCCGGCACATGCAGACCGGGGCGCATGTCCGCGCAGGCGCGCGCTCGGTCCCTGAACTCCAAGATCATCGGCTGGCAGCCACCGGCTCACCCACGTTGAAGACCACTTCCACGCGACGGTTCATCTGTCGGCCGGACGCGGTCTCATTGCTGGCGCTCGGAAACTCCTGCCCGCGCCCGCGACTGACCATCTGTGCCGCAGGCGCACCGAAGTTCATCAGGGAGCGCATCACCGAATCCGCCCTGCGTTCGGACAGCAGGTAGTTGGAGCTGGCGCTGCCGACGTTGTCGGTATGCCCTTCGATGACCGCGTGGTAGCCCGGATGGGCGCGCAGGACCTCGGCGATCCGCCGCAGGTTGGCATCGCCTTCGGGCCGCACCTGTGAGCGCCCCGTGTCGAACAGCACATCGCCGAGAGTGACGACCAGGCCGCGCTCGGTGCGCTGCGCGTTGAGGCTCGCCAGCTCGGCTTCGAGGCTGGCGATCTCGCCGCGCGCGTCGTCGGCGTCGCGCCGCGCGCTGCCAGCATCGGCCCGGCTGCGCTCGGCCTCACGGCGGGCGGCGTCAGCCTCCTGCGTTCGCATCGACAGCCGCAGGCGGTCGCGCTCGGCGGCGGCGCCCTCGACCTCGGCCTGCGAAGCCCGCCCCGAGGCCGCCGCCTCGGCGATGTCAAAGCGCCGGGAGGCCATGTATGCGAGGTGGTCGACACGAGTCGCAGGCGCGCGCGCCTCCCAGGCACGCTCAGCCGCGGCGAGGTCCGCGTCAGCCAAGGCCAGTTCGTCGCCCGCGTGGCGCTGCACCTCGGGGTTGGACAGCGCGCGCTGGTGTGCGCTACGCGCCGCGTCCATCGCGGGATTGCGGCGCGGCGTGCTGGTGCAGGCACCCAGGCCCAGCGACAGGGCAAGCGCGAGGGTGCCGATCGGAATCAGTCGAATGTTCATTGCAGCTCCTGTGGATACTGCGATGGGCGCCGGTTGCGGCGACCATCGGCTTGGGCGCGCGCCCCTCATGGGGCGCGCAGGGACAGCGTCGGCCGGCGCGCTCGATCTCCTCGCGCAGTGCGCGGGCGGCGTCGCGTGATTCCTCGGCCGCGCGCAGGCTGCGCGCCGAGCGTGCGGTCAGCACCGCCAGCTGGGCGTCGACCTCGGCCTGCTGGGCGAGCTGCAACGCCCGCTCCGCCTGCTTGTTGCGAGCCGCCTGGTGGGCACTGGCGAGCTTCTCGGTGGCGACCCGAAGCTCGGCACCGGCATCGCTCTGCGTGCTCGAGGTGTTGGCGTTGTTGACCGCGGAATCCGCAGCCGCCAGCTGCAGCTCGTAAGCCGGCGTCGAGGCGCAGCCCACCGCCCACAGGCTCACACCCAGAGGCAAGAGGGCACGCAAGACGCTGCGCGGCTGGACGTTCAATGTACGGGGCGTGGGCATGGGCATTCTCCTGAGGGTGCCGGCCAAGCCTGCAGCGCTACGTGGACGCTGTCTGTCTGCCAGCGAACAGAGCTGCGCAAGGGCCTGGATAGTTCAGTGACGGCAACACGCAGGCTTATGTTCGGAATCGCACAGATGCAGCCAGGGTGCAGAGCGCAGGCTGCGGGCGCACCCCACCCAGGAGCGCACCTCATGCGCCGTCAGCGGACCCAGGATTCCCATCCGGACCAAACCGAGCCCGAACCGCGTGCGCGTCGGCGTGCCCAGGCCGATCGGCGCGCCGTGTACGGCGATGACCCCGAGGTCGCGGAGCAGCAGCGCCGGGACGTTCACGCCGGTGCGGGACATCGGCACCTGCGCGAGCTCGCGCGCCAATCGGATGTATCGCGCGCGCTGCGCACCTCGCCAGCGCTGCGATGGAATCGCCATGAGCAGAGCGCTGGCGTGCCCGCCGTGTGAGCCCAGGGACGAGCAGATCCGGCGGTGCCCGATCCCGGGCGCCGCATCCACCAAGGAGAAAGCACCATGCTGGAAACCCTGATCGTTGTCCTCGTCGTGCTCTGGCTGCTGGGCATGGTGTCCTCCTACACCCTCGGAGGCTTCATCCATGTCCTGCTGGTGATCGCGGTGATCATCCTGCTGCTGCGTCTCATCCGCGGACGCCGCGTGATCTGACGGCACCACCCGAGGCGCCCTGTACTCGGCACTGAGCGGCGCATGCACCGCCGCCTGTGCGCAGCGCAACGCTCTACTCCAGGAATTTCCCGATGAACAGTCTGCGACTCGCATCGCTCGTGCTGATCGTCGGCGGCGCCCTCGCGCTTGCCTACGGCGGCTTCAGCTACACCCGCGACACCCATCAGCTCGATCTCGGCCCCCTGCAGGTGCAGGTCCAGGAGCGCAAGTATCTGAACATTCCGATCTGGGCTGGCCTGGCCAGCCTGCTGGCCGGCGTCGCACTGCTGGCCGCGAGCGGGCGCCGCAGCCACTGAAGCGGGCCGGCGGGCACTGCACTCGCAGTGCCCACTCCACACCACCTCAAGGAGTTTCCCATGCGCTTCCAAGATCTCTCCCGCAGCTTCGCGCTTGCATTCGCCCTGGCCACGGCCAGCCTGGCCCTCGGCCTCACCGGCTGCGCGTCCACGTCCACCAGCGAGGGCACCGGCGAATACATCGACGATGTGGTGATCACCACCAAGGTGCGCTCGGCAATCTTCAACGAGCCCGATCTGAGCGCCGCCGAGATCAACGTCGAAACCTTCAAGGGGCGTGTCCAACTCAGCGGCTTCGTCAGCACCCGCGAGGAGATCGAGCGCGCCGGGCGCATCGCGCGCGGCATCGCCGGCGTCAGTTCGGTCGTGAACGACATCCGCGTCAAGTGAGCTTGTGCGGAGTCCGGCACGCACTGCAGTGCAGGCATCGATGCGGGTCCGCGGCAAACCGCACTCCAGCACAAAGTTCTGTTGCAAACCATCGAGCAGCTCAGTGCCCCAGCGCACCGACACAAGTCCATGAAGCGCTCACCCTGCACTGGCCGGGCACAGCGCATCCCGCGCACAGCCCAGCTGCAGGAGCCTCCCCATGAAAACCCACAACGATCGCCCCGCGAACCAGAAGGGTTCGCCGACGCAGACCAACCGCAGCGGATCCGATCAGAGCAAGGGCAGCGCCGCCAGCAACAAGGACGGCAAGCACGCTGCCCCGGCAAAGCTCCCGGCCACCGGTGACAGCCCGAAAGCCGGCATCGATGTCCGCGCCGGCGGCGCAGCCTCGCCCGCCGTCGCCAAGCCGCCCGGACAGGTGGATGCCAAATCCGGCAGCGCACGCACGGACGCCGACAGAAAGTCCTCGTAAGCCCGTCCGGCACGGACGCGCTCAAGGCCCGCTGGAAGCAGCGGATCGGCTGCCGCCAGGGTCACCCGGAGCACGCTCACGGACGATGAGCGGCTGCAGACCAAGGCCAGGCTCGGAAGCTCAGCGGCCGGGTCGAGGAGCGCCACGCGGTAGGCCGTGATGAAGCGGATCGCCGGGTCATGGCGGTCCTGGGCGGCCAAGCCTCCGACCGCCAGGTCGCCGGCTGCGCCGTCCGCCTGAGGCCACGGAATGCCCGAAGCGGATGACGTTTGCAACGCGATCGACGCGCCCACCCGGGAGTCGACCTACGGGTCGGCTTTCGGGCCGGGGCGGGCTGTACGGAACGCGCGCCGCCCCTTCCCCTTGAGCCTGCCATCCATACCCGCGCCCTTGCGGACCGACGCGCGCTTGCTTCGACGACACGCTCGCGGAGCGCAGCCCGGCCCCGTACGCACGGGCAGGCCCCTGCGAGGCCAGGTGCATCACCGCCTCGGCTGATCGGTAGCTCCGACCAGCCGCCGTCTTGGGCCGGCACCCTCACAACGGACAGCGCCCACCAGGCCTCACGCCGCTTGGCGCAGACCGCATTCCCACTCACGGCACCCCAAGGAGCCTTCCATGAACACGTCCATCCGTCTGCTTTCCCTCACCATCGCCACGCTGCTGGGCGGCGGGCTTTCGCTGCCGGTGGCTGGCGCAGAGCCCGCCCCCACGGCCCTCAGCGACGCGCGCGCCGAGGCGCGTATCGAAACCACCTACCGGCTCAGCCCCTACCTGCGCGCCGACCGACTCGACGTCGAAGTCAGCAATGGCATCGCCACACTGAAGGGCAGCGTTCCTGAGGAGGTGAGCAAGGAGTTGGCGACGGCGATCGCCAGCGGCATCGAAGGGGTGAGCGAGGTCAGGAACGAGCTCACCATTGCATCCGGAACCGCAACCGCCAAACCGCGCCGCTTCGGCGAGGTGCTGGACGACGGCACGATCACCGAGGCCATCGAGTCCAAGCTGGCGTGGAGCCGCTTCGCGGACGACCTCCAGGTCGTTGTTGCCACCCGTGACGGCGGAGTCACCCTGACCGGCCACGCACGTTCGACGGACGCCCGCGCGGCCGCCAATCGCCTCGCCGCCACCACCCGTGGCGTTGGCGCGGTGGATGACCGCATCGTGGTCGGCGAAGGCATCGGCATGGTCAAGCCGGCCAGCGCTGCACCTGCCGGTACCGCGATCAGCGATACCTGGATCACCACCAAGGTCAAGTACACCCTGCTGTACTCCAGCAACGTCGCGGGTTCGGATATCGACGTCAGCACCGAGGCCGGCGTGGTGAGCCTTCGCGGCAAGCTGCACAGCGGCATCGAGCGCGCGCTGGCGATCGAACTGGCGCAGAACATCGGTGGCGTCAGGAAAGTCGATGCGGAGGGGCTCACCTCCGACCCCGTCGTGAGCACCGCGGCTGTTCTGGACTGATTGCCAGTAGACAGAACGCGTGCGGCGACCCCATCAATCGTCGCCCCCGCGAAGAGGCTGTCCTCGCGCAGGCGGGGACGGGGGCCGAGAGAGCGCTGGCCTACGTCGGCAGAGGGCTGGATCCCCGCGTTCGCGGGGATGACGAATCCAGGTGTCTTCAAGAGCACCTGCATCGCGAAGCGGTGCTGAGACGCTCGCAAGAAACAGAACGTTCCCCGCGACATCTGTTGTCGTCGCCCCCGCGAACGCGGGGGCCCAGAAAATGCCGGCCTCAGTCGCGAGATGTCTGGATCCTCGCGTTCGCGGGGATGACGAATCCAGGCTTCTTCAAGGGCACCTGCATCGCGAAGCGGAGCTGAGACGCTCTCAGGACGCCCTGCGGACGACAGCCCCCGCTTGGCGCAGGACGAGGCAGCTGTCGGCCGTCCACGCCATAGGGCCAGAGTGTCCGCAGGCCATGCCTGCGGACACTGCAGCGCGAGGCGCAGGCGATGCGAGGTGCACTGAAGGCGCATGGAGATGCCTGCAACGCCTTTCGGCACGCTCGCAGTCCATCCGACCTTCTGTCGGCCCCGATCGACGCCCATGCGCGCTGTGCAGATCGGTCAGCGCTGTCCGCGCGCAGGAGGCGCATCCACGGCGGCGCTCAGATCGAGAGCCCGCGCATGTGCGCTGCGTGCCTGCGCGAAGCAGCTGCAGGCCGCACGTTCCAAACCTGTGCGATCACGGATGCGGATCACGCCACGGCGATAGTCGATCAGCCCAGCTGCCGACAGTCGGCCTGCACATACCGTGACGCCGCTGCGACGCACGCCCAGCAGCACGGCGAGACGCTCATGGGTGATCTCTATCGGCCCGCTGCCGCTGCGATCCGAGGCCTCCAGCAGCCAGCGGGCAAGCCGCGCCTGCGCAGGATGGAAGCCGAGGCAGATCGCGGCACGCGCCAACTGCGCGACGTGCAACGCATTGAAGCGTGCCACCAGGCCGGCCAGGCGCGGCGCGACGCGAAGCGCCTCACGCATCTTGCGGCGGTCGATCACCAGCGCAAACCCGCCGGCGATGACCGTGTGACGCAACTGGAACGCATCACGGGCTTCGGAGTGCAGGCTGCCCAGCATGCCTTCGGCGCCGATCAGATTGAGCTGCACCAGGCCGAAATCGCCCTCGCCGAAGGATTCGACGACCAGACCGGTGAGTGGGAACACGAGAGCCTTGAGCGCATTCGATCGCGAGCCGAGCACCTGGTCGACCGACAGCGGGCGCGTAACGCACAGGCGCATCAACCGCTCGCTCTGGGCAAGGGGCAAGGCGCCAAGCACGGCATTGCCGTCGGCCTCTGGACCGGCCTGCATGCGTTCGCTGCTCATCCTGGCTCCTTGGGTCTGCTTGGGGGCGCGCGTCCTGCGCTCGCGAACGCGTGTGGGCGCCCAGCCTCCACGGCAGGCCAGAGCCGCGTCTGTGCGTTGCCTCACCCACGTTCGCTCCGAAGGAATTGGGCGACACCCCAGTCGGATGTTCCGGGCAGGGCGCCCTTTCGGACGTGCTCAGCGCAAGGCTGAAGAATTCAGCGTTGTCGCGCGCCATGGAGGGCGCGCCCGGGGATCGAGCGCGCAAGGGCTTGATTCAACCTGACCGAGCAAAGCGAAGGCGTCGCTGCGTAGCGACCGAACGCGTCCGGACATCTGCCGGACTCGCGATCACGGATCAAGGCCAGGATGGGCGAGATCCGTGTTGCCTTGGCGGCTTCGCGGCCAGGCCTTCGCCACGCGCGATGATCCTGGCTCACGCATCCCCGGGTTCGATCGCTGGCCGCGGCCTCATGCGGTGGGCGGGGACGGCAAGGCCAGCAGCGCCCTGCGGGCTTCGCCAAGTAAGCGCCAAGAACTTGACGAATGCCTGCGCCACGAATCCGACGCCAGGCACTGTCTGCGCCTGCCGCTGGGTCTGGCGTAACGGCACACCGCTTGCAGCCCGGGCGGGCAGACCCCTCTGGAGACGCCCATGGCTGCCAAGCCTTCCGCCAAGCCCGCCGCCGCACCCGCAGCGGCCGCTGAAGCCCCGAAGAAGGGCTTCCCTGTGATGCTGGTGCTGATCGTGCTGTTGGGCGGCCTTGGCGCGGGGGGTGGCGCGGCGTGGTTCCTGTTGCCAAAGCCCGAGGCGGCGGCAGCCGAAGCTGAGGCGCCTGCACGCAAGGAAGTACCGAGGGGCGCTCCCGCCCAGTACGTGCCGCTGCAGCCGGCCTTCGTGGTCAACCTCGCCGACGAGGGCAGCACGCGCTACCTGCAGACCGAAGTGCAGCTGAGCTCGCGCGACCCGCAGGTGATCGCCGACATCGGCACCCACAGCCCGGCGATCCGCAACGCCCTGCTGATGCTGTTCGCCAAGAAGACCCAGGCCGAGCTGCGCTCGGTCGAGGGCCGCGAGCAGCTGCAGAAGGACGCACTCGCCGAGGTCAACCGCGTGCTGAAGGCGGAGACCGGCCACGAGGGCGTCGACGCGCTGTTCTTCACCAGCTTCGTGACCCAGTAAGCGCCGGCCCGTGAACAGGGACATCCTCAGCCAGGACGAGATCGATGCCCTGCTGCACGGCGTTGATGCAGGGGTGGTTTCGACCGAGCCTGACTTCGCGCCGGGCGAAGCACGTCCCTACGACTTCGCTACCCAGGACCGCATCGTCCGCGGGCGCATGCCCACCCTGGAGATGGTCAACGAGCGCTTCGCCCGGCTGATCCGCATCGGCATCTTCAACCTGCTGCGACGCTCACCCGAGATCTCGGTGCGCGGCATCGAAATGCTAAAGTTCGCCGAGTACACCCACGGCCTGTTCGTTCCGACCAACATCAACCTGATCAAGGTGAAGCCACTGCGCGGCACCGCGCTGGTGATCTTCGAGCCCAAGCTGGTGTTCGCCGTGGTCGACACCTTCTTCGGCGGCGGCGGACGCTTCCACGCCAAGATCGAAGGCCGCGAGTTCACCGCCACCGAGATGCGGGTGATCCAGCTGCTGCTGGAGCAGGTCTTCCGCGACCTCACCGAATCCTGGGCGCCGGTGCTGAAGCTCGACTTCGAGTACGTCAACTCCGAGGTCAACCCGCACTTCGCCAACATCCTCACACCGCGCGAATACATCGTGGTCTCGCGCTTCTCGGTCGAGCTCGAGGGCGTGGTGGCGGACATCCACATCAGCTACCCCTACGGCATGCTGGAGCCGCTGCGCGAGCAGCTCGACGCCGGCCTGCAGAGCGACCGCGCCGAGCGCGACGAGCGCTGGGTCACTGAGATGCGCGCGCAGATCAACGACACCGAGGTCGAGATCAGCAGCATCCTGACCCGCAAGACCCTGGCCCTGCGCGACCTGTTGAACCTGAAGCCCGGTGACATCCTGCCGATCGAGATGCCCAAGCAGCTCGACCTGCTGGTCGAAAACGTGCCCGTGTTCCGCGGTGAGTACGGCGCCCACGGCGGCAAGCGCGCGGTGAAGATCACCGAAGTGCGCCAGCCCAGCATTCCCCTGAACTCCGCCCTGCAGAGGCCACAGCCATGAGCGGCAATTCCGACACCCTGGGCGCCAGCCCGGCCCAGTTCGGCACCCTGTCGCCGGACGGCACCGGCGGCGAACTCAACCTCGACGTGTTGCTCGACGTTCCGGTCACCCTGCAGCTCGAGGTCGGCCGCGCGCGCGTGCCGATCCGCAACCTGCTGCAGCTGAACCCGGGCTCGGTAATCGAGCTCGAGCGCGGCGCCGCCGAGCCGCTGGATGTCTACGTCAACGGCACCCTGATCGCCCACGGCGAAGTGGTGGTGGTGAACGATCGCTTCGGCGTGCGCCTGACCGACGTGGTCAGCCCGGCCGAGCGCCTGCGCCGGCTGCGCTGAGTCCGCCCATGTCGACCGCCTTCCTACTCGGCAGCCTGGGCGCGAGCGCGGCGACGCCGGCAGCGGGCCTGCCTGCGGGTTCGCCGGTGGCCAGCTTCGGCACGCTCGCCGGCATGTTCGGCTCGCTGCTGCTGGTGATCGGCCTGATCCTGGTCTGCGCCTGGCTGCTGAAGCGCATGGGCAGCCTGCAGGCGGGCGGCAGCGGCCTGCTCAAGGTGCGCGCCAGCCTCGGCGTCGGCCTGAAGGAGCGCGTGGTGCTGGTCGAGGCCGCCGGCGAAACCCTGCTGCTCGGCGTCAGCCCCGGCGGCGTCACCTGCCTGCACCGCTTCGAGGCGCCGCTGCCGGCGGAAGCCACCCAGCAGGCCGGCTTCGCCCAGCTGCTGCACAAGCAGCTCGGCCTCGGGCCGCGCACATGAGCACGCATGCGCTGCTGCACCTGCTGCGCGCGCTGCTGACGCTGCTGGCGATCGCCTTCGGCGCGGACGCCCTGGCCGCGCCCGCCGCGGTTTCGCTGCCGCCGATGCCCGATGTCACCGTCGCCACCGTCGGCACCCAGACGGTCAGCCTGCCGCTGCAGATCCTGGCGCTGATGACGGTGATCACCCTGCTGCCCGGCATGCTGCTGGCAATGACCGCGTTCACCCGGATCATCGTGGTGCTGGCGATGCTGCGCCAGGCGCTGGGCACCGGCCAAACGCCCTCGAACCAGATCCTGCTGGCGCTGGCGCTGTTCGTTACCGCCCTGGTGATGGCGCCGGTGATCGACGCCTCCTGGGCACAGGGCATCCGTCCCTATCTCGACGGCCAGCTGGAGTTCGAGGCCGCGCTCACCGCCACCCTGGGGCCGATCCGCGAGTTCATGTTCGCGCAGATCCGCGAGGCCGATCTGATGCTCTTCGCCGGCATGAGCGGCAGCACCGGCTATGCCTCGCCCGACGAAGTGCCCTTCACCGTGCTGATGGCGAGCTTCCTCACCAGCGAGCTCAAGACCGCCTTCCAGATCGGCTTCTTCCTGTTCGTGCCCTTCGTGATCATCGACCTGGTGATCGCCAGCGTGCTGATGTCGATGGGCATGATGATGCTCTCGCCGATGCTGATCTCGGCACCCTTCAAGATCCTGCTGTTCGTGCTGGTCGACGGCTGGTCGCTGGTGGTCGGCACGCTCGCCGCCTCGTTCGTGACCACATGACCGCCGATACCGTCATGTCGGAGCTGCAGGCCGCGCTCAGCATGGGCCTGCTGATCGCCACCCCGATGCTGGGCATCGCCCTGCTGATCGGCGTGGTGATCGGCCTGCTGCAGGCCGCCACCCAGGTCAACGAGCCGAGCATCGCCTTCATCGGCAAGGTGTTCTCGATGGCGGCGGTGCTGGCGATCGGCGGCGGCTGGATGCTCAACCAGCTGGTGCAGTTCACCATCGGGCTCTACCAGCGCATCCCCTCGATGCTCGGCTGAGCGCATGGACGGCGCCACCGCCATCAGCCTTGAGGGCCTGAATCTTCTGGCCTATGGCCAACAGGTGATCTGGCTGTCCCTGCGCATCGGCGGCCTGCTGCTGCTCTCGCCCTTCCTCGGCACGCAGGCGGTGCCGCGACGCATTCGCCTTATCCTCGCGCTGGCGCTGTCGGCGGCGATCGCGCCGCTGGTGCCGGCGCCGGCGATCCAGGCCGGCATCAATGCCGAGACCGTGCTGGCGGTGGCGCGTGAACTGGCCATCGGCGCCTCGCTGGGCTTCCTGATGCGGCTGGCGCTGGAAGCCGTGGCCATGGCCGGCGAACTGGTCGCCCAGGGCATGGGCCTGTCCTTCGCGCAGATGATCGACCCCATGCGCGGCGTGCAGAGCGGCGTCGTCGCGCAGTGGTTCACCGTGGTCGCCGGCCTGACCTTCTTCGCCGTCGACGCGCACCTGGCCCTGCTCGGCGTGCTGTTCGAGAGCTACAGCGTACTGCCCGCCGGCGCCACGCCGGCCTCGATGTACCTGCTGCTCGATGCCATCCCATCGTTCGCCGGCATCATCTTCCTGGCCGGTGTCAGCCTGGCCCTGCCGGTGATGATCGCGATGATCACGGTCAACATCGCCTTTGGCGTGATGGCGCGCACCGCGCCCTCGCTCAACCCGATCCAGATCGGCCTGCCCTCGGCCCTGCTGGTCGGCTTCGTACTGATGATCGCGCTGGTGCCGCATCTGCTGGAACCGCTGCGCGCCCTGTTCGGCCAGGCCCTGGCCGTCGCCGCCGCCGTGGTGCAGTGATGGCCGGCGAAGACGACGGTCAGGACAAGACCGAAGAACCCACCCAAAAACGACTTCTCGACGCCCGCAAGGAAGGCCAAGTACCGCGCTCGCGCGAGCTCGGCGGCGCCGCCATGCTCGGCATCAGCGTGCTGGTGCTGCTGACCACCGGCGCGCACCTCACCGAGCAGGCCGGCAGCTGGCTGCGGCATGCGCTCACGCCCTCGCGCGAGCAGCTGCTGCGCGGCGATCCGATCGCGCACGTCGGTGAGCTGCTGTTCGGCCTGTTCTGGCCGGCCCTGCCGCTGATGCTGGCGGGTGCCCTGGCCGGCGCGCTGGCGCCGCTGGTGCTGGGCGGCTTCAACTTCAGCGCGAAGGCGCTGGCGCCGAAGTTCAGCAAGTTGAATCCCATCGAAGGCATCAAGCGGGTGTTCGGCGCCGAGGGCCTGCTGGAAACCGGCAAGGCCATCCTGCGCGTCGCTCTGATCCTGCTGGTCGGCGTCTGGGTGCTGAACTCGCAGATGCCCGAGCTGCTGAGCCTGCTCAACGAGCCGCTGCCGCGGGCCGCCGCCCACGGCGGACGCATGGCCCTGACCCTGCTCGCCGCGCTGACCGGCGCGCTGATCTTCGTCGCCATCATCGATGCGCCGCTGCAGCTGTGGAACCACACCCGCAAGCTGAAGATGACCCGCAAGCAGCTGATGGACGAGTTCAAGGAAACCGAGGGCAGCCCCGAGCTCAAGGCCCGCGTGCGCCGCGTGCAGCAGGAGATCGCCAACCGCCGGATGATGGAAGCCGTGCCGACAGCGGATGCCATCCTGGTCAACCCGACCCACTACGCCGTGGCCATCGTCTACGACGGCCAGAAGATGCGCGCACCCAAGGTGGTGGCCAAGGGCGTCGATCTGATCGCCCTGACCCTCCGCGAGCTCGGCGAAAAGCACAAGGTGCCGATCGTCGAGGCGCCGCCTCTGGCACGCGCCTTGTATCGGGAATGCGAGCTCGACCAGGAAATCCCGGTGCGCCTGTATGCCGCAGTGGCCCAGGTGCTCGGCTTCGTCTACCAGCTGAAGCACTGGCGCCGCCACGGCGGCGCGCGACCGCCGGAGCCGAAGATCGAGGTCGAGGAAACACCCGAACCCACGCCGCCCACCACCGACAAGGACGCCTGATCCATGGCCCCACCGGCCACCGCCAGTCGCGGCGCCCAGCTGATGGGCCTGATGCGCCAGGGCCTGGGCGCACCGCTGATCGTGCTTGCGATGATGGCGATGATCGTGGTGCCGCTGCCGCCCCTGGCGCTGGACGTGCTGTTCAGCTTCAACATCGCGATCTCGCTGGTGATCCTGCTGGCCGTGCTGTACGTGCAGCGGCCGCTGGAGTTCTCGATCTTTCCGAGCATCCTGCTGCTGGTCACCCTGCTGCGGCTGGCGCTGAACGTCGCCTCGA